>PJUL01000015.1_pt1 | contig 365803 bp, 307 predicted proteins | sample 1512221 | NCBI WGS metagenome assembly PJUL01 (sample SAMN08177667, study PRJNA422409) | Feces metagenome, whole genome shotgun sequencing project.
CCACCACCCACGGGGTGGACAGCAGGATCCCAATCTCAACCATTGCGCCCACCCCGACACATCGGAGCGAGCCATATGGCATCGACTACTTGGCACACTGTTGAGTTCTCAAGGAACAGACGCTCTTCCGTCCCGGGCTTTCGACCCGTTCAGGAGGCAACCTCTCTAACTTAGCGGTTCGAGTCCCGCTCGTCAAACCGCCTGTTCGGCGATCATCGGTTCGGATCTCTCCCGCATCCGGCGCAGCTCACCAGGCCGGCGACATGGTCGTCGGTGGAGTGATGCTCCGGGGGGTGTCGCCTGCGGGACCAGCCATCGCGGTGCGTTCCGCGGTGTCCGTTCCTCCCTGCCGGGCGACATCGAGAACATTACGCAGCCCCTGGCGCCGAGGGCAAATCCGTGACGTGGTGACGCCGGTCACCGTCCCCAGATCCGCATGATCACCGGCCGGGACATCGTTCCGCGGCCTCCCTGCGGTGGCCGCGAGCCTCCGAGCTCCCTCGGCGAGCGGCGTGGCGACCCGTGGCCAGGCGTCGAGCGGGGTCAGTACAGCGCGCTCGCCATGGCTCGCCGTGCCGCGACGACGCGCTCGTCCTCGCCGCCGATCACCTCGAAGAGGTCGACCAGTCGGATCCGGATGCGCTCACGGTCGTCGCCCGCCGTCACGCGCAGGAGGTCGATCAGCCGGTCGAACGCGTCGGTGACCTTGCCGCCCAGCACGTCGAGGTCGGCGACCGCGAGCTGCGCGTCGACGTCACGGGGCGCGTCGGCTGCGGCGGAGCGGACCGCGGCCAGGTCCATCCCGCGGGTGCGCGCCAGGAGCGCGACCTGCGCCAGGCCGGCACGGGCCTCGTGGTCGCGCGGGTTCTCGCGCAGCGCCTGCTCGTACGCGGCCGTCGCGGCGTCGAGGTCGTCTCGCTCGATCGCGTCGTACGCGGCCTGGTGCAGCGGCGGGAGCTCGGGCTCGGACGCCTCGGGCGCGGGGGCCTCACCCGGGGTGACCGTCGCGGTCAGACCGTTGGCGGCGGCGGCCTCGAGCACCTGGTCGATCACCGGGCGGATCTGCTCGCGCGGGGCGGCGCCCTGGAAGAGCGGGACCGGCTGCCCGGCGAGCACCGCGGCGACCATCGGCACGGACTGTGCCTGGAAGGCCGCGGCGATCTGCGGGTTGGCCTCGGAGTCGACGCGGGCAAGGAGCCAGCGGCCCGCGTCCTCGTCGGCCAGCGCAGCCAGGTCCGCAGCGACCTGCTGGCTCGCCTGGGACCACGTCGCCCACAGCACGACGAGCACGGGGTGCTCCGTCGAGCGCCGCACGAGCTCCGGGAACGAGGCCTCGTCGACGTCGACGACGTACGCACCGGCCGGCGGCAGCCCGCCCGGGGTGCCGGGCGCGGGGGTCGGTCGCGCGAGCGCGGACAGGTCGACTGCCCCCCGCACGTCGAGCCGGGGTCGCTGGGGATCGGTCTGGGCCATCTCGTCGTCCTTCGTCGTGCTGATCGTTCTCGGCCGGCCCGGTCCGGGCGTGTGGCGCGGTCCGGGCCTGGTGCGCTGCGGTGTCCCTTGCCGTGCTCCGTGCCCGTCGCGGCAGCCCGACGCGCACGACCGATCGTGTCAGGACGCCGTCACGGCCGTCACCACGAGCTCGCCCGCGAGGACCTGGACCTGAGCGTCGGACCCGGTGGGCGGGACGTACAGCACGACGATCCCGGTGAAGGTGCGCTTGGACTCCTTCGCGGCCGACGTCGCGCCCGCGAGCGCGGCGTAGAACGGGTCGGACAGCCCGATCGTCGCGCCCTCGAGAGTCACGGTCATGCGCGAGACCGCCGTGAACGTGCCCGTGACGATCGCCCCGCCGTCGACCGTGCGCAGCGCGGTCGCGGGGGTCGGGTCCATCGTGTAGCTCGTCGCGGCCGTGCCCGCCGAGCCGATGCCCGACCGGGCCTCGGCTCGCATGTCCTCCAGCTCCTGCACGAGCGGGCTGGGCGCGAAGCTCGCGGCGTACTGCGACGCCGCGCCGTTGGCCGCGACGTCCATGAACTGCGTCAGGGCGTCCGTCGGCGTCAGCAGCAGGCTCGCGTCGTCCGCGGCGAGCGACTCCGAGCCCGCGTCCGCGGGTGCCGTCGCCGGCATCTGCGAACCGGGCATGAGCCGGGCCCAGCCCCACAGCTTGTAGAGCGCGCGCGGGTCGTCCTGGCGCAGGACGAGGATGCGCTGCGCCTGCAGGTCGTCGGGCTGCTCGGTGACGACCAGCTGGGTGCGCGACCACGTGGTGGTCTGCGGCACGATCATCGCGAGCGCGCTCGTCGGGAGCGCCGTCGGCGGCTTGGCTCCGGCCGTCGCCGAGGCCCGCACGTACTCGGCCGTGCGCATCGCGAGCGCCGGGCCCTCGACGCGCGGCGTGAGCGCGGTCGCGTCGAGCGCCGCGTCCGACGCCGTCAGGAGCTCGCCCAGCGAGGTCAGGACGCGCTCGGACTGCGGCACCGTGAGCGCGGCCGGAGCCACGGCGGGTGCGGGCGGCGGGTCGGGCTGCGGGAGGTCGGGCGCGCAGGCGCCGACGAGCAGCGCGACGATCGCGGTGCCGCCCAAGAGCGTGCTGCGCCGGCGCAGGCGGGCAGTCAGAGGACGAGACGTCGCGCTCATCGGTCACCCTCCCGCGGCTCGGTGCCCTGGTCGGGCGTATCGGTCGTCTGCCCTCCGGACTCCGGCTCCGCTGCGGCCGGCAGGCCCCATGCGCGGCGCCACGCGTCGGCGCGGGACCCCGCCGGGTCCGCGGGGCGCGGGCCTGTCCCCTCCGCGCCCGGGTCGCCGGTCGGTGCCGGACGAGCCGGGGACGACGACGCGTCGGGGTCCGGTCCGCGCGGGATCCAGCCGCCCGGCGTGGGGAGCACCGAGCCTCCGCCCGGCGCTCCACTCACCGTCGGGCCGCCCGCCGGGCCGGCAGGCGTCGGGCCCGCCCCGACGGAACGCGTCGAGGCCGCGGTCGCGCCCGCCGTGCCGAGCCACGACGGGCGTGTGCGACCGCCGTGCTCCGGCGACGGGCTCTGGTCGGGCGCGGGCGTCGGCCCGCCGACCGCCACGGTGGGTTCGGGGCGGGCCTGCGGCGCAGCGGCGGGCGTCGCGGGGAGGTCGTTCCCGACGCCGGGGCGTCGGCCCCAGGCGCTGCGCCCGGAGACTCCCGCGGAGGTCGCCGGGGAGGCTGGCACGGGCGCGGGCAGCGCCGGGCCGGTGGCGGCCGTCGCGGCCTCCGGCCGGGCCGTCGGCGGCGTGGCGCGCGGCGCCGTGCCGGCGGCGGGAGGGGCCTCGACCGGCGGGGCCGAGGACGCGCGCGGGGAGGTCGTCGACGGCTGCGACGACGCGGGGGCAGGCGGGCCGCCGGTCGGGACCGACGGGAAGCGCTCGGTGGTCGCAGCAGCAGCGCGGTCGGCGGTGGGGGCCGGCGAGAGGCGGTCGCCGGGCGCGGAGGCCGCGGGTCGCGCGGGGTTCGGGGACGCGGGAGCGCCGGACGGGACCGCGGGGACCGTCGCAGTCGGCGGCGTGCCGCTGCTGCGCATCGCTCGGCGGCTGAGAGGTGCCGACTGCCCCGCCGCCGGAGGCATCGGGGACGGGGCCGGCGCCGACGCCGGGGCGGTACGCGGGTCGGTGCTCGACGCGTGGCGGCCCTCGTCGTGGGGCGGCACGACCTGCTGCGCGCCGGTCACCCGCGGGAGCGCGCCGGAGTGCGGCTGCCCCGAACCGCCGCGCGACGCCTGCGCGGCCTCGCGCAGCTCGCGACGGGTGAGCGGGCGACCGTCGGGGACGACCGGGACCGTCCCGGTGTGCACGGGCTCCCACGAGCCGGCGCGGTTCGCCGACCAGCCACGCAGGAGCACGAGCGCGGCGCCGAGGGCGAGCAGCGCACCGACGACCACGCACGGCCAGAGCCAGGGCGTGGTCACGACGCGGGGCCAGGAGATCTCGACGGTGGGCTCAGCGGCCCCGGTGCTGACCGCGAGCAGGCTCCAGCGGCCGCTCTGCGCGGGCCAGACGAGCTCGACGCTGCCCTTGCCCGACGCCTCCGCGACCCAGTTGTCGTTGCCCGCGGGGCTGACCTGAGCCGGGGCCTCGGCGGGTGCGTCCGTCCCGGGGGTCGCGCCCGCACTCGGGTCCGCGGTGGCGGCGGCGGTCGCAGGCGCGGTGGCCGCGGTGGTCGCAGGCGCGGTGGCGGTCGGTGCCGGGGTCCCGGTCGCGGCCGGGTCGGGCGTCGCGTCGGCGCCCGGCGTGGGGACGACCGGCTCGCCCGTCGTGGTCGCGAGCGCGTCCCAGCCTGAGAGCCCCGTGACCCGCGTGTAGGGGTCCGAGCCGACCCAGCCGTCGACGTCCGTGTCCCGGCCGACGACGGCCACGACGTCCGAGCCCGCCGCGGTGACGCGCACCGTGGCGGGGTCGCCGCCGAGCTCGAGGACACCGGGGTCGGACACGACGACGTGCGTCGACGCCGTGGCGGTCGCGACGAGCACGTCGTCGGCCCGCCAGAGCGTCGCCGAGGCGACGCCGAGGCCGATGACGACCAGTCCGACGACGCCGACGGCGGCCGTGATCACTCGCTTGCGCACGCACAGTCCTCTCGGGCGGAGAGCCCCAGGATAGGCAGACGAGCAGTGGAGACGCGGACGGTACGGACGTCATGGGACGAGCCGGGTGCTCCCGCAGGGGCTCCGGGACGGCCGGTGCGGCGGGCCGCGGACGCGCACCGACGGGCCTCGGACAGGACTCCATCCCCCCATCGGGTGAGCCGGAGCCTCTATCCTGAGACCGGGTCAGGTTCGTCGACGTCCGCATCGTCGCTCGCGGCACCCGTCCCCATCAGGACGGGCGTCGTCACCTACCGCCCGGCCCACGCCACCGAGGAGGAGATCTCGTGCCCGAAGCCCGGCCTCAGTTCCCCGTCGTCAACTTCCGCGGGTACGAGCGGGAGGCCGTCGACAGCCGGATCAGCGGCCTCGAGCACGCGCTCGCCGAGGCTCGCGCCCAGGTCGAGGCTCTCGACGCCAAGGCGATGCAGGTCTCCGGTGAGCTCTCCGAGGCGCACCGCCAGCTGCGGGAGGCCGAGCGCCCGACGTACTCCGGGCTCGGCTCGCGCATCGAGCAGCTGCTGCGGTCCGCGGAGGAGCAGTCCTCCGACGTCGTGACGCAGGCCAACGCCCAAGCCGCCGACGCGCTCGCGCGGGCCAAGCTGTCCGCCGGGCAGCTGCGCGCACGCGCCGAGAACGAGGTCGCCGAGCTGCTCGCGACCGCGCGCCGCGAGGCGGAGGAGGTCCGCACGACCGCCACCACCGAGGCCGAGAGCACCCTCCTGGCCGCGCAGCGTCGCGCCGAGGAGCTCGTCGGCTCCGCCGAGCGCGAGGCCGCACGCATCCAGAGCGCGATCACGACCGAGGAGAGCGAGCGCCGCACGTCGCTCGAGCGCGAGCTGGGCACGCTGCGCGCGAGCGTCGAGCACGAGGCGACGCAGCTGCGTGTCGCGACCGAGCGCACCGCGAGCGAGCTGCGCGCACGCGCCGAGCAGGAGACCACGCAGCAGCGCGACGAGGCGGACCGCTACGCGCAGGACCTGCGCCAGACGGCCGACGAGGAGACCACCGCGCTGCGTCAGCAGGTCGAGGCCGACGCGGCCGCACTGCGCACCGAGGCCGAGCGGTACGCCGCCGAGCTGCGCGCGAACGTCGCGCTCGAGGTCGCGGAGCAGCGCCAGGAGGTCGGCGCCGAGACGACCTCGCTGCGCACGCAGGCGCAGGAGTTCGCCGACTCCACCCGGGCCGCGGCGGAGCGGGACGCGACCGCGCTGCAGCAGCGCGTGGCCGCCGAGGTCGCCGCGCTGCGCACCGAGGCCGACCAGTACTCGGCGTTCGTCCGGGCCCAGGCGGACCGTGAGACGGGCGAGCTGCGGGCCACGGTCGCCGACGAGACCGCCGCGCTGCGCCAGCAGGTCGAGCAGGAGATCGCGGCGCTGCGGGCGCAGGCCGAGCAGTACGCGAACGAGGTACGGGCCGCCGCCGAGCGCGAGAGCACCGAGCTGCGCGAGCGCACCACGCACGAGACCACTCATCTGCGCGAGACGACCGAGCGCGAGACCACCGAGCTGCGCGAGACCACGGGGCGCGAGAGCACCCAGCTGCGCGAGGCGGCCGACCGCGAGACGCGCGAGCAGCGCGAGCAGACCCGCCTCGACACCGAGCGCGTGCTCAACGAGGCGCGCCGGTCCGCGGGCGAGACGCTCGCGAACGCCAAGGCGCGCGCCGACGAGCTCGTGCGTGAGGCCGAGCAGCGGCTGGCCGACGCCGAGCTCGAGATCGCGTCGAAGCGCGAGGCGAGCGAGCGCGACGACGCCGCACGGCACGACGCCGCACGCGCCGAGACCGAGCGGCTCGTGCGCGACGCCGAGGCGCACGCCTCCGAGGCCGAGGAGCGCGTGGCCAAGGCGCTCGCGCAGGCCGAGAAGGTGCGCACCGACGCCGAGAGCCACGCCAAGGAGCTGCTCGCCAACGCGCGGCGCAACGCCGACAAGGTGGTCGCCGAGGCGCGCGAGCACGCCGAGAAGCAGATCTCCGAGGCGATGACCGAGTCCGAGCGTGAGCGCACCACCGCGGCGCGCCAGGTCGAGGACCTCAACCGTCAGCGTGAGTCGATCACGACGTACCTCGACGAGCTGCGCAACCTGCTCGGCCACGACCCGGACCGCGCGGCGCTCGACCGTGCGCGCCGCGCCGAGGCCGAGTTCGCCGCGACCCACGGCCCCGCCGGCGGGCACCCGAAGGATGCGGCCAAGCAGGCCGCGAAGAGCCGCTCCGCCGAGCCCGCGGCCGTGACCGTCGCGATGCCCGCCGCGGCTCCCGCGGCGGCCCGGCCCGCGGCGAAGTCCCGTCCCAAGTCGCGACCGGCCCCGCTGTCCGCCGCCGCGGCGGCTCAGCCTCAGGGTGAAGCGCCGGGCGCCGCCGCGGGCGAGTCCGCCGATGCCCCGCAGTCGGACGCCGCAGCGCAGGGCACCGAGCACGCGGATGCCGAGCTCGTGAACGCCGAGCAGGTGAAGGGCGCGGCGACGGACGAGCACACGCCGGCCAGGGAGTCCGACGGCCAGGTGGACGAGACGTCGGACGGCGACTCGCCGACCGGTGACGAGGGCGCCGACCAGCACGACGAGCGCCGGCAGGACGACGAGCACGGCGACGGCCAGCAGGACGGGGCCTCGTCGCAGGACGAGCACGCCGGCTCTCGCTGAGCCGTCGAGCACCAGCTGAGCCAGGGAGCAGCACGAGGGGACGCGACGCGCGTCGGACGTCAGCACGCGCGTCGCGTCGCACCCCGGCCCGCCCCGCCCGTCACGGGTGGCGGGGCGCTGCGGCTCAGGTCGAGACCGTGAGCGACCGATCAGGACGAGCATGAGTGACACCGACGCCGCGCGCTGGCGCGAGGAACGCCGCGAGGCCGCACACGCGCACGCGGAGGCGCTCGAGCTCCGACGCCAGGCGGAGTCGGCCCGCGCGCACGCGATGATCACGGAGTTCGTCGCGCACGCGCTCGAGCACGGTCCCGCACCCGAGCCGCTGCGGGTGCGCACGTACGACGGTCGGCAGCGGTACCGCACCCCGCTGCAGGGCTGGTACCTGCGGTTCGACGAGACGGTCGCGATCGACACCGACGGCGCGTTCTACGTGCTGCGGACGCCGCCGAGCCTCGTCGCGCGCGTGCGCGGCGTGCGACCCGAGCCGTCGGACCCCCCGCTCGTGATCGGGGCGGGCGGCAAGGACGGCGAGTCGGTCGACATGAAGGACGCGCTCGCACGCCTGCGCGCATCGGCCTGAGCCCACACGGCGTACGGAGAGTGCGCGCCCGCTGAAGGTGTCGGCGCGGCGATCAGGCCGAGCCGGCGCGCTGCGCGAGGTCGCTGAGGGCGGCGGCCACCGCAGCGGGTTGCTCGACCGCGGACATGTGGCCCGAGTGCGGGACGACCACGAGCTGCGCGGCGGGCGACGCAGCCACCATGTGCTCGGCGGCCGCGACGGGGGTGACCGTGTCCTCGTCGCCCACGACGACCGTGACCGGGCCGGTGAACGCGGCCAGCACGTCGGTGCGGTCGGGGCGCGCGGCCATCGCGCGCTGGGCCCAGGCGACGCCCGCGGGCGTCTGCTCCTCGATCCACTGCGCGAGCTGGTCGCTCACCTCGGGCTGCGCGGCACGGGTGCTCTCCCCCACGAGCGACGTGGCCATGGCCCGCACGGGCTCGACCGTGCCGGTGCGCTCGGCCTCGTCGGCGACGCGCAGGCGGTGGGCGCGGGCCTCCTCGGTGTCCGCGGTCGACTTGGTGTCGACCAGGCCGAGGGCCGCCACGAGCGCAGGGTGCCGTTCCGCGAGCGCGAGCGCCACGTAGCCGCCCATGGACAGCCCGACGACGACCGCGCGGTCGACCCCGCGGTCGGCGAGCGCGGCCGCGAGCCGGTCGGCCGCCGTGTCGAGCGACGGCTCGCCGCGCCCGGCGTCGGGACCCGCGGCTCCGGGGACGTCCGCGGCCAGCACCTCGTGCGAGCCGACGAGCTCGGCGGCGGTGGCCGCCCACATGCGGTGGTCGAGCGGGAACCCGTGCAGCAGCACGATCGACGGTCGGCCGTCGCGCGCCTCGCGCAGCACGTGCAGCGTCATCACGCCTCCTCGTCGTCCGGGAGCGCGTCGCCGCGCTCGTCGTCGTCCGTGCCGTTCGTCGGCGCGACGCTCGTCGTCCCCGTGGTGGACGGTCCGTCCCACGTCGTCGGGAGCGGGGCGTGGCCCGGCAGGACGTGCCCGACGATCTCGTCGAGGGCACGCCGCACGGCGGGCTCGCCGACCCACAGGTGCTTGGCGCCGTCCACGCCGATCACCTCGGCCTGGGGCACGCGCGCGAAGCGGGCGCGCGCGTCGTCGGGTCGCAGGTAGTCGTCGAGCTCGGGGACCAGCACGACGAGCGGACGGCCGAACTCGGCCCACGCGTCGAGGTCGGCGTCGGTCGCGCGGTGCAGCGGCGGTGACAGCAGGATCGCGCCCTCGATCGCCGGGTCACGTCCGTGCATGAGCGCGAGCTCGGTGCCGAACGACCAGCCGACGAGCCAGGGCCGGGGCAGGTCGTGGAACTCGGCGTACTCGATCGCGGCCGCGACGTCGAACCGCTCGCCGACGCCCTCGTCGAACGCCCCGTCGCTGGTGCCGCGCGGGCTGGAGGTGCCGCGCGTGTTGAACCGCAGGACCGCGAGATCGGCGAGCGCCGGCAGCCGCCAGGCGGCCTTGCGGTAGACGTGCGAGTCCATGTAGCCGCCGTGCGTCGGCAGCGGGTGCAGCGTCACGAGCGTCGCGGCGGGGGTCGCCGGGCCGCCGTCGGCCGCCAGGGGGCGCGCGAGCTCGCCGACGAGTGTGAGGCCGTCGGCCGTGTGCAGCTCGACGTCCTCGCGGTGGCCCGGCAGGACGGTCAGGGAACGGATCTGCGTGGTGTCCTGGGTGCGGTCCTGGGGAGGTCCGGCTGCAGGCTCGGTCGAGGTCGTCATCCGTTCGAGCCTAAGCCCGGGCGGCGCGCGCCCGCGCGAGAGCGGTCGCGTGCTCGAGGACGTGGGCCACGCCGTCGTCGGCGTTCGCCGGGCACGCGTGCCTGGCCCGGGCACGCACCTCGTCGTACGCGTTCGCCACCGCGAACGACTCCCCCGCCCACGCGAGCATCGGCAGGTCGTTCGGGGCGTCGCCGCACGCCCACACGTCGTCAGCCCGCAGGCCACGCTGCTCGGCCCAGCGCGCGAGCGCGTTCGCCTTGGTGACGTCCAGCGCGCTGATCTCGCCGAGACCGACCGCACCCGAGTCGACCGCGATCGCGGCGGTGCCGATCGCGGTCTGCACCGTCGCCGAGTGCGACTCGCCGTGGTCGGCCGCCGTGCGCACCAGGAGCTTGAGCGTCGAGTCCGTCAGCACGTCCTCGATGCGGCGCGCGACGGGGCTGCCGGGCGGCACGCGGTGCACGTCGACGAAGCCCCGCTCCGCCGCGAACCCCTCGGTGCGCTCGACCGCCAGGTGCACCTCGCCCAGCACGGCGCGCAACGACGCGGCGAGCTCGCCGACGAGTGCCGCGCTCATGCCGTGCTCGGCGAGCACGCGCCCGGTGGCGACCTCGACCACCGCGGCGCCGTTGGCGCAGATCGCGACGCCGTGGCCCGCGACGTGCGGAGCGAGGTCCGCGAGCCACCGGGGCGGGCGCGCGGTCACGAAGACCACCTCGATGCCCGCGTCCTCGGCGTCGCGCAGGGCGTCGGCGGTGCGCGACGAGACCGTGCCGTGCGGGTCGAGCAACGTCCCGTCGAGGTCGGTCGCCACCAGTCGCGGCGCGCGTGCGGGCCAGGTCGAGCGGGTCGTCGTCGGGACCTGCGGCACGTCAGCGCCCTCTCGCGGGTGTGCGTCTGGTCGGGCCTCGTCGGGTGCGCGCGTCCCAGCACGCCGCGTGCCAGTGCCTGCGGTCCTCGACGGCGTCTCCGAACCAGGCGTCGGCCCGCCAGGCGACCACGTGCGCAGTGCCCGAGGGGACCAGCTGGTCGCACCCGGGGCAGCGGTAGTCACGCTCGCCGCCGCGCACCTGCTGCACGACCCACTCGCCGTCGGGTGCGTCCTGCACGGTGCGGCCGCCGGTCGCGCGCTGCACGTCGAGCGGCACGTGCTCGGACCCGTACGGGCGCTTGGTCGAGCGTCGGGCCATGGCTCGATCCTCCCCGATCGCGCGTCGAACGACGAATCCGCCCCCGCGTGTCGTCCTGCACCCGCGACGCTCGCGAGCGACGGGCGACGGACGCGACTCACGACGCCACCCGGGTGCGACCGTGCCCCGGGGCGCGAGGCGCCTCGGGGCACGGTTCGGGTGCGGCGGCGGGCTGCCGTGCAGACCCGCCGCTGCGGTCAGAGGGTCGCGGCCGACTCCGGCGTGGGGACGGTGCCCGTCCGGATGAGCTCGGCGTACCAGTGGCCCGAGTCCTTGACGGTGCGCTCGAGCGTGTCGTAGTCGACCCGCACGATCCCGAAGCGGCGGTCGAAGCCGTAGGCCCACTCGAAGTTGTCCATGAGCGACCACACGAAGTACGCGCGGACGTCCACACCCTTGTCCCGGGCCTCGCCGACGGCGTCGATGTGGTCGTGCAGGTAGGCGACGCGCTCGGCGTCGTGCACGCGGCCGTCCTCGCTCACCGTGTCGTAGAACGCCGCACCGTTCTCGGTGATGGCCAGCGGGAGGCCGGGGTAGCGCTCGTGCAGCTCGACGAGCAGCTCGACGAGGCCCTCGGGCTCGATGTTCCAGCCCATCGCCGTGTGCGGGCCCGGCAGCGGGAGCCACTCGACCTGCGACGCGCCGACCCACGGGCTGTTGGGCGACGAGCGGTGGCCGTCCGGGCCCGGGGTGCCGTCACCCTTGGGCGGCGTGCCGTGCTTGACCTTGCCCGTGGAGTAGTAGTTCACGCCGAGCACCGCGAGCGGGACCTTGATGAGGTCGAGGTCGCCGTCCAGCACGAAGCCCCAGTCGGTGATCTCGGCCGTGTCGGCGAAGACCTCCTTGGGGTACTCGCCGTCGAGGATCGGGCCGATGAAGACCTCGTTCGCGATGGTGTCGATGCGGCGCTTGGCCTCGACGTCGGCCGGGTCTTCGCTCGCGGCACGCGTCACGTGCAGGTTGAGCGTGATGGACACCGGCGTGTCCTCGCCGAGGACGTCCTTGATCGCGCGCGCGGCCAGGCCGTGCGCGAGGTTCAGGTGGTGCACCGCGCGCAGCGCCTTCTCGTCGTCGGTGACGCCCGGCGCGTGCACGCCGCTCGCGTAGCCGAGGAACGACGAGCACCACGGCTCGTTCAGCGTCGTCCACATCGTGACCCGGTCACCGAGCACCTCGGCGACCTTGCGCGCGTACTCCGCGAAGCGCAGCGCGGTCTCGCGGTTCGCCCAGCCGCCCGCGTCCTCGAGCGGCTGCGGCAGGTCCCAGTGGTAGAGCGTGACGTAGGGGTCGATGCCCTGGGCGATCAGGCGGTCGACGAGGTCGGAGTAGAAGTCCAGGCCGGCCTGGTTGAACTCGCCCGAGCCCGTCGGCTGGATGCGCGGCCACGCGATCGAGAACCGGTACGCCTGCAGCCCGAGGTCGCCCATCATCGCGACGTCCTGCGGGACGCGGTGGTAGTGGTCGGCCGCGACGTCACCGGTGTCGCCGTCGAGCACCTTGCCGGGCGTGCGCGAGAACGTGTCCCAGATCGACGGACCGCGGCCGTCGACGTCGACGGCCCCCTCGATCTGGTAGGACGCCGTGGCCGATCCCCACAGGAAGTCGGCAGGGAACTGGCGGCCGGAGGGGCGCGTCGTGGTCATGGCTGAGAGTCCTTCGATGGCTGACGGGGGCACCCGCGGTCAGACCCGCGGTCACCGCGGGCCGGAACCGGTTCCGGCGCAGTTCGAATCGTTACGATAGCGGAGAGGTCGGTCGTTCGACCAGCGTGCCGGACCACCGCACGATACCGAGTCATGAGCCCGGCCCCGCCAGGACGACCTCCAGCACGCCGACGCCCGCGGCCGCGTGCGCCTCGACGGGCTCGCCGCCAGGCGCGGCCTCGACCCGCACGCTCCACGGCGCCGTCGTCCCCTCGGCCTCGACGCGCACGGTCGACCCCTCGCGCACGACCGTGAACCACGCCGGACCGCCCGAGGACGACGGGACGCGCGTGCGGCTGCGGTGCCCGTCCGGCAGGTCGAACAGGCGCAGCGTCACGCCGTCGACCCAGTCGGTGTCCGGCCGGTCGGCGCGCGCCCCGAACGGCAGCACCGTCCCGGGTCGCACGTACAACGGGAGCGACGTGAAGTCGTGCCGCTCGCGCACCCAGCGCGGCCCCGACACGCGCGAGCCGTCGAGCAGCGACGTCCACGTGCCCTCGGGCACGTACACGTCCACGTCGCCCTCGGCGCTGAACACCGGCGCGACGAGCAGGCTCTCGCCCAGCATGTACTGCGTGTCGACCGTCGCGGCGCCGCGGTCGTCGGGGAACTCCAGGACCATCGGGCGCATCACGGGCACGCCCTGCTCGTGCGCCTGCTCGCCCAGCTCCGCGAGGTACGGCATGAGGCGGTGCTTGAGGTGCGTGAAGAGCCGCGTGACCTCGACGGCCTCGTCGTCGAACGCCCACGGCACCCGGTACGAGTCGGAGCCGTGCAGGCGGCTGTGCGACGAGAGCAGGCCGAACGCGACCCAGCGCTTGAACACCGCAGGGTCGGGCTCGCCCTCGAACCCGCCGATGTCGTGGCTCCAGTACGCGAACCCCGACGAGGCCAGCGACAGCCCGCCGCGCAGCTCCTCGGCCATCGACGCGAACGTCGACTCGCAGTCGCCACCCCAGTGCACGGGGAACTGCTGCCCGCCCGCGGTCGCCGACCGCGCGAACAGCACCGCCTCCCCCGCGCCGCGCTCGGCCTCGAGCAGCTCGAAGACCACGCGGTTGTACAGGTGCGTGTAGTAGTTGTGCATCCGGTGCGGGTCGCTGCCGTCGTGCCACACGACGTCGGTCGGGATCCGCTCGCCGAAGTCGGTCTTGAACGCGTCGACGCCCTGACCGAGCAGCTCGCGCAGGTACCCCGTGAACCACGCCGAGGCGTCGGGGTTGGTGAAGTCGACGAGCGCCATGCCCGCCTGCCACATGTCCGTCTGCCAGACCGAGCCGTCGGCGCGCGTCACCAGGTAGCCGCGCGCCTTGCCCTCGTCGAACAGGCGCGAGCGCTGCGCGATGTACGGGTTGATCCACACGCAGATGCGCAGGCCCTTGGCCTTGAGCCGCGACAGCATGCCGACCGGGTCCGGGAAGGTCGCCGGGTCCCACACGAAGTCGCTCCAGTGGAACTCGCGCATCCAGAAGCAGTCGAAGTGGAAGACCGACAGCGGCAGGTCGCGCTCGGCCATGCCGTCGACGAACGACGTCACCGTCTCCTCGTCGTACCGGGTGGTGAACGACGTCGACAGCCACAGCCCGTACGACCATGCGGGCAGCCGGGCCGGGCGGCCGGTCAGCGCGGTGTACTTGCGCAGGATCTCCTTGGGCGTCGGCCCGTAGATCACGTAGTAGCGCAGCCGTTGACCCGCGACCGAGAACTGGGTGCGGGAGACGACCTCCGTGCCGACCTCGAACGACACCAGGCCCGGGTCGTCGACGAACACGCCGTAGCCCGCGTCCGACAGGTAGAACGGCACGTTCTTGTACGCCTGCTCGCTCGCCGTGCCGCCGTCGGCGTTCCAGATGTCGACGCTCTGGCCGTTCTTGACGAACGGGCCGAACCGCTCGCCCAGCCCGTACACGTGCTCGCCCACGCCGAGCGAGAGCTGCTCGTGCACGTACGCGCTGCCCTGGGCGTCCGTGACGATCCCGATGCTGCGGGGCGTCGAGGACGTCAGCACGCGGCCGTCGCCCACGAAGTCCACGCCCCACGCGCCCCCGGTGCGCACCGCCGCCGTGAGCGCACCCGAGCGGACCTCGGCGACGCGCGCGGCCTCGTCGTGCGTGATCTTGAGGTCGGGTGTCCCGCTCGCGACCTCGAACCGGGGGCCGCGGGCGACGTCGCCCGTGTGGTGCTCGATCTGCACGCCGACGACGTCGTCGAGCGGCGAGGAGAACGTCACGGTGACCAGCGGGCGGTTGAGCGTGTCGCCGCGCGTCGTGAGGGGCGCGGTCGAGGACCACACCGTCAGCGAGTCGTCGTCGACCCGCACGTCCGCGACGTCACGGGGGCGCAGCACCTGCACGCCGGGCAGCGTGAGCCAGTAGCCGTCGGTGAACTTCATGGGGTGCTCTCTCTCGCGTCGCTGGCGACCGTCGTGTGAGGTCGTGGTTCGTGCGGCCGGGTTCGTCGGCCGGGTGCACGCCGGTTCGTAGGCGGCAGGGCCCCGTCGAGCGGGCCGCTGCCGGCTCAGCCGGGCGGGCTCGTCGTGCGGCGGACCACGGCAGCGCCGCCGCCGGGCAGGCGCAGGCGGCCGGCGACGACCGCGGTGCCCAGGCCCTCGACCTCGCCGGACCAGGTCTCGCCGACGTCGACCTCCCGCTCGTCGCCCGCGAGGTTGAGCAGGAACAGCAGGTCGCCGCGCTGCGCCACCTCGACGCCGTCGGGCACGTGCGCGAGCGGCCCGCGCACCCCTGCTGCCGCCGCGGCGTCGAGCACGACGCGGTCGAGCAGGTCCCCGCCGGGCAGGTGCGGGTCCGGCACGGTGCTGACGTACCAGGCCTGGCCGCGCTCGCCCACGAGGCGGCGCGTGACGGCCGGTGCCCCCGCGAGGTCCGCGCCGCCGTACGTCACGAGGACCTGCGCGTCCCGCGCGGTGAGCCGCTCGGACCACACGCGCGCGGCGTGATCGCCGTACCGCTCGCTGAGCAGGCTCGTGCCCGCCTCGGGCAGCGGCCGCCACTCCTCGCCCGCGATCCCGAGCACGTCGACCCACGGACCGGGGAACGGTCCGGTCCGCACGCGCGTCGTCGGGTCCTGCACCGCGCTGAACGGGCCGACGACGAGCACGCCTCCGCGCTGCGGCACGCGCGCGACGGCGGCGGCCGCAGCGTCGTCGACGAGCGGGAGCGCGGGGACGACGACGAGGTCGTACGCGTCGAGGGTGGCGTTCGAAGGGACGACGTCGGTCGCGATCCCCGCACGCCACAGCGGGCGGTGGTACGCCTCGAGCTGCTCGACGACGCGCAGCCGGTCCGACGGGCGCGCCGGCAGCTCGCCCGCCCACAGCGCGGGCCAGTCGAACACGAGCGCGGCGCGCGCGGGCACGCCGGTGCCGACCACCTCGCCGAGCGCGGCGAGCACGCGGCCCTGCTCGCGCGCCGCGCGGTGCAGGTGCGTATCCGGCCCGGCGTGCGGCAGGAGCGCCGAGTGGAACGCCTCGGCGCCCGCGCTCGACTGCCGCCACTGGAAGTAGCAGATGCCGTCCGCGCCGTGCGCGACTGCGCGCAACGAGTCCTGGAGCATCTGCCCGGTCGTCTTCGGGACGTTGTGCGGACGCCAGTTCACCGCGCCCGCCGCCTGCTCGAGCAGGAGCCACGGCGCACCGCCGCCCACGCCGCGCGTGAGGTCGTGCGTGAGGGCCGAGCGCGCCGGGCTCGTCGGGTCCTGCGGGTCGCCGTAGTGGTCGTCCGACACGACGTCGAGATCGGGCGCCCACGAGTGCTGGTCGACGCCGCCGAAGAAGCCCATGAAGTTCGTCGTCACGGGCGCGGTCGAGCCCTCGCGCAGGACCTGGGCCTGCTCCCGGAACAACGTGCGCAGCTGGTCGGACGTGAAGCGGCGCCAGTCCACGCTCTGCGCGGGGTTGTGCAGGTACGGCACGGCCCGCGGCGGGACCACCTCGTCGAACGAGCCGTAGCGCTGGCTCCAGAACGCAGTCCCCCACGCCTCGTTGAGCGCGGCCACGTCTCCGTACCGCGCGACGAGCCACGCACGGAGCTCCTGGGCGCACAGGTCGCAGAAGCACTCCTGGCCGTACTCGTTGCCCACGTGCCACAGGGCGAGCGCGGGGTGGTCGCCGTAGCGCTCGACGAGCGCGCGGGCGACGCGCACGGCCGCGTCGCGGTACGCGGGCGCGCTCGGGCAGAAGTGGTTGCGCGAGCCGACGCTCATCCGGACGCCGCGCGAGTCGACCGACGACGTCTCGGGGTGGCGCGCGGCGAGCCACGGGGGCGGCGACGCGCTCGGGGTCGCGAGGTCCACGGCGATGCCCGCGCCGTGCAGGAGGTCGAGCACCTCGTCGAGCCAGCCGAGGTCGTACCGGCCGGGCTCCGGCTCGAGCACCGACCACGAGAAGACGCCGACCGTGACGAGCGAGATCCCGGCCTCGCGCATGAGCGCGACGTCCTCGGGCCACGCCTCGCGTGGCCACTGCTCGGGGTTGTAGTCGCCGCCGTAGAGCACCCGGCGCCCGTACGGGCCGTCCGTGAGCCCGGCCAGGCCGCGGCGCGGGGCGGTCATGCGGATCCTCCGGAGGGTGGTGCGGCTGCGGCGCGTGGTGATGCGTGGCGGGCCGTCGTTCTCGGCCGAACGTCGAAGCGCTTCGACGTCCACGTCGCTCATGATGCTAGGGCTCGTCGCGACCAGGCGTCCAGACGACTCGGCTATCAGCGCAGTCATACCGGGCGCCGCGGGGGCGACTGTCATCGAAGCGTTTAGTCGACAGGCCACTCGAATTGGATCGACACGGCGTTCTGCATCGGTAGAATCCGCCCCATGGCTACGATCGCCGACGTCGCGAAGCTCGCCGGCGTCTCGTCGTCCACGGTGAGCTACGTCCTGTCGGGCAAGCGACCCATCTCCGGGCCCACCCGCACGCGGGTCGAGCGCGCGATCCGGGAGCTGGGCTTCAGCCCCCACGCCGGAGCGCGCGCGCTGGCCACCAACCAGACCAACGTGCTCGGCCTCGTCGTGCCGCTGCGCGCGCTCGAGACGAACTCCGCGACCGTCATGGAGATCGTCGCGGGCGTGCTCGCGGCCGCGCGCGAGCACGGGGACGACGTGCTCGTCCTCACCGACGAGGACGTCGCCGACGTGCACCGACTGGCCGCCGGGTCGCGCGTCGACGCGCTCATCCTCATGGACATCGAGCGCCACGACCCGAGGCTCCCCGTGCTCGCGGCGCTGCGCCAGCCGTCGATCCTCATCGGCGTCCCGAGCGACACGCAGGGGCTGTCCTGCGTCGACCTCGACTTCGCCGCCGCGGGCCGGCTCGCCGTGCGGCACCTCACCGAGCACGGCCACACGCGCATCGCGCTGCTGGGCGCAGGCGAGGCGGCAGTCGCGCGCAGCGCCAACTACGCCGTGCGCATCATCGACGGCTTCCGCGAGGAGGCGGGCCGGCTCGGCGTGCACCACACCGTCGTGCCGCTCGAGGAGTCCTACCCGCAGGCCGCCGCGGCCGTCGCCCGCGCGCGTGCCGAGGTCGACGGCCTGACCGCGCTCGTCGTGCACAACGAGGGCGCGCTGCCCGGCGTGCTCGACGCGCTCGCGCGTGACGGGCTGCGCATCCCGCAGGACGTCTCGGTGCTCGCGGTCAGCCCCACCCGGCTCGCCGCGCACCTGCCCGTCCCGCTGTCCGTGATCGACGTGCCCGCGGTCGAGATCGGCCGGACCGCGGTCGCGATGGCGGTCGACCGGCAGCAGCGCCCGATGGCGGTGGAGACCCGGCTGCTGGCCCCGCGCCTGCTCGAGCACGGGAGCTGCACCGCACCCCCGGCGCGCTGAGCAGCACACGTCAGCCCGCACGGTCCACCTGCCTGTCCACCAGCCGGTCCCCCAGCCGCAGCGGTCGCCCCGCGCGCAGCACGACGCGGCGCACGAGGCTCCCGTACCGGACGACGCGCACCTCGTCGCGCCCCGGGTGAAGCGTCGCCTCGACGAGCCGCCCGCGCGCCCACTGCACATCCACGACCAGCGCCCCGCGCGCCCGCAGCCCGACGACGGCGCCGTCCGGCCACGACGGCGGCAGCGCCGGCAGGAGGCGCAGCGACGAGCGTGTCGAGGCGACGAGCGCCTCGGCGACCGCGGCGACGAGACCGAGGTTGCCGTCGATCTGGAACGGCGGGTGCGTCGAGAACAGGTTCGGCAGCAGTCCCCCACCCTCACCCGACGGGACGTCCTGGCGCGCCAGCCGCAGCGCGTCGCCGAGGACCTCGTCCACCGCACGACCGTCGCCGAGGCGCGCGCGCAACGCGGCCTTCCAGGCCATCGACCAGCCGGTCGACCCGGGGCCGCGCGCGTCCAGGCTCGCGCGCGCCGCCTCGGCGAGGTCACGTCCGGTGCCGGGTGCGGCCGGGCCGGACGAGGGGCGCTCCTGCGGCGCTGCGGCGTCCGCGAGGAGCTCGCCGAGCGGGTACAGCCCGACGAGGTGGGAGAGGTGACGGTGGTGCGGGTCGCGGGCGGGGGCGTCGTCGGGCCACTCGCGCAGCAGCCCGTCGGGGCCGACCGACGCCCGCGGGAGGCGCCCGAGAGCGTGCCGCCACCGTGGCGCGAGAGGCTCGTCGAGCGCCAGCACGTCGGCCGCCTCGACGCAGGCGCGCAGCAGGTCGCGCACGAGGGCGACGTCCGCCGCGGACCCTGCGCACAGCGCGACCAGCCGACCGTCGACGACCCTCTCGTTCTCGGGCGACGACGACGGGCTCGGCACGAGGCCGCCTGCTCCGTCCGGGACCAGCCAGTCGAGGGCGAACGCCCCGGCGCCCCGCAGCAGAGGCCACACGTCGCGCAGCACGTCCGGGTCGAGCGTGAACGTGTACCGGTCCCACAGGTGACGGCACAGCCACACGCCGCCCATCCACCACGCCGCCCACGCCGGGTCACCCTGGCCCCGGCCCACGGGCAGCGCCCAGCCCCACACGTCGCTGTTGTGGTGCGCGACCCACCCGTCGCACCCGTACAGCTCACGTGCGACGGGCTCGCCCTCACGGGCCAGCACCCGGACGAGGTCGACCAGCGGCTCGACGCAGGAGCCGAGGCCCGTGACCTCCGCGGGCCAGTACGCCATCTCCAGGTTGACGTTGAGCGTGTACCCGCTCGACCACGCGGGCCGGTGCTCGTCGTTCCAGATCCCCTGGAGGTTCACGGGCGGTGCGCCCGGACGGGACGCGGCCATGAGCAGGTAGCGCCCGTACGCGAACGCAGCCTGGGTGCGCGCGGCGAGCGGGGCCTCGGCGCCCGGGGTGAGCGCGTCGGGCAGCAGCAGGTCGAGCGGCGGTGCGATCTCGAGCCGGGTGGCGTCCGCGAGCGCGCGGTGGTCCGCGACGTGCGCCGCGCGAGCGGCCTCGCCCTCGGCGGGCGACGAGGGCAGCGCGGCGTCCGCGCGGGCCGTCGCATCGGCGAACGCCTCGGCCGGCTCGCGCAGCGGCCCGGCGTCCGGCCAGCGTGACGTCGTCGCCGTGGCCAGCACGAGCTCGACCCAGGTCGCGCCGTCGACCCGCACGTGCGCTCCGACAGCCGTAGCGCGGCCGTCAGTCGCGACCCGGAGCGTGGCCGCGCCGACGAGCGAGGCGTGCGGGCCGTGGTCGGTGCGCGCGGGCAGGTCCGGCTCGTGAGCGGGGGGGACGTCGTACGGGAGCTCGACGCTCACGCACGCGCCCAGCACGCCCTCCGGTGTCGCGGCGACCTCGCCGGGGTGGGCGCCCGCGAGCAGGACGCCCCAGCCGAACGCACCGCCGTCGGCGCGCCACCGGCCGTGCAGGCAGCCGTCGGGCGCGCTCGCGAACCACTCGACCTCGACGCCCCGACCGCCGCCCTCGACGACCTCGCCCACCACCCCGTCGCGCAGGTCGAGCCGGCGTCCGGCCGAACGCGGCCGCCGCTCCTGCTCGTCGGCCCGCTCGTCGGCCCGCTCGTCGACTTGCTCGTCGACCCGGACCGATGGCCGGGAGGTCTCGTGTGGACCCGTGAGGCGCAGGTCGACCACGAGGTCGACGAACGGCTGGAACGCCTGCGCGTACGGCCCCTGGAACTCCCGCGCGAGAGCCGCCGCCTCGTCGTGCCGGCCGTGCGCGACCGCGTCCCGCAGCCGTGCGAGCGTCCCCGGCCCGGCGCCGCGCTCGAGCACGCGGGCCAGCGCCTCGCGCGGGCCGGCGGGGTGACCCGACCACGCGGTCGCGTCGTTGACCTGCACGCGCGCGCCGCTGACACCGCCGAACACCATCGCCCCGAGCCGCCCGTTGCCAACCGGGAACGCCTCGACCCACGCACGCGCAGGTTCCGCGAACCGCAGCACGTCCCCCACCGCGTGCGCGCCCTCAGCCCTTGACGGCGCCGAAGATGACGCCCTTGGTGAAGTGGCGCTGGACGAACGGGTAGACGAGCAGGATCGGGATGATCGCGAGGATCATCACGGCCATCTTCACCGGCATCCCCGTGACCGCACCCGAGCCGACGTCGACCTGCCCCGTGCCGGAGCCGGGCAGGGTCACGCCCTGCAGGACGTACGAGCGCAGGACGAGCTGCAGCGGCCACTTGGTGTTGTCGTTGATGTAGAGCATCGCGTTGAAGAACGCGTTCCAGTACCCCACGCCGTAGAACAGCGCGACGACCGCGACCACGGCCTTGGACATCGGCAGGACGATCCGCCCGAGGATCCGCCACTCCCCCGCACCGTCCACGCGCGCGGCGTCGAGGATCGCGTTGTCGATCCCCATGAAGAAGTTGCGCAGGATCAGCACGTTGAACGCCGAGACGGCCCCCGGCAGGATCAGCGCCCAGTACGTGTCGATCAGGTCCAGCGAGCTGACCAGCAGGTACGTGGGGATCATCCCCGCGCCGAAGAACATGGTGATGAGGAAGACGAACAGCAGCGGGCGGTGCCCGAACGAGCCAGGCCGCGACAGCCCGTAGGCCGCGAGCACCGACACGACCACCGAGATGACCGTGCCGACGCCCGTCACGCCCACGCTCACGAGCGCGGCGCGCGTCACGACGCCGCCCGACAGGATCTGCTTGTAGGCGTTGAGCGTGAGGTCACCCGGCACGACGACGAGCCCGCCGGCCTGGATCGACTCCTGCGTCGTCGAGAAGCTCGTCACCACGACCGTCCACAGCGGGAAGAGCACCGCCAGGACCACGACGCTCAGGATGACGGCCTTCGTCATCTGGCCGATCCCCGAGGGCTCCTCCTCCCACACCGGTCGGTGCTTGTGGCGTCGCGGGCGGCGCGGCGCCCGGCCACGCGCGTCGTCGACGAGGTCACGTGGGAGCACCGCCGCCTCGGCGTCGATCTCCGGATTCTGTCCGCTCATGCGCGTCGGTACACCCCCGCCTCACCGAACACGTGCGCGAGCTTGTTCGCCCCGAGGACGAGCGCCAGGCTCACGACACCCTTGACCAGGCCCGCGGCGGCCGCGAAGCTCCAGTCGCCGTAGATGACACCCTGGTAGTAGACGTACGTGTCGATCACCTCGGACACGTCCGACCCCACGGCGTCGCGCTGCAGGATCAGCTGCTCGAACCCGACCGTCAGCGCGTCGCCGAGGCGCAGGATCAGCAGCAGGACGATCACGGGCCGCAGCGCGGGCAGGGTCACGTGCCACATCCGGCGCCACCGGTTCGCGCCGTCCACGACCGATGCCTCGTACAGCTCGGGCGAGACGGTCGTCAGTGCGGCGAGGAAGATGATGATCCCCCAGCCTGCGTCCTTCCAGATCGCCTGCGACGTGATGAGGACCAGGAACGTGTCCGGGTTCGTCATGAACGACACCGTGTGGTCGACGCCGTGGGTGTGCAGCGTCTGGTTGATCAGCCCGGCACCGCCGAAGATCTGCTGGAAGATCGTCACGACGAGCACCCACGAGAAGAAGTGGGGGAGGTAGACGATCGCCTGGATCGCCGTGCGCACGCGCGGTGACAGCACGCTGTTGAGCAGCAGCGCCAGGAAGATCGGCACCGGGAAGTAGAAGACGAGCTGGAACAGCGTGATCGTCAGCGTGTTCTCGACCGCGTGCAGGAACGCCGGGTTGGTGAAGACGCGCTCGAAGTTCGCCCAGCCGACGAACGGGCTGTTCAGGAAGCCCCGGTACGGCGAGTAGTCCTGCCACGCGATGACGTTGCCCAGCATCGGGACGTAGGCGAAGACGACGAGCACGGCGATCGCCGGCACCGTCATGACCAGCAGCGAGCGGTCGCGCCGGAGCTTGGTCCGCCACGACAGCCGGCGGGTCGGGACCCGCGCGCCCGACCGTCGCGGGCCGGGACGGCGCGAGCTCGTCGCCGGCCGCGTACCCGGCTCGAGCGCAGGGCGCGACGGGACCGCCCGGGACGCGCCCGTCGAGGGTGTGCCCGGGGGCACCGCCGCGGAGTCGGCGGCGGTGCCCCGGGTGACTCGTGCGCCCGTCACTGCGCGTCCAGGATCTCCTGGTAGAACGCGCGCAGCTCCTCGCCCCCCGCGGACTTCCAGGTCGCGATCGCCGCGTCGAGGTCGTCGAGCGTCTTGCGTCCGCGCGAGATGTCCTTCTCCAGGTCGACGAACGGCTGGCCGATCGACGCGTACTGGGGCGGCTCGACGATCTGCATCGCGAAGAACAACGGCTCGGTCACGTACTGCGCCGCGTCCGCCATCCAGGTGCTCGACGCCTCGACGAAGCCCGGGTACTGGACCCGCGTGTTCGCGATGGGCGGGTCGACGAGGAACATGTACGTCGGCTGCAGCTCGGTCGCGGCGAGAGCGGTGGGAACCGGGACGCCGTCGTCGCCCTTCGTGTAGTGCACGCCCTCGACACCGTTGTTGATCACGTCGAACTCGGTGGTCCCGAAAGGTGCGGCCAGGACGTTCGCGAGCTGCAGGAGCTCGCGGATCCTCGCCTCGTCGTCGGACCGCTTGAGGAACGAGAAGATGTTCGCCGGGTTGCCCTGGAACAGCACGGGTGTGCCGCCGTCGGCCGCGATCGGCGCGAACGGCTGCTGCCAGTACGCGGGGTTCGCGGCCAGGTTGTCGCGCAGCGCCTCGTGCCAGCCGCCCAGGCCGTCGTTCGAGATGAGCGTCTGCCCGCCCTGGAAACGGGTCTTGGCCTCGCCGGTGTTGCCGGCGACCGCGTCCGGGTGCACCGCACCGGAGGCGAACAGTCGCGCGTTCCAGTCGAGCGCCGCACGGTACTCCTCGGTCTCGCACCGGGCGACGAGCTTGTCGCCCTCGAGCTTCCACTTCGGCGGGACGGCGTGCATCTGCACCGACGTGACCCACAGGTCCTCGGCGCCGTAGACGTTCCCGCCCGTGAGCTCCTTGGCGAGGGCGAGCAGGTCGTCGGCCGTCCGCACATCGGCCTCGACGCCCTTGGCGTCCAGCAGGTCCTTCCGGTAGAAGGTCGCGTCCGTGATGATCTCGCCGGGAAACGGCAGGCCGTAGAGGCGGCCGTTGAACACGCAGAACTTCCACGCGGCCGTCGGGATGTTGGCCAGGTTCGGGTAGTCCTTGACCTTGTCGCCGGCCAGGAAGTCGGTCAGGTCCTGGAACAGGTTCGGCACGATCTCCGAGCCGAACCGCGACGGGATGTTCCAGGTCGGCACGCAGACCCAGTCGGGCACGTCCTTCGCGGACGCGAGCACGGTCGCGAGCTTGTCACCGTACGTGTTGCCGTCGGAGATCTGGAAGCTGATCGTCGAGCCGAGGACCGCGTTGACGGCCTCGTAGTACTGGTTGCCGTCGACGGGCGGGATCGTGCCCCACAGCGGCGTCATCGCCGTGAAGGTCGCACCCGAGCCGGGCGGCGTCGTCACGGACTGCACGAACGATGCGGGGATCGTCGCGAAGCCCGGCGTCGAGCCCTTGACGCTCGGGAAGTCGGGCTTGACGTACTCGACCGGGTAGTACGCCGGCAGGATGTCGGTCGAGACGCTGGCCTGTGCGGTGGGACCGGCCGCGCCGCCTCCGCCCCCGGAGCTGCACGCGGACAGCAACGACGGCACACCGATCACGGCCGCACCAACGGCGATCATCCCGAGGAACCCGCGCCGGCCGACCTCGACGTCAGCGATCCGGCCGGTTCGGGGGGTGGAGCTGTTCATGAGCGTCCTCACTCCCGGAGTTGCCCTGCGCGTGGTGTCGCGCAGGGATGGCACCTGCTCGGCCGAGCGTCGACCCGGACGCTGCGGACGGCCGCCGAACCGTCGACCTCTGCGTCGAAGCGGTTCGACGGGGAACGTAGCCGGACTTCCGGAGGAATGCAACCATCGTGACAATCCACCCGGACCCCCTCGTTTGGCATGGTGACCCTCGTCCGGGATCGGACAACCCCGACAGATGGCCCGGCGACCGGCACGTGTGCGAGGATCGCCCGGACGACGACGAGAGCGCCACGCCGCGCACATCATCGAATCGGTTCAACGGGTCCAGGACCCCCACGCACTCGACGAGGAGTACGCACGTGACCGACGACGCGACGCCGCCGGACGCGCCCGACGCCACGCGGCCGCACCACGGCGCCAGCCACCTCGAACCCGTCCTCGGCGCGCACGAGCTCGCGTCGGACCTCGTCGCGCGCCTGACCACCGACGAGAAGATCGCGATGCTGCACCAGCGCGGACCCGCGGTCGAACGACTCGGGCTGCGCGCGTTCACCACCGGCGCCGAGGTGCTGCACGGAGTGTCCTGGCTGGGCACCGCGACGGTGTTCCCGCAGCCCGTCGGGCTCGCCGCGACCTGGGACCCGGACCTGCTCACGCGCGTCGGAGCCGCGGTCGGGGTCGAGCTGCGGGCCAAGCACGCCGCGGACCCGTCGGTGTCGCTCAACGTGTGGGCACCCGTCGTCAACCCGCTGCGGCACCCAGCCTGGGGGCGCAACGAGGAGGGCTTCAGCGAGGACCCGTACCTCACCGCGCTGCTCGCGACCGCCTACGCCCGCGGGCTGCGCGGCGACCACCCGGTGTACTGGCGCACCGTGCCCACGCTCAAGCACGCGTTCGGCTACAACAACGAGACCGACCGCGCCGTGACGAGCTCCCAGCTGCGTCCGCGCGTGCTGCACGAGTACGAGCTGCCCGCCTTCACCGGGCCCCTCGCTGCCGGGGTCGCAGGCGCGGTCATGGCCGCCTACAACCTCGTCGACGGCCGCCCCAACCACCTGCACGGCGAGCTCCTCGACCTCCTGCGGGAGGCCGCACCCGGGTCGCTGCTCGTCGTCTCCGACGCCGCCGCACCCGGGTTCGTCGTCGACCTCCAGCGCTTCTACGACGACCACGTCGAGTCGCACGCCGCGATGCTGCGCGCGGGCGTCGACTCGTTCACCGACAACGACGCGGACGCGGGACCGACGATCGCGCACCTCACCGAGGCGCTACGGCGCGGGCTGCTCGACGAGCCCGTCATCGACCGCGCGGTCGTGCGCCAGCTCGAGCTGCGGATCCTCACCGGCGAGCTCCACCCCGAGCTCGACCCCTTCGTCGTCGGAGCCGACCAGATCGACCTGCCCGAGCACCGGGCGCTCGCACGCGAGGCCGTGGCGCGGTCCGTCGTCGTGCTCGAGAACACCGGCGCGCTCCCTCTGTCCTCGCGGGCGCGTGTCGCGGTCGTCGGACCGCTCGCCGACCGCGCGCTGCACGACTGGTACTCCGGGACGCCGCCGTACACCGTCGGGCTCGGCACCGCGCTGCGCGAGCGGGTGGGCACCGACCAGGTCCGGGTCGCCGACTCCTCGGACCGGCTCGTGCTGCGCGCGACGAGCACGGGCCGCGCGGTGCGCGCGGTCGGGCCCGACCACGTGCTCACCGCCGACGCCGACGCGCGCGACGACCACGCGCAGCACGACGCGACGCTCTGGGAGGGCGGGCTGTGGACGCTGTCCGTCGCCGCGACCGGGCTGCTCTGGACCGGCGCACGCTGGGTCGCGCGGGCCGATGCGAGCCGTGTGGGCGGCTGGGTCGCGCAGGAGACGTTCCGACGCCACGTGCACGACGACGGGACGTGGTCGCTGCAGCACGCCGGCTCGGGCAGCTGGCTGCGCGTGCAGCACGACGAGGCGGGCACGCTCGTCGCCGACGGTCAGACGCTCGACGACGCCGAACGGTTCGCCGCCGAGACGATCCGCTCGGGTGCCGCGGCCGTGCGCGACGCGTGCGCCGACGCCGACGTGGTCGTCGTGGCGCTCGGCAACGACCCACACCTGGGTGGACGCGAGACCCAGGACCGCCGTTCCCTGACCCTGCCCACCGCGATGCTCGACCTGTGGCGCGTCGCCGCTGACGCCGCGCCGGCCGCGCGCCGCGTCCTGCTCGTCGTCTCGTCGTACCCGTACGTCCTGCCCGACGACCTCGGGGCGGACGCCGTCGTGTGGAGCTCGCACGGCGGTCAGGAGCTCGGGCACGGGATCGCGGACGTGCTGCTGGGCGACGAGGAGCCGCACGGACGGCTCACGCAGGCCTGGCCCGCGCGGGTCGAGCACGTCGGCGACCTCTTCGACTACGACATCATCGCCGCGGGTCACACCACGTGGTACGCGGCCCACCCACCCCGGTACGCGCTCGGGCACGGGCTCATGTACGGCGACGTGCGGTACGTCGCCGTACGTGACGCGGACGTCGCCGGCGCGGGAACGGGGTCCGACGAGGCCACGGTCGTGCAGGCCGACGACGAGCAGGTCGGCCTCGTGGTGACCGTGCGCAACGACGGAGCGCGTCCCGCGCACGAGCTCGTGCAGGTGTACGCCGACGCGCCCACGCACCGGCTGCCCTACGGGCACCGGCTCGTCGCGCACGCACGGGTCGAGCTCGCCGGGGGCGAGCAGCGTGACGTCGCGCTGCGCGTGCCGGTCGCGCGCCTCGCGACGTGGGACGTCACGCGCGCGCGGTTCGTCGTCGAGCCGGGCCGGTTCGATCTCGGCATCGGCCCGTCCGCGGCGAACCTCCCGCTGCACGTCGCGGTCGAGGTGCACGGCGAGCCCGTACCGCCGCGCACGCTCGTCGGACGCGCCGTGCGCCTCGCGGACGGCGACGACCTCGCGGACGTCGAGCTCACGGCGCACACGCGCGAGCGCGGGACCGCCGTGCAGGTCGCGCGAGGACGCACCCGCGGGTCCGTGGTCCTGCGGACGTGCGACGTCGCCGGAGCGGCCGGGCTGCGAGCCGTCGTCGCCCGGACGCGCCCCGGACCCGCGCGGCTCTCGCTCGCGGTCCGCGACGCGGGTGCGGACACGTGGCGCACGCTCGTCGACCTCGACGTCCCCGAGGGCGGCGACCGGTGGACGTGGCGCACGCTCGACGCGCCGTTCACCTCGCCGCCCGACAACGACGGACCGCCGGTCGACGTACGGGTCACGCTCGTCGGCGCCGCACGCGCCGCGTCCGTCGAGCTGACCGTCTGAGCGCGACGCCCCTCGGCCCGCTCAGGGGCCCGTCACGTGCCAGCGATGCCCGTACGGGTCGACGAGCCAGCCGCTCCGCGTGCCGTCGGGCACGTCCTGCGGCGGACGGTCCTGCGTCGCGCCCGCCGCGACCGCCCGCGCGTACGCCTCGTCCACGTCCGGCACGGACAGGACGACCGCGCTGGTCGACCGGCCGCCGAGCGACTTCGGGGCGTACGCGCCGTACTCGTGGTACTCGTCGGACAGGTACACCGACGCCCCGTCGAAGTCGAGCGCGACGAACCCGATCCGGCCGTCCTCCTCGTCGTAGCGTTCACCCGCGGTCGCCCCGAACGCCGCCGCGTAGAACACGATCGCCCCAGCGGCGTCGTCGACGGTCAGGTAGGGCACGGTCCGTCCCATGGATCCCCCGCTCCCGGTCGGCGCCGTCGCCGACCTTCGGTCGCTCCGCATCGAGGCGTTTCAATTGAACGCCGCTCGGTGACGACCGTCAATGTTCTGCGCGACGGGGCGAGGTTGACGGAAACGTCCGGTGTGGGCGACGATCGGGCGTTGAAGCGCTTCGACGACGAAGCCACGAACGGAGACCCCCACCGTGCTGCGAAACCTGTCCGCCTGGCACGTCATCATCCTCGTCGCCGTCCTGGTGCTGCTGTTCGGCGCCAACAGGCTGCCCGAGCTCGCGCGCGGCGTCGGTCAGTCGCTGCGCATCTTCAAGAGCGAGGTCAAGGACCTCGCGAGCGACGACGACGGCGCCCCGCGCGGCGCCACGGCCTTCGCCGCCGCTCCTGCTCCGGCCCCCGTGACGCAGATCGGCGCGCAGCCGAGTCCGCACGACCCGGACCACCGCCCCGCGGCCTGACGCGCCCGCCGCCCGGGATCGGGTCGGGTCACGCCCCGGTCAGTCCACCAGGACGCCTGCGCGCAGCACGCGCCGCGCCCGCAGGTGCTCGTCCGCCACGACGACGTCCGCGCGCAGCCCGACCGCGAGCGCGCCCACGTCGGCCAGCCCGAGCACCGTCGCCGGCGTCGTCGAGGCGGCCCGCACCGCGTCGACCAGCGAGACTCCCGCCGCCACGGTGGAGCGCACGACGTCGAGCAGGTGCGCGACGCCACCCGCGATCGCACCGCTTCGTCCGTCCGGTCCCACGATCCGCGCGACGCCGTCGGCGACGCGGACCGCCATCGGCCCGAGCTGGTAGTCGCCGTCCGCCATCCCCGCAGCAGACATCGCATCCGTCACGAGGGCGATGCCGGTGGCCCCCACGAGGTCGAACACCGAGACCACGGTGGCGGGCGCGAGGTGCGTCCCGTCCGCGACGAGCTCGACCACCAGCTCGCCGCGCGACGCCGCCGCGAGGCACGCCATGACGGGCCCCGGGTCGCGGTGGTGCACCGGGCGCATGCCGTTGAACAGGTGCGTCGCGGTCGGCCGGGTCCCCCGCGCGCTCGTGGCGCCGGCCAGCAGGTCGAACGCCCGGTCGACGGCCGCCTCGACCTGCTCGGCGCTCGCGTCCGTGTGGCCGATCGACGGCAGCGCGCCGGCGCGCACGAGCGCCGCGATCACGTCGGCGTCGGCCTCGCCGTCCGCGTCGGCAGACGTCTCGGCCGCGGTCACGCCCGCGACCTCAGGTGCGATCGTCATGGTGACGAGGTACCCGCGCGCGGCCTCGGCGATCTGCCGGACGAGCCCCGGGTCACCGGCCAGCATGTCGTCGGGGTTCTGCGCGCCGCACCGCGCGTGCGACAGGAACGGACCCTCGAGGTGGATCCCCGCGAGCACGCCCTCCTCGGCGGCCTCGGCCAGGAGTGCCGTGCGAGTGAGCAGCTCGTCGGCGGGGGCAGTCACGAGCGAGGCGACGAGCGAGGTGGTCCCGTGGCGCAGGTGCTCGTCGGCGGCGCGCCGGACCTCCTGCGCGGTCGTCGCGTCCGGGAAGCTCGCGCCGCCGCCGCCGTGGCAGTGCAGGTCGACCAGGCCCGGCAGCACGGTGTCGTCCGAGGTCTCCGGCAGGCGCTCGTTCCACGGCGCCGGGGCCTCGCCGGCAGGACCGATCCACGCGATCGTCGCACCCCGGGTCACGAGGAGGCCGTCCTCGAGGACGTCGGTCGGCGTGACGACCCGGCCACGCAGCAGGATCTCGGACTCGGGCTGGTCGCTCACGCCGCCATTCTTCCCCACCCGCGCACGTCCGCCCGGGACGCCTGGCCCGTCAGCCGGACGTTCTCGCGCCGACCGCGTGGCGACCTGCTCGCGGCTGTCGCGCCATCAGACCTCGAGGGTCGCCGGATGCCGCGCCCGGCGGACGTCGCGGCGCCGGACCGACCGGTCCGCCCAGAGGCACGCCCCCGCCGCCGAGACCGCGCCGACCACGACGATCCCCAGACCGAGAGCCGAGAGCGACCACCGCTGCAGCACGACCACGGTCGAGAGGAACGCCACGAGGGCACCCAGCAGCCCGTACACCGCGGCCCGCCGCTCGGCAGCGGCCCGGGCGAGCCGGTGCTCGACGAGCATCGACAGCGTCCCGCCCACCACGAGCACCGGCACAGCGCCGAGGACCACGGCGTACGACACGACCACGAGCCCGAGCGCGCCGTTCCCCGCGGCCAGCGAGACCGCGGCACCGATCAGCCAGAACAGCACCAGGGCGCGCCACACGATCGCGGCAGCGCGGCGGACGTCGACCTCGGGGACGCTGCTCGTCATACGGCCCATCATCGCGCCCGGTCCCCCGGCGCCGGAAGTGCGCGTGACCGCGACCCGTCCTGTCCGGCCAGGGGCTCAGAACAGGCGGGAGTCGACGTCGTCGACGCCGCGCATCGCCTCGTAGTCGAGCGTGAGGCACGCGATCCCGCGGTCGGCGGCCAGGACACGCGCCTGCGGCTTGATCTCCTGGGCGGCGAACACGCCGCGCACCGGGCTGAGCAGCGGGTCGCGGTTCAGCAGCTCGAGGTAGCGCGTGAGCTGCTCGACGCCGTCGATGTCGCCCCGGCGCTTGATCTCGATCGCGACCGACCCGCCGGTGGGGTCCTTGGCCAGGATGTCGACCGGCCCGATGGCCGTCGGGTACTCGCGCCGGACGAGCACGTGACCGTCGCCCAGCAGCCCGATCTGCGCCGCGAGCAGCTCCTGCAGGTGCGCCTCGACGCCGTCCTTGACCAGCCCGGGGTCCACGCCGAGCTCGTGCGCGCTGTCGTGCAGCACGTCGTAGAGCTCGATCTCGAGCCGGTCGTCCGACTTCTGGTGCTGCACCGTCCACACCTGCGTGACGCCGGCCGCCCGCGACTCGTCGTCGGGCTCGACGACCGCGAGCGAGCACGGCGGGCTCATCCAGTTCAGCGGCTTGTACGAGCCGCCGTCGGAGTGCAGCAGGACGCTGCCGTCGGCCTTGACGACGAGCAGTCGCGTCGCGCGCGGCAGGTGCGCCGAGAGACGCCCGGTGTAGCGGGCGGCGCAGGACGCGACGACGAGACGCACGCGGGATCCTCCGTCAGGTCAGGGGTCGGAGCGGCGGTCAGATGACCGAGCCGACGCGCGACGGCGTCGCCTCGATCCAGGAGGTGAGCCCGGCGTACGCCTCGTGCGACAGCCGCAGCTCGAACTCCACGGGCTTGCCGTTCGACCGGGCGTGGCACGTCACGACGAGCTGGCCCGCGCCCGGTCCCTCGGCGGCACGCCGGGAGACGATCGTGAGCGACTGTCGCTCCCAGCGCCGCGCCGGACGCGGGGCCAGGGACGACGAACGCCACCAGTAGAGCGAGGCCGCACCGTACTGGGCGACCCCGCTCGGCCAGCGCGCACCGTGGCGCAGCCCGCACCGGAACGACCCGACGCGCCGGTCGAGCGTGTGCCGGCGCGACAGCCACAGCCCGAAGCTGCCGATCACGAGCACGACGACCGTCAGAACCGCGACGACGATCTCCCCGGGCACGTGACCTGGCGCCTCAGTGGCCCGTGGACGTCGGGTCGCTCAGCGCGTCGACGACGACCGTGACCGTGTCGGAGTCCACCGACAGGAACCCGCCGTCCACGTGCCAGGCGAGCTGCTCGCCGTCGGTCGTGCGCACGCGCAGCTCGCCCGCGCGCAGCACCGACAGGATCGGCGTGTGCCCGGCAAGGATCCCGATCTCCCCGTCGGCCGCGGGGGCGGAGACCTGGCGGGCCTTGCCCGACCAGACCTTGCCCACCGCGTCGACGAGGTCGACCTCGAGAGAGGACGCCATCAGACCCCGTACTCCTTCTGGATCCGGGCCCAGTTCTTCTCGAGGTCCTCGAGGCCACCGATGTTGAAGAACGCCTGCTCGGCGATGTGGTCGAACTCGCCGGCTGCGATCTTCTTGAACGCCTCGACCGTCTCGGCCACCGGGACCGTCGAGCCGACGACACCGGTGAACTTCTCGGCCATGTAGGTGTTCTGCGACAGGAACTGCTGGATGCGACGAGCCCGTGCGACGACGGTCTTGTCCTCCTCCGACAGCTCGTCGACACCGAGGATCGCGATGATGTCCTGGAGCTCCTTGTTGCGCTGCAGGATCGACTTCACCTGCGTCGCGACGTCGTAGTGCTCCTGGCCCACGTAGCGCGGGTCGAGGATGCGGCTCGTCGAGGCGAGCGGGTCGACCGCGGGGTACAGACCGCGCGAGGCGATCTCACGGCTGAGCTCGGTCGTCGCGTCGAGGTGCGCGAACGTCGTGGCCGGGGCCGGGTCGGTGTAGTCGTCGGCGGGCACGTAGATGGCCTGCAGCGAGGTGATCGAGTGACCACGCGTCGAGGTGATGCGCTCCTGGAGGAGGCCCATCTCGTCGGCCAGGTTCGGCTGGTAGCCGACCGCGGACGGCATGCGGCCGAGCAGCGTCGAGACCTCGGAACCGGCCTGGGTGAACCGGAAGATGTTGTCGATGAAGAGCAGCACGTCCTGGTTCTGCACGTCGCGGAAGTACTCCGCCATCGTGAGTGCCGAGAGGGCCACGCGCAGACGCGTGCCCGGCGGCTCGTCCATCTGGCCGAAGACGAGGGCCGTCTTGTCGAAGACGCCCGCCTCCTCCATCTCGGCGATGAGGTCGTTGCCCTCACGGGTGCGCTCGCCGACACCGGCGAACACCGACACACCACCGTGGTCCTGCGCGACGCGCTGGATCATCTCCTGGATGAGGACCGTCTTGCCGACGCCCGCACCACCGAAGAGGCCGATCTTCCCGCCCAGCACGTACGGCGTGAGCAGGTCGATGACCTTGATGCCCGTCTCGAACATCTGCGTCTTCGACTCGAGCTGGTCGAAGGCCGGGGGCCGGCGGTGGATCGGCCAGCGCTCGGTGACCTCGAACGTCTCGCCCTCGGCGAGGTTGAGCACGTCACCGGTGACGTTGAAGACCTTGCCCTTGGTCACGTCGCCGACGGGCACCGAGATCGGCGCGCCGGTGTCGGTCACGTGCGCACCGCGGACGAGACCGTCCGTCGGCTTGAGCGCGATCGCGCGGACGAGCGAGTCGCCGAGGTGCTGCGCGACCTCGAGGGTCATCCGCAGGACGCCCTCGTCCTCGCCCTGGCTCGACAGGTCGATGTCGACCGTCAGGGCGTTGTAGATCTCGGGGATCTGGTCCGCCGGGAACTCGATGTCCACGACGGGGCCGATCACGCGGGCGACGCGACCGACGCCGGGCGTGCCGGCGGCGGCGGCCGTCTCGTCGACGGTGGTGGCGGTCATGTCTGGCCTGCTTTCTCGTCCCGGGGCGGGTGGACCCCGGCGGGTCTTCGGTTGGCTGTGATCAGGGTCAGGAGGCCGAGGCGAGCGCGTCGGCGCCCGAGACGATCTCGCTGATCTCCTGAGTGATCTCGCCCTGACGGGCCTGGTTCGCCAGTCGGGTGTACATGCGGATGAGGTCCTCGGCGTTGTCCGTGGCCGTGTGCATCGCCCGCTGACGTGCCGCGAGCTCGGACGCCGCGGCCTGCAGGAGGCTCGCGAAGATCCGGGCGCGGAAGTACCGCGGGAGCAGCGCGTCGAGCACGACCTCGGGGTCGGGCTCGAAGTCGTACAGCGGCAGCGGGCCTCCGTCACCGGCCGGGGCAACACCCTCGACCACCTCGAGCGGCAGCAGCCGGATCACGCGGGGACGCTGCGTGACCATGTTGACGAACTGCGTGTACACGACGTGCACCTCGGCGACGCCGCCCTCGTCGGCCGGAGCCCGGAAGCGCTCGAGGAGCGCGTCCGCGATCTCCAGCGCCGTCTCGTACTGCGGCGCGTCCGACTGCCCCGTCCACTGACCCGCCAGCTCGCGCTGCCGGAAGCGGTAGTACGACACCGCGCGGCGCCCGGAGACGAACAGGTCGACCTCGTGCCCCTCGGCCTGCAGCTTCTCGATCTGGCGCTCGGTCTCGCGCAGGACGGTCGCCGAGTAGGCGCCCGCCATGCCACGGTCCGACGCGATGAGCAGCACCGCGACCCGCTTGGTGTCCGTCCGCTTCGCGAGGAAGGGGTGCGAGACGTCCGAGTGCGTGGCCACGGCCGAGACGGCACGGGTGATCGCCCGCGAGTACGGCGACGCCAGGGCCACCCGGTCGCGTGCCCGGCCGATGCGGGAGGCAGCGATCAGCTCCTGCGCCCGGAACATCTTCTTGAGCGACTGGGTGGACTTGATGCGCTGCTTGTAGACGCGCTGCGAACCGGCCATGCTCAGGCCTTCTTCTGCCGGACGATCTGCTCCTGCTCCACCGCGACCGACTCGTCCTCGTCCTCGACGCCGACCAGCGGCGTGCCGTCGAACTTGAGGAAGCCGTTGCGGAACTCGGCGACCGCGTCCGCCAGGGTCTGCTCGGTCTGCGACTCGAGCTTGCCCGTGGAGGCGATCGTCGACAGCACGTCCGTGTGGCGACGCAGGTGGTCGAGCAGCTCCGACTCGAAGCGCTTGACGTCCTCGATCGGCACGTCGTCCAGGTGGCCCTTGGTGCCCGCCCAGATGGACGCGACCTGGGACTCGACCGGGTACGGCGTGTACTGCGCCTGCTTGAGCAGCTCGGTCAGGCGCGCACCACGCGCGAGCTGGGCGCGCGACGTCGCGTCGAGGTCGGACGCGAACATCGCGAACGCCTCGAGCGAGCGGAACTGCGCCAGGTCGAGCTTGAGCGTGCCGGAGACCTGCTTCATGGCCTTGATCTGCGCGGCACCACCGACGCGGGACACCGAGATGCCGACGTCGACGGCGGGGCGCTGGTCGGCGTTGAACAGGTCCGACTGCAGGAAGATCTGGCCGTCGGTGATCGAGATGACGTTCGTCGGGATGTACGCCGAGACGTCGTTCGCCTTGGTCTCGATGACCGGCAGACCCGTCATCGAGCCCGCACCCAGCTCGTCGGAGAGCTTGGCACAACGCTCGAGCAGCCGGGAGTGCAGGTAGAAGACGTCACCGGGGTACGCCTCGCGGCCCGGCGGGCGGCGCAGCAGCAGCGACACGGCGCGGTAGGCCTCGGCCTGCTTCGACAGGTCGTCGAACACGATGAGGACGTGCTTGCCGTCGTACATCCAGTGCTGGCCGATGGCCGAGCCCGTGTACGGCGCGAGGTACTTGAAGCCCGCGGGGTCCGAGGCGGGAGCCGCGACGATCGTCGTGTACTCGAGCGCGCCGGCCTCCTCGAGGGCGCCACGCACGGCGGCGATCGTCGAGCCCTTCTGGCCGACCGCGACGTAGATGCAGCGCACCTGCTTGGTCGGGTCGCCGGTCTCCCAGTTCGCCTTCTGGTTGATGATCGTGTCGATCGCGATGGCTGTCTTGCCGGTCTGGCGGTCGCCGATGATGAGCTGACGCTGACCGCGCCCGATCGGGATCATCGAGTCGATCGCCTTGATGCCGGTCTGCAGCGGCTCGTGCACCGACTTGCGGGCCATGACGCCCGGCGCCTGGAGCTCGAGCGCACGACGCGCGGTCGTCTCGATCTCGCCCAGACCGTCGATGGGCTGGCCGAGCGGGTCGACGACGCGGCCGAGGTAGCCGTCACCGACGGGGACCGAGAGCACCTCGCCCGTGCGACGGACCTCCTGGCCCTCCTCGATGCCGGAGAACTCACCCAGCACGACGACGCCGATCTCGCGGACGTCGAGGCTGAGCGCGAGGCCGAGCGTGCCGTCCTCGAACCGCAGCAGCTCGTTGGCCATGGCACCGGGCAGGCCCTCGACCTGCGCGATGCCGTCGCCAGCGAGGGTCACGCGGCCCACTTCTTCGGCCACGGCGCCCGAGGGCTCGTAGCTCTTCACGAAGCTGTCCAGCGCGGCGCGGATCTCCTCCGGCCTGATCGTCAGCTCAGCCATTGCTCTCTCCTGTCATGGGGCCTGCACACGCAGGCTCCGCGTTCTGGGGTGCCGGTTCAGCCGGCGAGTCGTCGTCGGGCGTCGGCGAGCCGGGACAGCACGGTCGAGTCGACGACCTGCGCTCCCACCTGGATGCGCAGACCACCGAGCACGTGCGGGTCGAGGATCACGTTGAGCTGGATCTCGCGGCCGTAGGCCTGGCGCAGGATCTGCGCGAGCCGGTCCTGCTGCGCCGAGGTGAGCTCGGACGCCGTCGTGATGGTCGCGACCTCGCGCTTGCGGCGCTCGGCGATCAGGTCGCCGACGTGCCCGAGCGTGGCCAGGTACCGCCGGCCGCGCGACGCGGACGCCGCCCGACGGGCGATGATCGCCGTGACCTCGCTCGCCCGGCCGGCCAGGATGGCGTCGACCAGACCTGCACGAGCGTCACCGGGGATCGCGGAGTCGTACAGGGTCCGGTTGACCTCGCGCTGACCGATCAGCGCGCGCGTCAGCCGGAACAGCTCTGCCTCGACCTGCGCGAGGGCGCCCTCGTGCTCGGCGCGCGCCAGCACGGCCATGAAGCCGAGCCGCTCGAGCGCCTCGGCCAGGTCGGCGTCCGCCGACCAGCGCTGGCGCACGGCGTCCTGGGCGACCGCGACGACCCGGGGGTCGGCAGCACCGAGGAGCTGTCCTGCGAGCCGTGCCTTCGCCTCGCCGTCGACCGACGGGTCGCCGAGGGTCCGGCGCAGCGAGCCCGACGAGTCGAGCGCGTCGACCACGGCGAACAGCTGCTCGCCGAGGTCGGACGCCGCCGACCCGGCGGAGGCGAGAACCGGCTCGAACCGCTCCTCGACCGCCGCCAGCGACGCACGCGACGTCCCGCGCATCAGCGCCCCTGCCCGCTCGTGGTCGCCGACGTCGCCTCGAGCTCGTCGAGGAACCGGTCGACGACGCGCGAGCGCCGGACCTCGTCCTCGAGCGACTCGCCGACGATCTTCGCGGCGAGCTCGGTCGCGAGCGTGCCGACGTCCGTCCGCAGCTGCACGGCGGCCTGCTGGCGCTCGGCCTCGATCTGACGCTGCGCGGTCTCGGTGACCCGCGCGGCCTCGTCCTGAGCCCGCGTGCGCAGCTCGGCCACGATCTGCCCGCCCTCGGTGCGTGCGTCCTCACGGATGCGCGCGGCCTCGGCACGAGCCTCGGCGAGCTGCAGGTGGTACTCGTCCAGCGCGGCGGCTGCCTCGGCCTGCGCCTGCTCGGCCTTGGCGAGGCCGCCCTCGATCTTCTCCGTGCGCTCGTCCAGCACCTTCTGCAGGGCGGGCAGGGCGTACTTGAAGAACGGGATCGCGATGAGCAGCAGGACGACGGCCGACCAGAAGATGTCGTAGCCCTCGGGAAGCAGGAGCTGGATGCCCTTGATCTCCTCCGAGCCCTCCGCGGCCGTCACGACAGCCGCGGTGATCGCGGCCGGGCTCACGGGAAGAGGAACCCGGTGATGAGGCCGAGGAGGCCCAGGACCTCGACGAAGCCGATACCGATGAACATCGTCGTGCGCAGCTGACCGGCGACCTCGGGCTGACGTGCGATGCCCTCGATCGTCTTGCCGATCAGGATGCCCAGGCCGATGCCGGGGCCGATGACCGCGAGGCCGTAGCCGATGGTCGCGAGGTTGCCCGAGACGGCGTTCTCGGCCGCGAGGATGGTCTCCGCAAGAGCCACGATTGCTCGTTCCTTCCGTTGGGTACCCGACCGGTCGGCCGGCTACTCGTTCGTTGGTGGGGACCGCGACGGGGCCCCGACTGGACGTGCTAGGGGGTCAGTGCTCTTCCTCGACGGACAGGCTGATGTAGACGGCCGTCAGGACGACGAAGATGTAGGCCTGCAGCGCGCCGACGAACATCTCGAAGAGCGTCATCGCGAAGCCGGCGGCGAAGGTCAACGCACCGAAGGACTTCATGATCCCGGTGGCGTCGAACAGGAAGTACTGCGTGGCCGAGAAGCACAGCACCAGCATGAGGTGCCCGGCGACCATGTTGGCCATGAGTCGGATCGCCAGCGTGGCGGGCCGCAGGATGAACACCGTGAGGAACTCGATCGGCGTCAGCAGCACGTACATGAACCACGGCACGCCGGGCGGGAAGAGGCTCGCCTTGAGGAAGCCGCCGAGGCCCTGAGCGCGGACGCCCGCCGAGAGGTACCGGACGTAGGCCCACGCCGCGAGCAGCAGCGGCAGGCCGATCAGCGCGGTGCCGGCCATGTTGAGGCCCGGGACGACGCTCGTCAGGTTGAACGCGAGGATCGCGAAGAACATCGTCGTCAGCAGCGCGGTGTGCTCGCGCGCCCGCTCCTTGCCGAGGATCTGCTCGGCGACCTGCACCCGCACGAAGTCCAGACCCATCTCCACGACGTTCTGGAACCGGCCCGGCACGAGCTTGGCGCGGCGCGCGGCGATCACGAACACGACCACGATCGCGACCGCGGCGATCAGCCGGACCAGCTGGATCCGGTTGAACTCGAAGATCGTCCCCTCCCACAGCACCGGCGGCGGGAAGAAGTCCGCGATCGACGGCGCGTGGAAGCCGCTGCCTCCCTCGTCGGACGCGAGTGGCATGAGGGTCGCGAGGCTGGACAGGGTGCGCTCCTGGTGGTCGTTGGCGCCGGTGCCGGGGCGTCGTCGCGGGCACGCGATCGGCGTCGGCCGTCGGGGTCGGGAGGAAGCCTAACTCATCCACGGCCGTGGACAGGCCGTGATCCAGGACTGTCGTCCTACGATTCCGACGGGGTCGTGCCCGAGGCTGATGGGTCGACGTACGGGATGCGCGCACGCGTCACCGCGCGGTAGTCCAGGTAGGCCGATCCGAGCACTCCGACCAGCAGGACGACCGCCAGCACCTGGCGTGAGTAGAAGTCCTGGTCGCGCAGGATCGCGAGCACGACGATCACCACGATCACCTTCGCGAGCCACGTCCCCATCACCACGGCGGCCATCACCTGGGCGTTCGAGTGCGCGGTCCGCAGCATCGCGACGATCGTCGTCCCGGAGAACACCAGGGCGAGCCCCACGCCGATCAGCGCGCCCCACACCCCGGCGCTGCCGGCGACGAGCCAGCCGATCGGGACGCCGAGCACGAGCAGCCCGCCGAGCAGCCAGAGCATGGTGCGCAGCGACGTGCGGAAGACGTCCTCGGCCGACGTGTCGCGCCGGGTGCCCGCCGCGTCGTCGTCGGTCGTGTCGCCAGGCACCTGCCCGGGCGCGACGGTCGGGCCGGTCGGGTCGGTCGTGCCGGTCGGGTCGACGTCCGGCTCGTGGTCGGAGCTCGTCGGCTCGCTCATGCGGTCCCCAAGGGTGTGCGGTGCGACCGGCCGCGCAGCGGCCCGATGGTCAGCAGGACGGCGACGACGACGGCCGCGGCGAAGATCCACAGCACCGTCGTCGTCGAGAACACGACGAGCGCGCCCACGCCGTAGGCGAAGACGGCCGTCCAGACGTACATGATCGCCACCGCGCGGCGGTGGCTGTGCCCGAGCGCGAGCAGCCGGTGGTGCAGGTGCAGGCGGTCGGGGTGGAACGGGGACTTGCCCTGGATCGTGCGGCGCACGATCGCCAGGCCCATGTCGAGCAGCGGCAGCAGCAGCACCGCGATCGGCAGGAGCACGGGCAGGAACGCGGGGAACGACTGCCGGCGCGAGATCTGCTCGGGGTCGATCTGCCCCGTCACGACGATCGCCGCGGCCGAGAGCACGAACCCGAGCAGCATCGCGCCCGAGTCCCCCATGAAGATGCGCGCGGGGTACACGTTGTGCGGCAGGAACCCGATGCACGCACCGACGAGCGCCGCCAGGACGAGCGCCGACAGGCTCGCGTAGTCACCCGACGTCGCCCTCGTGAGCAGGTAGCAGTAGAGGAAGAACGCCCCGCCGCCGATCGCGAGCACACCGGCGGCGAGCCCGTCGAGCCCGTCGACGAAGTTCACCGCGTTCATCGCGACGACCACGGTGACGATCGTCAGGAACGTCCACATGCGTGTCGAGCTGACCGTGACCCCGCCGAGCGGCAGCTGGTAGAGCTGCACGCCCTGCCACGCGAGGAACCCGGCGGCGAGCACCTGCCCCATGAGCTTGGTGAGCCAGTCGAGGTCCCAGATGTCGTCGGCCACGCCGAGCAGCACGACCAGGCCCGCGCCGCCGACGATCCCGATCAGCGCGCGCGGGTTGTCGTAGACGCCCGCGAGGAACGGCAACGGGCTGGCCAGCACGATCGCCACGACGATGCCGAGGAACATCGCGAGACCGCCGAGCCGGGGCGTGGGCACGGCGTGCACGTCACGGTCGCGGACGGCCGTGATCGCGCCCCAGCGCAGCGCGCACCACCGCGCGAGCGGCGTCATGACGTACGCCACCGCCGCGGCGATGATGCCGACGAGCAGGTAGACCCTCACCCGGCGGCACCGGCCTCGGGTGCGTCGGGCGCCTCGGGCGCCGCCGCCGGGAGCCGGCCGTCCGTGCCGTGCACGGGCGCGATCGTGTTGAGGTCCTCGAGCGTGATCGCACCCTGGCGCACGACCTGCAGCCGCGGCCCGGTCGCGTCGACGATCGTCGAGGCGACCTGCCCGGGCGAGTCGCCCGCGTCGAGGTACACGCGCACGCTGTCGCCCAGCATGCGGTGCGCCTCGGCCGCCGTCAGGGCAGCCTCCTCGCCCGTGCGGTTGGCGCTCGAGACGGCCATCGGGCCCGTGCGCTTGAGCAGGGCGCGCGCGGTGGCGTGGTCGGGCACACGCAGCGCGACGGTGCCGTGCGTCTCGCCCAGGTCCCACGCGAGCGACGGCTGCGCGCGCACGATGAGCGTCAGGCCGCCGGGCCAGAACGCCTCGGCCAGGAGGCGCGCGTGCGCGGGGACGTCGGTCGCGAGCCCGTCGAGCGTGCGGACGTCGGCGATGAGGACCGGCGGCGGCATCTGCCGTCCGCGGCCCTTCGCGTCGAGCAGCGCCTGGACGGCCGGCGGGGAGAACGCGTCGGCGCCGATCCCGTAGACGGTGTCGGTCGGCAGGACGACGAGGCCGCCGTTGGCGATCACGTCGACCGCCTCGTCGAGCGCCGGGCCCCAGGTCGCCGCGTCGTGGGCGGGCAAGGTGCGCGCAGTCACGCGTTGGATCCTGCCACGTGCGGGCGGGTGCTCCGACGCGCGACGAGCATCCGGGGCCGTCCGGTCAGGTCGGGCAGGGTCGCGATCTCGACGAACGCGCCCGTGCCGGCCGCCGCGACGCGGGCCTCGACGTCCTGCACCTCGGCGTGCTCCATGACGAGCAGGCCACCGGGCGCGAGCAGGCGCTGCGCCGCGGCGATCACGGCACGCGGCACGTCCAACCCGTCGGCGCCCCCGCCGTACAGCGCGAGGTCAGGGTCGTGGTCGCGGACCTCGGGCTCGCGCGGCACGGCGTCGGGCGGCACGTACGGCGGGTTGGAGACGAGCACGTCGACCTTCCCGACGAGGTCGGCGAGCAGCGCGGGGTCGCGCACGTCCCCCTGCTCGACGCGCAGGCGCAGCGTGCCGACGGCCCCGCTGTTCGCGCGCGTGAGCGCGACCGCCTCCGACGACAGGTCGACGGCGACGACCTGCGCCCCGGGCACCTCGGTGTCGACCGACAGCGCGATCGCTCCCGTGCCGCAGCACAGGTCGACGACGACCGGGCTGCCACCGGCCGCGACCAGCCGCGTCGCCTCGTCGATCGCGACCTGCGCGACCACCTCCGTCTCGGGGCGGGGCACGAACACCCCGGGCTCGACGCGCAGCGTCAGGTAGCGGAACACGGTCGACCCGAGGATGTGCTGCAGCGGCTCGCGCCCGCGCCGACGTTCGACGAGCGCGGCCAGCTCCTCGACGAAGCCGTCGGGTGCGACCTGCGGTGCGAGCGCGAGCTCGAGGTGCGGCACGCCGAGCGCGAAGGCCGCCAGGGCCACGGCGTCGACGCGCGGCGAGGGGACGCCCGCCTCGTCGAGCACGCGCGCGGCCCCCTCGACCAGAGCGCGCACGCCCGGCGCCCGCCGCTGCTCGTCGGGCACCTGCACGACGAGCGGCTCGTCGCGGCTCATGCGCCCGCCTCCGCGAGCCGTGCGGACTCGTCGGCCTCGATCGCGGACGCGATCACCGGCCCCAGGTCACCCGCCAGCACCGCGTCGAGGTTGTACGCCTTGTACCCCGTGCGGTGGTCCGCGATGCGGTTCTCGGGGAAGTTGTACGTCCGGATGCGCTCGGACCGGTCGACCGTGCGCACCTGGCTGCGCCGCGCCTCGCTCGCCGCCGCCGCGGCCTCCTCCTGGCGCGCCGCGAGCAGTCGCGCGCGCAGCACGCGCATGGCCTGCTCACGGTTCTGCAGCTGGGACTTCTCGTTCTGCATCGACACGACGATGCCCGTGGGCACGTGCGTGATGCGCACGGCCGAGTCGGTCGTGTTGACGGACTGGCCGCCGGGGCCTGACGAGCGGTAGACGTCGATCCGCAGGTCGTTGGGGTCGAGCTCGACCTCGCCCTCGTCGTCCGCCTCCGGGAAGACGAGCACGCCCGCGGCCGACGTGTGGATGCGCCCGGCCGACTCCGTGACGGGCACGCGCTGCACGCGGTGCACGCCGCCCTCGTACTTCAGGTGCGCCCACACCCCGTCCTCGGGGGCGACCGCGCCGCGCGCCTTGACCGCGACCTGCACGTCCTTGAGCCCGCCGAGGTCCGAGGGCGTCGACTCGAGCACCTGGGTCGCCCAGCCCTGCTGCTCGGCGTAGCGCAGGTACATGCGCAGGAGGTCGCCCGCGAACAGCGCCGACTCCTCGCCGCCCTCGCCGGCCTTGATCTCGAGGATCACGTCACGTGAGTCGTCCGGGTCGCGCGGGATCAAGACCTCGCGCAGCCGCGCGGCGGCCTCGTCGGCGGCGGCGCGCAGCGCGGGGAGCTCGGCAGCGAACGACGCGTCCTCGTCCGCGAGCTCGGCGGCGGCCGCCGCGTCGTCGGACGCCGAGCGCCACGCGCGGTAGGCCTGGGCGACCCGACCGAGCTCGGCGTACCGACGGCCGAGGGTCCGGGCGCGGCCGGCGTCGGCGTGGACCGCGGGGTCCGAGAGCTGCGCCTCGATCTGCGCGTGCTCGGCGAGCAGCGCCTGCGCGGCGGCGAACTGCTCGCTCACGGGGTCTCCCTCTGGGGTGCGGACGTGCGACGGGGCACGCGACGCACCCCGGGAACGACGCAGCGCCGGTGCCCTCGCGGACACTGCCATGGAGGGCAGTCGTCCGCGCCGGGCACCGGCGCTGCGAAGGTGCTAGTTGGCCTTCTTGCCGTAGCGCGCCTCGAACCGGGCCACGCGGCCACCGGTGTCGAGGATCTTCTGCTTGCCCGTGTAGAACGGGTGGCAGGCGCTGCAGACGTCGGCGTGGATCTTGCCGCTCGTCACGGTGCTGCGGGTGACGAACGTGCTGCCGCACGTGCACGTCACCTCGGTGACGACGTACTCGGGGTGGATGTCAGACTTCACGAGAGCTCTCCTTGGTGGGATGTCTCCGGGTCCCGGCGCGAGGCGCGCGCGGGTGAACCGCAGACCAGCGAACCATCATGCCAGAACGAGACGCGCGCTCGAAATCTTCCCCGGTGACGTGGACCCACCCGCGGCCGCCGCGTCCGGCGGGCGTGAGCCGTCGGCACCCGGCCCGCCCGCCCTCTCTAGGATGCTCAGGTGCCGTCCCCCCACCGTGAGCGCCTCGTCGTCGGGCTCGTCCTCGACGACAACCTCGACCGTCCCGACGGCGTGCAGCAGTACGTCCTGACGCTCGGGGCCGAGCTCACGCGACGCGGGCACGAGGTGCACTACATCGCGTCCACGACCGTGCGCACCGACCTGCCGAACCTGCACGTCATCGGGCGCAACGTCGGCGTGACGTTCAACGGCAACCGGCTCAACACGCCGCTGCCCGCGTCACGCGCCCAGGTCCGCGACCTGCTCGCCCGGGTGCCGTTCGACGTCCTGCACGTGCAGATGCCCTACTCCCCCGTGCTCGCCGGCGCGCTGGTCTCGGCCGCGCCCGCGCGCACCGCGGTCGTCGGGACGTTCCACATCTACCCGCACTCGTGGTGGGTGACGGCCGGCACGCGCGTGCTCGGGCTCGTCGAACGGCGGCGCCTGCGCCGGTTCGGCACCGTGTTCGCGACGTCGGAGGCCGCCTCGGCGTTCGCCCGGGCGACGTTCGGGGTGCCGACGACGGTGCTCGGGAACCCGGTCGACGTCGCGCGGTTCGGGCCATCACCAGGCGAGCGATCACCAGACGAGCCATCGCCCGACCGCCCCGTACGCATCGTGTTCCTGGGGCGTCTGGTGCCGCGCAAGGGCCCGCGCGAGCTGCTCGCCGCGGCCGTCGCGATGACCCGAGCGGGCACGCAACGGCCCTGGACGCTCACGCTCGCGGGGCGGGGACCGCTGCACGACGAGCTCGCGGCGACGGTCGCGCGCGAAGGGCTGACCAACGTCGACCTGCCCGGCTTCGTCGCCGAGGAGGACAAGGCCGCGCTGCTGGCCGACGCGGACGTCGTCGCGCTGCCGTCCACGGGTGGCGAGAGCTTCGGCATCTCCGTCGTCGAGGCGCTCGCGGCCGCACGCGGCGTGGTCCTCGCCGGCGACAACCCCGGCTACCGCACGACCATGGCGGGCCTCGAGCGCCAGCTGCTCGACCCGGCCGACACCGCGACGTTCGCGCGCACGCTCGGCCGGTGGGTCGACGACCCGCAGGGACGGGCCGAGATCGCCCAGCGCCAGCGATCCGCCGCGGCACGGTTCGACACGCCGCGGATCGCCGACGAGGTCGAGCGGGGCTACCGGGCAGCGCTCGCCGCAGCACGCGCGGCGCTCTGACGGAAGCATCGCCTGCGCGGGCCCCGCACGTGCGGTCAGCGCGGGGTCGGCCGGCGGGCACGGAGGTAGCGTTCAGCGTGCGGGCACGGACGCAGCGGTCCGCGCGCCGATCGCGACCCACCGGCCGAGCACCGCGTCGTCAACGAGCTCGGCCGTGTCGACCACGACCCACCCGCGCAGGTCCGACCCGCGCATCTGCATCGGCCGCACCCCCGCGCTCGCGAGGAGCTCACCCCGGTGCTCGAGCGGGACGCGCACCATGAGCCCGCCCGAGCGCGTGCTCACGACGACCGCCATCCTGCCGTCGAGCAGGAACGCCAGCCCGCCGAACATGCGCTTCTCCGTGACCACGGGCTCGTCGTCCCGCGACCCCGCTCCGGCGGCGCGCGCCCGCAGGTGGTCCGCGAGCGCAGCCCGCACGCGTGCCCCCAGTGCCTCGTCGACCATCGGTCCCCCTCGTCCCGTCGCGTCCGGACCATGGTGCCCTCGGGGGCGCCGACGCGGAAGACGCTCGGCTGGGCGACGTGACGCTGCGCTCTCGGTGTGCGGGACCGCGGGCGTGTCAGTGGCCACCCCAGGATGCGGAGGTCGGTGCGAGGGCCCAGATTGGGAGTACTCCCGCCGCAGGACCGGAGGAACGATGACGACCACCGAGCGCGCCGCGGGCACGGTCGCCGACGAGCGGGCGGTGCTGCTGCGCTACCTCACGGACGCGCGCGAGTCGCTCGTCTGGAAGCTCGACGGCCTGTCCGAGCGCGACGCGCGCTGGCCGACGACGCCGACGGGCACCAACCTGCTCGGCCTGGTCAAGCACGCCACGAGCGTGGAGATCGGCTACTTCGGCCCGACGTTCGGGCGCGCGTGGACCGGGCCGGACCTCGAGTGGATGCACGACGACGCGCCCGTGAACGCCGACATGTGGGCGACCGCGCAGGAGTCCGTGCCGTCCCTGGTCGAGCTGTACCGCTCGGTGTGGGCGTTCGCGGACGAGCTGCTGGCGAGCGCCCCGCTGGACCTGGTCGGCCGGGTGCCGTGGTGGCCCGCCGCGCGGGCACAGGTCACGCTGCGCGAGGTCGTGGTGCACGTCACGAGCGACCTGACCCGGCACGCCGGGCACGCCGACATCGTCCGCGAGCTCCTCGACGGCGCGGTCGGCCTGCGCCCGCAGGCGCTGAACGTCCCTGAGCAGTCCGCTCAGGACTGGGCCGACTACGTGCGCGACCTGCGCGCGCTCGCCGACTCGTTCGCCACCACACCCAGGGGTACGTCATGACCTACCGGATCGGCTACTTCGTCGGCAGCCTGTCGAGCACCTCGATCAACCGCGTGCTGTCTCGCGCACTGATCGGGCTGGCTCCCCCGTCGCTCGAGTTCAGCGAGATCGCCATCCGCGACCTGCCGCTGTACAGCGCCGACCACGACCAGGACTACCCGCCCGTGGCTCGAGCGCTCAAGGAGGCGATCGAGTCCTCCGACGGCATCCTGTTCGTCAGCCCCGAGTACAACCGCTCCATCCCCGGCGCGCTCAAGAACGCGATCGACTGGGGCTCACGCCCGTGGGGCACCAACTCGTTCGCGCGCAAGCCCACGGGGATCGTCGGGGCGTCGATCGGTGCGATCGGCACCGCGGTCATGCAGTCGTCGATGCGCAGCGTGCTGAGCTTCCTCAACGCCCCCCAGCTCAACGCGCCCGAGGTCTACCTGACGTTCCGGCCCGAGCACTACGGCGACGACGGGACCGTGCACGACGAGTCGACCGCGGACTTCCTGCGCCACTACATGGAGGAGTACGCCGCGTTCGTCGAGCGCGTCCTGTCGGTCACGGCGCCGGGTCACATCGGCGACCGCGACTGACGGGCTCCTCCCCGCCCCAGGTCGCGCCGCCGGTCACGCCAGGGCGGGTGCGGGCCGCGTCGCCGTCAGGCGGGGATGCCGGCCTCCTCGCGCACGGAGTCGTGCCACGCGACCAGAGCCTCACCCGCGTCGCCCACGCAGCGGCGGAACGCGCGCGGGCGCAGCGTGCGCGGCGTCAGGTCGAGCCACCCCGCGACGAGCATGCCCGGCAGCCCCGCCGGCGCGCGCACGTGGTCCCGACGACCGCTCTTGTCCTGGGAGGTGAACCGCGCGACGACGACGTGGCGGCCGGAGCGGCGCAGCACCAGGACGGGGCGGTCCTTGGCGCCCGTGCCGTCGTCGAACGGCACCAGGGCGTACCAGACCTCCCCGGGGCGCGGGGCGCGGCGGCCCCGGCGGGATCCACCGCGCCGCTTCCGGCGCACGAGCGCGCGCAGGATGAGCAGCACGAGCACGAGCACGGCCACGCCGGCCGATCGTTGCGGGGTCGTGAGGTCGGCGAACCACTGCTGCAGCGTCTCGACCACCGCCGCGACGAGCCCGTCGTCGGGCTCGGTCACGGTCGGCGAGCTCCAGGGCATCGTGCGCATGCGACTGCATCGACGACCCCGCCGTCAGCCTTGAGCCCCGCACGCCCGAGATGGACGGGCACGACGAAGGCCGCGACCCGGGGGCGCGGCCTTCGTCGTCGGTGAGCGGAGGTCAGACCGTGCGGCCCGCGTTCTCCTGGCCCCAGCTGCCCGGGGTGGTCTTCTGGACCTGCAGGAGGAACTCCACGTTGGACTTCGTCTCCTTGATCTTGCCCGTGAGCAGCTCGATCGCCTGCTGCTGGTCGAGCGCACCGAGCACCCGGCGCAGCTTGTAGACGATCTGCAGCTCGTCGCGCGACATGAGGAGCTCCTCGCGGCGCGTGCCCGAGGCGTTGACGTCGACCGCCGGGAAGATGCGCTTGTCCGCGAGCGAGCGGGACAGGCGCAGCTCCATGTTCCCGGTGCCCTTGAACTCCTCGAAGATGACCTCGTCCATCTTGGAGCCGGTCTCGACGAGCGCGGACCCGAGGATCGTCAGCGAGCCACCGTTCTCGATGTTGCGCGCGGCGCCGAAGAACTTCTTCGGCGGGTAGAGCGCGGAGGCGTCGACACCACCCGACAGGATGCGGCCCGATGCCGGCGCGGCCAGGTTGTAGGCGCGCGACAGACGCGTGATCGAGTCGAGCAGCACCACGACGTCCTGGCCGAGCTCCACGAGACGCTTGGCGCGCTCGATCGCGAGCTCGGCGACGATCGTGTGGTCCGAGGCGGGGCGGTCGAACGTCGAGGCGATGACCTCGCCCTTGACCGTCCGCTCCATGTCCGTGACCTCCTCAGGGCGCTCGTCGACGAGCACGACCATGAGGTGGACCTCGGGGTTGTTCGTGGTGATCGCGTTCGCGATCTGCTGCATGATGATCGTCTTGCCGGCCTTGGGCGGCGCGACGATGAGGCCGCGCTGACCCTTGCCGATCGGAGCGACGATGTCGATCACGCGCGGCGTCAGACGGCCCGGGTCGGGCGTCTCGAGGCGCAGCCGCTCCTGCGGGTACAGCGGCGTGAGCTTGGTGAACTCAGGCCGCTCGCGGGCCTCGTCGGGCGACAGGCCGTTGACCGAGTCCAGGCGCACGAGCGCGTTGAACTTGTTCGGCCGGTTGCCCTGCGCGGGCTGCTCGCCCTCGCGGGGCTGGCGCACCGCACCCGTGATCGCGTCGCCGCGGCGCAGGCCGCTCTTCTTGACCTGGCCGAGCGAGACGTACACGTCGTTCGGGCCGGGCAGGTAGCCCGTGGTCCGCACGAACGCGTAGCTGTCGAGGATGTCGAGGATGCCCGCGACCGGCAGCAGCACGTCGTCGTCGGCGAGCTCGATCTCGTCGAGGCCCGACAGGTCCGGCTGACCGGTGCGACCGCCGGTACGACCGCGCTTGCGGTCCCGGTCGCGGTAGCGGTCACGCGAGCGGCGACGACGACCGCCGCGCTCCTCGTCGTCGTCCTGCCCGCCCTGGCCGTTCGGGGCGCCGGCACCCTGGGCGCCCGGCGCGTTCTGCTGGCCGGCCTGACGCGGCTGCTCGCCCTGCCCGCGCTGCTGGTTGCGCTGGCCCTGACGCTCGCCGTCGCCCTGCGTGTCGGGAGCACCCGACCCGCGGCCCGCACGACGCGACCGACGCTCGCCCTGCTCGCCCACGGCTTCGACGGCCTCCGCCGCACGCTGCGCGCGGTCGTCGCCGCGGCTCGCGCGCTCCGGGGCCTCGGCCGAGGCGACCTTGGCGTCGAGCGCGGCCTCGAGACCGGCGAGTGCGTCGGTGGCCGGTCCCTGCTCACGGCGCGCGCCGCGCGACCGCTGCGGGCGACGCTCGGCACCCTCGCCGCGCTGCTCGCCGGACTCGGCGGGCGGTGCGGCCGGGGCCTCGGTCATCTGCTCCTTGACGGGGGCGACGGCCTGCTCACGTCGCGCGTCGAGGGCGCGGGAGCGCGATCCGCCGCGGGCGGCGTTGATCGCCTCGACCAGGTCGCCCTTGCGCATCTTCGAGGTGCCCTTGACGCCCAGCCCCGAGGCCATGGCCTGGAGCTCGGGCAGCCGGAGCGCCGCGATCGACCCGCCGGTCTGGTTGGTGTCTGTCACGAAGGACCCTTCCCCCTCGTCGGAGGCCTCGCCCGGTTCTCGGGCGACGGCCGGCGTCTCGTCGTCGGATGCGGTTCACCCGTCAGCGAGGCGGTGCTGGAAGCCACACGCGCGACTCACGACAATGTCGGCGACACGTTCAGGCTGGGGTGTTCCCGGATGGTCGACTCGCCTGAGGCACGGCCGCGGACCTGGAGAGGAGCTGACCTGTTCAGGAGCGGCGCGCGACCCGGAGGATGTGGTCCGGGGAACGCGACGATGCTACCACTGTCGACCTCACCGACCGCCCGGATGACCTCCGGCCACGGCCGTCACCCGATCGGGTGCTCGCCCACCACGAGCCGCGCCCCGGACGGGTCGACCGCGAGCGGACGGATGATCCAGCCGCCCAGGACGCCACCGAACGCCTCGGCGATCGCCGCGTCCGCGTCCGTGCCCCGGGCCCGCTCGTCGTCGGCTCCCGCGCCCGGCGCCGAGTCGTTCTCGAGGCGGTGCGCGAGCGCGAGCACGGTCGGCCCGGCGCCCGAGACGACCGCCGCGACCCCCCGCGCACGCAGCGCGTCGACGAGCGCGAGCGAGTCCGGCATGACCGCGCGCCGGTACTCCTGGTGGAGCTTGTCGACCGTCGCGTCGAGCAGCAGGTCCGGCCGACGACCGAGCGCCTGGACGAGCAGCGCGGAACGGCCGGCCTGGAACGCGGCGTCGGCGTGCGGGACGTGTGCGGGCAGCACGTCGCGCGCGGCCTTCGTCGACAGGTGCGTCGGCGGGATCATGACCACGGGAGCGATGTCGGGGTGCACCTCGATCTGCGTCGCCCCGACCCCACCGGTGGCGTTGGTCCACGCGACGGTCGCACCGCCGAGGATCGCCGGTGCGGCGTTGTCCGGGTGCCCCTCCATCTGCGTCGCGAGCGCGAGCACGGCCGCGTCGTCAAGCGCCTCGGGCTCGGAGATCAGGCCGCGTGCCGCGACGATGCCCGCGACGACGGCCGCCGCCGACGAGCCGAGGCCGCGTCCGTGCGGGATGGCGTTGCGGCAGGTCAGCGCAAGGCCCGCCTGAGGAGCGCCCACGTGGTCGAGCGCGACGCGGATCGCGCGCACGACGAGGTGGCGCTCGTCGTCAGGCACCGTGCCGGCACCCTCGCCCTCGACCACGACCTCCACGCCCGCGGACGCGACGGCGCGCACCTCGAGCTCGTCGTGCAGCGCCAGGGCGACGCCCATCGCGTCGTAGCCCGGCCCGAGGTTCGCCGAGGTCGCCGGGACACGCACCCGGACACGGTCGGCCCGCAGTCGCACGACCGTCGCCTCAGCCCAGGCCGAGCGCGTCGGCGATGGACACGACGTCCGCGCTCACGCGCACGAGGTCCACGTCGCCGCCGTCCGGGCGACGCAGCGCCCACTGCGGGTCCTTCAGGCCGTGGCCCGTCACCGTGATCGTGATGCGCGCACCGGCGGGCACGCGGCCCTCGTCGGAGAGGCGCAGCAGACCCGCGACACCCGCGGCGGACGCGGGCTCGACGAACACGCCGACCTCGGCCGACAGCACGCGGTGGGCGCGCAGGATCTCCTCGTCGGTCACCGACTCGATGAGGCCGCCCGAGACGTCGCGCGCCTCCTCGGCCTGCTTCCACGACGCGGGGTTGCCGATGCGGATCGCGGTCGCGATCGTCTCGGGCTCGTCGACGGGGTGACCGAGCACGATCGGCGCGGCACCCGCGGCCTGGAAGCCCCACATGACCGGCGTGCGGGTCGCGACCGCGCCGTGAGCCGCGCCGTCGTCGAGGCCCGCGTACTCGCGGAAGCCCTTCCAGTAGGCGGTGATGTTGCCCGCGTTGCCGACCGGCAGGACGTGGATGTCGGGTGCGTCGCCGAGCGCGTCGACGATCTCGAACGCGCCGGTCTTCTGGCCCTGGATGCGGTCGGGGTTCACCGAGTTCACGAGCTCGACCGGGTAGGACTCGGCGAGCTTGCGGGCCGCGATCAGGCAGTCGTCGAAGTTGCCGTCGACCTGCAGCAGGCGCGCCCCGTGCGCGACGGCCTGGCTGAGCTTGCCCATCGCGATCTTGCCGTCCGGCACGAGCACCGCGCACACCATGCCCGCGCGCGTCGCGTACGCCGCCGCCGAGGCCGACGTGTTGCCCGTCGACGCGCACACGACCGCCTTCGCGCCGCGCGCGGCCGCCGCCGAGATCGCGGTCGTCATGCCGCGGTCCTTGAACGAGCCCGTCGGGTTCATGCCCTCGAACTTCACGTACACGTCTGCACCGGTGCGCACGCTGAGGGCGGGCGCGGCGATCAGGGGCGTACCGCCCTCGAACAGCGTGACCGGGTGGGTCGTGAGGTGCGCGGGCAGGCGGTCGGCGTACTCGGCGATGACGCCGCGCCACTGGTGGGCCATCAGGCTCCTTCGACTCGCAGGACGGACACGACGTCACGCACGACGTCGAGGTCGGTGAGCGCGGCCACCGTGGCCGCGAGCGCGCGCTCGGGCGCGGCGTGGGTGGTGATGAGCAGGCGCGCGAGGTCCGTGCCGTCGCCGCTGCCGTCGGCCCGGCCGTCCGCGCTCTGCCGGACCGCCTCGATCGACACGTCGTGCTCGGCGAGGGCCGCCGCGACCTGTGCGAGCACGCCCGGGCGGTCGTCGACGTCCAGGCGCACCTGGAAGCGCGTGCGCGCGGCGTCGGCCGGCAGCACGGGCAGCGCCGCGTACGACGACTCGACCGGTCCGCGCCCGCCGAGCACGCGGTGCCGCGCGACGGAGACGAGGTCTCCCAGGACGGCCGACGCGGTGGGCGCGCCGCCCGCGCCGCGCCCGTAGAACATGAGCTCGCCGGCGGCCTCGGCCTCGACGAACACCGCGTTGAACGCGCCGCGCACACCGGCGAGCGGGTGCTCGTCAGGCACGAGTGCGGGGTGCACGCGCACCTGGATGCCCGCGACGTCGTCGGACGTGTTGCGCTCGGCGATCGCGAGCAGCTTGATCGTGTGGCCCGTGCGCTTCGCCCACGCGACGTCGGCGGCGGTCACGGACGTGATGCCCTCGCGTGCGACGTCGTCGATCGAGACGCGCGTGTGGAACGCGAGCGACGCGAGGATCGCGGCCTTGGCCGCCGCGTCGAACCCCTCGACGTCCGCGGTCGGGTCCGCCTCCGCGTAGCCGAGCGCCTGCGCCTCCTTGACGGCCTGCTCGAGCTCGAGGCCCTCGGTCGCCATGCGGTCGAGCACGTAGTTGGTGGTCCCGTTGACGATGCCCAGCACGCGCTGCACCTGGTCGCCCGCGAGCGACTCGCGCACGGGGCGGACGATCGGGATCGCACCGGCCACCGCGGCCTCGAAGTACAGGTCGACACCCGCCGCGTCCGCGGCCTTGTAGAGCGTCGGGCCGTCCTGCGCGAGCAGCGCCTTGTTGGCGGTGACCACGCTCGCGCCGTGCTCGATCGCGCGCAGGATCAGCGAGCGGGCCGGCTCGATGCCGCCCATCACCTCGACCACGACGTCCGCGCCGTCGACGAGCGACTCGGCGTCGTCGGTCAGCAGGTCGGCGAGCGGCGTCCCGGTCACGCCCTCACGCGGTGCGGCAGCGTCGCGGACCGCGATCCCGACGAGCTCGAGCGACGTGCCGACGCGCGGCGCGAGCTCCTCGGCGTGCTCGAGCAGACGCCGGGCGACCTGCGTGCCGACGACCCCGCAACCGAGCAGGGCGACCTTCAGGGGGGCGGGCACACGACCTCCGGTGCTCTCGTCGGGAACTGCGCACAGGATAGGGCGCGCGCGTGGCCGCCCGTGCGGACGTCCGGTCGGCAGGACGCGGCGTCGTCGCCCCGCACGTGGGGTCCACGCGCGCGGCGCCGGGACGCCGCAGGGGCGGTCGGGAGACCCCGACCGCCCCTGCGTCCTGCGGGAGTCCGCTCAGACGACCTTGAGCGAGACCGTCCTGCTCGACGCCTTGACGTTCGACGAGCCCGCGTACGTCACCTTCACCGTGTACGTGCCCTTGGTCGTGAGCTTCGGCAGCGTGACCGTGCGGGTGCCGCCCTGCAGCGTGACCGTCTTCGTGGCGTACGACGTGCCGTTGCGCGTGACCTGGACCGTCACCTTGCCCGTCGGCACCGTGCCGGTCGCCTTCACGGTCACGACGACCGTGGCGCGCACCGTGGTCGTGACGGTCGCCGCCTTGACGGTGATCGCGCTGGTCGCCTTGGCCACCGTGCGCTTCGAGCTCACCTTGGCTGCGTCGAGCTGGCTGCTGCCGCCGTAGGAGACGGTCAGCGTGCGGGAGCCCGCCGCGAGGGTCTTCGGCACCGTGAGCGAGGCCTTGCCGCCCGAGAGCGTGCCGGTCGCCAGGACCTTGGTGCCGTGCAGGAGCGTGACCTTGCCCGTCGCGGCCACCGGTCCGGTGACGGTCACCGCCACCTTCGCCGACCTGCCGTGCGTGAGCGACGGCCAGGTCGCGGCGACCTTGGCGGCGCCCTTGGCGACCGTCACGACAGCGCTCGTCGTCGCCGGGGCGTAGTCGATGTCGCCGAGGAACGCGACGGTCATCGTGTGGGTGCCGGCCGCCAGCGGCTTGTCGAGCGCCACCGTCACGGCACCGTCCGCGACGACGCCCCGGCCGCGCACGACGCCCTTGGCGTCCCGCACCTCGACGTCCCCGACGGGCGCCGAGGCGTCGACCGCGGAGACCGTGGCCCGTACGACCGGCAGCGCACCGACGACGGAGCGGGAGCTGCTCGCGACGACCTCGGTGCCGAGCTTCGAGAACTCGACGGGCGTGAAGGTCTCGAACGCGGGCGTGGCCGCGCTGCCGCCCGGGTAGGTGTAGATGCCGAACCGGCCCGCGCTGACCTTGCCGGCCGCGGCGGCGAGCGCCGCGGCGCGGTCGACCGTGAGGGTCGCGGTGAACGTGCCGTCGGGGCGCAGCTCGACGCCGCCGCTCGCCGCGCCGCCGATCGTCGGGACGTCCGCGGCCAGGACGGCCCACGCCGTGGCGGCGGCGGGACGGCTCGCCGACGTGGCGCCCTGCGACGGACGCCACGTCGTGGCGAAGTACCCGAACGCCACGTAGGCACCGCCAGGCTTGCCTGCGAGCGGGGGTCGGGCCGCGAGCGACGCCTGCGGGACGAAGCCCGAGCCCTCGACCGTCACGGTCGCCGATCCGTCGCGCTCGAAGCTCGTCCGCGAGACCGCGACCGTGGGCGTCGCGGTCTCGAGCGAGCCCGAGATGTCGTCGAGGACCTCACCCACGGGGTAGAGCGGCACGGCGGCGCGGCCCGCCGCGGTCAACGTGAGCTGCGTGCCGGTGAACGTCGCGCCGGTGGCGCTCGTCGTCACCTCGAGGTGGCCGATGTTCGCGATCGCGACGTCGTCCGCCTGGTACTCGCCGGCCTCGAACTCGCCGAAGTCCGACGTGACGACGGTGCGCGCGTCGGCCGTCACGACGGCCTGGGTGCCGACCGTCCCGATGCGCACGTCGCTCAGCGAGATCGTGAAGTAGTGCGAGGGGAAGCTGTAGGTGACCCCGCCGTCGGAGTCGAGCTTCAGCGCCGCGGGGTCGAACGACCCGGCGTTCACCGGGAACACGTACGGGCGGGCCTCCCCGACGCCGGGCTCGGCGAACGTCGCGGGCGCGGTCAGCACCACGCGCTCACCGACCGGCTCGGTGTTCAGCCCACTCGCGACGTACGTGCGGAAGCTCTGCTTGAAGCCCCACGTGAGGCTCCCCGAGGACACCACGCGGGGCGCGTCCGCGGCGCTCGCCGGGACGGCCGCAGCGGCGACCAGGGCGGTGGCTCCGAGGGCGGTGGCCGTGGCGGCGGCCACGAGGCGCCGAGTCCAGGCCTGACCGCGGGTGGCGGTACGTGTGAACATCCGAGTCCCTTCGTCGTGCGCCGCAGGACAGGTCAGGGCGCGCTGGTAGGAGGCTAGCCGAAGTTAGGTAATCCTTGCCTTACTCGACGCTGTGCGGCACGTCACGCCGCCGCCGCAGCACGACGACCGCCCCGGCCGCCACGGCGGCGAGCGCGCCGACCACGAGCGCGCCGACCACGAGCCCCCACGGACCCGCGTCGGACGCGCCCGGTGCCTCGACCGTGAGCACCACTCGCAGGGCGAGGCGGCGTTCGACGGCCAGGCCGCCCTGCTCGTCGGGCGCGGTCGTCACGACAGCCGCGACGTACGTGCCGGGGGCCGCGTCGGGTGGCACGACGACGTGCACGGGGACGCCGACGTCCTCGCCGGCCGCGAGCGTCACCGGCTCGACGGGCACCGAGACCCACGCCGCCGGTCCGGTCCGGGTGTCCGCGACCTCGAGCGCGCCGTCGGCGTCCGCGCGCGTGTCGGAGGCCGACACCGCGAGCTCGAGCGTCCGGCCGCCCTCGTTCCGCACGACGACCGCGTCGTCGACCTCGTCGCCCGCGCGCAGCACGTGCTCGATCACCGCCGAGCCGTCGCGCGGCCGGACCGACCAGCTCGCCTCGTCGGACGCCCCCGCCGAGACCGCCGGGAGCAGGACCCCGAGGGCGACGGAGATGACCGCGAGCACGGGGACGACGAGCCCGCGCGGCCGCACCGCTGACGTCATCCGAGCGCCGTGATCGTCAGGACCGTCTCGTACCGGCCGGGCGCCGCGCCGTCGGGGACCCGCAGCGTGAGGCCCGCGGTCACGCGGACCGTGCGCTCGCCGCGCGTCGCGCCGCCGACGACCAGCGTGCGTGGCGAGGCCAGCCCGCCACCGGTGACCGTGGACGGCGTGATCGCGCGGCCTGCGCGCACCCCGGCCACGGGCTCCAGCAGCGAGGGCTGCCAGCCGAGGTGCTGCGCACCGAGGACGTGCGCGCCGTCGTGCGTCGTGAACGGGCGGGCCTGGCCCGAGAGCGTGAAGCCGGGGCTGCCCGCGCGGGTGTCGGTGATCGTCACGGCCGGCAACGTGCCGGTGGCCGTGAACGCGCCGTCGGCCGTCGTCGCAGTGCCGAGGCTCGCCGTGGCGTCGGCGAACGACCACGTGAGGGCGCCGGGCTCGGCCGGTGCCGTCGGCGTCGGGCCGGGCGTCGGGCCCGCGGTCGTCGTCGGGGCCGGGGTCGGCGTGGTCGACGGGTCGGGGTCCGGCCCGTCGAGCGTGAAGCCCACGTCGACCGGCAGCGCCGGCTTGGAGTCCTGCGTGCCCTGGCAGCCGGTCGAGTAGAAGTGCGTCTGCAGGCTCGCAGGCATCGCGGCGACGAAGTCCGCGGGCCACGAGCCCCACCAGCCGGTCGCGGCGCCCGACGTCGAGCACGACCGCACCTGCGCGCCACCCGCCGCGTCGACGGTGACGCCCTGGTAGTCCGGCGTGAGGCGGAACGAGTCGTCGTCGAGGCCGCTGCGCGCGCCCGACGAGAACGTCAGCACGGTCACGCGACCCACCCGGACCGGGGCCGACGGCTGGCCGTCGAGATCGACGCCCGACCCGACCGCCACGTCGAACGACAGCGTGCCCGCTCCGCTACGGGCGACCGAGAGCACCGGGTCGGAGTAGACCTCGTCGGGGGCGTTCAGCGACGCCGGGTAGGCGTTGACCGTGTACGACCCGGTCCAACTGAGCTCGGCGGCGCCCGTCTGCGGGTCGACCGTCCCCGTGCCGCCGGTGAACCGCACGGCGTTGGGGGTCTTCTGCGGGGTCGAGCGCGGCATCGACGTCGCGGGGACAGGCGCGACGGCGTAGACGTCCTGCGAGCCGCCGGAGACCGAGCCCCGGAGGATCTCGGCCCCGCCGCGCGCCCCCGACAGGGTCCACGGCCCGAAGATGCCGACCTGCGCGTAGCCGCTGATGCCCCACGTGAGGGTCGCGTCGTCGAGCACCGGAGCGTCGCCGGGCTCGTCCGCGAACGCTGGCGCGGCGGCCAGCGTCGCGACGAGCGAGCACAGCGCCGTCAGCGCGACGGCCTTCCTGCTCAGCGCACCCACGGGAGCACCACCCATCCCTGTCGCAGTCCCAGCGCACCGGCGGCGGCCGCCACGACGCTCGCGCCCAACGCGCCGAGCGCGAGCGGGTCGTCGAGCAGCCCGTCGAGCAGGCCGCCCTCGTCGGGCCCAGGGGTCGTCACGGGCTGCGCCGAGAGCGCCTGCGCGCCCGAGCTCGCCGGGACCTGCGGAGCCACCGCGGTCAGTCCGCCGTCGGCGTGGGCGCCGAGCGCCGGGCGGGCGACGCCGCCTGCCGGGCGGTTCCGCACCTGGTTCTCCGGCACGCGCGGTCCCGCGGTCGGCGCGGGCCCGCCGCCCTGGTCGTCGTCGTCCGCGGCGGGCGGGGTGACCGGGCGGCTCGCGTCGAAGCTCACGACGAGCGCGGCCGCGGGCTTGGCGCGGTCGCGCGCTCCCCCGGTCGAGTACCAGTACGGTGCCTGGCCGACCTCGCCCTGGAAGTCCACGAAGTCCTGCGGGAACGCGCCCCAGTACGCGGCGCTCGCCGCGTCGCGCGCGCTCTGCGGAGCCGCACCCGCGGGCGCGGTCACCGAGACCCCGACGTACTCGGGCACGACGACGAGCCCTGCCTCCGTGACCTCGACGTCCTCGAGGACCGCCAGCGCGGCCGTGCGCGGCGTCAGGGCGGTCCACGTTCCCGGCTGGGTGCGGTCGGCGCCGAAGCCGGAGAGCGTCGCGGTGAGCGTGCCGGTGCCGTCGGCGACCTCGAGCACCGGGTCGGTCGCGCTCCAGTACGTCAGGCCGCCGTAGAACACCACCGTGAACGAGCCGGTCCAGCGCACCGACGCGGTGCCGCTCGCGGCGTCGACCGTGCCGACACCGCCCTCGATGACGACCTCGTTGCCGGTCGTGCTCTCCGGTGACGCCACCGCGACCGGCGCGCCGGACGCGTCGAGGCAGCGGGTCGCCCACGACGCCTCGACGTGCCCGCCGCCGGGGGCGTCCTTCTCGATGCGGACGTCGCCCGCGCGTGACGCGTACAGGCTGTCCTGCTCGGTCCACGCGCGCGAGCCCCCGGCCGAGCCCGCCTTGCCGGCCGACAGGAAGTTGCAGCCGCCGAAGAACGCGCCGCCGCCCGTCTCGTCGTTCAGGGCCCAGCGCAGCTGGGCGTCGCTCACCGTGAGCGCGTCGGGCTCCGGGATGGTGACGTCGACGACGACGTCGTCCGCGGCGGCGGACAGCGCCGCAGGCACCGTCAGCACGCCGAGGGCGAGCACCGCGACGGCGAGCAGCCGCCCGGCGCGGGTCCGGCGCGCACGGTGGGTCCGCGCGCGAGTCGTCGGGTCGGTCAGGGGCTGAGGCGTCGGCGGGGTCATCGGGTGGCCCCCGCGAGCTCCGGCGCGGCCTCGCGCTCGTCGTCGCTCTCGCCGGGCGCAGCCGGGGTACCTCGCTCGGCCGCGCGGCGACGGCGCCGTGCGGCCAGGGCGCCGAGCACGACGAGCGCGACGAGCAGCGCGGCGACGCCGACGAGCACCCAGGTCGCGGCGGACGGGCCCGCGCCCGGCTGCTCGCCCGCGTTCGCGAGCGCGGCCGCGACGACCGGGTCCTCGATCACGGTCACGTCGAGCGTCGCGACCTGGCCCGAGGCGGCGCCGGTCAGCGTGAGGGTCGCGGTGCCGGGCGTGAGCGCCGCGGGGACCGCGAGCACACCCGCGACCTCCCCGTAGGGCCCGGCCGTGAGCGGGCCGACCCCTGCCTGTCCGCCCGTCAGGGAGCCGACGACCTGTTCGCCGGCCGCGAACCCGCGCGCGGTGAAGCTCAGCACACGGCCCCGCACGACCGTCGACTGGTCGCTCGTCGCCTCGGCGGGGCCGTCGACCTGCGGCGACGCGGCGCCACCGGTCGCCGGCGTGGCCACCGCTGTCGCCTCCGCGCCGGGCTGCGCCGCCTCGTCGTCGTCGCCGGCCGCCGCCCCCTGCGCGTCTGCGAGGTCCACGAACTGCACGGGCGTGAACGTCTCGTTGGTCGCGTTGCTGACGCCGTGCGCGCCGAACGTGATGACACCGCACGTCACCGTGAGGCAGTCGATGCTCGTCACCGCACCCGAGCGACCCACGACCTCGACCTTCGGTCCCGGGATCGTCAGCGTCGTCGACCACGTCCCGTCCGCGGCGATCGTGCCGCCGTTCGCCGACGAGGCGGTGTCCGACCCCGGGTAGGACACGAACCGCTGGAAGCCCGCGTTGTCCTTCGACTCGCTGTCGGGCACGTAGAGCAGGTCCTGCCCGCTGACTCCGCCCTTGCTCGGCCGCCACGACCCGCCCGCGGGGTCGTCGACCCACCCGAACACGACGTAGATGCCGCCGAACCCGCCGGGCACGGACTGGAACCCGGACCCGCTGACCCTCACCGGCGTGGAGTAGGTCGCGTCGGCCTGCGCCTTGCCGTTCTCCGCCGCGACCGTGACGCGCGCGGCCGCCGACGCGGGCGCCGCGGCGAGCCCCAGCACTCCGAGGCCGAGCGTCGCGGCGAGCAGGCTCGCGACGAGCGGGGCGCGCCGCCGCGTGCGGACGGTCGTCGACGTGGTCGGGTGCGTCATCGGATCTCCTCCAGGGCGGCGACACGCACCGGCAGCACGACGATCTCGTCGCTGCCCGGGCGGTGCACCACCTCGATGGGGTGGCGGTAGACGTCGGTGAGGAGCTCGCCCGTCAGCACGTCGTGCGGCCGCCCCTCGCCGCGCACGCGCCCCTCGGCGAGCAGCACGACGCGGTCCGCGTACGCCGCGGCGAGCGTGAGGTCGTGCAGCACGACGACCACGGCGGCGCCGTCTCGCGCCCAACGCAGGGCCTCGGCGAGCAGCGACTCCTGGTGGCGGATGTCGAGCGCGGCGGTCGGCTCGTCGAGCAGCAGCACGACCGGCTCCTGCGCGAGCGTCCGGGCGAACGACGCCCGGGCCTTCTCGCCGCCGGACAGCGTGGGGTACCGGCGCGCGGCCAGGTGCGTCACGTCCGCCGTGCGCATGACGTTCTCGATGACGCGCTCGTCGTCGTCCTCGCGGTCCGTCCCGCGCCACGGCGCGCGGCCCATGCGGACCACGTCGGCGACGTCGAACGGGAACGACAGCCGGTTCTCCTGCAGCAGCACCGCGCGACGACGCGCGAGGTCGGCGAGCCGCAGCGTGCGGACATCGACGCCGTCGAGCTCGACCACTCCCTCGTCGGGCGTGACGTCCCCGGCCAGGACACCGAGCAGCGTCGACTTGCCCGCGCCGTTCGGGCCGAGCAGCGCGAGCACCTCACCGGCGACCACGTCGAGATCGACGCCGTCGACCACGGCCGTCGACCCGTACCGCACGCGCACGCCCCGCGCGCGCAGCGCGGTCACGCCCAGCCTCCCGCGCTGCGGCGCGTGCGGCGGATGAGCCAGAAGAAGAACGGGCCGCCGCACAGCGCGGTGAGCATGCCGATCGGCAGGTCGGCGTACGGCACCGCGGTGCGCGCGACGAGGTCGGCGCACATCAGCAGGACCGCGCCGCCCAGCGCGCTCGCGGGCACGAGCACGCGGTGGCCGGGCCCGACCGCCATGCGCACGAGGTGAGGCACGACGAGCCCGACGAACGCGATGATCCCGCAGAACGCGACCGCGGCGGCAGTGAGCAGCGCGACGAGCACGATGCTCACGATGCGCAGGCGCTCGACGTCGACGCCCAGGTGCCGGGCCGGGCGCTCGCCGAGCGCGAGCAGGTCGAGCCTCCTCGCGAGCAGGCCCGCACCGAGGATCCCGAGCAGGACGAGCGGCGCGACGACCGCGACGTAGGGCCAGCGCGTGCCGTTGAGGCTGCCGAGCTGCCAGAACACGATCTGCTCACGCGCCTGCGTGTCGCCCAGGAACGTGAGGAACGCGAGCGCGGCACCCGCGACGGCGTTGACCGCGACACCCGTCAGGACGAGGGTCACCACCTGCGTGCGCCCGCCGTCGCGCGCGGTCGCGTACACCAGGAGCGTCGTGAGCAGGCCCGCGACGAACGCGGCGACCGCCGCGGTCCACGAGCCGAGGAACGTCCAGCCGAACACGATGACCGTGCACGCGCCCACGGCGGCGCCCGAGCTCACGCCGACCACGCCCGGGTCGGCCAGCGGGTTGCCGAACACGCCCTGCATGAGCGCGCCGCCCGTCGCGAGCGCGGCCCCGACAAGCAGGGCCATGACGATCCGCGGGAACCGGATGGTCCACAGCGCGGAGTCGGTGTTGACGTGCGTCGCTGCCGCGCCGCCGTCGATGCCGAGCCTGCGCAGGACGGCGCCGAGCACCTCGGCGGGCGGGATGTGCAGCTGGCCGACGCCCGCGGCGAGCACCGCGACGACCACGAGCGCGACCGCGAGCCCGCTGAGCAGCGCGATCGTGCGCGCCCGGCGGCCCGCGGCCTGCGGTGCGAGCACCAGCTCGGCGGCGCGCGGCGCGGCACCGCGCAGCGCGCTGCGCACGGTCGTCGGCGCGGCGGCCGCGGGGCCGGCCGCCTCGTGCGCGGTGACCGCGGGCGTGGCTGCCTCGCGGGCGGCGGTCTCGTGCGCCTCCGCGGCTGCCGGGTGGGTCTGCGTCACGGTCACGACTGCGCGGGTGCGTAGAGCGCGACGGCGAGCGCGTCGAGGACGTCCGCGGTGCGCGGCCCGAACGAGAGCACCGCGGAGTCGGCCATGTCGATGATGCGCCGGCTCTGGCCCGCGGGCGTGCTCGCGACGGCGGGCAGCGTCTCGAGCAGGCCGTCGACGCCGCCCACCGACGCCAGCCCGTCGGACATGACGAGCACGACGTCGGGCTCGGCCTTGACGACGCCCTCGTCGGTCACGGGCTTCATGCCCTGCCAGCCGATCTCCCCGGCGACGTCGACCGCACCGAGCGCGTCGATGAGCGAGTCCGTGCCCGAGCCCTCGCCGAACAGGTAGTAGACGCCGGCCTGGCCGCGCACGTAGAGGAACACGATCCGCAGCCGCTCGGACTCCTGCTCGGGTGCGATCGCGGCGATCTCGGCGATCTTCGCCGTCACGGCGTCGTCGGTGCGCTGCGCGAGAGCCGCACCGGCCTCGGGTACGCCGAGCGCGTCCGCGACCTGCGTGATGAGGTCACCGACGCCGTCGACCGACCGGTGCGAGTCGACCACGACGACCGGGATGCCCGCGTCGCGCATCTGGAGCACCACGTCCCACGGGCCCAGGCTCGTGTCGGTGAGGATCACGGTCGGTGCGAGCTCGAGGATCGCCTCGGCGGACAGCTCGTGCCCGTTCGCCGTGACCAGCGGCTTGTCCTTGATCTCCGCGAACGCGGAGGAGGTGTCGCGTCCGACGACGCGGTCCCCAAGGCCGAGCTCGTAGACGATGCGGGAGACAGTTCCGTACACGTCGAGCGCGAGGATGCGGCTCGCGTCGCTCACGGTGACCGCTGTGCCTTGCACGTCGGTGACGGTGACGGGCAGCGCGGGCTCGGGGTCGTCCGCGACGGGCCGGACCGCGGAGTCCGCGACGACCGCGGTCGCGGGGCCCGTGAGCGTCTTGGGTGCCGCCGCCGGCTCCACGTCGGCGAGGCGCGTGCCGCCGCCGGCCGTGACGTCGTGGTCGTCGGCCGCCGTCGCGCCGCCGCATCCGGCGAGCGCCAGGACCAGCACGAGCGTCGCGACGAGGGCGCGGGCCGGGCGCGCGACAGGCATGGCTGGTCGACCTCCGTGCTGAGGGACGGGGTGAGACCCCGTGGACCCCGCCATCCTAGCCGCGCAAAGGTTAGGCTCACCTACCTTCCGCAAGCGGCCTTGGTCACACGTCCAGCGGCGCGCGACGTGCTACGGCAGGTCAGCCCTGGTCGAGGGCGAGCAGGTCGTCGACGGTCTCGCGCCGCAGCAACGTGCGCACCTCGCCGCCGCGCACCGCCACGACCGGCGGCCGCGTCAGGAGGTTGTAGTTCGACGCCATCGACCGCCCGTAGGCGCCCGTCGCCGCGACGGCCAGCAGGTCGCCCGCGCGCACGTCGCCCGGCAGCTGCACCTCGTGCACGACGACGTCGCCCGACTCGCAGTGCTTGCCGACCACGCGGGCCAGCACCGACGGCGCCGACGAGAGCCGCCCGACGACCTCGGCGTGGTACCGCGCGCCGTACAGCGCCGGCCGGATGTTGTCGCTCATCCCGCCGTCCACGGACACGTACAGGCGCTCGGTCTCGTCGTCCACGCGCACGGGCTTGACGGTCCCGACGGTGTACAGCGTGAGCCCGGCCGGCCCGACGATCGCGCGCCCGGGCTCGATCGAGAACCGCGGCAGCGGCGTCCCGAGCTCGGCGGCGGCCGCCGCGACCGACGCGGCGACGTCCTTCGCGATCCGGTCGGGGTCGAGCGCGACGTCGCCCGGCAGGTAGGCGATGCCGTACCCGCCACCCAGGTCGACCTCGTCGACGAGCACGCCGGTGCGCTCGGCCAGCGCCGCGCGCAGCGCGAGCACCACGCGCGCGGCGACCTCGAACCCCGACGGGTCGAGGATCTGCGAGCCGATGTGCGAGTGGATGCCCAGCAGGTGCAGCTCCGGGTGGGACAGCACCGCGAGCAGCGCGGTCATCGCGGGCGAGTCGCCGTCGCCGTGCGCCGCGACCGACAGGCCGAACTTCTGGTCCTCGTGCGCGGTCGAGATGTACTCGTGGCCTCCCGCGTGCACGCCGGTCGTCACGCGCACCATCACGGGCGCGGGCGCTCCCCCACGGGCCCGGACGAGCGCCGCGAGCCGCTCGATCTCCACGAGCGAGTCGACGATGATCCGTCCCACGCCGTGCTCGAGGGCGAGGGCGAGCTCGTCGTCGGACTTGTTGTTGCCGTGCAGGCCGAGGTCCGCACCCGGCACGCCCGCGCGCAGCGCGACCGCGAGCTCGCCGCCGGACGCGGTGTCCACCCGCAGACCCTCGTCGTGCACCCACCGCGCGACCGCGACCGACAGGAACGCCTTGCCCGCGTAGTACACGTCGACACCCGCGCCGACCTCGGCGAACGCCGCGGCGAACGCGCGGCGGTAGCCCGCGGCACGCGCGCGCAGGTCCGCCTCGTCGAGCACGTAGGCGGGCGTGCCGACCTCCGCGGCGAGCCGCGCGGCCGGGACCCCGGCCACGACGAGCGCGCCCTCGTCGTCCCGTGCGACGCCCGTCGACCAGGGCTCACCCGGAATGCTCGTGCTCACATCCGCTCCGGCGCGCTCACGCCGAGCAGGCCGAGACCGTTGGCGATCACCTGACGCGTCGCGTCGTTGAGCCACAGCCGCGTGCGGTGCACGTCGCTGACCTCCTCGTCGCCGAACGGCGTGACCCGGCGGCGCCCGTACCAGGTGTGGTACGCGCCGGCGAGCTCCTCGAGGTAGCGCGCGACGCGGTGCGGCTCCCGCAGGTTCGCGGCCTGCGCGACGACCCGCGGGAACTGCGCGAGCTCGCCCAGCAGCACCGACTCGGACTCGTCGTCCAGCAGGCTCGCGTCGAAGCCGTCCTCGCGGCGGACCCCCGCGTCGGCCGCGTTGCGGCCCACGTTCACGGTCCGGGCGTGCGCGTACTGGACGTAGTAGACGGGGTTCTCGTTCTTGGCGCTGGCCAGCAGGTCGAGGTCCAGGTCGATCGCGCTGTCGGCCGACGAGCGCGCGAGCGAGTAGCGCGCGGCGTCCACGCCGACCGCGTCGACGAGGTCGTCGATCGTCACGACCGTCCCCGCACGCTTCGACATGCGCACCGGCTGCCCGTCGCGCACCAGGTTGACGAGCTGGCCGATGAGGATCTCCAGGTTGACGTCCGGGTCGTCGCCGAACGCCGCCGCGACCGCGCGCATGCGACCCACGTACCCGTGGTGGTCCGCGCCGAGCATCATCACGACGCGGTCGAACCCGCGCTCGCGCTTGTCGAGGTAGTAGGCGATGTCGCCCGCGATGTACGCGGCCTCGCCGTCGGACTTGATGACGACGCGGTCCTTGTCGTCGCCGAAGTCCGTGGTGCGCAGCCACGTCGCGCCGTCGGCGTCGAACACGTGGCCCAGCTCGCGCAGGCGCGCGACGGCCCGCTCGACCGCACCGGACTCGTGCAGCGAGTCCTCGTGGAAGTACACGTCGAAGTCCACGCCGAACTCGTGCAGCGACTTCTTGATCTCGGTGAACATCAGCTCGACGCCACGCGCGCGGAACGCCTCGAGGGCCTCGTCGTCGCCGAGCGTGGTCGGGTCCGGCTCGCCTGCCGCGAGCGCGTCCGCGACCACCTGGTCGGCGATCTCGGAGATGTACTGGCCGCCGTAACCGTCCTCGGGGGCCTCCTCGCCCCGGGCCCGCGCGACGAGCGAGCGCGCGAACCGGTCGATCTGCGCACCGTGGTCGTTGAAGTAGTACTCCCGCGTGACCTGCGCACCCGCGGCCTGCAGGACGCGCGCGAGCGAGTCCCCGACCGCCGCCCAGCGCACGCCGCCGATGTGCAGCGGACCCGTCGGGTTCGCCGAGACGAACTCGAGGTTGACGGTGTGCCCCGCCTCGGCCTCGTTGCGGCCGTAGGCCGGGCCCGCCTCGACGACCGTGCGCGCGAGCTCGCCCGCGGCGGCGGTGTCGAGCCGGATGTTGAGGAAGCCGGGGCCTGCGATCTCGACGGCCGCGATGCCGGCCGTGGCGCCCAGGCGCCGCGCGAGCTCCTCGGCGAACGCACGCGGGTTCATGCCCGCCTTCTTCGCGAGCTGCAGCGCGACGTTCGTCGCCCAGTCCCCGTGCTCGCGCTGGCGGGGTCGCTCGATGTGCACGTGCGCCGGGAGATCGGCGGGGGCGAGAGCGAACGTACCGTCGGCGACGGCCGCCGCGAGGGCGTCCGCGAGGGCCTGGGAGAGCTGGTCGGGAGTCACCGGTCAAGCGTAGGGGAACGCCCGGCCCTCTCCGCCGCGGCGTCCGGCTCCCCGAGGACCTCGGGCCGGCACGCGCGACGCGCCGCGACGAGCAGCACGACGAGCAGGGCCAGCAGCACCAGCAGCGCGGCGTCCCAGCTGCCCGTCGCGTCGTACAGCAGCCCGATGCCGATCGGCCCGAGCGCCGCGAGCGCGTACCCGACGCCCTGCACCATGCCCGAGAGCACGACCGCGAGCGCGGGGGTCGCGGTGCGCAGCCCGATCAGCGCGAGCAGGATCGGGAACGTGCTGGGGCCGAGGCCGAGCAGCACCATCCACACCACGGTGCCGTGCGCGGGGGCGAGCAGCAGACCGAGGTACCCGACGGCCCAGCACGCCACGAAGGCGACGACGAGCGGGAACGGCGAGCGCATGCGCCCGGCCAGCACCGGTGCGACGAGCGACGCGGGCAGGCCGAGGATCGCGAACAGCGCGAGCCACCGGCCGCCGACCTCCGTGCCCAGGCCGGCGTCGGCGAGGATCTCCGGGAGCCACGCGAACACCGTGTACGTGCCGAGCGAGTTCATGCCGAACGTGACCGCCATCGCCCAGGCGAGCGACGAGCGCCAGACCAGGCGCGTCGCACCGTCGCCCGCGCGGGCCGTCAGCGCACTCGCGGCCGGACCCGGCGATCGTCGGACGAGCTCGCGCAGGTGCGCACGCGCCGCGACGGACCGCACGATCACCACGACCCACGGCACCGCCGCCGCGACGCCGACCGCCGCCCACACCCCGACCGACCACCGCCACCCCGCGGCCTGCGCGAGCGGCAGCGCGACCAGCGGCGGCACCGCGGTGCTCACCGAGAGCGCGACCGAGTACGCCGCGGTCACCACCCCGATGCGGTCGGGGAAGTAGCGCTTGACGAGCGGCGGGAGCAGCACGTTGCCCATGCCCATGCCCGCGAGCGCGAGCATCGACCACGCGAGGAACGCGGGCGCGGTCGTCGCGTTCGCCCGCAGCACCTCGCCGGTCGCCGACAGCAGCAGCGCCGCGACCATCGTCGGCTCGAGCCCGAGGTGCCGTGCCACGGGCGTGGCCAGCGAGCCGAAGAGGGCGAAGGACAGGACCGGGATGGTCCCCAGCAGGCCGATCTGCGCCGACGTCAGCGCCACGTCCTCGCGCATGACGTCGATCAGCGGCGAGACGGCGGCGACCGCGATCCGCAGGTTCAGCCCCACCAGGACGATGCCGGCCAGGACGATGAGGCGGCCGCGCCAGGGCGCGGGCTCGGCAGGACGGGACGGCACAGCACTCCGCGGGGTGAAGGAAGGACGAGGGCGACGGGCAGGTCTGGCGGGCGGACGGCTCGCTCGTGTTGACTGCACGGCATGCCCGCACACGGAGGCCCTTCGGCGATCACGCGTCGGACCGGTCTGATCGATTCGACCGTACAGGAGCTGCACGCGCGGATCGCGAGCGGTGAGTGGGCCGTGGGCGCCCGCATCCCGCCCGAGCCACAGCTCGTCGAGCTGCTCGGCGTCGGGCGCAACACGGTGCGCGAGGCCGTGCAGTCCCTGGTCCACGCCGGCCTGCTCGAGCGACGCCAGGGCTCGGGCACGTACGTGCTGTCGTCGTCCGAGCTCGCCGCGTCGATGGGCCGCCAGATCGCCGACGCCCGCCAGCGCGACGTCGTCGAGGTGCGCCGCGCGCTCGAGATCGAGGCCGCGCGCCTGGCCGCACGCCGCCGCACCGCGCTCGACGCGAGCACGCTCCTCGAGCGCCGCGACGAGCGCGCGGTGGCCTACGTCTCGGGCGACCTCGACGCGATGGTCGAGACCGACCTCGCGCTGCACCGCACGATCGTGCGGGCAGCGGGCAACCCGGTGCTGCTCTCGCTGTACGAGAACCTCATCGACGCGATCGGCGAGAACATCCGGTTCAACTTCGTCACCGACTACCACGGGCAGACCGCGCACGACACGCTCATCGAGGCGATCGTCGCGGGAGACGCGGCCAAGGCGGTCCTGGAGACCACGGCCTACCTCTCGGCCCTCCTGGGCGAGTCCCCCTGACGCGCTGGGTCGCTGTCTCTCCTCCTCGACGAACCAGGGGCTGCTCAGGCCATCGCCGGTCCTCGCCGGAGCAGACGCTGGGTCGCTGCCTCTCTCCTCGGCGAACCAGGGGCTGCTCAGGCCAACGCGCGCGCGGGACCGAGCAGGCGCTGGGTCGGCGAGGTGGGTGGGGTGGAGAGGGGCGGGGTGGAGAGGGGCGGGGTGAAGAGGGGTCGGGTTCGGGCTGGTAGGCTCGCTGGCCGATGCATCCGTGCATCTCGGCGCCCGTAGCTCAGTGGATAGAGCGTCTGCCTCCGGAGCAGAAGGTCGAAGGTTCGAATCCTTTCGGGCGCACCACGCGAGGCCGTGCTGCAGCAGCAGCGCGGCCTTCGTCGTCTCCACGGCCCCGTCAGCACGGCGGTTCACGGCTGTCTCAGCGAGAGTGGAGCACAGCTCGCCGACCTGCAGCCGACCGGCGTCGAGGTGGTCGAATGCCGCGGCGTCGCCGCACCCGCGCGTGCGCCTGCCCCTGCCGACGGGGCCCCGCCGCGGGTAGCGTGACCGCACGGTCCGTGCGTGGCCCCGGTCCGTACGGCAGGGTTCGACGACGACGGAGGTCAGGTGCACCACGTCGCGGTGTTCGCGCTCGCAGTCGGCGCCGTCCTGGTCGCGGCGGTGTGCCGGCGCCGCGGCTGGCCGGCTCCGCTGGTCGTCGTGGCGGTCGCGCTGCTCGTCTCGCTCATCCCCGGCGTCCCGCGGTACGAGGTCGAGCCGGAGCTGCTGCTCGAGTTCGTCCTGCCGCCGCTGCTCTACTCCGCCGCGCTGTCCTCGTCGTACCGCGACTTCCGCGCGTCGCTGAACTCGATCACCCGCCTCGGCGTCGGGCTCGTGATCGTCACGGCACTCGCGGTCGCGCTCACGTTCTCGCTGCTCGACGACGTGTCGGTCGCCGCCGCGCTCGTGCTCGGCGCGGTCGTCGCCCCGCCGGACGCCGTCGCCGCGGCCGCCGTCGGCCGGCGCCTCGGCCTCCCCCGGCGCGTGATGACGCTGCTGTCCGGCGAGAGCCTCATCAACGACGCGACCTCGCTCACGCTCTACAAGGTGGCGCTGGCGGGCGTCGCGAGCGGCGCGTGGGCGCTCGGTGCCGGGCTGGCGACGTTCGCGATGGCGGTGGTCGCGGGCGTGGGCACGGGGCTCGTCCTCGCCTTCGTCGTGCACCAGGTCCGCATGCGGCTCGACGACCCGGTCGTCGCCTCCGCGGTCGGCCTCATGACCCCGTTCGCCGCGTACTGGGGTGCCGAGGCCCTCGCCGGGTCGGGCGTGCTCGCCGTCGTCGCCGCGGGCCTGTACCTCGGCCACACGTCGCCGCGCGCGGGCTACGCGACCCGACTGTTCGAGGAGCCCATCTGGTCGACGCTCGACCTGGTGCTCGAGTCGTTCACGTTCGCGCTGATCGGCATGCAGCTGCCCTGGGTCGTCCGCGACGTCGTCGACTCCGACCAGGGGTTCGCGCACGGGCTGACCGTCTCGCTCGTCGTCCTCGTCGTCGCGCTGCTCGTGCGGCCCGTCTACATCTTCGCGACCACGTGGTTCGACGACATCCGCCTGCCCGGCTCCCACCGACCGGAACGCGACTCGCTGAGCGCACGCGAGTCGGCCGTGGTCTCGTGGGCCGGCATGCGCGGCGTGGTGACGCTCGCCGCCGCCGCAGCCATCCCCGCGACCATGGACGGAGCGCCGTTCGAGCACCGCGCGACCATCCAGCTGGCCGCCTACACCGTCGCGCTCGGCACGCTCCTGCTGCAGGGCCTCACGCTGCCGTGGGTCATCACGCGGCTCGGGGTCGGCTCCGCGCAGGAAGAGGCCGCGGACGCCAAGCAGGAGGCCGCGATGCGCGTCGCGACCGCCGAGGCCGTGCAGCGCTACTTCGAGGAGCAGCGCCCCCAGCTCGCGGCGACCATGGGCGACGAGCGCGCGCAGCAGGTCGTGGAGCGGCTCTCGGCGGGCTGGCGTGCGCGGGCGGCGGCCGCCGCCGTGATGCTCGACCCGGACAGCGCCGACGACCTGGGGCTCGACCCGGAGGCTGTACGGGGCCCCGCCCGCGGGCTCGACGTGCTCGCGGCCCGTGGCAAGTCGTCGGCCGACGCCGGTCGCCGCATGCAGTCCGTCCGCCGCTCCGTGATCGCGGCGCAGCGCGAGGTGCTCATGCACCACCGCGACGCGGGCGACCTGGACGAGGTCGTGATGCGGCGCATGATGCGCGAGCTGGACCTCGAGGAGGAGTCGCTCGCGTCGTCGTGGGTCTCACGCCTGCGCGACTGAGGTCCCGGGCTCCCCCGCCGGCTGAGGGCCCCGTCAGGCAGGACCCAGGTCCCTGCTGAGGGCCGCGCGTGGCCAGGTGATTCGTCCTGCACGACCCGGAAGGACTTTCATCCCACCACTTGTCGGGGACGCGTCCCTAGCGTCGAGGTGTCGGTTCGGACGGAGCTCCAGCACCCCGCCCGGTCCACCGATTCCACCCGACCTGGGAGCTTCCGTGACCACCACCAGCACGCCCCGCCCCTCCAAGAACCGCAAGGCCGACGCCCCGGCGCCGGCGCTCGCGGTGCAGTCCGACGAGCAGGTCCACGCCGCGATCGACGAGCTCGTCGCGAACGCGACCAAGGCGCTCGCGCAGTTCGAGTCGATGACGCAGGAAGACGTCGACCGCTTCGTGAAGAAGGGCGCGGTCGCTGCGCTCGACCAGCACGGCCACCTCGCGAAGCTCGCGGTCGACGAGACCGGGCGCGGCGTGTTCGAGGACAAGGCCGTGAAGAACATCTTCGCGTGCGAGCACGTCACGAACTCGATGGCGAACCTCAAGACGGTCGGCGTCATCAACGTCGACGACCTGAACGGGATCACCGAGATCGCCGAGCCCGTCGGTGTCATCGCCGGCATCACCCCGGTGACGAACCCGACGTCGACCGCGATCTTCAAGTCGCTGATCTCGCTCAAGACGCGCAACCCGATCATCTTCGCGTTCCACCCGAACGCGCAGCAGTCCTCGATCGCCGCGGCCCGGACCGTGCGCGACGCCGCGGTCGCCGCCGGCGCCCCCGAGCACTGCATCCAGTGGGTCGAGGCCCCGTCGCTGACCGCGACGAGCGTGCTGATGAACCACTCCGGTGTCGCGACGATCCTGGCGACCGGCGGCAACGCCATGGTCAAGGCCGCCTACTCGTGCGGCAAGCCGGCCCTCGGCGTCGGCGCGGGCAACGTCCCCGCGTACGTCGAGAAGAGCGCGAAGCTCGCGCGGGCGATCAACGACATCGTCCTGAGCAAGGCGTTCGACAACGGCGTGATCTGCGCGTCGGAGCAGGCCGCGATCATCGACGACGAGATCTACGACGCCGCGATGGCCGAGTTCGCCAAGCTGCACGCCTACCGCACCACGCCTGAGGAGAAGGCCAAGCTCGAGCGCTTCATCTTCGGCGTCGAGGCCGGTGGCGAGAACTGCGCCGGTGCCAAGCTCAACCCGACCGTCGTCGGCAAGTCGCCGGTCTGGATCGCGGAGCAGGCGGGCTTCACCGTCCCCGCGGACACCTCGATCATCCTCGCCGAGGTCTCCGGCGTCGGCCCGCACGAGCCGCTGACGCGCGAGAAGCTGTGCCCCGTCCTGGCCGTGCTGCACGCCGCCTCCACGGAGGAGGGCTTCGCCCTCGCCGAGAAGATGGTCGAGTTCGACGGCCTCGGTCACTCGGCCGCGATCCACACGCGGGACGACGCGCTGACGGTCGAGTTCGGCAAGCGGGTCAAGGCCATCCGCGTCATCTGCAACGCGCCCTCGTCGCTCGGCGGCATCGGCGACATCTACAACGCCTTCATCCCCTCGCTGACCCTCGGTTGCGGCTCCTACGGCCACAACTCGGTGTCGAACAACGTCTCGGCGGTGAACCTCATCAACGTCAAGCGCGTCGGTCGTCGCAACAACAACCTGCAGTGGTTCAAGGTTCCGGCGAAGACCTACTTCGAGCCCAACGCGATCCGGTACCTCGCCGACATGGCGGACGTCGAGCGCGTCACCATCGTCACCGACACGACGATGACGACCCTCGGCTTCGTCGACAAGGTCCTCGACGTCCTGCACCGCCGTGGCAACAACGTGGCCGTCCAGATCATCGACGAGGTCGAGCCCGAGCCGTCCGTGCGCACCGTGCAGAAGGGCGCCGCGAACATGCGGCACTTCCAGCCGGACACGATCATCGCGCTCGGTGGCGGCTCGCCCATGGACGCCGCGAAGGTCATGTGGCTGCTGTACGAGCACCCGGAGATCAACTTCTCCGACCTCAAGCAGAAGTTCTTCGACGTCCGCAAGCGCGCGTTCAAGTTCCCCGTCCTGGGTGACCTGGCCAAGCTCGTCTGCATCCCGACCACGTCGGGCACCGGCGCCGAGGTCACGCCGTTCGCCGTCATCTCCGACCCCGACGCGGGCAAGAAGTACCCGCTCGCGGACTACGCGCTGACGCCGACGGTCGCGATCATCGACCCGGTCCTGACCTCGAAGATGCCGCGCTCGCTCGCCGCCGACTCGGGCTTCGACGCCCTGACGCACGCCACCGAGGCGTACGTGTCGGTCTACGCGAACGACTTCACCGACGGCATGGCGCTGCAGGCGATCCGCCTCATCTTCGAGAACCTCGCGCAGTCCGTGAACGGCGACCCGGCCGACCCGGCCACGCAGGACGCGCGGGAGAAGATGCACAACGCGGGCACGATCGCCGGCATGGCGTTCGGCAACGCGTTCCTGGGCATCGTGCACGCGATGGCGCACGTCGTCGGCTCGACCTACCACCTGGTCCACGGCCGCACGAACGCCACGCTGCTCCCCCACGTCATCCGCTACAACGGCACCGTCCCGACGAAGCTCACGAGCTGGCCCAAGTACGAGAGCTACGTCGCGCCGGAGCGGTTCCAGGCGATCGCGCAGATGCTCGGCCTGCCGGCCTCCACGCCGGCCCAGGGTGTCGAGTCCTACGCGATGGCGGTGGAGTCCCTGCGGTCGAAGGTCGGCATCCCGGCCTCGTTCCAGGCCCAGGGCGTCGACGAGCAGGAGTTCCTCTCGCGGCTCGACGAGGTCGCCATGGGTGCCTACGAGGACCAGTGCGCCCCCGCCAACCCGCGGATGCCGATGATCGACGACATGAAGGACATCATGACCGCGGCCTATTACGGCACGTCGCTGGAGGACGTCCGAGGCCGCAAGAGCGGGCAGGAGGGCTGACCACCTCCGGCGGGCTCCCACGGCTCTGAGCCACTGGTAGAGCCCCGCCCGCTCGCGACGCCCCGTCCGGCTCATCCCTCGCCGGACGGGGCGTCGACCTTTTCCCCCGCACCCCGGGCGCGCTCCTTGCGCCCGGGGTGCGGGTCGCGGCAGCCCGGCCCGGCTGCGCAGCGCGGCTCGGACGTTCGTCCACAGCCTCGTGGAACCCGCCCCGGCGGGCCGTCCGATTTGGGTAAGTTCGCGGCCGTGCACATGACGCCGACGAACGTGACCCTCGCCGAGCACCCGGTTCGCCGCAGACCCGGGCAGTCTCGCCGCCGCGCGCTCTGGACCGGCACGACCGCGCTCGCTCTGGTCGCGGTGCTGGCCGCCTGCACGGGCGACACCCCTGCCCCTCCGTCCGCGTCCGCCACGGCCACGGCCACGAGCGCCCCGACCGCGAGCGCCGCACCGACGCCGTCGGCGACACCCACGCCCACCTCGCTCCCGAGCGCGTCGGACGACTTCTCCTCGATCGACCTCACCGTGCCCCCGCCGCGCCCGGACGCCCTCGACGCACCCCCGAGCAAGGAAGCCGCCGCGGACGTCGCCACGTACTTCGCCTTGCTCTTCTCGTACAGCGCGGTCACGCACGACCTCCGCGCGTTCGACGACCTGTCCCACCCGGAGTGCGGGTTCTGCAGCGACTTCATCGACGAGATCCGGGGGTACGAGGCTCAGGGGGTGACCACCGAGGGAGGCGCGATCGTCGTCCAGCGCGCTGACGCCCGGATGCAGTCCGACGACTACTTCATCGTCACCACGACCATGTCGCAGGACTCGTCTCGCGAGCTCGACGCGGATGGTGAAGTGACGGGCAAGAACGCCGGCTTCGCAGCCAAGACCTTCGAGATCGATGTGACGTGGTACGACGGCTCGTGGCTCGTCGCCTCAGTGGTCCCCACATGACAGCAGGACGACGAACTGCAGCCACGGTCACCGGCGCCCTCCTGTCGCTCGCGCTGCTGCTACTCACCGCCTCGGGCGCCGCGAGCGTCGGATGGACTCCGCGCGTCGACGACGACAGTCTCCTGATCCGCGCCCGCGACGCCAGCCGGGGCGCCGCCGAGTACGAGGCGAACCCTGACGCGGGCGCTTACGTGTGGAAGCGGGACCTTCCGTGCTGGAGCCGGTACCCCGAGATCGACCGGGACTCGAACGAGGCGTGCTGGGGCGGTTCGGCGATCCAGCACGACCCGCCCGTGTGCGAGGACGGCACGCCCCTGCTGCCGATCTGGCGCCGGCTGCGCACGGAGGAGACGTGGTACCTCCAGGTCGGGTGGCACTGCCCGGAGGACCTGATCCCGCGCATGACGCAGGAGGACTTCAGGCGGATGACGATCCCCGCCGCGCCCGCGCGCATGCAGCCCGACAGCGGTCCGGTGCTGGTGAACAAGAAGACGATCGTCTACACCGAGACCGGGGTGCAGACGCTCCGCACCGATCTGCTGGGCTACGGCGTCGACATCGAGGCGACTCCCGTGTCGTACGCATGGGACTTCGCCGACGGGCAGCCACCCGTGGTCACGACGTCACAGGGGCACCCCTTCCCCGACCACGACGTGTTCAGCACGTACTTCCGTCCCGGCACGGCCCGGATCACCCTGACGACGACGTGGACCGGTCGCTACCGGGTGGACATCGACCCGCTGCACAAGTGGCGCGAGATCGACGGCCACGCGTTCACCACGTCCGCCACACCCGACTTCGAGATCGTCGAGCTGCGCGGGCGCCTCGTCGGATGACCCGTACCGGACGACCGCCCAGCCAGGTCGTCGACCTGTCCATGGAGGAGTGGTGGCCGAGGTTGCGTCGGCGGCCCAGGTCGGGGACGGTTTCCCGATGACCTCGACGCACCCTGACCGTCGCCCCCGCGCGCTCGTCGCCGCCGTCTGCGCCGCCGTGGGCGTCGCCCTGGCCGTGTCGGGGTGCGACGCGGCGGACGACGCACGCCAGGGGTTGGACGACGCGAAGTCGCAGGCCCAGACGCAGCTCGACAAGGCCCGCGCGGCGATCGACGACCTGCAGGGGTCGGTCGCGGACGCGCGCGAGAAGGCCGACGACGTCCGCCAGCAGATCGCCGAGCTCGCGCCGGAGAAGAAGAAGGACGCCCAGGCCGCCGTCGACGAGGCCAGCGCCGCGCTCGAGGACGCGAAGGCAGCGGTCGCGAAGAGCGGCGACGACGCGTCCGCGGAGGCGAAGAAGGCGCTCGAGGACGCCCGCGCGCGCGTCGACGACGCCAAGAAGGCTCTCGACGACGCGGCCTCGAACGCCGGAGGGTCGGCCGCCGACGGGCTGAGCAGCCTGGCCGACGAGCTCCAGGGCGTCGCCGAGGACCTGCGAGCGGCATCGGGTTCCTGACGGCCGTCGCCCGGGGATGGCGCCCGAACGGGTGATTTCGCAGCCGCTCGGTGCGGGATGTTGTACCTGCGCCTCTCGGTGCCGATCTTGATGGACATGGCAGTCCGTCGAGCGATCCGTCGCCACCACGTGGAGTGGTGGGTCGTTGCCGCGTGGTCGTCGCTCGCGCTCGTCGTCGTCGCGGGCCTCGCCGCCGCCGCCGGCACGTTCTGACCCGAGCTCCGAGTCCGGGCGCCGCCACGGGCCGCGGAGGCAGACACCCGGACGCACGTCGCAGGACCGCCCCCTACTCTCGGGTCCCATGCACGGATCTCGATGGGTCGACGTCGCCCGCGCCGCCAACCTGCTCGGCGCGGACGGCCAACCACGCGCGACGATCTTCGCGGAGATGTCCGCCCTGGCGCAGGCCACGGGTGCGGTGAACCTCGGGCAGGGGTTCCCTGACGTCGACGGGCCGGAGTCGGTGGCTCGCGTCGCCGCCGACTCGATCGCCGCGGGCGTCAACCAGTACCCGCCGGGCTCCGGCATCCCGGAGCTGCGCCAGGCGATCGTCGCGCACCAGGCGCGGCGGTACGGCATCGGGCTGGACCCCGACACCGAGGTGCTCGTCACGGCGGGAGCCACCGAGGCGCTCGCGGCCACGGTCCTCGCGCTCGCGGGGCCGGGCGACGAGGTGCTGACGCTCGAACCGTTCTACGACGCGTACGCGGCGGTCGTCGCGCTCGCGGGCGCCACGCACACGACCGCTCCCCTGCGCGCGACTCCCGACGGCTTCCGGCTCGACGAGCAGGCGCTCGTCGCCGCGTTCACGCCGCGCACGCGCCTCGTCGTCGTCAACACGCCGCACAACCCGACGGGTGCCGTGCTCACACGGGCCGAGCTCGAGCTCGTCGCGCGGCTCGCACGCGAGCACGACGCGCTCGTCGTGACCGACGAGGTGTACGAGCACCTCACGCTCGCCGGGCCGGACGGGACGCGTCCGGCGCACGTGCCGGTCGCGACTCTGCCGGGCATGGCGGAGCGGACGCTGACGATCTCGTCGGCCGGCAAGACGTTCTCGTTCACCGGCTGGAAGATCGGCTGGATCAGCGGCCCCGCGGCGCTCGTGGCGGCGGTGCGCACCGTCAAGCAGTTCCTGACGTACGTCAACGGCGCGCCGTTCCAGCCGGCGGTCGCGTTCGCCCTGTCCGACGAGGGCGTGGCCGCGTGGGTCGACGAGCTGGCGGCCTCGCTCGCGCGGCGCCGCGACCTGCTGTCCGACGGGCTGCGCACCGCCGGGTTCACGGTCGCAGCGGCGCACGGCACGTACTTCGTCCTGGCGGACGCCGCGCCGCTCGGCTACGACGACGGCGCGACGCTGTGCCGGGACCTGCCGCGGCTCTGCGGCGTGGTGGGCGTGCCCGTGAGCGCGTTCACGCGCCCTGGCTCGTCGGCCGACGAGGCGCTGCGCTCGTGGGTGCGCTTCACGTTCGTCAAGCGCGACGAGGTGCTGGCCGAGGCGGTCGACCGTCTGGCGCGACTGGGCAGCTGAGCCCGCTCGTCGAGCCGGCGCCGCCACCCTCGTCGGACGAGGACGCGCCGTGCGGGCTCAGCCCGTCCAGCCGCCGCCGCGGCGGTAGGCGGGGGTGGCCAGGGCCAGGACGAGCAGCGCGGCCGCCGCGGCGCCGACCATGACCGCGGCCATCGCGACCGCGTCGCCGCCCAGCAGCCCCGACAAGGGCGAGACGACACCGGAGATCGTGGCCTGCGTCGCGCCGATGACGGCCGCGGCGGTCCCGGCGATCTCGCCGTGCCGGCTGAGCGCGAGCGCGGACGCGTTGGGCGGCGCGAAGTTCACCATCGCCAGGACGAGCCACAGCATGACGAGGAGCACGGGCAGGCCGCCGACGCCGGTGATCGCGATGCCCAGCAGGCCGAGCGTGAGCGCCAGCGAGACGGGCAGCACCACGCGGATGATCCGGATGGGTGCGACCCGCCGCACGAGCGCGGCGTTGACCTGCGCACCCGCGACGAGCCCGATCCCGTTGAGCGCGAACAGCAACGAGAACTGGTGCGACGTGAGGCCGAACCCCTCCTGCAGGACGAACGGCGAGCCGACGACGTAGCTCATCAGCACGGCGTTGCCGAGCCCGGGCATGATCGCGAGCGCGACGAAGTGCCGGTCGCGCAGCAGCGTGCCGTAGCCCCGCAGGGCGGCGCGCAGACCGCCGTCGCGACGACGCTCCGCGGGGAGCGTCTCCGGCAGCCGCCGCCAGCACACGACCCACAGCGCCGCACCGAACAGCCCGAGCGCGACGAACACCGCGCGCCACCCGAACTCCCCGGCGATCAGCCCGCCGACCGACGGTGCGAACAGCGGCGCGATCCCGATGACGAGCATGAGCCGCGAGATCAGCCGCGACGCGTCGGCGCCGACGAACCGGTCGCGGATGACGGCCATCGCCACGACCGTGGCGGACGCGTTGAAGAAGCCCTGCAGCACGCGCAGCGCGATGAGCATCTCGACGCCCGTGACGACCGCGCACAGCAGCGACGTGACGATGTGCAGCGCGACACCGACCAGCACGGGCAGCCGACGGCCGAACCTGTCCGAGAGCGGACCGATGACGAGCTGGCCGACCGCACCGCCCAGCATCATCGCGCTCATGGTGAGCTGGGCCGCGGTCGCGGACGTGCCCAGGTCGCGAGCGACCTCGGGCAGTGACGGCAGGTAGATGTCGTTGGAGATCGCGGGCAGCGCGCACATCATGCCCAGCAGCAGCACGTACCGGGCGTCGGGGCGGTAGGTGCGCGCGGGTGCGGCGTCGGTGGGCACGCTCGGGGGCTGGGTGCGCTGGGCGGTGTCGGTCACGTGGCGTCTCGGTGTCGGGGTCGGAGGGCCGCCGGAGCATCCCGTCGACCGTCGCCGGCGGTCCGTCGTCGGCTGTCGCCCGCCCATGGTGACATCGCCGACCGCGCCCGCGCGAATCGATTCGACCTCGTGACCCGAACGCGCGTCGCCCATGACCACGGCTTGACCCCGACGCGCGCGTTCCCGGGCCCTGCGGGCCTCGCGAGCCCGTGTCGGAGCCACCTGGCAGGGTGGGACGCATGTGTGGTCGCTACGCCTCCTTCCGGGAGGACCAGGCCCTGGCCGACGAGTTCGCGGTCGCCGTCGTCGCCGACGACGTGCGGCTGCTGCCGCCGTCGTGGAACGTCGCCCCGACCGACGGCGTGCGCATGGTCGTCGAGCGCGCCGACCGCGAGACCGGCGAGATCACCCGCCAGCTGCGCCTCGCGCGGTGGGGCCTGGTGCCGTCGTGGGCCAAGGACCCGTCGGTCGGCAACCGGATGATCAACGCGCGCGTCGAGAGCGTCGCGGACAAGCCCGCGTTCGCCCGCCCGTTCGCGCAGCGCCGCGCCCTCATCCCCGCCGACGGCTACTACGAGTGGCGCAAGCCGAGCCCGGACGCCGCCGCGGGCCGCAAGCAGCCGTACTACATCCACCCGTCCGACGGCTCACTCGTCGCGCTGGCCGGGCTCTACGAGTTCTGGCGAGACCCGAGCAAGGCCGACGACGACCCGGACCGCTGGCTCGTCTCGACCACGATCCTCACACGCCCCGCGAGCGAGCCCCTCGCGTTCATCCACGACCGTCAGCCGGTGATGCTCCCGCACGCCGCGTGGGACGCATGGCTGGACCCCGCCGTGGACGCGGCGGGCGCACGCGACCTGCTCGCCGCCGACCCTCCCGCGCTCGAACCCACGCCAGTGCGCCCCCTGGTCAACGCGGTCCGCAACAACGGCCCCGACCTGCTCGTCCCCGACCCGTCGCCGGACGTCGAGAGCACCTGAGGTCGACGCGTGCCCTGCGCACGGCCGGTCGGGTGTCTCCGATCAGCGATAGACGTCAGGCGGGGTGGCGAGGAGCTGGACCGGGGTCACGGAGCCCAGGCCCTGCAGCTCGCGTGGCGGCTGCTCGACGAGCGAGAACCGCGGGTCGCCGCGCAGCGCCGCGGCCGTCGCGACGTCGGTCAGCACGCTCGACGGGTCCGCGATGTCGGTCAGGCGCGCCGCGAGGTTCACCGACGGCCCGAACACGTCCCCGAACCGCGACAGCACACGGCCCCACACGAGCCCGACGCGCACGGGCGTCACGCCGCGTGCGCCCTCGGCCAGTCCGCCGGTGCCCTGCGCGGACGTCACGTCGAGCTCGCGACCGAGCCGCTCGGCGAGCCCGAGGGCCACCAGCGCACCCGACTGCGGGGTGTCGGCGACGAACAGCACCGCGTCGCCGATCGTCTTGACGACCCGGCCACCGCCGGCGGTCACGACGTCACGCGCGGCGGCCTCGAAGCGCTGCACGAAGTGCGACAGGTCGGTCGACCCGAGCCCGGCGGTGCGCCGCGTGAACGAGACCATGTCGGCGAACCCCACGGCACGCGCGAGCGGCAGCGCACCGGGTTCCTCACCGGTCCGGCCGATCTCGCCGAACTCGGCCGCGTAGCGGCCGGCGATCGCGGCGAGCTGCCGACGGTAGGAGTGCACCAGCTGGGCCTCGAGCACGGGGGCGAGGTCCGCGAGCCGGTCCAGGACGAGCAGGCGCGCGGTCGCGTCGTCGAGCTCGTAGCGCGAGGCCATGTCCTCGACGAGCGCCTCGACCTGCCACAGCGCGAGGCGGTCCGACGTGTGCCCGAGCGCGCGAGTCAGGGTGATGACGGTGGTGAGGTCGAGCCCGTGGTCCCGCACGAGCGACGCGGCGCGCTCGACCGCGTCGGCGTCGTTCTCGGAGAAGTACTGGTCGTCGGGGTCCGCGTGCGGCAGGCCGAGCGTCGTCCAGAACCTGGTGACGAAGTCGAGCCCGATCCCGGCGCGCTCGGCGAGCTCGCGCGCGCTGTGCGTGCGGCCACCGCCGAGCAGGGTGGAGTCGATCTCCTCGACCGTGGTCTCGAGCACGGGGTGCCGCGCGGTCGCGTCGTCGCCCGGCACGTCGTCGCCGGACGCGTCGCCGCCGGATTCGTCGTCGAGAGGGACGTCGTCGAGGGGGTCGGGCACGGGTCGAGGGTAGTTCACGGGGTGGTGCGCAGGTGACGCACGTCACCGGCGAGCACCCGAACGGGGTCGCCCGCGGCGGGCCGCACGACGAGCGCGCCGTCGTCGTCCAGGCGTTCGGCGACCCCGGTGAGGACCGTGCCGCCCGGCAGGTCGACGGCGACCTGCGTCCCGAGCGTCGAGGTCACCGCGGCGACCTCGTCGGCCAGGCCGGACTCCCGTGCGGACCCGCCCGCCTGGTCCCAGCGCGTCTCGATCGCCTCGAGCGCCTCCACGAGCCCGACGAGCAGCCCGAGCCGGTCCACGTGCCGCGCCCCCGCGAGCTCGAGCGAGCCCGCCGACGGCACGGGGAGCTCGTCGACGGTCTGCAGCACGTTGAGACCGATCCCGACGACGGCGGCGGTGCTCCCGTCAGCGAGCGTCACGAGCTCGGTGAGGATCCCGCCGACCTTGCGGTACGGCCCCCAGCCGTCGACGGGGGTCGTCGCGGGGACGAGCACGTCGTTGGGCCACTTGAGCGTGGCCGCCACGCCCGCGGTCGCGCGCACGGCGGTCACGGCGCCGAGCCCGGCGAGCAGCGGCAGCCAGCCGTAGAGCTCGGGGGGCATGCGCAGCCGGACGACGAACGAGCAGGTCACCGCGGTCCCGGGCGGTGTCTCCCAGACCCGGTCCCGTCGGCCGCGCCCCGAGGCCTGGTGGTCGGCCACCAGCAGGCTGCGGTCCGGCCACGACGTCGCGTCGGCACGCAGGTCGCACGTGACGTCGAGGTTGGTCGACCCGGTCCGCGGCACGACCTCGACGCGCGTGAGCGGCCCCGCGGGCCGTTGCAGCAGCCCGCGCACCTCGTCGGGGTCGAGCGTGGGTCGCGCTTCGGTCGTCATGGCGCCATCCTCCCGCCATCCTCGCGCGGCCACCCGTCCGGGCGGTCGGTTGTGGGATGACGACGACGCGGCGCGCGCAAACCCGTCCGCGCCACGCACGCGCCTGGAGCCTTTCGACAACTAGCCTCGGTCGGGTGACGCAGACCGAAGCCGCCCAGGACGCGACCCGGGAGCCCCCCCGCACCACCGCCGGCAAGCTCGCCGACCTCGCCGACCGCCACGCCGCGCAGCGTGCCGCCGAGTCGACCGCCGTCGACAAGCAGCACGCACGGGGCAAGAAGACGGCCCGCGAGCGCATCGACCAGCTCCTCGACCCGGGCTCGTTCACCGAGATCGACGCGTTCGTGCGTCACCGGTCGACGAACTTCGGCCTCGACAAGAAGCGCCTGCCCGGGGACGGCGTCGTCGTCGGGCACGGCACGGTCGACGGCCGCCCGGTCGCGGTGTACTCGCAGGACTTCACGGTCTTCGGCGGGAGCCTCGGCGAGGTGCACGGCCAGAAGATCACCAAGGTCATGGACCTCGCGCTGCGCACGGGCGTCCCACTGATCGGGATCAGCGACGGCGGTGGCGCGCGCATCCAGGAGGGTGTCGCGGGCCTCACGCAGTTCGCGGAGATCTTCCGCCGGAACGTGGCCGCGAGCGGGGTCATCCCGCAGATCAGCCTGATCCTGGGCCCGTCGGCGGGCGGCGCGGTGTACTCCCCCGCGCTGACCGACTTCATCATCATGGCCGACGGCACGTCGAACATGTTCATCACCGGCCCGGACGTCATCCGCACGGTCACCGGTGAGGACGTGGGCTTCGAGGAGCTCGGCGGCGCGACCACGCACAACACGCGCTCGGGCGTCGCGCACTACCTGGCGTCCGACGAGGACGACGCGATCGACTACGTGCGCTCGCTGCTGTCGTACCTGCCGCAGAACAACCTCACGGACCCGCCGCTCTACCCGCACGAGACGGACCTGGCGCCGGGCGAGCACGACCTCGCGCTCGACACCCTCGTCCCGGACTCGGACAACCAGCCGTACGACATGCGCACAGTCGTCGAGGCGGTGCTCGACGACGGCGTACTTCTCGAGGTGCAGCCGTTGTACGCGGGCAACGTCCTCATCGGGTTCGGGCACGTCGAGGGTCATCCCGTCGGCATCGTCGCGAACCAGCCGCAGCAGATGGCCGGCACGCTCGACATCAACGCGGCTGAGAAGGCCGCACGGTTCGTGCGTACGTGCGACGCGTTCAACCTCCCGGTGCTCACGTTCGTCGACGTCCCCGGCTTCCTGCCCGGGACCGACCAGGAGTGGAACGGCATCATCCGCCGCGGTGCGAAGCTGATCTTCGCGTACGCCGAGGCGACCGTCCCGCTCGTCACCGTCATCACCCGCAAGGCGTACGGCGGCGCGTACATCGTCATGGGCTCCAAGCAGCTGGGCGCCGACGTGAACCTCGCGTGGCCGACCGCGCAGATCGCGGTCATGGGCGCGAGCGGTGCGGTCAACATCCTGCAGCGCGGCGCGCTGAAGAAGGTCGCCGACGAGGGAGGCGACGTCGAGGCCGAGCGCAAGCGGCTGACGAGCGAGTACGAGGACGCGATCGTCAACCCGTGGGACGCTGCGGACCGGGGGTACGTCGACGCCGTGATCGAGCCGTCGGCGACCCGCGCCGAGATCACCAAGGCTCTGCGGCTGCTGCGCACCAAGCGTGCGAGCCTGCCGCCCAAGAAGCACGGCAACATCCCGCTCTAGGACAGGACCCACGATGACGCACGAGCACGACGACCAGCACGAGCACGACGACCACGGGCACGACTCGGCGTCGCACGGGTCGGCGCCGCTCACCGCCGTCGACCCCGCCGGCCTGCACGCCGCGGTCGACGCGCTCGCCGCGACCCTGCACGAGTACGTCGACACGGCGATCGGGGTGCGCGCCGAGTTCGGCTCGTCCGAGGCCGACGAGGACCCCCGCATCCTGGCGCTCGAGGCGCGCGTGGGCACCCTCAACGCCGGCCTGTACGACGCCATCCACGACCGGCTCGGCATGCACAGCGACCTCACGGGCATGACCTGGCAGGACGACGACGAGGACGACGAGGACACCCTCGGCGACGACGAGGAGAGCGACGCGTTCCACGTCGGACTCGTCGTGGTGCGCACCCCGGCCGCGGGCGACCGCACGCTCGACTCCGCGCTCGACGTCGTCGAGGCAGGCGCCGCGGACATCACCCAGACGCTCGTCGAGGCGGGCTTCTCGGTGGTCGAGTGGGGTGTCGCGCGCGGCGCGCACGTCGTCCTGGGCGACGAGGACGACGACGAGGACGACGAGTGAGCGACGACACCCAGCTCCAGGTGGTGCGCGGCGCGCCCGACGACGTCGAGCTCGCCGCGCTCGTCGCGGGACTGATGGCCGCCGCGACCGCGGCACCGGCCGACCACCAGACGCACTCGTCGGCGTGGTCGGACCGGCGCCGCCAGCTCCGCCCGGAGCCGGGCCCCCCTCCGGGACCGGACTCCTGGCGCTGGAGCCTGCGGGGTTGACGCGTGCGGCGCCCCCTGCGCGCCGCACGCGCGCGACCTGTCATCTCCTAGACGTCCGAGCGGCCCGTTTGGTTGGGTCCGCCGCGCAAGTTTCTCCGTGGTTGCGGCGGGCTACTGAGCAGTAGGGTCGAGCGCATGCGTGAAACCACAGCCGTCGACGCCGTCGCCGAGAAGTACGTCGCCACCCTCGCCACCCTCGATCCGCTCGCCGCGACCGAGATGGGCCTGCCCGGCCACGACCACGAGATGACCGACCTGTCCCCCGCCGGCCACGACGAGCGGGACGCCCACACGCGCGCGACGCTGCGCGAGCTCGACGCGCTCGAGCCCGCGGACGACGTCGACCGCATCACGCTCGCCGCGATGCGCGAGCGCCTGGGCCTGTACGTCGAGCTGCACGACGCGGGCGAGCACCTGCGCGACCTGAACAACATCGCGTCGCCGGTGCAGGGCCTGCGCGACGTGTTCGACATCATGCCGACGGGCGACATCGAGGCGTGGGAGAACATCGCGTCGCGCCTGACTGCCCTGCCCGCGACGATCGACGGCTACGTCGAGTCGCTGCGCGCGGGCGCCGCGCGCGGCCTGGTCCCCGCCGCGCGTCAGGTCGCCGAGGGCGCCGACCAGGCGGCCGAGCTCGCGGCCGCCGACTCGTTCTTCACCTCGTTCGTGCACGGCGAGGCCGCCGCCGCGGCGCTCGACGACTCGTCGTCGTGCGCTCTCGTCCGCGCCGAGCTCGAGCGCGGCGCCGCCGGGGCCCGCGAGGCCTACGGGCGCCTGGCCGAGTTCCTGCGCGACGAGCTGGCGCCGCAGGCGCCCCGCGAGGACGCCGCGGGACGCGACCGGTACTCGCTGTACTCGCGCGCGTTCCTGGGCGCGACGATCGACCTCGACGAGACCTACCAGTGGGGCCTCGAGGAGCTCGCGCGCGTCGTCGCCGAGCAGGAGGCCGTCGCCGCGCAGATCGCCGGCCCCGGCGCGACCGTCGAGCAGGCCGTCGCGGCGCTCGACGCCGACCCGGCCCGGACCCTGACCGGCACCGACGACCTGCGTCGCTGGATGCAGGAGACGTCGGACGCCGCGATCGCCGCGCTCGACGGCACGCACTTCGACATCCCGACGCCGCTGCACACGCTCGAGTGCCGCATCGCCCCGACGCAGAGCGGCGGCATCTACTACACCGGCCCGTCGGACGACTTCACGCGTCCCGGCCGCATGTGGTGGTCCGTGCCTGCCGACGTCTCGACGTTCAACACCTGGCGCGAGAAGACGACCGTCTACCACGAGGGCGTCCCCGGGCACCACCTGCAGGTCGGCGCCGCGGTCCACAACCGCGCCGAGCTCAACACGTGGCGCCGTCTGGCGTGCTGGACGTCGGGCCACGGCGAGGGCTGGGCGCTGTACGCCGAGCGCCTCATGGCCGACCTCGGCTTCCTCGACGACCCGGGCGACCGCCTCGGCATGCTCGACGGCCAGCGCATGCGCGCCGCGCGCGTCGTGTTCGACCTGGGCGTGCACCTGGGCCTGCCGGCGCCCGAGCAGTGGGGCGGCGGCCGCTGGGACGCGGACAAGGCGCTCGCGTTCCTGCTCGCCAACGTGAACATGCCCGAGTCGTTCGTGAAGTTCGAGTGGATGCGCTACCTGGGCTGGCCCGGGCAGGCGCCGTCCTACAAGGTCGGCCAGCGTCTGTGGGAGCAGACGCGTGACGCGGCCCGCGCCGCGCAGGGCGACGCGTTCGACCTGCGCGCGTTCCACGCCAAGGCCCTCAACCTGGGCTCGCTCCCCCTGGACGTGCTCAAGCTCGCGTTCTGACCTGCCTACGACGAAGGCCCGGTCCCCACGGGGCCGGGCCTTCGTCGTGAGTGGGCTCAGAACAGCGTGTAGCCGTACTTGACCATCACCAGGCCGGCGAGCACGACGAGGAGCGCGATCGTCACGAACCAGTCGTTGCCACCCTGGACGAACCGGCGCCCCCACGGGCCCGCGCGGCCCGGCAGCGAGACGTTGCGTTCACGGACGTTGATCCGGGTCAGGCCCACCCAGACGAGCGTCGTCGTCACGGTGATGAGCAGGCACCAGGGGCACAGCGCGCCGATCACGAAGTACGCCATGCCGAACAGCCACCACGCGAAGACCAGGCCGAGCGTGTAGATGACCTGCGCGACCTGCATGAACCAGCGCGGGAACACGACGCCGCCGACCAGCGCGACCGCGACGGTCAGGACGACCGACTCCGCGGCGATCCCGAGGTACGCGTTGGGGAAGCCGAACAGGCTCGCAGCCCAGTGCTTCGCGACCGTGCTGCAGCTGATCACCTCGTTGAGGTCACAGCTGGCCGACGCGTTCTTGTCGGCCGCGAGCGTGAGCGCCTCGATCGACAGGACGAACGACGCGAACAGGCCCAGGAGCCCGGAGATCACCATCTCGATCGCGGTGCGGCGACGCCAGGCCGGGTCGGGCGGGCCGAGCAGGTCGGGGTCCTCGTCGAGGACGACGTCGTCCAGGTCGAGGTCGTCGTCCAGCTCGGCGACCGGGTGCTGCTTGCTCACGTGCCCTCCTTGAGGCGTCCGCCACGACTCGACCGCCATGCGCCCTGCCCGCATGCGCCCTGCCCGCGCCGCAGCGCCACGCCATTGTGGCTCACGATCCTGTGCCTCCGATACGACGATCGTCCTCCTCGTCCCGCTTGCGCACCCGGTGCCGGCCCGTCGACGGAGCGCCCGCCGTTACGCTCGCGGGCGTGACCCGGTTGCTGCTCGCCTCTGCCTCGCCCGCTCGTCGGGCCACCCTGCGCGCGGCGGGGATCGAGCCGCTCGTCGCGACGTCGTCGGTCGACGAGGACGCGGCGCTCGCCGCCGCACGCGAGCGGTTCGCGGGGCCGCAGGGCGTGCTCGACCCCGCGGACGCGGTGCTGGTGCTCGCACAGGCCAAGGCGCACGACGTGGCCGCGCACCTGCCCGACGAGCTCGCCGAGGCCGACGACCTCGTCGTGCTGGGCTGCGACTCGATGCTCGAGCTCGACGGCGAGATCCTGGGCAAGCCGCGCGACGAGGCCGACGCGACCGACCGCTGGCGGGCCATGCGCGGACGCGCGGGGACGCTGCACACGGGCCACTGGCTCGTCGACCTGCGCGAGCCCGACGAGAGCGCACCCGCGCCCCGGCCCGGGATGCTGGGCGCCGGCCGCGGCGCCGTGCTGGGCGACACGTCGTCGACCGTCGTGCACTTCGCGGACCTGAGCGACGACGAGATCGCGGCCTATGTGGCGACCCGCGAGCCGCTCGCGGTGGCCGGGGCGTTCACGATCGACGGCCTCGGCGGGCCGTTCGTCGAGCGCATCGAGGGCGACCATCACGGCGTCGTCGGCCTCTCGCTCCCGCTGCTGCGCGCCCTCCTGGCCCAGATCGACCTCCCCCTCCACACCCTCTGGAACGCCTGACCCTCCACCGACCCAGCACCTGCTCCGGGCTCACCCGCGATCGGCCGGAGCAGACCCTGGGTCGCGGACGACCCCCACGGCCACCCAGCGATCACTCCGGTCTCAGCCGCGGAGAGCCGGAGCAGGCGCTGGGTCGCGGGGGTCGGGGTTGGCGGGCTGCGGCTGGGCGGGGGTGGCGGTGGGGGCCACAGAGCTGGTGTGGTTGTGGGGATCGTGCAGTGAGCGTGCGGGTGGGACCGGAGTGGGCGCGCTGCCTCGTCGGGTTCCTACAAACGGGGGGCCGTCGCGGTGGGGCGGTTCGCCAATCTTGTCCCGCGTGCGGCGACGACGAGGTCCGGGTCGCGGTCGGGGCGTTACGGTGAGCCGTGCCCTCCAGCCTGCCTCCCTCCGGCCTGCGCAAGGTCCTCGTCGCCAACCGCGGCGAGATCGCCGTCCGCATCGTCCGTGCGTGCCGCGACGCCGGTGTCGCGTCGGTCGCCGTGTACGCCGACCAGGACCGCACCGCGCTGCACGTCACGCTCGCCGACGAGGCGTACGCGCTCGACGGGGCCCGCGCGGCGGACACCTACCTCTCGATCGACAAGCTGCTCGACGTCGCGGCCCGCTCCGGCGCCGACTCGGTGCACCCGGGCTACGGCTTCCTCGCGGAGAACGCCGACTTCGCGCGTGCGGTGATCGGCGCGGGGCTCACGTGGATCGGCCCGTCGCCGGACGCGATCGAGGCGCTCGGCGACAAGGTCAGCGCGCGGCACATCGCGCAGCGTGCGGGCGCGCCCCTCGTCGCGGGTACGCCCGACCCGGTCTCGGGCGCCGACGAGATCCACGCGTTCGTCGCGGAGCACGGCCTGCCGATCGCGATCAAGGCTGCGTTCGGTGGCGGCGGGCGCGGGTTGAAGGTGGCGCGCACGTCCGACGAGATCGACGAGATGTACGAGTCCGCGGTGCGCGAGGCCGTCGCGGCGTTCGGTCGCGGCGAGTGCTTCGTCGAGCGGTACCTGGACAAGCCCCGCCACGTCGAGACCCAGTGCCTCGCGGACGCGTACGGCACGGTCGTCGTCGTCAGCACACGGGACTGCTCGCTGCAGCGCCGCCACCAGAAGCTCGTGGAGGAGGCGCCCGCGCCGTTCCTCACCGAGGCGCAGCGCACGCAGCTCGTCGAGTCGAGCAAGGCGATCCTGCGCGAGGCCCACTACCAGGGCGCCGGGACGTGCGAGTTCCTGGTCGGCGCCGACGGCACGGTCTCGTTCCTCGAGGTCAACACGCGGCTGCAGGTCGAGCACCCGGTCACGGAGGAGATCTCCGGGATCGACCTCGTGCGCGAGCAGCTGCGGATCGCGGCGGGTGAGCCGCTCGGGTACGACGAGGTCGTCACGCGCGGGCACTCGCTCGAGTTCCGCATCAACGGCGAGGACCCCGCCGCGAACTTCCTGCCCGCCCCCGGGCGCATCTCCACGCTGCGCTTCCCGTCCGGCCCCGGCGTGCGGGTCGACTCGGGCGTCGTCGAGGGCGACACCGTCTCGGGCGCGTTCGACTCGATGATCGCGAAGCTCGTCGTGACGGGGGCGGACCGGCAGCAGGCGATCGCGCGCGCCAAGCGCGCACTCGCCGAGCTGGAGGTCGTGGGCATCCCCACGGTCGTGCCGTTCCACCGCGCGGTGCTCGAAGACGAGGCGTTCGCGCCGGCCGATCCCGAGACGCCGTTCACGGTCCACACGCGCTGGATCGAGACGCAGTTCGCGGACACCCTCGCCACGCTCGGCAAGGCCCCCGCCGCGGCATCGGTCGAGGAGGCCGACGAGGCACCCGTCCTGGAGCGCGTCGTCGTCGAGGTCGGCGGCAAGCGGCTCGAGGTCGTCCTGCCCGCGGCGCTCGCGCTCGGCCGGGCCGCCGGCGCCCGGTCGGCCGGTGCGCCCCGCCGCCCCGCGCGACGCACCAGCGCGCCCAAGGCGTCGGCCAACGGCACCACGCTCACCTCGCCGATGCAGGGCACGATCGTCAAGGTCGCCGTGGCCGACGGCGCGACGGTCGCCGAGGGTGACCTCGTCGTCGTGCTCGAGGCCATGAAGATGGAGCAGCCGCTGGTCGCCCACCGCGCGGGGACCGTGACTGGCCTGGCCGCCGGCGTGGGGGCGAGCGTGAGCGCCGGGACCGCGATCTGCGAGATCGTCGACTGACCGACGGAGCCACCGACTCATGACCGAGCCGCACGCGCCCGAGCCGCACGGTGACTGAACCGCCTCGTCACGCGCCCGCGCCGGGCGACGGCTGGGTGCAGTGCGCGTGCGGCTCACGGCACTGGGGGCTGCACGGCGCCGCAGGGCTGCTGGTCGCGCGACGCACGCCGGGCGGCGCCGCCACGCACGTCCTGCTGCAGCACCGCGCGCCGTGGAGCCACCACGGCGGGACGTGGGGCATCCCTGGTGGAGCCCGGCACCCGGACGAGGACGCGACCGCCGCCGCGCTGCGTGAGGCCGGCGAGGAGGCCGGGGTCCCGGCCGACGCCGTCCGCCCGTTCGCGACGCGCGTCCTGACCCACCCGAACTGGTCGTACACGACGGTCCTGGCCGACGAGGTCCACGCGTTCGACGCGCGCGCGACGGACGCCGAGTCCCTCGAGATCGCCTGGGTCCCGGTCGCGGACGTCGCGGCGCTCGACCTCCTGCCGGCGTTCGCGGAGGCGTGGCCCGCGCTGCGCGCCGCGCTCGACGACCGACCTGCCACGAGCGACGTCCCTGGTCCCGGCGCCGCCACCGTCCGAGGTGATGCGCGACACACGACGCAGGGTGGTCACCCACTCCCGCACGGGCGATCCGAGGAGTAGCGTCGCCCGACGTGTGAGGGAAGCCTTGCCTCACCCCCGTACCGGGCACCCGGCACGGACGTCGCTCCTGAACGGTCCCCCATGGTCGCCAACTTCCTCATCGGTCTGCGCGAGGGCCTCGAGGCCGCGCTCGTCGTGAGCATCCTCGTCGCCTACCTCGTCCGGACCGGTAGGCGCGACCTGCTCCCGGCCCTGTGGTCCGGGGTCGCGGTCGCCGTCGGCGCGTCGCTGCTGTTCGGGGCGCTGCTGACGTTCGGGCCCCAGGGGCTCTCGTTCGAGGCGCAGGAGGCGATCGGCGGGTCGCTGTCGATCGTCGCGGTCGGGCTCATCACCTGGATGATCTTCTGGATGGCCAAGACGGCCCGCCACCTCAAGGCGGACCTGCAGCACCGGCTCGACGACGCGATCGCGGCCGGCAAGGGCGCGGTCGTCGTCATGGCGCTGCTCGCGGTGGGCCGCGAGGGCCTCGAGACCGCGCTGTTCCTGTGGGCCGGCGCGCAGGCGACGTCCTCGGGCAGCGCGGCCCCCCTCGTCGGCGCCGCGCTCGGCATCGCGGTCGCGGTCGCGATCGCGTGGCTGATGTACCGCGGCGCGGTCCGGCTCGACCTGCGCCGGTTCTTCGCGTGGACGGGCCTGTTCCTCATCCTCGTCGCGGCGGGCGTGCTGTCCTATGGCGTGCACGACCTGCAGGAGGCCGCGATCCTGCCGGGCCTCGACCGGCTCGCGTTCGACGTCTCCGCGACCGTCCCGCCCTCGTCCTGGTACGGGACGCTGCTCAAGGGCGTCTTCAACTTCACGCCCGCGACCACGTGGCTGCAGCTCGTCGCCTGGACCAGCTACGTCGCGGTCGTCCTCACGCTGTTCATCCGCACCACGTGGGGCCACCGCCCCGCAGCCGCTGCTCGTCCCACCGCTGCGTCCACGACGGCCCGCGTCGCGGCCTGACGCGCCGCGACCCGCCGCACCTGAGGAGATCCATGTCCCGCACCACCGTCGGCGCGCTCGCGCTCGCCGCCCTGGTCCTTCCGCTCGCCGCCTGCGTCGACAACGACCCCGCCGCGGGTGCGTCCACCGCAGCGCTCACGGTGAGCAGCACGGCCGACGCGTGCACGGTCTCGTCGGCCACGGCCGAGTCCGGGACGCTGACGTTCCAGGTCACCAACGACGGGTCGGACGTCACCGAGTTCTACCTGCTCGGTGAGGACGGCCTGCGCGTGGTGTCCGAGGTCGAGAACATCGGCCCGGGCATCACGCGCGACCTCGTCGTGCAGGTGCGGCCCGGCACGTACTTCACGGCGTGCAAGCCCGGCATGGTCGGCGACGGCATCCGCGCGGAGTTCACCGTGACGGACTCGGGCGACGACGTGGGCCCGTCTGGCGACGTGGCCGAGCAGCTGACGACCGCCGAGGCGCAGTACGTCGCGTACGTGAAGGACCAGGTGGGCGCGCTGATCGCGGGCACGCAGGAGTTCGCCGCCGCGTACAAGGCCGGCGACGACGAGCAGGCGCGCGCGCTGTACGCCGCGACACGCGTGCACTGGGAGCGGGTCGAGCCCGTCGCGGAGTCGTTCGGCGACCTCGACCCGCTGACCGACGCGCGTGAGGCCGACCTCGAGGACGGCCAGACCTGGAGCGGGTGGCACTACCTCGAGAAGGACCTGTGGCCCCCGCTCGCAGCCGACAACGGCGGCCAGGAGTACGTCCCGCTCACCGACGCCGAGCGCACCAAGGCCGCCGACGACCTCGTCGGCTGGACGCAGGACCTCGTCGACCAGGTCAACGACCCGGACTTCACGTTCGAGGCGTTCCAGATCTCCAACGGCGCCAAGGAGCTGCTCGACGAGGTCGCGACGGGCAAGGTCACGGGCGAGGAGGAGATCTGGTCGCACACCGACCTGTGGGACTTCCAGGCCAACGTCGACGGCGCGCGCGTCGCGTACGAGGTCCTCGCCGACGTGGTCGAGGCGCAGGACCCCGACCTCGCGGCCACGCTCCTCGAGCGGTTCGCCGCGCTCGACGCGCTGCTCGCCGAGCAGGGCTCGGTCGAGGCCGGCTTCACGCCGTACGACGAGCTCACCGAGCAGGAGGTCAAGGCGCTCTCGACGGCCGTCGACGCGCTCTCGGAGCCGCTCTCCGAGCTCACCGCGGTCGTCACGGGCGCCTGACGTGACCGAGGAGACCTCCGCGGCCGAGCCGCGCGGCATCTCGCGCCGCGCGCTGCTCGGCGGCGGCCTGCTCGGCGCCGCAGCCGTCGGCGCCGCGGGCTTCGGCCTGGGCCGCGCGACCACCGGCGAGGCCTCAGCAGGGGCCGCCACACCCGGCACGTTCGCGTTCACCGGCGAGCACCAGGCCGGCATCGTCACGCCCGCGCAGGACCGGCTCTACCTCGCGGCGTTCGACGTCACGACGAACGACCGCAACGACCTCGTCGCGCTGCTGCAGCGCTGGACGACGATCGCCGCGCGGCTCACGCAAGGCCTCGCGGCGGGCTCGTACGGCCCGTCGTCGGGACCCTACGACGCGCCGCCGGACGACACGGGCGAGGCCGCCGACCTGCCCCCCGCGGGACTGACGATCACGTTCGGCTTCGGCCGGTCCCTGTTCGTCACGCCCGACGGCACCGACCGGTTCGGGCTCGCCGACCGGCTACCCGACGCGCTCGTCGAGCTCCCCCACTTCCCCGCCGACAACCTGGACCCGGCGCGGTGCGACGGCGACCTCGTGGTCCAGGCGTGCGCGGACGACCCGCAGGTCGCGGTGCACGCGATCCGCAACCTGTCGCGTGCGGCGTTCGGTGCCGCCACGATCCGCTGGACGCAGCTCGGGTACGGGCGCACGTCGTCGACGTCGACCGCGCAGCGCACGCCGCGCAACCTGTTCGGCTTCAAGGACGGCACCGCCAACCTCAAGGCCGAGGACCCCGCGCACGTGGCCGAGCACGTCTGGGTCCCGGCTGCGGCGGCCGCCGCGGACAGCCGCGACTCGGCGTGGCTCACGGGCGGGTCGTACCTCGTCGCACGACGCATCCGCATGACGATCGAGACGTGGGACCGCACGTCGCTGCGCGAGCAGGAGGCGCTCGTCGGGCGGACCAAGGGTGAGGGCGCGCCGTTGTCGGGCGGGACCGAGTTCACCGAGCCGGACTTCGCGGTGACCGGACGCGACGACCAGCCGCTCGTCGCCATGAACAGCCACGTGCGGCTCGCTCACCCGACGCACAACGGCGGCGTGCGGATGCTGCGCCGCGGCTACAACTTCACCGACGGGAACGACGCGCTCGGCCGGCTCGACGCGGGCCTGTTCTTCCTCGCGTTCGTCACCGACCCGCGCACGCACTACATCCCGATGCAGAACACGCTCTCGCGCGACGACGGCCTCATGGAGTACCTGCAGCACACGGGCTCGGGCCTGTTCGCGGTTCCGCCCGGGCTGCCCGACGGCTCGCTCGTCGTCGGCGAGGACGGCACGCCGATCACGACGAGCGCGAGCCCGTTCGTCGGCCAGGCGCTGTTCGCCTGACCGTCACGGCGGTCACGGCACTCACGACGCGAGCAGCGCCGCCACGTCCTGCGGGTACGGGAACGAGCCGGGCTCGTAGGCGCACAGCGGGTCCGCGGCGAACGCGTCGCCCGTCGCGGCGTACGCCCGCGAGCGCGAGCCGCCGCACACGCGCGCGAACTCGCACGTGCCGCACCGCCCCGTCAGGCGCGACGAGTCGCGCAGCCCGGTGAACAGCGGCGACGACCGGTAGATGTCGGGGAGGGTCTGCTCGCGCACGTCCCCGGCGGCGACCGGGAGGAAGCCCGACGGGTGCACGGTCCCGACGTGCGAGACGAACACGAACCCGTACCCCGCGTTGACGTTGAGCGGCGGCCGACGGGTGCGCTCACCGTCACCCCACCCGAACGCCGCGGTGCGCTCCGTCAGCTCGGCGTACAGGTCGCCGAGACCGAGGGCGGCCACGTGGTCGACACCGCGGTCCGCGAGCACCGCGCGCTGCAGCGCGACGCGGCGGAAGTGGTGGCCCTCGGTCGTCTTGACCGGGACGTGCGGGCCCAGGTCGTACAGGTAGTTCATGACGTCCTCGGCCTGCTGCGCGCTGAGCGCGCCGAGGTCCACGCCGCGGCCCATCGGGACCAGCATGAACGCGCTCCACGTCATCGCGCCCTGCGCCCGCACCAGGGCGGCGAGGTCCGGCAGCTCGTGCACGGTCCGGCTCGACATGGTCGAGTTGACCTGCACCTTCATCCCGAGCTCGCGCGCCACCGCCCACGCCTCGACCGTCCGGTCGAACGTACCCGGGACGCGACGGAAGCCGTCGTGCACCGCGGCGGTCGCGCCGTCGAGCGAGAGCGACATCGCGGTCACCCCGGCGTCCTGCAGCGCGACGAGTGCCGCACGGTCGAGCTTGTCGGTGCCGGACGGCGAGACCGCGACCGCGAGCCCCAGCGCGCGACCGCGGCGGACCAGCTCGGTCAGGTCCTCGCGCTCGAAGCAGTCGCCCCCGGTGATGACGAAGATCGGCGCGGGCCGGCCGAACGACGCGACCTGGCGCATGAGCTCGGTCGCCTCGTCGGTGTCGAGCTCGCGCGGGTCGCGCCGGGGTGCGGCCTCGGCGCGGCAGTGCACGCACGACAGCGCGCACGCGCGCGTCGCCTCCCAGATCACGAGCAGCGGCCGGTCGGCCGGGTCGTGGCGGACGGTGCGGACGACGGGTCCGTGCGGGCGCATGGTGGGCATGCTGCACCCCGCGGGGCGCCGCGGCCCGGGACGTGCGTCCCTGGCCGCCCCGGCGCGTAGCCTTCGGCCGTGACGATCAGCACCGACGACCGCGCCCCCGCCACGACGAGGCCGCCCGACGACGGGACCCCGACGCGCGTCTGGCTGCTCGCGGCACTCGCCACCGCGACGCTCGAGCTCGTGCGCGCGAGCGGCCCGCTGCTCGACCACGCGTTCACGTCGGGCGTGGTGACCGCGGGCGTCTCCGCGCTCGTGACCTACGGCGCGGCAGGTGTCGTCGTCGCGGTGCTGCTGCTCGCGACCGGGGCGCGCGGCGGCGTGCCGTCGGGCCGCACGGTCGTCGTCGGCGCGGCCGTCCTCGCGGTGCTCCGGCTCGTCCTGCAGGGCCTCGACGGGGACGCGCGCTACTGGCTCGGCCTGGCCACCGTCGCGTGGGCGTGCGGCGTCCTGGTGCTCGCGGTCGCGTTCGTCGCCGGGCGGGTCCAGGGGCCGCGTCAGGCCGCGCTCGGGCTCGTGCTGGGTGCCGGGCTGTCGGTGGGTGTGCAGGTGCTCCTGGGCTCGTGGGACGCGCTGTGGCGCTCGTCGTGGGTGGGCTGGGCGGTCGCGCTGCTCGTGGCGCTCGCACCGCTCGCAGCGTTCCGCGTGGCCCGTCCGGGCACCGGGGCCGGCGAGCCCGCGACGGTCCGCCCGCGACGCCTGTGGGCGCTCGGGCTGTACGTCGGCCTCGCCGCGATGATCGGGGCGAACCCCGCGTTCCTGGCCTCGCAGTCGGGCGTCGCGCTCGGCTGGGCCGGGGTCGCGATCGTCGTCGCGACGGGAGCCGGCGGGTGGCTGCTGCTGCGCCCGGACCGCTGGTCGGGGTCCGTGCGCGTGGGTGCCGCGGTGCTGCTGGTCGGGGCCGTCGCGGCGGCGATGCTCACGACCGGGTGGGCGGCACTCGCCGCGGTGGTCGTGCTCGACGTCGTCGTCGGGATCGTGCTGGTCGGGACGCTGTCGATCCGCCGGCCCGCGCCGCTCGGCACGTGGCGCGCCGCGGGAGCCGCGACGCTCGCGGGCCTGGGCGTGATCCTGCCCGTGCTCGTCTACATGATCGACTACGACGTCCCGCTGCCGGTCGACAACGCGATCGTGCCGATCCTCGCCGCGGTCGTCGTCGCGTCCACGGGGCTGCGCCACCGGGCACCCGGCGAGCCGGCGGAGCGGACGCCCGACGAGCGCCAGCCCGCGCGCGTGCGCTCGGTGCGGCTGCTGCTCGTCCCCGCCGCCGCCCTCGCGCTCGTCGGCCTGGCGCCGTCCACGACGAGCACGCACGGCTCGGACGTCCCGGACCGTGCCGCGGGTGACGAGCTCACCGTGGTCGGCTGGAACCTGCACTACGGGGTCTCGCCGCTCGGTGGCGTCGACCTCGACGTCGTCGCCGCGACGATCGAGGCGGCCGACCCGGACGTCGTGCTGCTGCAGGAGGTCGAGCGTGGCTGGGTGTTCGGCGGCGGCGCGGACATGGCGACGTGGCTCGGGCACCGGCTCGGCATGACGGTCGAGTTCGCGCCCGCGGCCGACCACCAGTTCGGCAACGCGATCCTGGCCCGGTCGGCGCTGACCGACGTCGCGATACACCCGCTGCCGTACGGCGCGGGGCCGCAGGGGCGGTCGGCGCTGTCCGCGACCGTCACGACCGCGGCCGGCGAGCCCGTGCGCGTGACGAGCGTGCACCTGCAGCACCGCGCGGAGAACACGCCCACGCGCCTCGACCAGCTCGACGCACTGCTGGCCGCCGAGCCCGTGACGGGACCGTCGGTGCTGGCCGGCGACCTCAACGCCGAGCCGGGCTGGCCCGAGATCACCCTGCTCGAGGACGCGGGCTGGGTCAGCGCGGTCGACGCCGTGGGCGACCCGGACGCCCTGACGTCGCCGTCGGTGGACCCCGAGCAGCGCATCGACTGGGTGTTCGGTCAGCAGGTGACGTTCACCCAGGCGACGGTCGTGACGGGCGTGACCGCGTCCGACCACCTTCCGGTGGTCGCGCACCTGACGCTCCCCTGACCGCAGGCACCCGCGGGTCCGTCGTGGTCGGCCCCGCGGGCCGGTCAGTCGGCCGCGGGGTGGTGCAGGGTCCGGGCGACCTCGGCGAGCGAGCCGGACATCGACGGGTAGACCGTGATGACCTCGGCGATCTGGTCGACCGAGAGCCGGTGCGTGATCGCGAGCGCGAGCGGGAACACCGACTCCGACGCGCGCGGCCCGACGAGCACCGCGCCCAGGACCGTGCCCGCGCCGGGGCTCGCGAAGATCTTGACGAACCCCTCCCGCACGCCGAGCATCTTGGCGCGCGGGTTGCGCGTGATCGGCAGCGTGCTGACCTCGTAGGGCAGACCCTCGTCGGCCAGGCGCTTCTCGGAGAAGCCGACCGTCGCGATCTCGGGTGCGGTGAAGATGTTCGCCGCGACCGCGCGCAGCGACAGCGGCGTGACCGCGTCCCCGAGCGCGTGGGACATCGCGATGCGGCCCTGCGTCGCGGCGACCGACGCGAGCGGCAGGACGCCCGTGACGTCGCCGGCCGCGTACACGCCGCGCGCGCTGGTCCGCGAGACCTTGTCGACCTCGATGTGCCCCGACGGCGACAGGCGCACGCCGGCCTCCTCGAGCCCGAGCCCGCTCGTCGTCGGGATGGACCCGACGGCGAACAGCACGTGCGAGCCCTCGACCTCACGACCGTCGGCCAGCGTCACGACGACCCCGTCGGCGGTACGCCGCGCGCCCGCCGCGCGCGAGCGCGAGAGCACGGTCATGCCGCGTCGTTTGAACACGTCCTCGATCAGCTCGGCGGCGTCGCCGTCCTCGCCCGGGAGCACGCGGTCGCGCGACGAGACGAGGGTGACGTCGGCCCCGAGCGACGTGTACGCGCCCGCGAACTCGGCCCCGGTGACGCCCGACCCCACGACGATCAGCTTCTCCGGCAGCGCCGGCAGGTCGTAGAGCTGCGTCCACGTGAGGATGCGCTCGCCGTCCGGCCGCGCCTCGGGCAGCTCGCGCGGGCGCGCACCGGTCGCGACGAGCACCACGTCGGCCTCGAGGGTGCGCTCGGGGGCGCCGTCGGTCGAGGTCACCACCACGCGCTGCGGGCCGTCGAGCCGGCCGTGCCCGAGCACGACGTGCACGCCCTCCTTCTCGAGCCGCGCCCGGATGTCCGCGGACTGCGCGGCGGCGAGCGCCTTGACGCGCGTGTTGACGGCGGCGAGGTCGATGTGGTGGCGGTGGTCCGCGCCGAACCCGCTGCGGATGCCGAGCTCGGGCGCGCGGTCGGCGATCGTCATCCACTCGGCGGTGGCGATGAGCGTCTTGGAGGGCACGACGTCCGTGAGCACCGCGGCGCCGCCGAGCCCCTGGGTCTCCACGACGGTCACGTCGGCGCCGAGCCGCCGCGCGACCAGCGCGGCCTCGTACCCGCCGGGCCCGCCCCCGACGACGACGACACGGGTCTCGGGCAGGGCGGGGGTGCCGGGAGGTGTGCTCACGACCTGCATTCTGCCGTCTGGCGGACTGCTGCTCCCGTCGGGCCCGGCTAACCTGCGAGTCATGAGCGACGACCTCGACCTCGACGACCCGACGACCGATCCGTTCGAGGTGGCCCGTGCGGCCGCCGCGTACCTGGCGCAGGCCACGGGGGTGACGCAGCACGACGTGGCGCTCGTCCTCGGCTCAGGCTGGGGCGGCGCGGCGGACCTCCTGGGCGAGACCGTCGCCGAGGTCGCGAGCACCGACGTCCCCGGCTTCTCGGCGGCGGCCGTGCACGGCCACGTCGGGACCATCCGCTCGGTCCGCATCGGGGAGACCGGCAAGCACGCGATGGTCCTCGGCTCGCGCACCCACCTCTACGAGGGCAAGGGCGTGCGCCGTGTCGTGCACGGCATGCGGACCGCGGCCGCGGCCGGCGCCTCGGTCGTCGTCCTGACGAACGGCTGCGGCGGGCTGAACCCCGCGTGGGGCCCGGGCACGCCTGTGCTCATCAGCGACCACATCAACCTCACCGCGACCTCGCCGCTCGAGGGCGCGACGTTCGTCGACCTCACGGACCTGTACTCCGCGCGCCTGCGGACGCTCGCTCGTGAGGTCGACGCGACCCTCGACGAGGGCGTGTACGTCCAGTTCCGCGGGCCGCACTACGAGACCCCCGCGGAGGTGCGGATGGCCGGGCGCATCGGCGGCGACCTGGTCGGCATGTCGACGACGCTCGAGGCGATCGCCGCGCGCCAGGCCGGCATGGAGGTCCTCGGCATCTCCCTGGTCACCAACCTGGCGGCGGGCATCAGCCCGGTGCCGCTGTCGCACGCGGAGGTGCTCGAGGCCGGGCAGGCCGCCGGACCGCGCATCAGTGCCCTGCTCGCGAACATCATCCGGCGCGTGTGACCCGCCGCTGACCCGCCCGTAACCTGCGGGGCGGCGCACGGGCCGGGACGTTCGGTTCGTGCGTCGCCCTACCGGTCAGTACCTTGGGGCCATGAGCCGCGACGAGCCGTGGGAGGACCTGCGAGCGCAGGTCGAGGCGTGGATCGACGACGACCCGGACCCGCAGACGGCCGACGAGCTCCGCGAGCTCGTGCGGGTCGCGGACGAACGGCCGCCCGGCCTCGTCAGCGGTGTCGCACCCGACCCCGAGCAGGACGCCGTGCTGCGCGCGGCGGCGATCGCGCGCGCCGAGCTCGCCGATCGCTTCCAGGGTCTGCTGCAGTTCGGTACCGCGGGCCTGCGCGGTGCGATCGCGGGCGGCCCGCACCGCATGAACCGTGCCGTGGTGATCCGCGCGGCCGCGGGCCTGGCCGACTACCTGCTGGGCGAGCTCGACGGGCTCACGCCGCGCCCGCGCGTCGTCGTCGGTTACGACGCTCGGCACAACTCGCACGCGTTCGCGCTCGACACCGCGGCCGTGCTGACGGCCGTCGGGATCGAGGTGCTGCTGCTCCCCCGCCCGCTGCCCACACCGCTGCTCGCGTTCAGCGTGCTGCGCTTCGAGGCGGACGCGGGCGTCATGGTCACCGCGTCGCACAACCCCCCGCAGGACAACGGCTACAAGGTCTACCTCGGCGGGCGCGTCGTGACCGACGGCGGCCAGGGCGCGCAGATCGTACCGCCCGCCGACGCGGCCATCGCGGCGGAGATCGCGCGCGTGCCCTCGGTCGCGTCCGTGCCGCGCGCGGACCACGGCTGGACCGTGCTGGGAGAGGACGTCGTGGACGCGTACGTCGAGGCGACGCTCGCGCTCGCCGACCCGACCGCCCGGTTCGCCGCCGCCGACCTCTCGATCGTCCTGACGCCGCTGCACGGCGTGGGCGGGGCGGTCGCGGAGCGCGTGCTGCGCGCCGCGGGCTTCACCGACCTGCTCGTCGTCCCCGAGCAGGAGGCGCCCGACCCGGACTTCCCCTCGGTCGCGTTCCCGAACCCCGAGGAGCCCGGCGCGATCGACCTCGCCCTGGGTCTCGCGTCCGACCGCGGCGCGGACCTCGTCATCGCGCTCGACCCGGACGCGGACCGGTGCGCGGTCGCCGTCCGCGACCCGCGTGCCCGCGCCTACCGCGGCCCGGACACCGCCGGCGCCGAGGGCTGGCGCATGCTGCACGGCGACGAGACCGGCGCGCTGCTCGGTCAGGTCGCCGCCGAGCGGATCCGCGACGACCTCGGTCCCGTCGACCCGGAGGCCACGTTCGCGAGCTCGATCGTCTCCTCGCGCCAGCTCGCGGAGATCGCGGCGGCAGCGGGGGTGCGGCACGTGCAGACGCTCACCGGCTTCAAGTGGCTCTCACGCGTGGACGGTCTGGTCTACGCCTACGAGGAGGCGCTCGGCTACTGCGTGGCGCCGGGCAACGTGCGCGACAAGGACGGCATCTCCGCCGCGCTCCTGGTCGCAGGCCTCGCGGCGCGCCTCAAGGCCGGCGGCAGGACGCTGATCGACGCGCTCGACGACCTCGCGCGCACGCACGGCCTCTACCTCACGGGCCAGGTCTCGGCGCGGTACGACGACCTCGCGCAGATCCCCGCGACCGTCGGGCGGCTGCGCGAGCACCCGCCGACCACGCTCGCGGGCGCGTCCGTGACGCGCGTCGTCGACCTCGCGCGGGGCACCGAGGAGGAGCGCGGCGGCCTGCCGCCCACCGAAGGGCTGCGGCTCGACGCCGCCGACGGCACGCGCGTCATCGTGCGCCCCTCGGGCACCGAGCCGAAGGTCAAGTGCTACCTCGAGGTCGTCGAGCCGGTCCTGCCCGACGCCGACGACGAGGCCGTGGGCGTCGCGCGGCGCCAGGCCCGCGCCCGGCTGGACGCGGTCGCCGCCGACATGCGCGCGGCGCTCGGCATCGTCTGAGGGCCGGACGCGCGAGGGCCGCGACGACACCGTTCGTCGTCGCGGCCCTCGCGGTCGCTCAGCGGGGCTCAGCAGCGGGGCTCAGCAGCGGGGCTCAGTAGCCCGCGTCGGCCTCCAGGCCCCCGACGACCTTCGCCGTGCCCGACAGCCCGAGCCGCGTGGCCCCGGCCTCGACCATCGCGAGCGCGTCGGCCGCCGTCCGGACACCGCCCGAGGCCTTGACCCCGAGGCGACCACCCACGGTCTGCGCCATGAGCCGCACCGCGTGCACGGTCGCTCCGCCCGTGGGGTGGAAGCCGGTCGAGGTCTTGACGAAGTCGGCGCCCGCCGCCTCGGCGGCCTGGCAGGCCCGCACGATCTCGTCGTCGGTCAGCGCCGCGGACTCGATGATGACCTTGAGCACCGTGGGGGCGGGCACGGCGGCGCGCACGGCGGCGATGTCGGCCTGCACGTCGTCGAACCGGCCCTCCTTGGCCGCACCCACGTCGATCACCATGTCGACCTCGTCGGCGCCGTCCGCGACCGACCGGGCCGCCTCGGCGGCCTTGATCTCGCTGTGGTGCTTGCCCGAGGGGAACCCGCACACGGTCGCGACCTTGAGGCCCGGCACCGACGAGACGTCCACCGGCAGGAACGAGGGCGAGATGCAGATCGAGTAGACGCCCAGCGTGCCGGCCTCCGCGACGAGCGCGTCGATGTCGGCGCGGGTCGCCTCGGGCTTGAGCAGCGTGTGGTCGACGAGCTGCGCGAGCGCGGCGGCGTCCAACGGTTCGTGGGTCATGCGCGGTGCCTTCCTCCCCGGGCCGCGGCGTACGCAGGCCGGATCACGGTGTCGATCAGGGCGGCGCGCTCGTCGTCGTGGACGAACGCGTGAGCGGCCGCGGTGACGGCCACGTCTTCGAGGTCGTGCAGCGTCCAGCCCGCCTGCTCGACGAGGAGCGCGAGCTCGCGTCCGAGCGACGTGCCGGACTGCAGCCGGTTGTCGGTGTTGACGGTCACCGCGAAGCCGAGCTCGTGCAGGCGCGTCACGGGGTGCTCCGCGATCGACGGCGCTCCGCCGGTCTGCACGTTCGACGACGGGCAGACCTCGAGCGCGAGCCGACGGTCGCGGACCCAGTGCGCGAGCAGGCCCAGCCGGTCGCCGAGCTCGTCGACGCCCACGTCGTCCGCCAGGCGCACGCCGTGCCCCAGGCGCAGCGCGCCCTGCGCGACCGCGTCCGCGACCGAGTCGGTGCCTGCGGCCTCACCCGCGTGCAACGTGCACGGGAAGTGCGCGTGGCGCAGCGCGTCGAACACCTCGGGGTGCGCCGACGGCGGGTACCCGTCCTCCGGCCCCGCGAGGTCGAACGCGACGACGCCTGCGTCACGGTTGGCGACCGCCAGCTCGGCGACCTCCTGCCACCGGTCCAGGTGGCGCATCGCGCACAGGATGGCCAGGACGCGGATCGGGTGACCGTCGGCGCGCGCCTGCGCGACGCCCTCGTCGAACCCCGCGCGCACCGCGTCGACGACCTCCTGCAGCGTCAGCCCCTGCTCGACGTGCTGCTCGGGCGCGAACCGGATCTCGGCGTAGACCACGCCGTCGGCTGCCAGGTCGAGCACGGCCTCGCGCGCGACCCGCTGCAGCGCGGGCGCCGTCTGCAGCACCGCGACCGTGTGGACGAAGGTCTCGAGGTAGCGCTCGAGCGAGCCCGTCGACGCGGCCTCGACGAACCAGCGGCCGAGCTCGTCGGCGTCGGTCGTGGGCAGCTCGTGCCCGATCTCGGCCGCGAGCTCGACGATGGTCGCGGGCCGCAGGCCGCCGTCGAGGTGGTCGTGCAGCAGCACCTTGGGCAGCGACGGGATCAGCGCGACGAGCGCCTCGACCGACCCGGTGTCGTCGGGTTCCTGGGCGTCGGAGGTCTGCTCGTCGGCGACACTCTCGGCGACCTCGTCGGTGCCGACGGGCTCGGTGCTCGCCGGGCTGCTCTCCTCGTTCGTGCTCACGCGTCGTCCTCGTCGTCCGCCGGAACCTCGGTGTCCTGCTCCACGACGTCCGCCTCGTCGGCGGTGCCGTCACGGTCGGGTCGTGCGAACCCCGGCGTGTACTCCTCGGGGTCGGACGCGGGTGCGTCGTCGTCGGTCAGGCGTGCCGGGACGTCGGGGTCGACGGGTTCGATCCCCGCGTCGCGCCACGCGTCCGGTCCGGGCAGCGTGCTCATCGCGTCCTCCTCATCGACGGTCGTCCACCCATCCTTCTCCCCGCGACCGACCCGCGCCATCGGGCCGTCGTCGCAGGTCAGCCCGCGGTCGGACCGGTCCGGCGACCCGCGGCCCCGACGAGGCCGCGGGCGACTGCCGCCGAGCTCAGGCCGTGATCCGGTCGAGCACGAGCGGACCAGCGCCGGGTGCAGCGGCCGCATCGACGACGATCCCACCGGCGAGGGCCTCACGCGCCCTCCCGAACCGTTCCGGGGTGTCGGTGTGCAGCGTGAGGACGGGCTGACCCGCGGTGACCCGCTCGCCGGGGCGCACGTGGATCTGGACACCCGCCCCGGCCTGCACCGGGTCCTCCTTGCGCGCACGGCCCGCGCCGAGACGCCACGCCGCGACGCCCACCGCGTACGCGTCGAGCGTGGTCAGGACGCCGTCGGACTCCGCGAGCACCTGCTCGGTCTCGCGCGCGTACGGCAGCGGGGCGTCGGGGTCGCCGTCCTGCGCGCGGATCATGGCGCGCCACGCGTCCATCGCGCGACCGTCGGCGAGAGCCGCCGCGGGGTCCGCGTCGGGGCGTCCGGCGGCGTCGAGCATCTCGCGCGCGAGCGCGATCGTGAGCTCGACGACGTCCGCCGGGCCACCGCCCGCGAGCACCTCGACCGACTCCCGGACCTCGAGCGCGTTACCGGCGGTCAGGCCGAGCGGGGTCGACATGTCGGTGAGCAGCGCGACGGTCGTGACGCCCGCGTCGGTCCCCAGCTCGACCATGGTCCGCGCGAGCTCGCGCGCCCGGTCGAGGTCCTTCATGAACGCCCCCGAGCCGACCTTGACGTCGAGCACGAGCGAGTCGGTGCCCTCCGCGATCTTCTTGCTCATGATCGAGCTCGCGATCAGCGGGATGGCCTCGACCGTGCCGGTGACGTCACGCAGCGCGTACAGCTTGCGGTCGGCGGGCGCCAGGCCCGATCCCGCCTGGCAGATGACCGCGCCCACGTCGGCGAGCTGGCGCATCATCTCGTCGTTGCTGAGGGCGGCGCGCCAGCCGGGGATCGACTCGAGCTTGTCGAGCGTGCCCCCGGTGTGGCCCAGCCCGCGGCCCGAGAGCTGCGGCACGGCGACGCCGAACACCGCCACGAGCGGCGCGAGCGGCAGCGTGATCTTGTCGCCGACACCGCCCGTCGAGTGCTTGTCGGCGGTCGGGCGGCCGAGGTCGGCGAACGACATGCGCTCGCCGGACGCGATCATCGCCGCGGTCCAGCGCGCGATCTCGGCGCGGTCCATGCCGTTGAGCAGGATCGCCATGTTGAGCGCGGACATCTGCTCGTCGGCGACGACACCGCGCGTGTACGCGTCGATCACCCAGTCGATCTGGGCGTCGCTCAGCCGCCGCCCGTCGCGCTTGGCGACGATGACGTCGACGGCGTCGAAGGACTCGCTCATGATGCTCCTGCTGCTCGTTCGGTGAGGTCGTCCGGGCCGAAGGCGTCGGGCAGGACCTCCGTCATCGGCCGGATGCCGCTGACGGTCTCCAGCACGAGGCCCGCGCCGCCGTGCTCCCACAGGAGCTGCCGGCACCGGCCGCACGGCATGAGCACGTTGCCGTGCCCGTCCACGCACGTGAACGCCACGAGGCGCCCACCGCCCGACATCACCAGCGCCGAGACGAGCGAGCACTCGGCGCACAACGTGACGCCGTAGCTCGCGTTCTCGACGTTGCAGCCCGACACCACGCGACCGTCGTCGACGATCGCGGCGGCCCCCACGGGGAACGTCGAGTACGGCACGTACGCCTTGGCCATCGCTTCCGTGGCGACCGCGCGCAGCGCGTCCCAGTTCACCTGCACCCGACTCACTCCTTGATGTACGGCACGCCGTCGGCGGCCGGGGCCCGCGACCGTCCGACGAGCCCGGCGACCGCCAGGATCGTCACGACGTACGGGAGCATGAGCATGAACTGGCTGGGCACGGGCGCACCGACGATCGACAGCGCACCCTCGAGGTTCGAGGCGAACCCGAACAGCAGCGCCGCGAGCGCGGCGCGGATCGGGTCCCACTTGCCGAAGATGACGGCGGCCAGGGCGATGAAGCCCGCACCCGCGGTCATCTCCTTGCCGAAGCTCGAGACCGAGACGACCGTGTAGAACGCCCCGCCGACGCCCGCGATCGCACCCGCGATCACGAGGGCGCGGTACCGCGTGCGCTCGACCTTGATGCCGACGGTGTCGGCCGCGCTCGGGTGCTCGCCCACGGCCCGGACCCGCAGTCCCCAGCGGGTGCGCATGAGCGCGAACCACACGGCGGGGACCGTCAGGTACATGACGTAGACGACGATCGTCTGGTTGAACAGCGCCGGGCCGATGACCGGGATCTTCGACAGGAGCGGGATCGCGATGCGGGAGAACCGCTCGGTGTCGTTGAACCGCTCGGCGTTCGGCACGAGCACCTGCGAGTACAGGAAGCTCGTCATGCCGATCACGAGCACGTTGAGCACGACACCGACGATGACCTGGTTGACCTTGTAGGTGATCGCGAAGACGCCGAGCACGAGCGCGACGAGCACGCCCGAGACGATCGCGGCGACCAGTCCGGCCCACGGGCTGCCCGTGACCGAGCCGACGAAGGCGCCCGTGAACGCGCCCGCGAGCAGCTGGCCCTCGATCGCGATGTTGACGACGCCCGCGCGCTCACCGATCACGCCGCCGAGCGCACCGAACACGATCGGCACGGACAGCAGCACCGAGCCGCCGATCAGGCGGACGGCGGGGATGTCGCTCGGGCTGCCCGCCGCCGCCCAGGCCAGGAACCCGACCAGGAAGACGAAGGCGAACACCAGGGAGATCCACCCCGGGACCCGGCGGCGCCGGGCGACCAGGACGAACGCGGCGGCCGTCGCGAGGCCCATGATGACGACCGCGGTCCACGCGGTCGCCATCCCGGGCACGGTCGCGTTCGGGATGGTGAACAGGTCACCGACCGTCGCGAACCGGAACGTCGCGTCACCCTCACGAGGGACCGCGAGCAGGAGGATCGCGAACAGCCCCGTGACGATCGCGAACGCGATCGGGGCCTTGCGGCTGATCACCTGGACGCGGCGGTGCTCGCCGGCGTCCGGGACGGCCGCGGGTGCGGGTGCCAGGGCGGTCATCGAGCTGCTCCGTCCGCCGTCGGGGTGGTGGGTGCGGCCATCGCCGCGGCCGCCTTGGGCTCACGCGGCTTCTTCTTGCCCGTGCGGTGCTTCTCCGGCTGGGGCAGCCGGAAGATCGCGCGGACCAGCGGCGGGGCCGCGATGAACAGCACGATGAGGGACTGGACGACGAGCACGATCTCGATCGGGATGCCCTCGCCCGCCTGCATGGCCGAGCCGCCCGCCTTGAACGCGCCGAACAGCAGGCTCGCGAAGAACACGCCGACGGGCTGCGAGCTGCCGAGCAGCGCCACGGTGATCGCGTCGAAGCCGACGCCCGCGTCGATGTCGGAGCCGAAGCCGTTGGTGATGAGCCCGAGCACCTGCGTCGAACCGGCCGCGCCGATGAGCGCGCCACCCACGAGCATCGACCCGATGATCGTGCGCGAGACGTTCACGCCCGCAACCCGGCCGGCGAACTGGTTCTCGCCGATCATCCGGAACCGGAAGCCGAGGCTCGAGCGGTTGAGCAGGAACCAGACGAGCACCACGGCGACGAGCGCGAGCAGGAAGCCCAGGTGCAGCGGGTACTGCGGCCCGAAGATGCGCGGCAGGATCGCCGTGCTCGCCATGGGCGGCGTCTTCGGGTTCGCGGAGCCCGGCGCCTGCAGCAGGCCGGGCGTGGCCAACAGGTAGGACAACAGGTAGAACGCGATGTAGTTGAGCATGATCGTGACGATCACCTCGTGCGCGCCCGTGGTCGCCTTGAGCACCCCGGCGATGCCCGCCCACAAGGCTCCGGCCACGACACCCGCGGCGACGGCGACGACGATGTGCAGCCCGGCCGGCAGGTCGAACGAGAAGCCGACCCAGCCCGCCGCGGCGGCCGACATGAGCATCTGCCCCTGGCCACCGATGTTGAACATGCCCGAGCGGAAGCCGATGGCGACACCCAGCCCGGCGAGGATCAGCGGCGTCGCATACGTCAGCGACTGCGTGAGCGGCCGGATCGACTTGGCGAACGTGTCCGCGTTGTAGTTGTAGACCGCGCCGCGGAACAGTGCGGAGTACGCGCCACCGACCGCGTCGCCCACGGCCTTGAGCAGGTCGGCGGGCCGGGAGAAGAAGTAGCCCGCCGCGTCCTGCACCTCGGGGTCGGTGACCGCGATCATGATCGAGCCGGCCAGCACGGCGAGCAGCACAGCGCCGACGGCGACGGCCCAGCCGCCCGACGTCGCGCGCGCGATCGCCTCCTGCCACCGGCGGTCGGGACCGCCGTCCCCGCCGCCCGACTCCGGGCTCGTGGGTGCGACCGCCCGAGCGGCGGCGTCGCCGCTCGGTGCGCTCTGCTCTGCGCTCATGCCGCCGCTCCTGCGTCGTCGGGCGCGATGCCGGCCATCATCAGGCCGATCACGTCGCGCGGGGTCGTCGCCGGCACGATGCCGACCACACGACCGCGGTACATCACGAGGATCCGGTCGCCCAGGGCGACCGCCTCGTCGAGCTCGGTCGCGAGGACCACGACCGGGATGCCCGCGTCGCGCGTCTCGACGATCCGCTTGTGGATGAACTCGATCGAGCCCACGTCGACGCCGCGCGTCGGCTGGGCCGCGACCAGCAGGCGCAGCTTGCGCGACAGCTCACGCGCGAGGACGACCTTCTGCTGGTTGCCGCCCGAGAGCCGCCCGGCCGGGACGTCGATCCCCTGCGTGCGGATGTCGAACTCGTCGACCTTGTCGTGCGCGAACTGGTCGCGGGCCTTGAGCTGGAGCAGCCCGTAGCGCGCGAACGGCGCCTCGTCGGCACGGTTCAGCATGAGGTTCTCGGCGACCGTGAACGAGCCCACGAGCCCGTCCACGCCGCGGTCCTCGGGGACGAACCCGAGCCCGGCGTCGATGATCTGGCGCACGCTGCGCCCGACGAGCTCCACGCCGTCCAGCGTGATGCTCCCGCTGACGGAGGACTGCAGACCCGCGAGCGCCTCGGCGAGCTCGGTCTGCCCGTTGCCCTGCACGCCGGCGACGACCAGCACCTCGCCGCCGCGGACCGTGAACGACACGTCGTCGACGAGCACGGTGCCCCGCGCGTCACTGACGTCGAGGTGGCTGACGACGAGCTCCGAGGTCCCGTACTGCGGGGCCTCCTTGTGCACCGTCAGCTCGACGGCACGGCCGACCATGAGCGCGGCGAGCTCGGCGTCGCTCGCGCCCGGCGAGGCCTCGCCGACGATCGCCCCGCGGCGCACGACGGTGATGCGGTCCGCGACCTCGCGGACCTCACGCAGCTTGTGGGTGATGAAGACGATCGCGACGCCCTCGGACTTGAGCTGGCGCATGATCGCCATGAGCTCGTCGGTCTCCTGCGGCGTCAGCACCGCGGTCGGCTCGTCGAAGACGAGGACTTTGGCGTCGCGCGAGAGGGCCTTGATGATCTCGACGCGCTGCTGCACGCCGACGGGCAGCTCCTCGACGAGCGCGTCGGGGTCGACGTGGAACCCGAACCGGTCGGCGATCTCGCGCACCTTCGCGCGTCCCGCCTCGAGGTCGAGCCTGCCGCCGCCGCGCGTCTGCTCGTGGCCGAGCATGACGTTCTCGGCGACGGTGAAGACGGGGATGAGCATGAAGTGCTGGTGGACCATGCCGATGCCGGCGGCCATCGCGTCGCCCGGGCCCGAGAAGTGCTGGACCTCGTCGTCCAGGAGGATCTCGCCCTCGTCGGCGGTGTACAGGCCGTACAGCACGTTCATCAGCGTCGACTTGCCGGCGCCGTTCTCCCCGAGGAGACAGTGGATCTCGCCCGGTTCGACGACGAGATCGATGTGGTCGTTCGCGACGAGCGACCCGAACCGCTTGGTGATGCCTCGAAGCTCAAGCCTCATGTCCTGATCCTGGTGACTGGCGGCACGCGCCGCACGACGACACGCGGCGGGGAGGTCACGCAGGGCCTCCCCGCCGCGTCGGGTTTCACAGCGTCGTGATCACTGGTTCAGGTACGAGGTGACCGTGACCTTGCCGTCGATGATGTCCTGCTGCAGCTGCTCGACCTCGGCCCACAGCGCCGGGTCGACCTTGCTCTCGAAGTTGTGCAGCGGGGCCAGGCCGACGCCACCGTTCTCGAGCGTGCCGACGTACGCCTCGGGGTCCCAGTTGCCGCTGCCGGAGGCCACGACGGCCTCCTTGGTGGAGACGTCCATCTTCTTGAGGATCGAGGTCAGGACGAGGTCCTGGGTGCTCGGGTCCGTCACGAAGAAGTCGGCGTCCACGCCGATCAGCGCGATGTCACGACCGGAGTCGGCGATCGCGTCCATGGCCGACTGGTAGATCGGGCCACCGACCGGGAGGATCACGTCGACGCCCTGGTCGATGATCCCGGCCGCGACCTCCTTGGCGCTGTCGTTCGCCTCGAAGCCACCGGTGAAGGAGCCCTTGTCGCCACCCTCGAAGCCGACGACCTGGACGGTCGTGCCCTTCGTCTTGTTGTAGTACTCGACGCCCTGCTTGAAGCCGTCCATGAAGATCGTGACGGTCGGGTAGGGCTGGCCACCGAAGGTGCCGACCTTGCCGGCCTCGGAGAAGCCGGCCGACAGGTAGCCCGCGAGGAACGCGGCCTGCGCCGTGTCGTACAGCAGCGGCTTGATGTTCTCCGCGTCCTTGGTGCCGTTGAAGTCGTTGTCCGCGGCGTCGTCCACGAGGATGTAGTGGATGTCCGGGTTCTCGAGCGCGGAGGTCACCGTGTCGGCCGAGAGCGCGAAGCCGACCGAGACGATGCTGTTGCAGCCCTCGGAGACGAGGCTCTGCAGGTTGCCCGGGAAGTCGGCAGCCGAGTCGGACTGGACCTGGGCGAACTGGGCGCCGAGCTCGTCCGCGGCCGCCTTGGCGCCCTCGAAGCTCAGCTGGTTGAAGCTGCGGTCGTCGAACCCGCCGGCGTCGGAGACGATGCAGGCCTTGAAGTCGATGGCCTCGCCGGTCGGCTCGGACGAGGCCTCCGTCGTGGTCCCTGCCCCGGGCGTCGAGGTCGTGTCGTCGGGGGCGTCGCCACACGCGGCGAGCGCGAGGGCGACCGCGCCGCTGAGCGCGGCCACCTGGATGAGCTTCTTCACGCGTCACTCCTGAGTTCTCGTCAGAACGCCTGACCCGGCCCTCGGGAACGCGCAGGTGTGCGGTCCCGACCTTCGACACGGATCGGCATCGATGAGTCGGACTCTAGTGAGCGCGGGATGACGCGCATGTTACCGGCGGGTATCGCCGCAGGTTCCGTTACGGAGTTGGAATGTCGGCCCAGGTGGCGGACCTGCGGTACCGCGATGCGAGACGGGCACGGCGGACGTTCGGGACACCTCAGGCAGGCGTCCCCGCGCGCACCGCGGCGCGTGCGAGCAGCAGCGCACCCGCCTCGACCGCCCGTTCGTCGACGACGAGGTCGCCCTGGTGGATGTCGTACGTGCGCCCGCCCGGCGTCCGCGTCCCCAGGCGCGCCATCGCACCCGGGACGCGCGTGAGGTACCACGCGAAGTCCTCGCCGCCGAGCGACTGCTCGGTCAGGTTCACGGCGTGCTCGCCGAGCACGTCGCGCGCGGCGGCCTCCAGCACGGTCGTCGCGCGCTCGTCGTTCTCGACCGGCGGCACGCCGCGCTGGTGCCGGATCTCGACCTCGACGTCGTACGGCGCGACGACCTGCTCGACCGCGTCGTGGAACACCTGCGACGCGGTCTCCCATGCACGCACGTCGAGGCAGCGCAGGGTCCCGCGCACCGAGCCCGCGCCGGGGATGACGTTGTGCGCCGTGCCCGCCTGGATCGCGCCCCACGTGAGGTTCACGCCCGAGCGCGGGTCGAGGCGCCGACCGAGGATCGCGGGCACCTGCGTGACGACCTGCGCCATCGCGTAGACGAGGTCGCCCGTCAGGTGCGGCCGTGACGTGTGGCCCCCGGCGCTCGAGAACGTCACGGTCACCTCGTCGCTCGCGGACGTGATGGGTCCGATGCGCGTGCCCACCTGGCCGACGTCGACCTTCGGGTCGCAGTGCACCGCGAAGATCTGCGCGACGCCGTCGAGGCCGCCCGCGGCGATCACGTCGAGCGAGCCGCCCGGCTGCACCTCCTCGGCAGGCTGGAAGATCAGGCGCACGCCGGTCTCGAGCTCGCCCGCGGCCGCGAGCTCCGCGAGCGCGAGCCCCGCACCCAGCACGGCCGTGGTGTGCACGTCGTGCCCGCACGCGTGCGCGACGCCGCGGTGCGTCGACGTCCACGGCAGGCCGCAGTCGTCCGCGACGGGCAGGGCGTCGAGGTCGGCGCGCAGGCCGATGCGCCCGCGCCCGGTCTGGGCGTGCGAAGGGCCGATGTCGCACACGAGCCCGCTGCCGGGCAGGAGCCGGGGCTCGAGACCGGCCACCCGCAGCCGGTCGGCGACGACGCGCGTGGTGCGCTCCTCGGTGCGCGCGAGCTCGGGGTGCGCGTGCAGGTCACGCCGGATCTCGACGAGCTCGTCGCGCAGCGAGTCGACGAGGCGCGCGAGCCGCAGCACCGCGGCGGTGGTCGGCGCCGGGCGCAGCGAGTCGAGCGAGGGCACGGTGGAAGGCAGGACGGGCACCTGGCGAGGTTATCGCCGCACGTCGTCGCGGGTCGCGGCGTCCCACCGCCACGACGCGGCCGCCGACGTCGGGCACTGCCTCAGCACGGCGCTGCCGGAGCAGGGCCCCTACAGCAGGTCGTCGCGCCCTGCGGCCCGCCAGCCGTCGACCGCCGCCTTGACCTGCTGCGCGTGCGCCCGGGTCGTGACCAGCAGCGCGTCGGGGGTGTCGACGACGACCGCGTCCGGGATGCCGACGACCGACACGGTCCGCCCCGCGGCGGGCACGACGAACGCGTCGGGCGCCTCCACGCGCAGCACGGCCGCGTCGTCGCCCAGCGTCGTGGTGGGCAGCAGGCCGGCGAGCGAGTCGAAGTCGCCGACGTCGTCCCAGCCGAAGTCGCCTGGCACCACGGCCACGCCCCCCGCGGCGGCCACGGGCTCGGCGATCGCGTGGTCGATCGCGATCTTCGTCAGCCCCGGCCACACACGCGCCAGCACCTCGTCGCGCGCGTCGGTGTCCCACGCTCGGCCGATCTCCCGCAGGCCCGAGGCCAGGCCCGGGATCTGCTGGGCGAGGTGGTCGAGCAGCACCGCGGCGCGCACGACGAACATGCCCGCGTTCCAGCGGTACTCCCCCGTCGCGAGGTAGGCGACCGCCGTCTGCTCGTCGGGCTTCTCGACGAACCCGGCGACGTGCCGCGCGCTGGGCGCGTCCGCGACCCCGAGCGACCCGGCGGAGCGGATGTAGCCGAACGCGGTCGACGGACCGGTCGCGGTGATCCCGATCGTCACGACGAACCCCTCGCGCGCGGCCGCGACGGCCTCACGGACGGCGCGCTCGAACTCGGGCGCGCCGTGGATCACGTGGTCCGCGGCGAACGAGCCGAGCACGACGTCGTCGCCGTGCCGCTCGACGAGGATCGCCGCGGCCAGACCGATCGCCGCCATCGAGTCACGCGGCGAGGGCTCGACGACCAGCCGCCCGCGCTCCTCGTCGGCCCCGAGCCCCGGCACCTGCTGCGCGACCGCGGCCGCGTGCCGGACGCCGGTCACGACGACCACGCCGTCGGCGCCGGTCAACGGCGTCAGCCGGTCGACCGTGGCCTGCAGCAGCGTGCGTCCGGACCCGGTGAGGTCGAGCAGGAACTTCGGGTGCCCGGCGCGCGACAGCGGCCACAGCCGGGTGCCGGCCCCGCCCGCGGGGACCACGGCGTGGAAGCCCGGGATGCGCGCGGTCGAGGCGGCAGGCGCGTCGTCGTAGGACATGCGCGTCAGGCTAGTTGGTCGGCCCCGCCACCGGGCCGGCGACGATCACGCGGAACGACCACGCACACACCGCCCGACTGCGCGTCCACGGTCTCACGGTGTGGACTTGGTCACACGCGGGGCCTCGGACCTAGGGCGGTGCTCACCCACCCTGGTGGGTCTATACAGTGAGGTACGCCCATGGGACGAGGCCGTCCCACCCCTGACTCGCCAGGAGGCACCGCCCGTGTCCGCAGCGCCCACCGCGCCCTCCTCGCCACCGGCGAAGACCAAGGCGCCCCTCGGCACTCTCTATCGAGGGCGTGAGGGGATGTGGTCCTGGGTCGCGCACCGCGTCACCGGCGTCGCGATCTTCTTCTTCCTGCTCGTGCACGTGCTCGACACGTCGCTCGTGCGCGTCTCCCCGGAGGCGTACAACGAGGTCATCGGGACGTACAAGAACCCGGTCATGGGGCTGGGCGAAGCGGGCCTCGTCGCCGCGATCGTGTTCCACGCCTTCAACGGCGTCCGCATCATGCTCGTCGACTTCTGGGCCAAGGGCCCGAAGTACCAGCGCGTGATGCTGTGGATCGTCATCGGCCTGTTCGTCGTGACCATGGCGGGCTTCCTGCCGCGGCACCTCATGCACGTCTTCGGGGGTGAGTGACCGATGACCACCATCGCCGACCCCAAGGCGCCGCGCCCGCCGCGCGCCCGCCCGTCGCGGCTGACGACGCGTGGCAACACCGAGCTCTACGGCTGGGTCTTCATGCGCGCGTCGGGCGCCCTGCTGATCGTGCTGATCTTCGGGCACCTGTTCATGAACCTCGTCGCGGGTGACGGCATCTCCGCGATCGACTTCGGCTTCGTCGCCGGCAAGTGGGCCTCGCCGCTGTGGCAGATCTGGGACCTGCTCATGCTCTGGCTCGCGATGATCCACGGCACGAACGGCATGCGCACGATCGTCAACGACTACGCGAGCAAGGACGGCACGCGCCTGGTCCTCAAGGGCCTGCTGTACCTCGCGTTCACCGTGACCGTGGTCCTGGGGACGCTCGTGATCTTCACGTTCGACCCGTGCCCCACCGATGCGCCGCTGAACCTGCTGCCGTCGTTCTGCACCGCCTGACGCCCGAAGGAACCCCAGACACATGCAGACCCACCAGTACGACGTCGTCATCGTCGGCGCGGGCGGTGCCGGGATGCGCGCGGCGCTCGAGTCGTCGACGCGCGTGCGGACCGCCGTCATCAGCAAGCTCTACCCCACGCGCTCCCACACCGGCGCGGCGCAGGGCGGCATGTGCGCCGCCCTGGCCAACGTCGAGGAGGACAACTGGGAGTGGCACACGTTCGACACCGTCAAGGGCGGTGACTACCTGGTCGACCAGGACGCCGCCGAGATCATGGCCAAGGAGGCCATCGACGCGGTGCTCGACCTCGAGAAGATGGGTCTGCCGTTCAACCGCACGCCCGAGGGCCGGATCGACCAGCGTCGGTTCGGCGGGCACACGCGCAACCACGGCGAGGCCGCCGTGCGCCGCGCGTGCTACGCCGCGGACCGCACGGGCCACATGATCCTGCAGACGCTCTACCAGCAGTGCGTGAAGAACGACGTCGAGTTCTTCAACGAGTTCTACGTGCTCGACCTGCTCGTCGACCACGACCTCGCCGCGGGCCACGTGGCCGAGGGCGAGGAGGTCAACGTCTCGGGCGTCGTCGCGTACGAGCTCGCCACGGGAGAGATCCACGTCTTCCAGGCCAAGGCCGTCGTGTTCGCCACGGGCGGCGCGGGCAAGATCTTCAAGACGACCTCGAACGCGCACACGCTCACGGGCGACGGCATGGCGCTGGCGTACCGCCGCGGCATCCCGCTCGAGGACATGGAGTTCTTCCAGTTCCACCCGACCGGCCTCGCGGGCCTGGGCATCCTGCTGTCCGAGGCCGCGCGCGGCGAGGGCGGCATCCTGCGCAACTCCGACGGCGAGCGCTTCATGGAGCGCTACGCCCCGACGATCAAGGACCTGGCCCCGCGCGACATCGTCGCCCGGTCCATGGCCAACGAGGTCCGCGAGGGCCGCGGCGCGGGTCCGAACAAGGACTACGTGCTGCTCGACCTGACGCACCTCGAGCCCGCGCACATCGACGCCAAGCTCCCCGACATCACCGAGTTCGCGCGCACGTACCTCGGCATCGAGCCGTACACCGAGCCCGTCCCGGTGTACCCGACCGCGCACTACGCGATGGGCGGCATCCCGACGAACGTCGAGGGTGAGGTGCTGCGCAACGAGACCGACGTCATCAAGGGCCTCTACGCGGCCGGCGAGGTCGCGTGCGTCTCGGTGCACGGCTCCAACCGCCTGGGCACCAACTCGCTGCTCGACATCAACGTGTTCGGCAAGCGCGCGGGTCGCTCGGCGGCGGCGTACGCCGCGCAGGCCGCGTTCGTCGAGATCCCGGACAGCCCGGCCGCCACGGTCGAGTCCGAGCTCGAGACGATCCGCACCCGCCCGGACGGGGAGCGTGTCGCGGACATCCGCAAGGCGCTGCAGGAGACCATGGACGCGAACGCGCAGGTGTTCCGCACCGCGGAGTCCCTGACCCAGGCGCTGTCCGACGTCAAGGCGCTGCAGAAGCGGTTCCAGGCGGTGTCCGTGCAGGACAAGTCCCGCACGTTCAACACCGACCTGCTCGAGGCCGTCGAGCTGGGCTTCCTGCTGGACATCGCCGAGACGGTCGTCGTCGGTGCGCTCAACCGCAAGGAGTCGCGCGGCGGTCACTTCCGCGAGGACTTCCCCGACCGGGACGACGCGGGCTACATGCGGCACACCATGGCGTACCGTCGCCCGGTGCCGACCGAGGGGCGGCAGTGGTCCGCGGGCGGCGACGGCGACTCCGAGGGGTCGTTCCACCACGTCGAGACGTTCGACGACTACCAGCTGGTGCTCGGCTCCAAGCCCGTCACCATGACCCGCTACCAGCCGATGGAGCGCAAGTACTGATGAGTGCCACGATCGAGGACGCCCCCAAGGTCGGGTCCGTGCCGACGTTCACGGTCACCCTGCGCGTCGCGCGTCACCTTCCCGCCGACGACGGCACCGCCGACACGCGCTGGGACGAGTTCCAGCTCCAGGTGCACGGCACCGACCGCGTGCTGGACGCGCTGCACATGGTCAAGTGGGATCAGGACGGCTCGCTGACGTTCCGCCGCTCGTGCGCGCACGGCATCTGCGGCTCCGACGCGATGCGGATCAACGGCCGCAACCGGCTCGCGTGCAAGACGCTGCTGAAGGACCTCGACCCGTCCAAGCCGATCACGGTCGAGCCCATCAAGGGCCTGCCGGTGATCAAGGACCTCGTGGTCGACATGGAGCCGTTCTTCGCCTCCTACCGCGAGATCATGCCGTTCCTCATCACCACGGGGAACGAGCCGACCAAGGAGCGCCTGCAGTCCGCCGAGCAGCGCGCACGGTTCGACGACACGACCAAGTGCATCCTGTGCGCGTCGTGCACGTCGTCGTGCCCGGTGTTCTGGACCGACGGGCAGTACTTCGGGCCCGCTGCGATCGTCAACGCGCACCGGTTCATCTTCGACAGCCGCGACGAGGGCGGCGCCCAGCGCCTCGAGATCCTCAACGACAAGGAAGGCGTGTGGCGCTGCCGCACGACCTTCAACTGCACCGAGGCGTGCCCGCGCGGCATCGAGGTCACGAAGGCGATCCAAGAGGTCAAGCGCGCGATGATCACGCGCGCGTTCTGAGGGCCGTGGAGCGCTCCGGCGCGTCGGGTGAGGAGACCGAGGTCGTCCTGCCCGGCGGCAACGTCGGCGGCGCGGTCCGTGTCGGGGCGACGGTGCGCCGCCCGACGGGACCGTGGACGCCGGCCGTCCACGAGCTGCTGACGTTCCTGACGGACGCGGGCCTGCGCTGCGTGCCGCGCGTGCACGGGTTCGACGAGCGGGGCCGGGAGGTCCTCGACTTCCTGCCGGGCGACGTCGTGCCCGTCGGCGTCACCGAGCTCTCCGACGCGCAGCTGGCCTCGGCCGCGCGGTGGCTGCGCGACTTCCACACCGTCGTCGCCGGATTCCCGCGCGGGTCGCGGCGCTGGCGCTTCGCCGAGCGCGCGCTGGGGCCGGGCGAGATCGTCTGCCACCACGACTCCGCGATGTACAACCTCGCGTTCGACGGCGACGAGCTCGTCGGGGTCTTCGACTGGGACGTCGCGGGGCCGGGCGTGCCGCTCGACGACCTGGCGATGCTCGCCTGGGCGTCGCCGCTGCTCGTCCCCGACGACGACTCAGCCCGGATGGCCCACGGCCTGCGCGTGCTCGCCGACGCGTACGGCGACGTCGACCCGGTGGCCCTGCTGCTGCACGTCGAGCAACGCATGACGGCCTCGTGCGATCGCATCGCGGCAGGTCAGCGTGCGGGCGACGAGGGCATGCGCCGCCTCGGCGAACGCGGTGAGCCCGCCGCCACACGGGCCCGGCTCGCGCGGCTCGTCGCCCGCACCGACGAGCTCACCGACGCGCTCGCACGCGCCTGAGGCGTCACGCCTCCTGCGGCACCGGCGAGGGCTGGGGCGGCGGGTTCGCGGTCCACGCCGCGGCGAGCAGCACGATGCGCGCGATGAGGTTGACCCACACGAGCAGGGTCACGACGACCGCGAACGACGCCAGCACGGGGTTCTTCGTCGCGCTCCCGGCGACCACCGATGTCCCGAGGATGCGCACGACCCCGATGCCCGCGGCAGCGATCGCCGCACCGCGCAGCAGGTCGCGCCGGGGCGGGTGCTCGTCCGCCAGGACCCGCACGACCAGCACGAACACGGCCGCGTCGACGACGAACGCCACGAGCGCACCCGCGACGCCCACGGCCACGGTCGACGCGCCGCCCCAGCCGAGCTCGCGCAGCACCCACTGCACGGCACCGGCGACCGCGGTCGTGAGCAGCGCCGAGGCGAGCACCGCGAGCGCGAAGCCCGCGAGCCCGCCGAGCTCGCGCAGCTTGCCGAGCACCAGGTTGCCGCCCCCGCCCTCGTCGGAGAACATCGCGCGTACGCCGGTGCGCAGCGCGGCGGTGGCCGCCAGGGCGGACAGCAGCAGCACGACGAACGCGACCACGCCCGCCGCCGTCAGGCCCGCGCTCAGGTGCAGCGTGGCGGGGTCGACGAGGCCCTCGTCGCCCGGGCTCGTCTTCACCAGGCCGGGAACCGCGCTGTCGATCGACTCGAGCACCTGGGAGCGCAGCTCCTCGTTCCCGCCGAGCACGGCCATGAAGATCGTCCAGCCGATCGTGAGCGCCGCGAACACCGAGAACAGCGCGGCGTACGCGATGCCGCCCGTCAGGACTCCCCCTCCGCGAGCGCCGAACCGCGCGTTCGCGCGGGCGGGGCGCGTCGCCTGCCACCAGGCGAGCAGCGCGCGCACGCGGGCAACGAGACGCGCGGGGAGGGACGCGCGCGGCGGGAGGACGTCCTCGCCGACGTCCTGTGCGGCGTGCAGGTGCGCCGCCCCCGAGCCTGCCGCGGGCTCCACCTCGTCGTCTCGTCGTTCCACGTCACGAGGCTAGGTGAGGGTCTGCAGGGCGGCACCCCGGCCGCACGGTCGCCTCAGGCAGCCGGTCCCGGCTCCGAGCTCGGGCGCCACTGCGCACGGCCCGTCAGCCGGTACTCCGTGTGCGGACGCCAGACCTCGTCGTCGGACCGCAGGTAGCAGTGGAAGCGCGTCACGACGAACGAGGCGTCGAAGTCCGCGAGCTCGTCCATCGCGTGGTCGAGCTGCTCGTCGGACAGCTCGTGCGCGACCGTGACGTGCGGGTGGTAGTGGAAGCGGAGCTCCTGCGCGAGCGGGCCCTGCCGGACCGCGGCCTCGAGCTGCTCGCAGCCCGCGATGCCGTCCGCCACCTGCACGAACGCGACCGGCGAGACCGGTCGGAACGTCGCCGTGCCGCGCAGCCGCACCACGAACGGCGCGTGCGAGGCGGCGACGCCGCGCAGGTGCTCCTCGACGCGCGACACGTCGGCCGGGTCCATCGCGGTGGGGCCGAGCAGCGTGATGTGCGGCGGGATGAACGCCGCCCACGGGTCGCCGAGCCGCGCGCGCGCCTCTTGGAGCTGGGCCCCGTAGGGCTCGGGGACGGTGATCGCGACACCCGCGATCACCTGCTCCCCCGCCAGCTCGGGGAGCTTCACGCGCGTGCTCGCCGACCGAGCAGGCCCGAGCGCTCGTAGACGCGCTCGAGCGTCACCGCCGCGATCGAGCGGGCCTTCTCGGCACCCGCGGCCAGGACCGCGTCGAGCTCCGCCGGGTCGTCCAGGTACTCGTGGACGCGCGCCTGGAACGGCGTGACCCACTCGACGACGAGGTCCGCGAGCGCGACCTTGAGGTCGCCGTACCCCTTGCCCTCGAACTCGGTCTCGAGCTCGGCGACGGACCGTCCGGACAGCGCCGAGAAGATCGTCAGGAGGTTCGAGACGCCGGCCTTGTGCTCGGGGTCGAAGCGGATCTCACGGTCGGCGTCGGTCACCGCCGAGCGGATCCGCTTCGCGATCGTCTTCGGGTTGTCGAGGAGCTCGATCAGGCCGTTGGGCGAGCCCGCGGACTTGCTCATCTTCGCCGTCGGGTCCTGCAGGTCGTAGATCTTGGCGGTCTCCTTGACGATGTACGCCTCGGGCACGACGAACGCGCCCGGACCGAACCGCGAGTTGAGCCGCTGCGCGAGGTCCCTCGTGAGCTCGAGGTGCTGGCGCTGGTCCTCGCCGACCGGGACCTGGTGGGTGTCGTAGAGCAGGATGTCCGCCGCCATGAGCACCGGGTAGGTGAACAGGCCGACGGTCGTGCCCTCGGCGCCGTGCTTGGACGACTTGTCCTTGAACTGCGTCATCCGCTGCGCCTCGCCGTACCCGGTGTGGCACGACAGGATCCACGCGAGCTCGGCGTGCTCGGCCACGTGCGACTGCACGAACAGCGTCGAGCGCTGCGGGTCGACGCCCGCCGCGAGGTACTGCGCGGCGGTGCGGCGGGTGCGGTCGCGCAGGACGCTCGGGTCCGGGCCGACGGTCAGCGCGTGCAGGTCGACCACGCAGTAGATCGCCTCGTTGCCCTCCTGCAGGGCCACCCACTGCGTCAGCGCACCCAGGTAGTTGCCGAGGTGGAGCGAGTCCGAGGTGGGCTGCATGGCGGAGAAGATGCGAGCGGGCTGTGGCACTGCGGGACCAATCTGTGAGCGGCTCGCCGGGCGGACGAGCGTGGACGGGTGCGGGACGTGCAGCGGTCAGGTGGCCTCGTCGTCGTACGGCGCGGGGCCGACCAACGGGGCGGAGGCAGCGGGTGGGATGCCGACGACGGCGCTCGCCGCGGCCCGGCGTGCCGTCGACGGCTCGTCGAGCAGCGCGTCGCGGACGATCCGTCGCGGGTCGTACTTGCGCGGGTCGAGCGCCTCCCAGTCGACACCGAGGTCGCCGGTCTCCTCGTCGAGCCTCGTGCGCGCCTGGGAGATCCACTCCCTGCCGCGCCGCACGAGCACCGCGAGCTGCTCGGCGTACGCCGGTAGCCGCTGCGGCCCGATCACCAGGGCCGCGACGACGAAGAGCACGATGAGCTCTCCGCCGTTGATGTCGAACACCGGCTCAGGCTACCCCGCTCACGCCGTGCGACCGACGCGGTTTCCCGGGGCCCCGTGCCGCACGACGCGCGCCTACTGCGACTCGTCGAGCTCCACGTCGACCGTGTGCTCGCGCGTGCCGGAACGGACCGTCAGCTCGATCACGTCGCCCGGCTCGTGCGCGCGGATCGCGACGATGAGCTCGTCGGGGTCGGTCACGGGTCGCCCGTCGATCGCGACGATCACGTCGCCCGGCTCGATGCCCGCGAGCTGCGCCGGGCCGCCCTGCGTGACGGGCTCCTGCCCCTCCTGGGCCTCGCTCGAGACACGGACGCCCTCGCCGCCGTACTGCCGGTCGAGCAGCACACCGATGATCGGGTAGGTCGCGTGCCCGGTCTCGATGAGCTGCGTCGCGGTCCGCCGCGCCTGGTTGGACCCGATCGCGAACCCGAGCCCGATGCTCCCGCCCGCGGCCGACTGGCCCGGGGGCTGGGCGATCGCCGAGTTGATGCCGATGACCTCGCCGCGCGCGTCCACGAGCGGCCCCCCGGAGTTGCCCGGGTTGATCGCCGCGTCCGTCTGGATGGCGTTGATGAACGCGGTGTCGGTCTCGTCGCCCGCCGACACGGGCCGGTTGAGCGCCGAGACGATGCCCGTGGTGACGGTCCCGGTGAGCCCGAGCGGCGCACCGATCGCGACGACCGGGTCACCGACGCGCACCGAGTCCGAGTCGCCCAGCGCGAGCGGGACGAGCCCGTCGACGTCGACCTTGATGACCGCCAGGTCGTACTCCGCGGTCCGGCCGACGATCGTCGCGGTCGCCTCCCGGCCGTCGGAGAACGTCACGACGAGCGCGCCGCCGTCGGCGTCCGCACCGGCGACCACGTGGTTGTTGGTGAGCAGGTAGCCGTCCTGGCGCAGCACGAAGCCCGAGCCCGTCGCCGCACCCGCGGCCGACGACGCCTCGATCGACACGACGCTCGGCAGCACGGCCGCGGCGATCGACGCCACCGACGCGTCGCCCATGGTCTCCGCGGCCCCGCTCGGGCGGGTGACGGTCGCCGGAAGGCCCGCGTCGGCCAGGTGGTCGTCCTGGAGCAGACGCGAGCCCGCCATCCCGCCGAGGAGGCCCGCGGCGAGCGCGAGCGCGGCGATACCCGCGACCCAGCCGCCCGAGAGCCCGCGGCCCCGGCGCCGCCCCGACGACGCCTGGTCCGACCATGCGCTCGGCGCCCAAGGAGTCGCATAGGGCGCGTGCGACCCGGCCGAGCCCTGCCGCCCGTCCGCGGGCGACCACGCGTAGCCGGGCGGCCCGGACGCGTGGGGGACGGGCTGCGGACGCTGGGCGTACCAGCCGCCGGTCGGCTCCTGCGGGATCGGGGCCGTGGGCGCGTGGCTCGGATGCGCGGGATCATCCGTGAACCGCTGCGGACCGGTGCGCGGCGTGGGGCCGGGCTGCGCGAACAGCGGCCGCTCGTGCTCGTCGTGGGGCGTCATGTCGTTCGTCGTCATCGCCCGTCGAGCGCCCCGGCCACGGTCGACCAGCCGCGCGAGATGCGCGCCGGCACGCCGCCGTCGAACGCGGCCACGGGGAAGGCCTCGACGAACGAGGACGCGTCACCACCCGCGACCACCTGGACCACGGTCGAGCCGCACTGCCACACCACGTGCCACGGCGCGTACGACAGCACGTACGTCTCGTGCCCGCCGATGCTCACGCGGTCCGCGCGGGCCAGCACGGACGTGTCCAGGCGACCTTCCTGCTCGGTCACGACGAGCGTCCCCTCCGCGCTCGCGAGGTCGACCTCGAGCACACGCTCGTCGGCGACCCACCGCACCGCGGAGACGGACCAACCCTCGGGCAGGGTGTCGGGGAAGCTCCAGCCCCGCGCGCGCAGCGACGCGACGATGCCCTGCGTCTCGTCGACGGCGGACCCGGCCACGGCGTTGACCGCCGAGCCCGACGAGGAGGCACCGGACGCGAGCGTGCCGGACGACCCGGACGTGCCCGCGGACGCGCTGCCGAGCAGGTCGAGGTCGGCGCCGGGGTGCCCGACGGGCGCGACCACGGGACGGTCCCCGAGGACGAACAGCATCGCGGCGATCGCGCCGACGCCCGCGAGCGAGCCCGCGGCGATCCGCGGCAGCCTGCGCTCGGCGACCTCGCCGCGCAGCGCACGCGCGCGCCGGCCGTGCACCGCGGGGACCCCGAGGGGCTGGGCGAACGGGTCGCGGGCCGCGGCGGTGCCGCACGCGGCGGGCACCGGCGCGGCGGGTGCGAGCGACATCAGTCGCGCCGTGAGGTCGGGGGCCTGGGGCACGTCGTCGCACGCGGCGGCCGCGAGCGCGCGGCGGGCCAGGCGGGCGGCGGCGAGCTCGTCGGCGCACTGCGCGCACGCGGCGACGTGCACGAGCACGCGGTCGGTCGCGACCGGTGACAGCCTGCCGTCGACCAGCTCGCTCAGCTGCGACCCGAGGTGGTGCGTCATGACGCCGCCTCCGCGGACGCGAACGACGGCTCGTCGGGGGACGTCGCCCCGGCGCCGTCGCCCGCGGGCTCGTCGGCGACGCGCGTGCGGTGCACGGGAGCGCGGTGCTCGAGCGACTCACGCAGCCGGGCCCGGGCGCGGTGGATGCGGGAGCGCACCGTGCCGATCTTCACGCCGAGCGTGACCGCGATCTCCTCGTACGAGAGCCCTTCGATGTCGCACAGGACCACCGCGGCGCGGTACTCGGGCGGAAGCGCGTCGAGCGCGTGCTGCACGTCGTGGTCGAGGTTGCCGTGCTCGAACGCGCGCTCGGGGGCAGCGAGCCCGTCGGTGCTCTCGTAGCGCTCGTCGTCGTCGCCCATCGCGTCCATGCGGATGCGCTGACGGCGGCGCGCCTGGTCGAGGAACAGGTTCGTCGTGATGCGGTGGAGCCAGCCCTCGAAGGTGCCGGGCGTGTACGTGTGCAGCGACCGGAACACGCGCACGAAGGTCTCCTGCGTGAGGTCCTCGGCGTCGTGCTGGTTGCCGGTCAGCCGGTACGCGAGGCGGTAGACGCGCGCCGAGTGCTCGCGCACGATCTCCTCCCACGTCGGGGGCTGCCACCCCGCGGGTGCCTCGCTGCTGCGCACGCGCTCCCTCTTCGCTCGTCGGCCACGTCCGTCGCCTGGCACGGTCCCGGTCCCGGGACGTCCGACGCGGCGCGTCCGTCGTCGAGCCACGGACGCCTCGCGCCATTGTCCCAGGGCCACGACCTCGCCCGCGACCGCGGACCGCCGTGCGGGATCGACCGGACTGCTCGATCGACCGCACTGCTCGGTCCACGATGCCAGGCACAACGCGCTGCGTGCGCCGTTCGTTCCGCCGACCTGTGACGATCGTGTGCACGTGCGCCTCGCGCGGCCCGTACGCGCGCCCGTCGGGCGGGACGAGGCTGCGGGACTACGCTGGGGCGAGCCCGTGACCGCGGGCGTCCGTCCGCGCACGACGCGCGCCGCCGCCCCGGAGGCCATCATCTCCGCCGACAAGGCCAGCAGCTGGGTCTACGCCGAGGAGTTCCTCGCCGAGGACGACGCGGTGCTCGCCGCGCGTGAGCGTGCCGCGCAGCTCGGCGCCGGCGCGGTCCCCCCGGGTACGGGTGCCGCCCTGTCCGTCCTCGCGGCGGCGTCGAGCGCACGCTCGGTCGTCGAGATCGGGACCGGCACGGGCGTCGCGTCGCTGTACCTGCTGCGCGGCATGCCCGCCGACGGCGTGCTGACGACGATCGACGCCGAGGTCGAGCACCACCGCGCCGCGAAGGAGGCGTTCGCCGAGGCCGGGATCCGCTCCACGCGGACGCGCACGATCTCGGGCCGCCCGCTCGACGTCCTGCCGCGGCTCACGGATGCCGCCTACGACCTGGTCCTGCTCGGCCTGACGAGCACCGGCGGGGTCCTGGACGCGGCCCCCGAGTACCTCGCGCAGGCGATCCGCCTGCTGCGCCCGAACGGCGTGCTCGTCGTCGACCACGCGCTCTGGCACGACCGCGTCGCCGACCCGGCGCGCCGGGACGAGGCGACGACCGCGGTCCGCGAGCTCGGCCGCTCGGTGCGCGGCGACGACCGGCTCCTGCCGGCGCTCCTGCCCGTCGGCGACGGCCTCCTGGTCGCGGTGCGACGCTGACCGATGCCCGGCCCGGGCACGGGCCGGACCAGCGACGGGACGGCCTTGCTCGGCCGATCAGCTGACCGGCCGAGCAGGCTCAGCTGAGCTCGGTCAGGTAGCGCAGCAGCAGGCGTGCGCCGTACCCCGTCGCGCCCTCGGTGACCTCGTGCTTGTCGGCCGTGGCGCGCGCGGGACCCGCGATGTCGAGGTGCGCCCACGCGCGGTCTCCCACGAACCGGCGCAGGAACAGCGCCGCGGTGACGGACCCGGCGCCGATGTGCGTGTCCTGCGGGACGTGCCGCAGGTCGGCGACCGAGCTGTGCACGGCCTCGTCGTACTCGGGCACGAGCGGCATGCGCCACGCGAGCTCGCCCGAGTCCGTCCCCGCCCGCTCGAGCGCGGCGACGAGCGCCTCGTCGGTGCCGTACAGCGCGCTGTACTGCTTGCCGAGCCCGACGGTCGCGGCACCCGTGAGGGTCGCGACGTCGACCAGCACGTCGGGGTCGAGGGTCGCGTCGGCCCACGCGAGCGCATCGGCGAGCACGAGCCGACCCTCGGCGTCGGTGTTGGCGATCTCGACCGTCGTGCCGCCGTACATCGACAGGACGTCGCCCGGCCGGTACGACGCACCGCCGAAGTGGTTCTCGGCCAGCGGCAGCACAGCGGTGACCTTGTGCAGGACCCCGGCGTGCGCCGCGCCGAGCACGGTGGCGAGTGCCACGGCGGCACCGGTCATGTCCGTCTTCATCGGGACCATGGCCTCGCGCGGCTTGATCGACAGGCCGCCCGTGTCGTAGGTGATGCCCTTGCCGACGATGACGACGTGCCGCCCGGAGCCCGACCGGCCGCCGTACGTCGGCGGCGTCCAGGTCACGGTCACGAGCCGCGGCGGGGAGGCCGAGCCTGCACCGACCGCGAGGATGCCGCCGAAGCCGTCGGCCTCGAGCTCACGCGGGCCGCGCACGGTCACCGCGAAGCCCGGTCCCGTGGCGAGGCGGCGTGCCTGGTCGGCGATCCACTCGGGGTTCTTGGTGCTCGCGGGGGTCGAGGCGAGGTCACGCACGAGCCAGGTCGCGGTCGCCGCGGTGCGCGCGGCGTCCACCGCGGCGCCCACGCGCGTGCCGTCGCGCCCGAGCAGCACCAGGTCCGCCGCGGGCTTGGCGGGGGGCTTGCGCGCGGCGCTCGGCGGCACGTACGCGGCGAGCAGGTAGCCCTCGACGAGGGCGCGCGCGGCACGAGCGGCCTGCGAGGCGCTGTGGCCCGCGTCGTCGCCGATCGTCGTGACCACGCGACGCAGTCCGCGCGAGGCACGCGCGAGCGCCGCGCCGGCCCGGCGCAGGTCGGTGTCCGTGCTCGCGCCGATGCCGACGAGCACGATGCGCGGGGGAAGGCCCGCCCACGGCAGGCTCACGCCCGAGCCCGCAGGGCGCGGGAGCTGCACGACGAACGACTCGCCCGCCGCGCCGGTCAGGCCGGCCCGCTCCGCGAGCTCGGCGAGGTCGATGCCGTACCGTGCCGCCGTCGAGGCGGCGCCGCGCCGCGGCTGCGGACCCTCGTCCTCGTCGCCCGCGACCGCGGGCGCGACGGGCACGGCGACGGCGTCGACGTCCGACTCCCCCAGCAGGGGGCTGTCGGCGACGACGCCGCCGATGAGTGTCACGGCCGGAGGGGTCCGGCCGATCGTCGGGGGACGACCGCCGGGCACGTCAGCCTGCGACGGAGGTCAGTGCCTCGCCGAGCTCAGCCGCCTCGGTCGCGTTCAGCTCGACCACGAGCCGTCCACCGCCCTCGAGCGGGACACGCATCACGATGCCGCGCCCTTCCTTCGTCACCTCGAGCGGTCCGTCTCCGGTCCTCGGCTTCATCGCGGCCATGCGTGGCCTCTCCTTCGCCTCGTGCGTCCCGACCGGGTGGCGCCGTGGTGCGGTCAGCCGCAGCGCCTTCGCGCCGCTCGTGCCGCTCCACCTGCGCACCCGTGGTGCCGGATGTCCGTGGACCATCCTAGTTCACAGGTCGGACGTCACGGCGGCCACCCGCTCGTCAGGCGCCAGAACCGCCACACCCAGATCACCTGGAGGGCGAGCATGAGCACGACGACCGCGACGAACCACGCGCGCCGGGCGACCGGCGGCCGGCGCACCACGCTCGCGGTGATCGCACCCATCGGGAACGCGAGCACCAGGAACCGCGCGAGGCTGCTGCCGGGTTCGATCGCGGCCGCCAGGTAGAGCACGTACGCCGCGGGCCACGCGTGCAGCTCGGGACCGAGCCGCCACGCGGCGGGCACGACGAGGAGCGCGACGACGAACGCGACCGCCGCGGCCAGCACCCACAGCCCGTCGTCACCGAACCAGTACTGCAGCACGTAGTCCCAGCCGCCGAACGGCGTGACCTCCCGCACCCCGCGCCACGCCTCCTGCGTGCGCAGGTACGCCTGCGGCACACCCGTGACCCACCCGCAGATCGCGGGCCACAGGAAGCCCGAGACGACCGCGACGACACCGAGCCCGCCGACCGCGACGACGTCCCGTGCCGGCAGCGGCTCGTCACCGCGCCGCCACGCGCGCCACCGGGCGAGCGCGTGCACGCCGACGACGAGCGCCATCGGCAGGGCGACCGCGCGGGTCAGGCCCAGCAGCACCAGGACGCCCGCGGTCGCGACGTAGTGCCGGCGGACGAGCAGCAGCAGCCCGGCCGCGACCAGGAGCAGCGCGAGCGACTCGGTGTACGCGACCTGCAGCACGGGCGACGTCGGGAACACGCTCACGAGCACGACGGTCGCGAGCGGCAGCCCCGGCCACGCCGTGACGGCCCGGGGAGCGCCCGAGGCGACCGCGCGGTGGATCAGGAGCACCGCAGCCGCACCCAGCAGGAGGGACGTCGTCGGCGCGACGACCTCCCAGCTCAGCGTCGTGACGCCCATGAGGCCGCGCACGAGCATCGGGTACAGCGGGAAGAACGCCCACGCGCTCTGCTGGACGTAGCCGTTCGCGTCGACCGGGAGCTCGCTCGGGTACCCCTCCTCCGCGATGCGGTGATACCAGCCCGCATCCCAGAACAAGCCTGTCATCTGCGCGTACGACGGGTGCTCACCCGCCCACGGCGTCGCGCCCTGGTGCGCGGCCGAGTACAGGAGCATCAGCGCCGTGGCGCCGCGCGCGAGCGCGTACACCGCGAGCACCTGCACCCACCACGACCAGCCGCGCGGGTCCCACCAGGGCCGCCGAGGACGGACGGCCGCCGGCTCGGGCGCCGGGTGGTCGGCCGCCGTGATCGTGGGTGTCCCCGAGGTCGCGGCGGCCTCGTCGGGGCTCGACGTCCCGCTCATGCCAGACCTCGGACCACGCGCTCGGGGAGCCGCTCCGCGCGGATCGTCGCGACCATGTCGAGCGTGCGGCGCGTGGCGGCGACGTCGTGCGCGCGGAACACGCGCGCACCGAGCCAGGCGGCCACCGCGGTCGCCGCGAGCGTGCCCTCGAGGCGCTCCTCGGGCGGCAGGCCGAGGCTCTCACCGACGAAGTCCTTGCGGGAGAACGCCATGAGCACGGGGTACCCGAGTGCCACCAGCGCGGGCGTGCGGCGCACGAGGTGCAGCGAGTGCCACGTGTTCTTGCCGAAGTCGTGCGTCGGGTCGACGAGCACGCTCGCGGGGTCGATGCCGAGGTCGGCCGCGCGACGGGCGGCCGCGGCCAGCGTCGCGACGACGTCGTCGACGACCCCGTCGAGCGGGTCCTGCTCGTCGTCGGGACGCTCGTCGTCCGGATGCTCCCGGGGTGCGCGCTCGGCGGGCGACGACGGGTAGGTGACGCGGAAGGGGTCGGTGCGCGGGCGCGCACCCCCGGTGTGCGAGCAGACGACGCCGAGCCCGTGCTCGGCCGCGACCGCGACGAGCTCCGGGTCGTGCCCCGCCCACGTGTCGTTGACGAGGTCCGCACCCGCGAGCGCGGCGGCACGCGCGACCGACGAGCGCCACGTGTCGACGCTGACCAGCAGGTCCGGGTGCCGGCGCCGCACGCGCTCGATCAGCGGCACGACGCGCGCGATCTCCTCGTCGGGCTCGACCCGCGGCCCCCGGCCGGCGCGCACGCCGCCGAGGTCGACGATGTCGGCGCCCTCCTCCTCGGCGCGCGCCACGGCCGCGTCGGCGCCGGCCTCGTCGTACCGCGCGGGCGCGTAGAAGGAGTCGGGCGTGCGGTTGACGACGGCCATCACGACCGGTCGGTCCAGCCCGAGCTCACGGTCGCGCAGTCGCACGACCGCCCCCGCGGCGGGCACGCCCAGCAGGCTCACGACGCGTCGCTGGAGGCCTGCGCCTCCTGCTGCGCCTGCGCGGCCTCGGCGACAGCCGCCTCCTCCTGCCGGCGCAGCTCCGCACCGCGCGTGACGACGATCTCGACCGCTTCCTCGGCGGTGTCGACCACCTGGAGGAGGTCCCGGTCGACCGGCGAGATCAGCCCGGCGGCGACGACCGGGCCTGAGATCCAGTCGAGCAACCCCTGCCAGTAGTCACGCCCGACGAGCACGATCGGGAACTCGATCACCTTGTGCGTCTGGACGAGCGTGAGGGCCTCGAACAGCTCGTCGAACGTGCCGAAGCCGCCCGGCAGCACGATGAAGCCCTCGGAGTACTTGACGAACATGGTCTTGCGCGCGAAGAAGTAGCGGAAGTTGACGCCCAGGTCGACCCAGTCGTTCATGCCCTGCTCGAACGGCAGCTCGATGCCGAGACCGATCGAGACGCCGCCCGCCTCCTTGGCGCCGCGGTTCGCGGCCTCCATGATCCCGGGGCCGCCGCCGGTGATGACCGCGTACCCCGCCTCGACGAGCAGCCGCGCGACGTCGACCCCCAGCGCGTACGCGGGCTCGTGGGCCCGGGTGCGCGCCGAGCCGAACACGCTCACCGCGGGCCCGACCTCGGCCAGCGCGCCGAACCCCTCCACGAACTCCGACTGGATGCGCATGACGCGCCACGGGTCGTCGTGCAGCCAGCTCGCACCGCCCACGGGGCGGCTCAGCAGCCGCTGGTCGGAGGTGCTCGTGGGGATCTGCTGCCCGCGCAGCAGCACGGGGCCCTTGCGGTAGCCGCGGCCCGGCTCCGGCTGTCCGTCGTCGCTCATGGGGCGAGCCTAGGAGGTCAACCAGAGGCGCAGGGCGTCGAACGACGCCTGGAGCTGGTCGACGGGGCACCGCTCGTCGTCCTTGTGGGCGAGCAACGGGTCGCCGGGCCCGAAGTTCACGGCCGGGATGCCGAGCTCGGCGAACCGGGCGACGTCCGTCCAGCCGTACTTGGGCGCGGGTGCACCCCCGGTGACCGCGAGCACGGCGCGCGCGAACTCCTGGGCGGCGGGCGCGTCGAGGCCGGGCCGGGCGCCCGCGGCCACGTCGGTCACGACCACCTCGTAGCCCGCGAACACCTCGCGCACGTGCGCCTCGGCCTGATCAGGCGTGAGCGACGGCGCGAAGCGGTAGTTGACGGTGACGACGCACGAGGCCGGGATGACGTTCGTCGCCGAGCCGCCGCTGATGAGCACCGCGTTGAAGCTCTCGCGGTACACGAGCCCCTCGACCTCGACGGACCGCGGCTCGTACGCCTCGAGCCGGCGCAGCACCTCACCCGCGGCGTGCACCGCGTTGACGCCCACCCACGCGCGCGCCGAGTGCGCGGCCACACCGCTGAGCCGGACCTCCGCGCGCAGCGTCCCGTTGCAGCCGCCCTCGAGGCCGCCGTCGGACGGCTCGCCCAGGACCGCGAAGTCGCACTCGAGCCACTCGGGGTGGTTCCGGACCAGACGCCCCAGCCCGTTGAGCTCGGACGCGACCTCCTCGTGGTCGTAGAACACCCACGTGACGTCGCGCGTGGGCTCGGGGACCTGCACCGCGAGCGCGAGCGCGACCGCGACCCCGCCCTTCATGTCGACGGTCCCGCGACCCCACAGGTAGCCGTCCTGGAGGCGCGTCGGCAGGTTGTCCGCGACCGGCACCGTGTCGAGATGCCCCGCGACGACGACGCGCGAGCCGCGGCCCAGGTGCGTCCGGGCGACGACCGCGTCGCCGTCGCGCAGGACCTCGAGGTGCGGCGCGGTCCGCAGCGCCTCCTCGACGAGGTCGGCGAGCGCACGCTCGTCGCCGGAGACCGAGGGGACGTCGCAGATGGCCCGCGTGAGGGCGACGAGGTCGCCGTGCGGGTCGAGGAGGGGATGCGTCACGCCCCCGAGCCTAGGCTGCGCCACGAGGGCTACCCACGGGTAACCGTCCAGGTCACCGTAGGCTGGTCCGCATGACTTCTCGCCCCGCCTGGGGGTTCGGTCTCGCGACCACCACTCTCGACGGCATCACCCTCGACACCTGGTACCCCGCTCCCGTCCTCGGTCAGCCCGACGAGGGCGCGTCCGCACCGGCGGAGCTGCAGGAGAGCCACGACGACGCGCGCGGCGTGCGGGTGCGCCTGGTCCGGACCGTGATCGACCTGGACGCCCCGCCCGCCGACACCTGCGACGCGTACCTGCGGCTGCACCTGCTGTCGCACCGGCTCGTCGCACCGCACGGGGTGAACCTCGAGGGGATCTTCGCGGCGCTGCCGAACGTCGTCTGGACGGACCGTGGTCCGTGCGCCGTCGAGGGCTTCGAGACGACGCGTGCGCGCCTGCGAGCGGTCACGGGCGTCGCGCCGACCGTCTTCGGCGTCGACAAGTTCCCGCGCATGGTCGACTACGTGCTCCCGTCCGGCGTCCGCATCGCCGACGCCGACCGGGTCCGCCTTGGGGCGCACCTCGCGCCCGGGACGACCGTGATGCACGAGGGCTTCGTCAACTTCAACGCCGGGACGCTGGGCACGTCGATGGTCGAGGGCCGCATCTCGGCGGGCGTCGTCGTCGGCGACGGCTCGGACATCGGCGGCGGCGCGTCCATCATGGGCACGCTGTCGGGCGGCGGGCGCGAGGTCGTCTCGATCGGCCGGCGCACGCTGCTGGGCGCGAACGCCGGCCTGGGCATCGCGCTCGGTGACGACTGCGTGGTCGAGGCCGGGTTGTATGTGACCGCGGGCACCAAGGTGACGCTCGTCGGGTTCGGCGAGGGCTCGGGCCGCGTCATCAAGGCACGCGAGCTGTCCGGCGCGAACGGGGTGCTGTTCCGTCGCAACTCGCTCACCGGGGGCGTCGAGGCGGTCGCGCGCGCGGGCACGGGCGTCGAGCTCAACGCGGCGCTGCACGCGAACTGACCGTGGCTCGCCGTCCGCGCCGACGACGCCGCTCGACAGCCGCACGCGTGCTGCTCGGGCTCACGGCGTTCGTCGTCGTGCTCGGGGTCGCCGCCGCGGTCGTCGTCGCTGCGCTCGACCGGCTCCAGCCGGACGCGCCGCTCGTCGCGCGTTGCGCAGTCACGGTCGACGACACCGACTGGAGCCTGAGCCCCGACCAGGCGCAGAACGCGGCGTTGTTCGCCGCGATGGCGCAGCGACGCGGGCTACCGGCGCGGGCCGTCACGATCGCGATCGCGACGGGCCTGCAGGAGTCGCGGCTCGAGAACATCGACTACGGCGACCGCGACTCCATCGGTCTGTTCCAGCAACGCCCCTCGCAGGGCTGGGGCACGATCGAGGAGATCATGGACCCCGTCTACTCGACGGGGAAGTTCTACGACGGGCTCGTCAAGGTCGACGGCTACGAGGACCTCGAGGTCACCGTCGCCGCGCAGGCCGTGCAGCGCTCGGGCTTCCCGGACGCGTACGCGCAGCACGAGACCCGGTCCCGGGCCTGGGCGTCGGCGCTGACCGGCCACTCCCCCGCGGCCCTCACGTGCACGCTGCCCGACCCCGAGGCCGCGGGCACGCCCGAGGCCGCCGCCGAGCGGCTCGTGCGCGACTTCGGTGACCTCGCGCACGAGCGAGTCCCCGCGTCCGAGGACAAGCCCGCGACCCTCGTCGTGCACGCGGGGGCCCTGGGTGACGCCCCCGAGCGCCAGGCCTGGGCCGTCGCCGCGTGGGCGGTCGCCACCGCGCAGACCCTCGGGACGACGAGCGTCGACGTCGCCGACCAGACCTGGGCCCGCACCTCGACGGCCTGGGCCACGACGGATGCGCCCCTCCCCACGGGCGACGTCCGCCTCACCTTCGCCCCCTGACCCACCCGTCCGCACCCGGTCGCTGCAGGGATGAATGCAGCGCATGTGCACGTGGCCGCCACCACCCCTGCATCCATCGCTGCATCGAGGGGTCCGGGTAGCAGGTGGCCGGAGTCAGGCGGGGCGGGAGTCAGGGGGTGGGGTGGGGGCGTTGCCTCGGGAGAGGCCGAACGCGACCGCGGCGACGAACGCGAGGATCGCTCCCCACCAGCCGAGGCCGACGAGGGCCGCGAGCAGCGCGACCGCGACGAACGGCGCGAGCTGGGTCAGGTAGCGCAGCGGCCAGCGCAGGCGCGACGGTGAGCGAGGCGCGTTCCAGCGTGCCCAGACGATCACGACCGCGGACACGACGAGCACGGCGACGACCGCCGCGAGCGCCCTGCGCCCGGGCACGTCCGCGAGCATCCCGAGGCGCCAGCCCGTGACCCCCGCGAGCACGAGCAGACCGACCTCGCAGCCGAACGCGACGACGGACAGCGGGCCGCGGACGCCCGGCGGCAGCGCGCCACCCCCACCGGCCGGGGCCGGTCCGGGGGTGCGCGTGCCGCTCACGTCAGCGCCGGATGGACGTCAGCGCTGGTCGGCAGGGACGTAGTCGCGCTCGACGGCGCCCGTGTAGACCTGGCGCGGGCGGCCGATCTTGGTGGCCGGGTCGGTCATCATCTCGCGCCACTGGGCGATCCAGCCGGGCATCCGGCCGAGCGCGAACAGCGGCGTGAACATCGACGGGTCGAAGCCCATGGCCTTGTAGATCAGGCCCGTGTAGAAGTCGACGTTCGGGTAGAGCTTGCGCGAGATGAAGTAGTCGTCGCTCAGCGCGATATCCTCGAGCTTCATGGCGATGTCGAGCAGCTCGTCGGCCGCACCCAGCGCGGTGAGGACCGCGTGCGCGCTCTCCTTGACGATCGCGGCGCGCGGGTCGTAGTTCTTGTAGACCCGGTGCCCGAAGCCCATGAGCCGGACGCCCTGCTCCTTGTTCTTCACGCGCGTCATGAAGTCGGTCGCGTCGCCGCCGTTCGCCTGGATCTCGGCGAGCATCGTGAGGACAGCCTCGTTCGCGCCGCCGTGCAGCGGCCCCGACAGCGCGTTGATGCCCGCGGCCACGCTCGCGTAGAGGTTCGCGTGCGACGAGCCGACGATCCGCACCGTCGAGGTCGAGCAGTTCTGCTCGTGGTCGGCGTGCAGGATGAGCAGCTTGTCGAGCGCCTCGACGACGACCGGGTCGGGCTCGTACTGCTGGTACGGGACCGCGAACGTCATGCGCAGGAAGTCCTCGACGTACCCGCGGCTGTAGTCCGGGTAGAGCAGCGGCTCGCCCTTGGACGTGCGGTGCACGTACGACGTGATGGTCCGCGTCTTGGCCAGGATGAGCACCGTCGCGAGCTCGACGGTCTCCGGGTCGAACGGGTCGAGCGACTCCGGGTAGAACGTCGACAGCGCGTTGATCGCCGACGACATCACGGCCATCGGGTGCGCGCCGCGCGGGAAGGTGCCCATGAACGTGCGGAAGTCCTCGTGCACGAGCGTGTGCCGGTTGACCCGCTCCTCGAACGCGTCGAGCTCGGCCGGTGTGGGCAGCTCGCCGTGGATGAGCAGGTAGGCGACCTCGAGGAAGCTCGCCTTCTCGGCGAGCTGGTCGATCGGGTACCCGCGGTAGCGCAGGATGCCCGCGTCGCCGTCGATGTAGGTGATCTTCGACTCGCAGGACGCGGTGTTCATGAAGCCGGGGTCCACGGTCACCAGGCCGGTGTCCCGCAGCAGGGTGGAGACCACCACGCCGTCGTTGCCCTCGGTAGCGGCGACGACCGGCAGGTCCTTCGCCTGGCCGTGCACCACCAGCTGGACCGGTGCGGTGAGGGTCTCGGACATGGCGTTCCTTCCTGCGACGGACCTGCGCGCGGTTGCGCGCGAGTCGTCACCGACGTCGGCTCGACAGCCGGGAGAGGCCTCCGTTGGCCTCGTCGACCGTACCTGCGGCCGACACCAGGTGACGAATCCTGGGACGATCCGATCCGGTGTGAATCAAGTCACACCCCATCCTGTCAGGCGCCGCGCACGCGAGCAGCGGCCTCCGCGATCAGCTCGTCGGAGCCCGTCAGCGCGACGCGCACGTGCCCGGCGCCGGCGGGCCCGTAGAAGGAGCCCGGCGCGACGAGGATGCCGAGCCCGGCCAGGTCGGCCACGGTCTGCCAGCAGTCCTGCCCGCCCTCGGGCCGCACCCACAGGTACAGCCCCGCGGCCGACTCGTCGACGACGTAGCCCGCGTCCTGCAGCGCCGCGCGGAGCAGCACGCGTCGCGCGCGGTAGCGCTCACGCTGCTGCGCGACGTGCTCGTCGTCGTCGAGCGCGACGGTCATCGCGGCCTGGACGGGACCGGGCACGATCATCCCGATGTGCTTGCGCGTCTCGAGCAGGCGGCCGACGAGCGCCGGGTCGCCCGCGACGAACGCCGCGCGGTACCCCGCGAGGTTCGACTGCTTCGACAGCGAGTACACCGCGAGCAGGTCGCTCACGTCGCCGCCCGTGACGCGCGGGTCGAGGATGCTCGGCACGCCCTCGCGAACCCACGGCTCGTCCCAGGCGAGCTCGGCGTAGCACTCGTCGGACGCGACGACGACCGGCCGACCGTCCCGCCGCGCTGCCTCGCGCGCCGCCGCGACGACCGCCGCGAGCTCGTCGACGCCGAGCACCGCGCCGTGCGGGTTCGCCGGCGAGTTGAGCCACACCAGGCGGACGTCGCCGGAGCCCTCCGCGAGCCGGGCGGCGGGGTCCGCGCACGGCTGCGGGCTCGCGCCGGCGAGGCGCGCACCCACGTCGTACGTCGGGTACGCGACCGCGGGGTGCAGCACGACGTCGCCCGCGCCCAGGCCGAGCAGCGAGGGCAGCAGCCCGACGAGCTCCTTCGAGCCGACCGTCGGCAGGACCCCGGCCGGGTCGAGACCTGCGACGCCGCGGCGGCGCGCGAACCAGCGCACGACCGCCTCCCGCAACGCGGGCGTGCCGTGCGTCTGCGGGTAGCCCGGCGAGTCCGCCGCCGCGACGAGGGCCTCGCGCACCACCGCGGGCGTCGGGTCCACGGGTGTGCCGACCGACAGGTCGACGATCCCGCGCTCGTGGGCCCGCGCGACCTGCGCGAACGGCGTCAGCGTGTCCCAGGGGAAGTCCGGCAGCGCCCCGGTCAGCAAGCCCATGCGGGCTCAGTCACCGTGGACGCGCAGCGGCAGCGTCGCGATGATCGGGTGGTCCTTGTCGATCTCACCCATCTTCGCGGCACCGCCGGGCGAGCCCAGGTCGTCGAAGAACTCGACGTTGGCCTTGTAGTACTCGCTCCACTGCTCCGGGACGTCGTCCTCGTAGTAGATCGCCTCGACCGGGCAGACCGGCTCGCACGCCCCGCAGTCCACGCACTCGTCGGGGTGGATGTACAGCGACCGCTTGCCCTCGTAGATGCAGTCCACGGGACATTCCTCGATGCACGCCTTGTCCTTGACGTCCACGCAAGGCTCAGCGATCACATACGTCACGGCAGGTCCTCCACTTGACGGGTCGTCCCTAGTATTCCCCACATGCGCGCGCACACGACCTGGTGTCCACCCTGCGACGGGCGGGACGAGCCGTGACCTCGACCACTCCGCGGTCCTGGCGGGACGCGACGGCCGGGACGCGCGTCGTCGTCCGTCGGCGCCTGCAGGACCCCGCGCCGGACGGGCCGCACCTCACCGACGTCCTCGGCGTCGTCCTGCACGTGGACGACGACGGCCTGACGCTCGACACGTCGCACGGGCCGGCCCGGATCTCCGGGGGCGACGTGGTGCTGTGGAAGCCCATCCCGCCGCCGCCGGAGCGGCGCGCACGACGTCACTGACGCCGGGCGTCAGTCCTTCTCCTCGTCGTCCTTCTTCGGCGGCTCGCCGCACACCACGCGGTTCTGCGGCTTGTACCGCCACGAGTTCGACGTGGTCTCCTCGAGCTTGCCGTCGAGGAAGAGCTTGCGCGTGACCGTCACCGAGAACCCGGGGTTGCCCGCGGACTGCGGCGAGCAGGTCTTCGAGTCGGAGTAGACGGTCGACGGCTGCACGACGCCCGAGCGCCCGCTCGTCGTCGACTCGACCGTGTAGTACTTGGTGCCCCAGATCCGCACGTACGCGCGACCGCCCGAGACCCAGCCCTGCACGAGCGCACCGTACGGCGTGGTGTTCTTCCACTTCATGTCGATGCTGCCCGTGAAGATGGTCGCCTCACGACCCTCGGGGTACCGCGAGAACCACTCGCTGTGCGGCGTGTGGTCGACGTCTTCCATGCCCGCGAGGTACGCGGCGTTGAACGTCGTCGTCGACACCTGCGACAGCCCGCCGCCCCACGCGTCGGAGTGCTCGCCGTTGACGATCGCACCGGCCTGCACGAACCCGTGCGCGCCGTCGATCGGGCCCAGCGAGTCCGTCAGGCTGAACGTCTCACCCGGGCGGACGAGCACGCCCGAGATGTTCGCCAGGCCCTGCGCGATGTTCTTGGTGCGGCGCGGCTCGCTCGTCAGCGGCGTCGAGAACTCGGAGACGATCTCCTTGATCCCGAGCTTCTCCATCGCCTCCGTCGTCTCCGACGGGTCGGTCTGCGACAGCTCCACGGCCGCCGTGCGGTCCTGCGCGTCCGCGACCGCGGCGACCGCGCTCGCGACGTCGTCGGCCGCGACGGTCGTGCCGGGCTCGCCCGGGACCAGCACCGGCTTGTCGTCCTGGAACTCGAAGTGCGCGTCCGAGGCCGACGTCAGCACGCCCTCGGGCAGCTGCGCGACGACCTCCTGAGCGAGTGCCTCGCCGTCCAGCTGCAGGACGAGCCGGCCGTCCTCCGGCTGCATCGAGGCCGCGGCCGCGAGCGTCGCGGGCTGCAGCACCGCGAGCTTGTCCGCGACCGTCACCGAGATCGGCGCCGAGACGAGCGGCTCCGCGACCTCGTCGAGCGCGGCCTGGGCCGCGGCCTGCGTGATCGCCGGCTCGACGACCTGCGTCGGCAGCACGATCGGCTGCGCCGCGACCAGCCAGTCCCGCGCGACGACGTCGGCCGCCGCGTCCTCGTCGAGCGCCCAGCCCTCGGCCGCGTCGGTGAGCACCGCACCGCCGTCGACGAACAGCACCGCGCCGTCGACCGGGGCGAGCGAGAGCGACGTCCCGAGCGCCTCGAGCGCACCCGTCAGCTTCGCCTCGTCGACCGGCGTCACCGGGTCGCTCTCGCCCAGGCCCGCGACCTGGTGCCACAGGCGCAGCGGGTCGGCAAGGTCGACTCCCGTGAGCCCGTCGACGGTCGCCTGCGCGTCGAACGACAGGCCCGCCGTCTGCGGCTCGAGGGTGGCCTGCACGTCGTTCGCCTGGACCGCGACGGTCGTCCCCGTCGACGACGACAGCTCGTCGTCCAGCCGGGCCACCGCCTCGTCAGACGAGAGCCCGCCGATGTCGACGCCCGCGACCGACGCACCGCGCGGCACGCGGTCGGCAGTCGCGTAGCTCGCGCCCACGTACGCGCCACCGAGCACGACGAGCACACCCGCGCCGATCAGCAGGCGGCGCGGCCAGCGGCGCTCGCGCTCCTCGGGCTCGAACGCGTCGAACGGCGAGGGCTCGCGCGGCGTCTGCGGCACCGTGCCCGCCGTGACTCGCGCCGGACCCACAGGGGGCAGCGGCTGCGTCGGGTCGGCCGGTGCGGGAGCGGGGGTCGGAGCGGGGCTCGCGGCCGTGGCGGCCGGCAGCACGCTCGTGCGGTCCGCACGACCGGGCAGCACCGACGACCGCTCGGGCACCGCACCGGGAGCGACCCCGCCCGTGGGCTGCTGCACCACGGGCTGCTGCACCGCGGGGGCTTGGGCTGCGGGAGCGGGGGTGACCGGCGCGGGGGCGGCTGCCGCCGCAGGTCCGGCCGGAGCGGTCCGAGCTTGGGGCGTGGTCACGACCGTCTCGTCGACGGTCGGTGCCATGACCACCGTCTCGTCAGTCGCCGGCGCCATCACCACCGTCTCGGCTGCGCGCGGAGTCGTCGCGGCGGGCTCGTCGGTGACCGCTGCGGGAGCCTCGGATCCGGCCTCGTCGGCCGAGACGGACGTCTCAGCGGCGCCCACGGACTCCGCGGAGGGGGTCGCCTCAGCGGCGAGCGCCTGGGCGGACGGCTCGGTCGTGCTCTCGTCCGTGCCGGCGACAGGCTCGGCGGCCTCGGGGGCGGCGGACTCGGTCGGCTCGACCGGTTCGACGACGGACGGCTCGGCGCGCTGATCATCGGACCGCGGTGCGACCTGCTCCGGTGCGTCAGGCGCCACGTCCTCGCTCGGGGCCGAGGAAGCGCCGCTCACGGTCTCGCCGGTGACCCCAGGCGCGGGCTCGTCGGCGATCTCCACGGAGGCGGGCTCGGGCTCAGCCTCCGCGGACGCAGGCCCGTCGGTGACCTCGTCGGACGCCGAAGTATCGGACGCCACCGTGTCGGACGCCACCGTGTCGGACGCCACCGTGTCGGACGCCACCGTGTCGGACGCCTCATCGGACGCGGTCTCGTGGGCGGATGCCTCGTCGACCGAAGCCGCGTCCCGCGCGACCTCGTCCGCGTTCGTCTCGACAACGGCAGGCTCGTCGGACGGGTGCTCGTCGGCTGCGGGCTCCTCGTGCTCGGGCTCGTCGGACGGCGCCTCGTCGGCGACCTCGTCCGCGTTCGTCTCGACAACGGCAGGCTCGTCGGGCTCGTCCGCGGCAGGCTCGTCGGCGGTCGACTCGTCGACGGAAGGCTCGTCGACGGGAGGCTCCTCAGCGGTCGTCTCGTCGACGGCTGGCTCGTCGGCGGTCGTCTCGTCGGCGGCTGGCTCGTCGGCGGTCGTCTCGTCGACGGCAGGCTCGTCAGCGGCGACGGGCTCGTCGGGAGCCCGCTCGTCCGACGGCTCGGTGGGCTCCGTGGGCTCGTCGGCGGGCGGCGCCTCGGTGACGACCGGGATCTGCCGGGTCTCGTCGTGCAGAGCCGGACGGCGCTCCCCCGCGCCCCAGACCGGCCAGACGACCTCGTCGCCGGACGCTGGCTTCGACGGCTCGTCGTGGTCCGGGCTGTCGACGTCGGTACGGTCGGTCATCGCTTCCCCTGCTCGGTCGTGTTGCGCCCGGCAATTCTACGGTGCGCAGCGCCGAGCCACGCGCACGCGCGCGCCCGTGGCGCCGCAGGTGAGAGGTCTGCCCGACCCCTGCACGTGCGCTCCACGCCGCGTCCACGACCCAGTCGCGTCGCGTGACGGGCGAGCCTCAGCGTACGTCGCGCAGTCGCCCGTCCAGGTGGATCAACCCGCCCGCGTCGGCGGCGCCGCGCTCCGCCACGAGCACCTCGCCGACGACGACGTCGTGGTCGCCCGCGCCGTGCAGCGCGAGCGTGCGGCACTCGAACCACGCAGCCGCCCCGTCGAGACGCACGCCCGACGCGACGGACGCCGCGTGGTGCGGGACGCGGGCCAGCTGGTCGACGGCCGGACGGCCGGGCGAGGCGAGCCAGTCGGCGACGGGGCCCTGGCCCGCGCCGAGCACGCTCACGGTCCACGTGTCGACCTCGTCGAGGGCGTCGCGCAGACGCGCGTCGGAGTGCACGCAGAACAGCAGGAGCGGGGGCTCGAGCGACGCCGAGGACGCCGAGCTCACGGTCATCGCCCAGACCGTCCGGCGCCATGTCGTCGTGACGACGGCGACGCCCCCGGGCAGCGCGGCGACGGCCCCGCGGAACTCGTCCTTGGTCGCGGTCACGCCGCGCCGTCGGTGCTCTCGGACGCGCGCGGTGGGCGCGGTGGGCGCGGGGTGTCGTCGAACCACCTCCGCGGCGCGAGCGCACCCAGGACGAGCACGAGGATCGACCCCCCGATCCAGGCCCCGCCCAGCCAGGGCGAGTTCACGTTGTCGCCCGCCGGGATCAGCACGTCGCCCCCGGGCCCCGTCTGCGTGAGCACCTGGACGGCGAGGAACACGCCGCCCGCGATCCCGACGTAGGCGGCCCAGCCACCCCACGCGCGCACCATGACGGTCGCGGCGAGGACCAGGGCGAGCGCGGCGAGCAGTCCCCAGGGGGGCAGGCCGCGATGCACGACGGTCCCGAGCGCGCCGATCACGACACCGAGGAGGAAGGCGAGGAAGGCCCGCACGAAGGTCTGCGGGGTCAGCGGCTGCACGGCGTCAGGCTACCGGCCGTACCCCTGCGGGCCAGCCCAGGTCCGGCAGGGGCTCACGCGCGCCGCGCAGCCAGTCCGGGACCGCCACGCGGTACTGCTCCACGGGCAGCACCGGCTCGGCGAGTCCCAGGCTAAGCGCGTACCGCCCGACGAGCGCGGCGTCGCCCTCGACCGGCTCGACGCCCTGCACCTGCGTCGCGTGCGCGCGCAGGGCGGCGAGGACCGCGTCCCGCACGGGCGCGACGTCCACCTCGAGCGCGATCTCGTCGTCGGGCACGACGACGGACGCGAACACGTCGTCGTCCGCCGGGGCGGTCAGTCCGCCGAGGTCGGCTCCCACGGCCCGCAGCGCCCGGCGCGCGGCCTGCGCGCGCGTGCGGCCCTGCGCGGCCCACAGCACGACGGGGACCTCGTACGGCTCGCCGGCCAGTGTCGCGAGCTCGACGGCCCGGTGCGCGACCTCGTGCGCCCGCACGTGGTCGGGGTGGCCGTACCCGCCGCCGGGCTCGTACGTCACGACGACGTCGGGCCGACGGTCGAGGAGGAGCGCCGCGAGCGGCGCAGCGAGCTCGTCGAGCGGGCGCACCGAGAACGCCGTGCCGGCAGCGACGGCGTCGGGGGCGGCGACTGCGCGGCGTCCCTCGTCGGCCCAGGCCATGCCGGAGTCCTCGAGGCGGCCCCCGGTCCAGCCGGGCAGGGTGTCGAGGAGGTGGTGGTCGGTGACGCCCAGCGCGGCCGTCGCGGCCGCCAGCTCGGTCTCGCGGTGCGCCGCGAGCGCCGGTCCGTCACCCTCCAGGTGCGCGAGCGCGGCACCGATGACCTCGCCCCGCTCGCCGCGCGTGCAGGTCACCAGGGTCACGGGCCGACCCGCGGCGGCCCAGGTCGCGAGCAGCGACCCGGTGGCGAGCGTCTCGTCGTCGGGGTGGGCGTGGACGGCCAGCAGGCCACCGGACCGCTGCCCCGACGACGAGCTCACGTCAGCCCTTCTTGGTGCGCGACCAGATCCGCGCGCGCTCCGTCTGGTCGAGCACGACCTTGCGGATCCGCACGACCTCCGGCGTCACCTCGACGCACTCGTCCTCGCGCGCGAACTCGAGCGACTCCTCGAGCGTCAGCTTGCGCGGCGGGACGACGTTCTCGAACGACTCCGCCGTCGACGAGCGGATGTTGTTGAGCTTCTTCTCCTTGGCGATGTTGACGTCCATGTCCTCGTTGCGCGCGTTCTCGCCGACGACCATGCCCTCGTACACCTCGGACGTCGGCTCGACGAAGAACGTGCCGCGGTCCTGCAGGTTGAGCATGGCGAACGGTGTCGCGACGCCCGCGCGGTCGGCGACGAGCGAGCCGTTGAGGCGCGTCTCGATGGGACCGGCCCACGGCTCGTAGCCCTCGGCGATCGAGGACGCGATGCCGGTGCCGCGCGTGTCGGTGAGGAACCGCGTGCGGAAGCCGATCAGGCCGCGCGCCGGGACGACGAACTCCATGCGGACCCAGCCGGTGCCGTGGTTGCTCATGGTCTCCATGCGGCCCTTGCGCTGCGCGAGGAGCTGCGTGACCGCGCCGAGGTACTCCTCGGGGACGTCGATCGTCATGCGCTCCATGGGCTCGTGGACCTTGCCGTCGATCGTGCGCGTGACGACCTGCGGCTTGCCGACCGTCAGCTCGAAGCCCTCACGGCGCATCTGCTCGACGAGGATCGCCAGGGCGAGCTCGCCACGGCCCTGCACCTCCCACGCGTCGGGACGCTCGGTGGGGACGACGCGCAGCGAGACGTTGCCGACGAGCTCCTTGTCGAGGCGGTCCTTGACCTGGCGCGCGGTGACCTTGTGCCCCTTGCCGCCCTTGCCCGCGAGCGGGCTCGTGTTGATGCCGATGGTCATCGAGATCGCCGGGTCGTCGACCGTGATCAGCGGCAGCGGGCGCGGGTCGTCCGGGTCGGTCAGCGTCTCGCCGATCGTGATGTCCTCGATGCCCGCGACGGCGACGATGTCACCGGGGCCCGCCGAGTCGGTGGGCACGCGGTCGAGCGCCTTGGTCTCGAGCAGCTCGGTGATCCGGACGTTCTGCAGGCTGCCGTCGTGCCGGGCCCACGCGACGGTCTGCCCCTTGCGCAGCGTCCCGTTGAAGACGCGCAGGAGCGCGAGTCGGCCGAGGAACGGCGACGCGTCGAGGTTCGTGACGTGCGCCTGCAGGGGCGCGCCCTCCTCATACGTCGGCGCGGGGATCTTCTCGAGGATGGTCGCGAACAGGGGCTCGAGGTCCTCGCTGTCCGGCAGGGCGCCGTCGGCCGGCTGGGTCAGCGACGCACGGCCGGCCTTCGCCGAGGCGTAGACGACCGGCACGTCGAGGATCGAGTCGAGGTCCAGGTCGGGGACCTCCTCGTGCAGGTCCGAGGCGAGGCCGAGGAGCAGGTCGGTCGCCTCGTGGACGACCTCGTCGATCCGCGCGTCGGGGCGGTCGACCTTGTTCACGACGAGGATCACCGGCAGCTGCGCGGTGAGCGCCTTGCGCAGCACGAACCGCGTCTGCGGCAGCGGGCCCTCGGAGGAGTCGACCAGCAGGACGACGCCGTCGACCATCGACAGGCCGCGCTCGACCTCGCCGCCGAAGTCGGCGTGACCGGGGGTGTCGATCACGTTGATGGTCACGCCGTCGGTCTGGCCCGCCGCGATCGCCGCCGGACCCCGGTAGAGCACCGCGGTGTTCTTCGCGAGAATCGTGATGCCCTTCTCGCGCTCGAGGTCACCGGAGTCCATCGCGCGCTCGTCGACGTGGTCGTGAGCGCCGAACGCGCCCGACTGCCAGAGCATGGCGTCGACGAGCGTGGTCTTGCCGTGGTCGACGTGCGCGACGATCGCGACGTTGCGCAGGTCGGCGCGGACTGCCGTACCGGAGACGGACGAGGGCATGCGGGCTCTTCTCGAATCAGGGTGTGGGGGTGCGCGCCGACGGCGGCGCCGATCGATCTTACTCGCTCACCCCGCATCGCGGGGTGTGACGTACGCGTCAGCTACGCGCTCGCCCAGGCCCACCAGTCGGTGAGGTCGGCGCGCGCGAGCTGGAGCAACGGCACCGCGCCGACATCGGGACGGCCCGCGAGCGCCTCGGCGCGCGTCGCCGTCAGGGCCGGTGCGCGCACGAGCGACGTCAGCGCACCGGCCTCGACGAGACGCGCGGCGAGCGCGGCCTCGCCGTCCGGCAGCGCGGCAGGGTCCAGCTGTGCGGCGAGCGCGGCGACCGCCTCGTCCGTCGCGGCGTCCGACCAGCCGGTCACGTTGCTCGCGCCGTCGGTCCCCCACCGCTCGACGAGCGAGGCGACCGGCAGCTCGTCCTGCACGGTCGGCACGAGCGCGACGTCCCAGGTGCCGGGCTCCGCCCACAGCGCGGTGGCCGGGTCGGACGTCGCGGCGACGACCTCGAACCCCGCCTCGTGCGCCTGCGCGGTCACGAGGTCGACGACCTGCGCACGCAGCGGGTCGACCGTGTTCGCGAGCAGCCGCACCGCGACAGGCGTCGTCACCTGCGCCCCGTCGAGCGCGTCGCGCGCGCCCGCGACGTCCGCCGTCCGCGTGTCGACCGCTCCCCCGGCGCCCGCCCCGACCGTCGCGAGCACCGACTGCTCGACCTCCGCCTGCGGCCACAGCGGTGCGACCACCTCGTCGACCACCTGCTCGCGCGGCACCGAGCCCCACAGCGCACGCCGCACCTGCGCCGCGCGCGCCACGTCGTCCGCAGTCACGTGGTCGGGGTCGGTGCCCTGCGCGGCCAGCACTGCCCCGGGAGCGACCTGCGCGACGAGCTGCCACACCGCGTCGCCACCGGCGACGACCCGCGCACCCGCGTCGTCGAGCGCCTCCCGCACGTCCGCCGTCGCGACCGGCGCGATCACGTCGACCTCACCGTCCCGCAGCGCCGTCACCTGGTCGAGGGGGTGCACGTCGGACCGCACGACGAGCGAGTCGAACCGGGCGGGGCGCGAGCCGGTGTACTGCTCGTTGCGCACGAGCTCGACCCGCTGGTCCGGCAGCACCTTCGACACCGCGTACGGCCCGGTGGTGACGGCGACGCCGGCCGCCGCCGCGAGGGCGTCGTCGTCGTAGGCGGTGCGCCACGCGCGGGACAGCGCGCTCAGGTCGTCGTGGTGGTCGGCGGGCGCGGCGAGCGCGGCGACGACGGCCTGTGCCGCCTGCGCGTCGTCCTCGACACCGAGCGCCTCCCTGCCGAGCACGTGCGCGGGGAGGTTGACGTCGAGCGCGACCTGCCAGTCCGGCACCGGCTGCGCGTAGACGACCGTCACGCGGCCCTCGTCGTCGACCGTCGGGATGGACTGGGCGTGCACGAGCGCGCGCGAGGTCGCGGCGAATGCGACGCCCGAGTCGAGCGCGTCACCGTTGACCACCTCGCCGTCGTCGCCCAGCTCGGGCACCACGTCGTCGAGCGAACCCGAGCGCGCCGCCCACTCGAGCAGCAGATCGGCTGCGGTCACCGGTACGCCGTCGGACCAGGTCGCGGTGCGCGCGAGCGTGTAGCGGACCGTGAGCGGGTCGTCCGCGAGCTTCTCGACCGAGCCGAACCCCTCGTCGGGCACGGCCCGGCCCCCGGCGTCGAGCGAGACGAAGCCGTCCTGCACGAGCGAGCGCACGAGGACCGAGCCGGAGGTCCGGCCACGGGGAGTCGCGGCGTTGAGCGAGGCGAACGGCACGTCGACCGCCACGACCACGCCGCCCGTCCGCGAGGGCAGCGGCGCGGGGTCGCCGGTGCAGCCGACGAGCGCGGCGAAGCCCACGGCGACGGCCGCGGCGAGGGCAACACGCTGCGTGACCGGTCGTCGTGCCACGCTCACCCCCCGCCCGCGCCGGGCACCGTCGGGACCGTCAGAAGCCGCGCCCCGCCTCGCGCTCGTTGTCGACCTCGGAGATCTCGTGGATCTCGCGACGCGTCGCCTCGTGCGCCTGGTGCGCCTCGTCACGCGCGAGCTCGAGACGCTGGGCCTCGAGGAGCGCGTCGCGCGCCTCGCGGCGCTCCTGCTGCGCCTCGGGGTCCGGCACCGGCACCGCCGCGAGCAGACGCTGCGTGTACGGGTCGACGGGGTGGTTGACGACCTGCGCGGTCTCGCCCACCTCGACGAGCTTGCCGTTGTGCATCACCGCGATGCGGTCCGAGAGCATCTCGACGACCGCGAGGTCGTGGCTGATGAACAGGCACGCGAACCCGTGCTCGCGCTGCAGCTCCTGGAACAGCTCGAGGACCGTCGCCTGCACCGAGACGTCGAGCGCGGACGTCGGCTCGTCGGCGACCAGGAGCTGCGGCTCGAGCGCGAGGCTGCGGGCGATGCCGACACGCTGGCGCTGCCCGCCCGAGAGCTCGTGCGGGTAGCGGTTGCGCATGGCGCGCGGCAGCTGGACCTGGTCGAGCAGCCGCTCGACGGCGCGCTGCATCTCCTGGCCCTTGACGCCTCGGTGCAGCAGCAGGGGCTCGGCGATCGACTCGCCGATCGGCAGCCGCGGGTTGAGCGAGCTGCCCGGGTCCTGGAAGACGATGCCGACCTTGGTGCGCAGCGGCTTGAGGTCGCGCATCGACGCGCCGACCATGTCCTGGCCGACGATGCTGAGCTTGCCGCTCGTGACGGGCAGCAGGCCGACGATCGCGCGGCCCACGGTGGTCTTGCCCGAGCCCGACTCGCCGACGAGACCGACGACCTCACCCTTGCGGATCTGGAGGCTCACGCCGTCCACCGCCCGGAACGCGGGCGTGCGCCGGCGCCCGGGGTACTCGATCACGACGTCCTGCGCGTCCAGGACCAGCGGACGGTCTTCGTCCGACGCCGTCGAGGTCGCCGGCGCCGTGCCCGCCCGCTCGGCCGCCGCCGCCTCGGCGCTGCGGCCCAGGTGCGGGACGGCGTCCAGAAGCTTGATCGTGTACGGGTGCTGCGGGCGGGCGAACAGCTCGCGCGCCTCACCCTGCTCGACGACCTGGCCGTCCTTCATCACGAGGATCTTGTCGGCCATGTCCGCCACCACGCCCATGTCGTGCGTGATGAGGACGATGCCCGAGTCGATGCGCTCGCGCAGGTCGCGCATGAGCTTGAGGATCTCGGCCTGGACGGTCACGTCGAGCGCCGTGGTCGGCTCGTCGGCCAGCAGGAGCTTCGGGTCGCACGCGAGCGCCTGCGCGATCATCGCGCGCTGACGCTGACCACCCGAGAGCTGGTGGGGGTAGGAGTCGATCCGGACCTCGGGGTCGGGGATCTCGACGAGCGTGAGCAGCTCGAGCGCGCGCGCCCGCGCCTCGGCCGGACCCATCTCGAAGTGCGTGCGCAGCGTCTCGACGATCTGGAACCCGATGGTGAAGACCGGGTTCAGGGCCGTCATCGGCTCCTGGAAGATCATCGCGACCTCGCGGCCGCGGATGCGTCGCAGCTTCGAGGCCGACATGCCGATGAGCTCACGGTCGCCGAGCTTCGCCGAGCCGCGGGCGCGACCGTTCGGCGGCAGCAGGCCCATGAGCGCCATGGACGACTGCGTCTTGCCCGAGCCGGACTCGCCGACGATCGCGAGCACCTCGCCGGGCCGCACGTCGTAGGAGACGCCCTGGGCCGCGGGGTACCACGTGCCGTCCACGTAGAAGTCGACGCCGAGGTCGCGGACCTCGAGCACGGGAGCGCTCGTGTCGGCGGGAGTCGGCGCGTCGGTGGTGTCGATGGCCACGGTCAGGATCCTTCCGGGGTCAGGTGGCGGCGCCCGGTCAGGGCCGCGCTCACCTGCTGGTCTGGGAGCATGGCGGGGTGGGTCCCACGCTGAGGTTCTCGTCGAGGTACGGACGGTGGCTGACCGTCGCGGCCGGTGCGGCCGGTGTCGTCGCTGTGGCGTCGATCGCCGCGACCGACGGTCTGGCGGCCGCGCTGCGCGCGCTGCCGGTCACCGGTCTGCTGGTGCTGTTGCTCTGGGCGGCGTACTGGCGCCCCGAGGTCGAGGTGTCCGACGGGGGCATCACCGTGCGCAACGTCTGGCGCACGGCTGTGATCCCCTGGCCGACGTACCGTGACGCCGAGGTGCGGTTCAGCCTGCGGATCGAGACGACCGACGGTGCGGTCGAGGCGTGGGCCCCGGCTCGCAGCAGCGGTTCCGCGCGCTGGCTGAGCCGCCGCGGACCGGCGGCGCCCGCACTGCCGGCCGACGACGAGCGTGTCGACGGCACGGCCGAGGACGCACTGCGCGCGATCGTGGACCGGCACGCCGCGCTCGCTCGCGCGGGACACCTCGATCGCGCCGAGTCCGCCGTGGCGACCGGCGCCGTGCACGTCGCACGGGCCTGGCACGCGCGCCTGCTCGGCGCGACGCTCGTCCTGCTGGCCGCGAGCGTTCTCGTGCTCGCGGCCTGAGCGCGCGGCGGTGACCCCGGCCGGGGCCGGGGTCACGCGCACGGTGCTGGTCGTCATGGCGGTCAGGCCGCGCCCGGGCCCATGCCCACGTTGCGGCCGTCGATGTGCGGCGGCATGGTCGTGGTCCGCGCCTCGGCTGCGGCGAGAGCCTTGGCCATCTTGCGCTCGGACGGGATGCGCTTCTGGCGCGGGTCGAACGCGTCACGCAGGCCGTCGCCGATGAAGTTGACGGTCAGCGCGATGACCACGATGAACAGACCCGGCCACCAGAACAGCCAGGGCCGCGTCGAGAACGCCTCCTGGTACTGCTGGATGAGCTGGCCGAGCGAGATCGTCGGCGGCTGGATGCCGAAGCCCAGGTAGGACAGCGCGGTCTCGAGCAGGATCGCCGAGCTCATGAGCAGCGTGGTGCTCACGATGATCGTGCCGATCGCGTTGGGCAGGATGTGCTTGAAGATGATCCGCCGGCTGCTCGCGCCCGCCACGCGCGCGGCGTCGACGAACTCCCGCTCACGCAGCGCGAGGAACTCGCCACGCACGAGGCGCGCGAGGCTGGTCCACAGCACCAGGCCGAGCGAGACCGCGAACAGCACCCCGGACACCTGGCCGGCGAGCTTGCCGATCACGGCGCCGATCACGATCGTCGGGACGGTGATGAACAGGTCCGTCGTGCGCATGAGCAGCGTGTCGAGCCGACCGCGGAAGAAGCCCGCGAGCGAGCCGACGAGCACGCCGATGCCGCACGCGACCAGGCCGATGATCACCATGACCATGAGCGAGGTCTGCACGCCGTGCATGACGCGCGCGAACAGGTCGCGCCCGAGCTCGTCCTGGCCGAACGGGTGCGCACCGATCGCGAAACCCTCGCCGCCGAGCCAGCTCGGCAGCGTGAAGGTGGGCGCGCCACCGGGGTTCACGACGTCGAGGTTGGTCTCGTAGCCGGTGTACTTCCACCACCCGGGAACCGGACCGAAGCCCACAGACGTGAAGGCGAGCAGGACGACCGCGATGAGCAGGCCGAGGCCGGCCATCGCGCCCTTGTGCCGGAAGAACCGGCGACGGACGATCTCGCCCTGGGACAGTCCGACGACGTCCTTGAGCTCGATCTCGTTCTCGGTCCGCTCGTTGCGGTCGGCGGGCAGCTGGGGGTCAGGAGAGGTGCTCATGCGTCCAACCGGATTCTCGGGTCGATCACCGCGTAGATGATGTCAGCGACGATGTTGGCGATGATGGCGAGCGAGGCCGTGATCAGCAGGTAGGCCATCACTGTGTCCTGCTCGGCCTCGCCGAGCGCGTGCACGAACAGCTGACCCATGCCGGGTCGCGCGAACACGGCCTCGGTGATGACCGCACCGCCGATGAGCGTGATGACGTCGATCGGCACGATGGTCGCGAGCGGGATCAGCGTGTTGCGGAACCCGTGCCGCACGACGACGACCCGCTCCGGCAGGCCCTTGGCGCGCGCGGTACGGATGTAGTCCTGGTTCATCACCTCGAGCATGCTCGACCGCGAGTACCGCGTGTACGCGGCGAACGCGATGAGCACGAGTGTCGCGGTCGGCAGGATCAGGTGGGTGAAGGCGTCAAGCACCTGCACCCAGTAGTTGCCGCCGAGGCCGGGCGTCTGGTCGCCGAACGTGGGGATCGGCCGTCCGCCGAGCGCCTTCGAGTACGGCGGCCACACCTGCATGACCTTGTCGACGAAGATCAGGGCGCCCATCACGAGCGCGACCGCGACGCCGGACTTCGCCGACACGCCCCAGTCCGGCCCGCCGTACAGGCGACCGACGACCCAGCCGATGACGCCGGTGACGACCGCGAGCCCGACGAGGATCCAGAACGCGCCCTCGCCGTCGACGCCGAACGCGTCGCCCTTGAACACGGTCTGCATCGGGAAGTACAGGACGAACCCGATCACGACGACCGTCAGCGCCGTCCACAGCGCCCGGCGGTTCTGCAGGCCCGCGAACACGCCGACGATCGCGAACGCCACGGCACCGCCGATGACGAGCAGCAGGATCGGGCCGATCTTGGGCTCGAGCCACCAGTTCGACAGCTGCAGGTAGGCGAGCATGCCGATCGTCGCGGCGGCACCGATCAGGAACACCTGGCTGCGACGGCGCACCGAGCCACCGATCGCGAGCATCCACAGCACGCCCATGCCGATCCCGACGACGGCGATCGTCGCCCACGCCAGGTTCGGGTCGCGCAGGAAGTCGTTGAACCCGATCGCGCCCCACTGCTTGAGCATCACCGCGACCCAGAACGAGGGCAGCGAGTACAGCAGGAACGACAGGAAGATGATCAGGTAGTCGAACGTCGCGTACTGCCGCAGCGCGCTGACGATCCCGACGGTGATGCCGAGCAGCAGCGACAGGAACGTCGCCGCGGTCACGAGCTGCAGCGTGGAGATGATCGCGTGGCCGATCAGTGAGCTCACCGACTCACCGGTGCGCCACGAGACACCCAGGTCGCCCTGGAGCACGTCCCCGACCCACTGGAAGAAGCGGATGACGGGACTGGTGTCGAGACTGAGCAGCTCGGTGCGCGCAGCCATCTGCTGTTCCTTGTTGACAGCGGTGCTCTCACGCAGGTCCTTCAAGGGGTCGATCGCCGCGGCGACCAACAGGTACATCAGAAATAGGGCCACGAACAGCGTGGCTAGGCCGGCTAGAAGCCGGCGGATGAGGAATCTCAGCACGGGTGGGCTACCTCTTGGTCGGTGCACCGCGGTCCTGGGGATAGTAGCCCCGCTGGCGCGGTCCGGTTGTATCCGGTCGTGCACGCGCTCAGGGCGCTGGGATGGTGCTCCCAGCGCCCTGAGCAGGAGTCACAGGCCGGCGACACCCGCCTTCCCGGCATCTCGTCGGGAAGGCGGGTGTCACGTGTGTCACTCCGAGGCAGCCTCTCCGGCCGTCCAGTTCCAGAAGCCGTAGAAGATCGTCGGAGCGATCGTCAGCTTCGAGACGTTGCCGATCTTCGCGGGGTTCCAGGCGGTGACGCCGGGGAACTGGAAGATCGTGACACCGAACGCGTCCTTGACGAGCTCGGCCTCGACCGCGGTCAGGATCTTCTCCTGCTCGGCCGGGTCGGTCTCGACCTGGAGCTTGTCGAACTCGGCGTCGACCGTCGCGTTCGAGTAGCCGTAGAAGTTGTTCGTGGCGCCGGTGCGGTAGTTCGCGTCCGACTCGGTCACGGCCGTCGAGGTCGACTGCCAGCCGAACAGGGCCGCGTCGTAGAAGTCGGTCGCGTTCGACAGGTCCGTGCCCCAGTCGGTCTGGACCTCGTAGGGAACCGCGTTGAAGCCGGCCTCGGCGGCGGACGCCTTGATCAGCTCGAACTGGTTGGTGCGGCGCGTGTTGTTCGGGTCGAACAGCACGCGGACCGTCGGGTTGGCGGCGCCGGCCTCGGCGAGCAGCGCCTTGGCGCCGTCGATGTCGACCTCGCCGTACGCCTCGGCCTGACCGTTGCCAGCGACGATGCCGTCGTACATCGGCGAGCCGGGGACCACCGTGTACGAGTCACGCGTCGTGGTCATCGTGGGGTCGAGCGGCGTGATGAGCTTGTCGACGATGTCCTGACGCGGGATCGTCTTGAGGAACGCGTCGCGGACCTTGTGCGCCTTGTCGGCGTCGCCGCCGTAGGTGGCCGGGTCGAACGGGCCGCCGTTGGCGAACTGCAGGTCGACGTGCTCGTAGGTGCCCTCGGCGCCGGTCGCGACCTCGACACCGTCGAGCTTCTGGACCGCCGTCAGGAGGTCGGCCGTGGCCTGCGGGTTGATGAGGTCGACCTCACCGTTCTGCAGCGCCTGGACCTGACCCATCGGGTCGCCGTTGTAGCGGACCGTGACCTTGTTGATCGCGGCCTTGTGGTCACCCTTGTAGTCGGGGTTCGCCGTCAGGGTGATGAACTGGTCCTTCACGAACTCCGTGATGGTGTACGCACCGGAGGTCACGAGGAGGTTCTTGTCGGCGTCGGCCGGCATCTGCGCGAAGTTGAAGTCGGTGCTCCAGACCTTCGCGATCTTCGACAGCGACGCGCTGTCGTTGTCCTGGATCGCCTTGATGACGGCGTCCTGGGCCTCGACGCCGTCCTCGATCGCGAGGGCGCGCTGACCGACCACGTGGGCCGGCAGGTTCATCGAGATGGCCGTCTCCCAGTCGGCGAACGGCTTGTCGTAGGTCAGCGTGATCGACTTGCCGTCGACCTCGGGGACCTGCGTGACGAGCGCCATGGCCGGGCTCGCGGCGTCGAAGTAGACGCCCGCGTCCAGCTCGGCCTGGTTGGTGATCTCACCCGTCTCGGGGTCGGTCACGGCCTCGACGTTGGTGTACTTGCCGCTCTGGGCGGCCCACTCCAGGAGGAGGTCGGCCGGACCGGCCGGCGTGCCGTCGGACCACTGCGCGGTGTCGGCGAAGGTGTACTTGATCTGCAGCGGGTCGTCCGAGAGCTTCTCGTACGAGCCGAACGACGTGTCCTGGACCAGGTTCAGGTCCTCGTCGTAGTAGTTGAAGCCTGCGTTGAGCATGTACAGGATGACGTTGTTCGCCGTCGCGTTGCCGGTCATGCTCGTGCCGTTGGCCGAGTAGAACGGCTGGTTCCACGCGATGTTGACCGAGCTGTCCTGGCTGATCCCGGCGTTGTCGTCCTTGGTCGCGTCGTCGTCGGCGGTGCCGTCGCTCGAGCACGCGGCGAGCGACAGGGCGCTCACGGCGGCGACCGCAGCCAGTGCGGCCTTACGGGTGATCCTCAATTGATCCTCCTGAATGAAGGTGGCGGGTCCCGCCGAGCACTCCGGATGACGAGCACCGGGCGCGACCGGGCGGCGGACCCACCAAGGTTGCGTGCAACGTTAGTCAAGCCAAATCGGGCAAAGTGGGTCCGTCGGCTCGCAGGGGCCGATCGTTACCCGATTGATACTGACCAGTAAGTCTCACCATGTGAGACCGTGACGGAAGTTCGTCCAGAAATATGCCCTTCCTCCAGCGGGAACCCTGTCCAGACCGCGTCAAATCGGCGGCCGCGGCCCGCGAGATGTGTTAAGGGCCCGTAACACGCCCGCTACACGCCCGATACATGCCGGCCACGCCGCCCGCACCTGTCGACGGTCATCCTCGTCTCCGACAGGCTCCCGCGCGCGGTGAACGGCCAGTTCTCCCGCGCGCAGGAGGCGGGCTCTCGCGCGCGGGAGCCGGGGACTCGCCGTGCGGCGCACGACGACCTCTCGCACGGTGAGCGCGGAGTCGGGGCGCACCGGCACAATGCGTCGCGTGAACCCGACCGACCTCGCGCGCCGCGCCGCGCGCACTCGCTGGTTCGCGGCCCTCGGCCGCGCGACGTCGCGGCTCGACCGGCGCCTGCAGCGCGCGACCGACGGCCGATGGACGGTGCTGGGCCGCGCCCACCTGCCGCAGCTCGTCCTCACCACGACCGGTCGCCGCTCGGGCGAGCCCCGCGAGGTCGTCCTGCTGCACGCCGTCGACGGGGGCTCGTGGGTGGTGCTCGCGTCCAACTGGGGCCAGGCGCACCACCCCGCGTGGGCGCTCAACCTGCTCGCGGCCCCGCACGCGCAGGTCACCGTGCGGGGCGCGACGACGCCCGTCGTCGCGCGGGTCGCCGGGCCGGACGAGGTCGACCGTCTGCTGCCGCGCATGCGCGCGATCTGGCCGGGGTACGAGGCCTACGCGCAGCGCGCCGGCCGAGAGCTGTACCTCTTCGTCCTCGACCCCGTCTCCGACGGCACCGCGGCGCCCGCGGGGCCCGGCACGGCCGACAGCGCCGACGGGAGCGACGAGACCGACGACCAGCCCGGCGGCTGACGGTGCCACCGGCACGGCGCCGACGGCGTCACCACCCTGCGCCGCGTCCGGACGCCGACCACGCGGCTGCCGCTCCGCACGACCAGACACCTACCGTGCGGTAAGTGATTCTGGGCTAGGCTCGCCCCGGGTGTGGAACCGCTCCCGCACGCGCTGCGAAGCCGCCCGCACGTGCTCCGGACCGGACGCCCGCCCACGCCACCGTCGCCGTGATCGTCGTCGTAAGGACTCCGTCGTGACTGCACCCCACGAGACCGCAGCAGTGCCCGTCGAGCAGACGGCCGGGCCCGCGTACCTCGACCCGACGCTGCCCGTCGCCACGCGCGTCGCCGACCTCGTCGGCCGCATGACGCTGCCGGAGAAGGTCGGCCAGATGATGCAGCTCGACTCGCGCGACGGCGTGCGTCAGCTCATCGAGGACGTCCACGTCGGCTCGATCCTGCACACCTCTCCCGCGCTCGTGCGCGAGGCGCACGAGGTCACGGCCCGGACACGCCTGCGGATCCCGCTGCTCGTCGCCGAGGACTGCATCCACGGCCACTCCTTCTACGAGGGCGCGACCATCTTCCCCACCCAGCTCGGCATGGCCGCGTCCTGGGACCCCGAGCTCGTCGAGCGGGCCGCGCGGATCACCGCGGTCGAGGTCGCCGCCACCGGCATCCACTGGACGTTCTCGCCCGTGCTCTGCATCGCGCGCGACCTGCGCTGGGGTCGCGTGTCCGAGACGTTCGGCGAGGACCCGTTCCTCATCGGCGAGCTCGCGTCCGCGATGGTCCGCGGCTACCAGGGTGACGGCCTGACCGACCCCACCGCGATCCTCGCGACCGCCAAGCACTTCGCGGGCTACTCCGAGACGCAGGGCGGGCGCGACGCCACCGAGGCCGACATCTCCCGGCGCAAGCTGCGCGCGTGGTTCCTGCCGCCGTTCGAGCGCGTCGCGCGCGAGGGCTGCGCGACGTTCATGCTCGGCTACCAGTCGATGGACGGCACGCCGATCACCGTCAACGACTGGCTGCTGACCGACGTCCTGCGCGGCGAGTGGGGCTACACCGGCACGCTCGTGACCGACTGGGACAACGTCGGTCGCATGGTCTGGGAGCAGCAGATCCAGCCCGACTACGCGCACGCGGCCGCCGCCGCCGTCAAGGCCGGCAACGACGTCGTCATGACGACCCCGCAGTTCTTCGCGGGCGCGCAGCAGGCGGTCGCGGACGGCCTGCTCGACGAGGCCGCGATCGACGCGGCGGTCGCGCGCATCCTGACCCTGAAGTTCGAGCTGGGGCTGTTCGAGGAGCCTCGTCGGCCCGACGCCGTCCGCATCGCCGAGGTCATGGGCGTCGCGCCGCACGAGGAGGTCAACCTCGAGCTCACGCGTCGATCGGTCGTCCTGCTGCGCAACGAGGGCGTCCTGCCGCTCGCCGGCGGGTGCACGGCCGGTCCCGACGAGCGTGCGGTCGCGCCCGCGGGCGCCGAGCGCCGGCGCGTGCTCGTCGTCGGCCCCAACGCCGACGACACCGACGCGCAGCTCGGCGACTGGGCCGGTCGCTCGGGCCAGGTCGACTGGCTGCCGGACGGCCATCCGCGCCACATGATCGAGACCGTTCTCGACGGGCTGCGCACGCGCGCCCCGGAGGGCTGGGACGTCACCCACGCGCGCGGCGCGGACATCCTCACGCTCGCGCCCGACCCCGAGGGCGAGTTCTTCCCCGACGGCCAGCCCCGCCCGCAGGTCGTCGTGCCGTGCGAGCCCGACGAGGCGCTCATCGCCGAGGCCGTGGCCGCCGCGCGCGAGTCCGACTACGTCGTCGCCGTGGTGGGCGACCGCATCGAGCTCGTCGGTGAGGGCCGCTCGACCGCGACGCTCGAGCTCATCGGCGGCCAGGTCGCCCTGCTCGACGCGCTCGCCGCGACCGGCACGCCGATGGTCGTCGTCGTCGTGGCGTCCAAGCCGCACGTGCTTCCCGAGTCCGCGCTGCAGGCGGACGCGATCGTGTGGGCCGCGAACCCCGGGATGCGCGGCGGGCAGGCGATCGCCGAGATCCTGCTCGGCCTCGTCGAGCCGTCCGGCCGCCTGCCGATCACGTTCGCGCGGCACGTGGGCCAGCAGCCGACGTTCTACAACCAGCTCCGTGGCCAGCACGGCACGCGCTACGCCGACCTCACGCAGCGCCCGGCGTTCGCGTTCGGCGAGGGCCTGAGCTACACGACCGTCGAGTACGGCGACCTCGAGGTGCTCACCCCTCGCCTCGGCGTGTCCGACGACGTGCAGGCGCGCGTGACGCTGCGCAACACCGGCTCGCGCCCCGCCCTCGAGACCGTGCAGGTCTACGTGAGCGACCTCGTGACCACCACGATGTGGGCCGAGTCCGAGCTCAAGGCGTACCGGCAGGTCGTCGTCGAGCCCGGCCAGACGGTCGTCGTGGACCTGGAGCTGCCGGTCGCGGCGTGCTCGATCGTCGACGCGGACGCGCGGCGCGTCGTGGAGCCCGGCGAGTTCGAGCTCCGGGTCGGGCCGTCGTCGGTGCGGGAGTCCCAGCTCACCGCGCGCTTCGTCGTCGCGGGCTGAACGGCGCAGGTCACGTCTCGACGCCTGCCGGGTCACGGCCTGACAACGACCTGGGTCGATGCGGGTCCCACGGACCCGACAGCGGCTACGGTTGCCGCCATGCAGGTTGAGGTCATCGGCGACCACCGCGTTCTGGTGCTGCCCGGATCCGGTCCGTCTCTCGGCGTGGCGCAGGCGACCGACCTCATCGGGGATGCCTGGGGCTACGACGCGAGCGTCGTCGCGGTCCCGATCGAGCGTCTCGACCCCGCGTTCTTCCAGCTCCGCTCGGGCGTGGCGGGAGAGATCGCGCAGAAGCTCGTCAACTACCACCTGCACCTCGTCGTCGTAGGCGACGTCAGCGAGCAGGTGGCCGCGAGCGAGTCGCTGCGCGCGTACGTCACCGAGTCCAACCGGGGACGGCACGTGTGGTTCGTCGCGAACGACGACGAGCTCACCCGGCGGCTCGCGGGCTGAGCCGGCCCACGCTCCTCCGGGCCCCGACGCCCGGATGCCGATGCGGCCCGCGGGCCTACGCGCGGTCCTGCCAGGTGCACAGGCAGATGCGGTTCCCCTGCGCGTCCGCCAGGACCCAGAAGCTCGGTGCGGCGCCGTCGTCGACCAGGCGTCCGCCGGCGGCCACGGCCGCGTCGATGCGCGGCTGCACCTCGCTCGGGTCCACCCACACGTCGAGGTGCCAGCGTTGCCGGGGCTCCTCGCTCCCGGACTGCTGGAACCAGACGGGCGGGAGCGCCTCGGCGGGGTCGCGCACCTCGTCGTCCTGGGCCCGGTAGCCGAGCGTCGCGGCGTAGAAGTCGATCACCTCGTGGTGGTCCGGGCTGTCGAGCGCGAGCTCGACGACAGCGCGCGACGTGCCCTGCAGCGCGTGCCCGGCCTCGGCGGCGCACGCGCTGATGTCGCGCGCGAGCCGCACGTCGCGCTCGGTCACGCCGCCGGCGTCATGGCTCGTGAGCCGCACGTCGACGTGCGGGTACCGCAGGTCGACGTCCGGGTGGTGCCCCTGCTCCTCGGCCGCGGCACCGATCCGGTTGACGAGCGCGAGCCCGGCGGCGAAGCTCCCGGTCGCGATGCGGGTGTGGAGCCCGCCGGGCAGGTGCACCCAGCCCGTCAGACCTGCGTCGGCGATCTGCTGTCCCGTCAGAGTTCCCATCGCCCCATGCTGACGCGGGGGTCCGACACGCGCAGGGCGAGCGGTCGGGTCCACGCTCGAGCGCCGGGCGCGACGGCCCGTCCCGTTCACCGCGCCCCGCCGTCCTCGCCAGGATCGACGCGGCGAAGGGCGCGTGCCGCGCGGGGGCTGAGGTCCGTGCGGGGCTCAGGTGCGCGCGCGGGCGCGGTACGCGCGGGCCTTCATCACGTCGCCGCACTCCCCCATCGAGCACCAGCGGCCGGACCGGTTGCGGGACGCGTCGTAGTAGACCCACTGGCAGTCGGGGTTGGCGCACGCCTTGAGGCGCTGCAGCCGCCCCTCGCGGTGCTCGTCCAGCACGACGACGAGCAGGCGGGCCAGGTCGTCGTCCTCGTCGGCGGGCGTCAGCCGGGGGCCGTCGGGGCCGACCCGGAGCACGAGCCGCCGTCGCGAGGCCTCGTCGTCGAGAGCCGCCGGGTCGCCGTCGACCACGAACGCACGCAGGGCGTCGCGCAGCGCGCGCAGCGGCGCGGGGGCCTCGGCGAGCGTGTCGACCCGGTGGAAGCGGTTGTCGGTGTTGAGCAGCGCCCGCAGTCGCTCGAGCGCGCCGGGTGCGACGCCCGGTTCAGCACCCTGGGTGATCCAGGGGTCGAGGGCGTTGACGGCGGGCACGAGACCCACCATAGTCGTCACCACCGTTATTCGTTCACTAGTGACGTAAGGACCGCGATGACGACGACCACCACACCGACGAGGCCGCGCGCCGACCAGCCCGGCTGCGACACCTCCGACATGCTCACGATCCACGCGCTGTTCCGCCGCGCGTTCACGGACCTGCCCGACCTGGTGCGCGGCGTCGCCGACGGCGACCTGCGACGCACCGCTGTCGTCGCCGCCCACGCACGTGAGGTCGCGGGCGCACTCCACCACCACCACACGGGCGAGGATCACCTCCTGTGGGACGAGCTCGAGAAGCGCGCCCCGGCGTGCGCGCTGCACGTCGGCCGCATGCGCGCTCAGCACGCCGTCACGGCCGAGGAGCTGCGCGAGCTGCACGAGGCGCTGCCCACGTGGGAGCGGACCGCGTCCGTGCCCGAGCGCGAGCACGTCGCCGACGTCCTCGACACCATCCGCAACACGCTGCTGACGCACCTCGGCGACGAGGAGTCCGCGATCCTGCCGACCGCGTCCACGGTCATGACGCAGCGCGAGTGGTCGGCGCTGCACGAGCACGGGATGAAGTCCGTCCCGCGCGACCGCCTCCTGCTGCAGCTCGGCTGGATCCTCGAGGTCGTCCCCGCCGACGAGCGAGCCGGCTGGCTCAAGGCCAACCTCCCGGCCCCCGCCCGGCTGCTGTGGCACCTCGTCGGCCGACGCCGGTTCGCGGCCCACCGAGCCCGCATCTACGCGAGCTGACCTCTCGCCGAGGCGCCCGGCACGTGCAGCATCACGCCCGTCGACGCCAGCCCGCCACCCGCCGGACGTCAGCCCGGGCGTGCTCAGCAGGGGGCGGGGGTGCCGCCGTCGCCCGCCACGCAGAGGTCCTTGCCCGGGCCGCCGTCCATGGTGTCCGCTCCCGGGCCGCCGACCAGCAGGTCCTTGCCCGCTCCGCCCTCGAGCACGTCGTCCCCGGGGCCTGCGAGAAGCAGGTCCGCGCCGTCGCCGCCGATCAGGCGGTCCTCGCCCTTGCCGCCGATGAGGATGTCGGCGCCGCCCAGACCGCACAGCACGTCGTCGCCGTACCCGCCGATCAGCAGGTCGCTCCACGGGGTCCCCGTCCGGGTGCAGACCACCTCGGCGGCGGGCTCCTCGATCTCGACCGCACCCGCCTCGCAGTCGATGCCGGTCGGCCGGGGCACGCCGCGCTGGTCGACCGCGAAAACCGTGCACGCGGCGGCGGGGACGGCGCCGGCGACGGGGCTCGTGCCGAGCGGCAGCCGGGTCTGGGTCGGTCCGCCGTTGTCGGCCAGCGTCCCGAGCTGCACGTCTCCGACGTTCGACTGGTCGCCGGGACCTCCGACGAACGCGCACGACGCGTCGCCGCCGACGTTGTACCCCGCCGAGGTCGTCGCGCCGGCGATCGCACAGTCGGCGCCGCCTCCCGCGGCCGCCCCGACGACCGAGCCGAAACTCGCGAGGCCCGCCGCCGTGCCGATGTTCGCCCCGGTCGGCGCGCTGTTGCCGACCACCGTTGCGTGCCGCAGGACCGCGTCGCCCGTGCTCGTGTAGACAGCGCCGCCGGTCACCTCCGCGGAGTTGCCCGAGAACGTGGAGTCGTCGACGTGGACCTCGCCGGTCACCGCGTAGATGCCACCACCACGGCCGTCCGCGCCGGTCGCCGAGTTCCCGCTGAACGTCGACCGGACGACGACGACCTGCGCCTGCGGCGCGTCGTCGGTCAGCTCGACGATCGACACGACCAGCCCGCCGCCCGGGCCGACGCGCGTGTTCCCGGCGACCGTCGAGTCGGTGATCGTCGCAGTCCGCTCGTCGGTCGGCTCGTCCTGGTCGACCGCCCACACGATGCCGCCGCCGGTCGTCGAGCCGGCCGGGACGTTCCCGGTGATCGTCGACTCGGTCACCACGAGGTCCCCGCACGCCGAGCAGGAGACGCCCGGCCCGCCGTTGTCGACGGCGGACGACCTGATGAACGTCAGCTCGCCCGCGCCCTGGCCCGTCGTGAAGACACCGCCCTGGCCGTTGTCGCTGATCGTCGAGTCCTCGATGCCGACCGCGCCGTCGATCGCGCCGATCGCCCGGCCGGTGTGCTGCGTGATGGTCGACCCGTGCAGCGAGATCCCCCCGAACGAGACCCGGATGCCGGTGCCGGTGTTCGGCCCGATCACCGAGTCGACGACCGCGATGCTCGACCCGTGGCCCTCCTCGCCGCTGTTCAGCACCGGACCGGTCGCCGCGTCGTTGCCGGACACGGTCACGCCCGTCAGCTCGAGGTCGCTGTTGAACCGCACCGCGGCGCCGTCGAAGGTGTCACCGCCGGTGGTCGTGAGGTCGCCGAGCGCGACCTGCGTGGTGCTGTCGAGCGTGTCGAGCACGCGTTCGTCGGGACAGGTCTGCGCGATCGTCGAGCCGCTGCCGTTCACCGTCAGCGCCTGCGCGCCGGTGTAGTCGAGGTCGCCGGCCACGTTCGCGTCCTCGTCGTCGCCGCACAGCGTGAGCGAGTACGTGCCGGCCGCAGCGAGGTCGATGACCGTGGCGTCAGCGGCGGCGCTGGCCGTGTGGACGGCCTCACGCAACGAGACGAGTCCGTCGCCGCCGTCGACGACGTCGGTCGTCGTGGTCACGGTGACCGTCGCGGCTGCCGACGGGGTCGCGAGGACCACCACCGGTACTGATGCTGCGACGAGGGCGAAGGTGCTGACGACGGCTGCGCGCTTCATCACGACGAGGTCCCCCAGACCGGGCCCGGCCGACGGCGTTGTCGGGTTGGCCCGTTTTCGACACCTCAGGGTCCACCCCATGCGGCCCGTCGGCCACCCCAGAGCCTCAGGAGCGGCAGCGCCGTCACCCGGGCCGGGCTGCACGGGAGCACGCACGCACAGCTACACGTTGAAGCGGAACTCCACCGAGTGGCGGCCCGTCCAGAGCCGCCCGACTACCCCAGAGGCCGTCCCGAAAGCACGATCATGAGGTCCAGAGCGCCCGCTCGAATGACTCGATCCTCTGACCGAGAACAGCGACCTCACTCCGGAGCTCTGAGGCGATCATGGCCAACTCGTCGACGTTCCTGCGCTCGTCTCCGTCAAGCCAGGGCACTTCGAGCTTGAGTAGTTCTTTGGCATTGACCCGCGGCAAATTCGCTCCTGCGACGAGTCGCTCCACTTCGAGGTAGAAACGCTCACTACGCAGGATCGAAGCAAGGTAGTGCGATGAATACGGGTGGATGGGTCGCAGCGGCAGAATATCGGTGCTGCAATATCCATCCTCAGCTACGACGCACACCTTGCGCAGCTTGGGACGAAGCTTCCCGTAAAGAACGTCACCTGCTTGAAAAGCGGCTTTTGCCGAGCGAATGTCACTCTCCCCCGCAAGAACAGGTGACACCTCACCCGTCGCAGCGACAATATGCTCCAGCAGTACATACTGACGCTTCGGGTCGATGTCGGTCGGCTTAACACTGGACCGTGCAAGGCTGACAACTTGGCCGAGTGGAACCCTGGTCGCGGCACCCATCAGGAAATCAACTCCTCAATACGCGCAAGCTTTGTCGATATCTTGCTGACGGACTCCTTCAGCAGGCTCAGCGCTTCGTCCACCCGGGGCACACTGGCTTGCTCAACATCCCGGACCGTGAGATACCTCGACGGGTTCAAGTTGTAGTCGTGCCCCGCGATCGAACTCGAGTCAACGTCAGTAGAGAGCACATCAGATGGTTCGCCAGCGAGGACACGCAGGACCATCGGAAGGTCGTTCTCAGTGACTGGCAATCGCCGGGCGTCGAGGCTGAAGCCATCGGCCTCTACACGGACCATCTTCGTCTTCGAATCGCTGCTCGGCCTGGTGTTACGCCAGATGAGGATTGCGGTCTTTACGTCCGTGTACGGTCGAAAGACTCCGCTGGGAAGGTCAATCACGGCTTCGAGTGTGTTCGCCTCGACGAGGAACCGACGCAGATACTTGGCAGCCCCATTTCCGCCGGTGATGACGCCGCTGGGCACAACGACCGCGGCTCGTCCACCGTCAGCCAGCGCGTTCGAGATCGCCTCGACGAAGAGAAGTTCCGTCTTGTTCGAGCCTGATGAGAACCGTGCCGACACTTCAGCGCTCACTGCGCCTGCGAACGGCGGGTTGGCCAAGATGACATCAGGCTTTGTCGGCAGGTTCTGAGTAAGACCGTCGCCATGGAGAATCACGCCGCTGTTCATCCCATGAAAGACAGTATTGGCCAGTGCGATCCTCGCGATAGTCCGGTCGATCTCGATCCCGAACTCCGAGCCTGTGCGTGCCAAACGCTTCCTGTAGTCCGACGACGAGACCAAGAATCCGCCGGAGCCGCAGGCCGGGTCGGCAACGACCTCACCTTCCTGAGGATCGATGGCTTCAACCATGAAGTCCACGATGTGCCGGGGCGTCCGAAACTGACCGAAGTGACCAGCGAGGCTCAGTCGAGCGAGGATGTGCTCGTAAATGTCGCCCATCACGTCGCCGTGTGCTGTGACGACCGGGCCTATCAGGTCCATTGTTCGCAAGAGCGAATGGTCAGCGGCCCAGAACTCAGGCGCTTCGATCTCAGAGCCCGGGTCCAGCCCGTAGCCGCGGCGCACTGTGGCGAGCTCTCCGGCAATCGATTCGGCGGAGCCGCCCGCCACGCTATCTCGCAGTCTCTTCCATGCGTTCGGTGACGCACTGGCCATGAGTAACGTCCCGAGCAGGTCAGACACCACAATCGGGTTCGTGACGCCCGTGGACCAGACCGCGTCCCAGGCCCGGTCTACGTCGCGTCGAATGTCATGTGCAAGCACAGATTCACTCCTCTCGTTCTCGCTTGAGCGCCACGAGACAGGAAGCCCATGGTGCGATCAGTCCATCCGAGCGTATCCACGACCTCGGACACTCTGACTCACTACTGCGGGTCCAGACGTCCGCGACTGCGGTTGACGAACGCTACGTACTCGTCGGCGATCGTGCTCAACTTGCGCTGCGTGGAGAGCTCAGCCTTCGCGGCCGCGCCGCGCGTGCCGATCATGCGGAATAGTCCACCGAAGTTGGCGGCGAACGAGACGTTCGCCGGTCGGCGAGATTGAGGACCCGAGATCCGCTCGCGCTTGCCGCGCTCATTGAGCGGCTCGCCGTCATGTGGACACACAGCCGCATCACACTCGTCGGGGCAGGCGGCAGCTGAGACGAAGGTTCCACCGCGTGCGAGATGGAGCGCATCACGCAGGTGAGCAAGCGGCAGTGCTCGTTCGAGGAAGACTTCGACGATCTGCGGGTAGCAGCGCCGCCCATCCTCAGTGTCAGTCCATCGCCAGGTCATGATGAGGAGCAGGTCGTTGGGATCGATGTTCTTTACCAACTCGGCAAAGTGCCCCTTGGACTCGTCCGCACCAAGGTTCATCGTCTTGGCTTCGATGCGGAACAGCTCCCCCTCCCGAGTGTCGGGGTCCCAGTCACGGCCCACGTCGACGCACGCGTAATCGTTGTACTGATTGTCGACGATCCAAGCAATTTCAATGCCCTGCGGGGCCAAAGCCTGGCTCATGTGGTAACCCCAAAGCCCTTCGAGCAGCAACCCCATCCCACTACCCATTCGCCCACCACGAGTCACGAAGGTCACTCGGATGAAGTCGTTGATCTGGGCGATGACACTCGGCGAGATCTGCCGGATCAGCGCGGAAGCAGCGTCCGGCGTCAGTAGCGCATGATCCGGTTCGCCCTGCAAGGGCACCGGCGCACTCATTTCTTTCCCTGCGTTGCAGAGGTTATTCCGTGCCTGAACTCCACCACGTCTCCGTCGTGCATGACGTAGTCCTTGCCCTCGATGCGGGCCTTGCCGGCCGCACGCGCGGCGGCGACCGAGCCGGTCTCGACCAGGTCGTCGAACGAGACGACCTCGGCCTTGATGAAGCCCTTCTGGAAGTCCGTGTGGATGACGCCCGCGGCCTGCGGTGCCGTCCAGCCCTGGCGGATCGTCCAGGCGCGAGCCTCCTTGGGCCCGGCGGTCAGATACGTCTGCAGGCCCAGGGTGTGGAAGCCGACGCGCGCGAGCTGGTCCAGGCCCGCCTCGTCCTGGCCGTTGGCCTCGAGCATCTCGCGGGCCTCGTCGGGCTCGAGCTCGACGAGCTCGGACTCGAACTTGGCGTCGAGGAAGATCGCGTCGGCGGGCGCGACGAGCGCGCGCAGCTCGTCCTGCATCGCGGTGTCGGCCAGGCCTGCGTCGTCGGTGTTGAAGACGTAGATGAACGGCTTGGACGTCATGAGCTGCAGCGCGCGGACGTGCTCGTCGTCACCCAGGCCGGCTGCGAACAGCGTCTTGCCGGTCTGCAGCACGTCGAGCGCGCGCTGCGCGGCGGACAGGACCTCGGCGTCGGTCTTCTTGCCCCGGACCTCCTTCTCGAGCCGCGGGATCGCGTTCTCGAGCGTCTGCAGGTCCGCGAGGATCAGCTCGGTCGAGATGATCTCGATGTCGTCCTTCGGGTTCACCTGGCCGGACACGTGGACCACGTCGGGGTCGGCGAACGCGCGCGTGACCTGGCAGATCGCGTCGGCCTCGCGGATGTTGGCGAGGAACTTGTTGCCCAGGCCCTCACCCTCGGACGCACCCTTGACGATGCCCGCGATGTCCACGAACGAGACCACCGCGGGGACGGTGCGCTCCGAGCCGAACACCTCGGCGAGCTTGTCCAGGCGCGGGTCGGGCAGCGGCACGACGCCGACATTGGGCTCGATCGTCGCGAACGGGTAGTTCGCGGCGAGCACCTGCGCGCGGGTCAGTGCGTTGAAGAGGGTGGACTTGCCGACGTTGGGCAGGCCGACGATGCCGATGGTGAGTGCCACGGGCGTTGAGTCTACGGGGGCGGCCGGGCGCCCCCGACCCGGCCGCTACTCGAAGGCGATGACGCGCTGCAGGAGCACGGGCGCCCGACGCTCGAGCAGGCGACCGCCCACCCGGATCCCGACGACGAGCCACACGGCACCGAGCACGAGCCCGACGACCAGCGCGACCCAGCCGAGCGTCGCCGAGGGCCGTGCGACCGCGATCCACGCGAGCACCGAGGACGGCAGCGCGGCGACGAGCACGGCCAGCCAGCCGACCATCTGCGAGAGCACGGTCGCGAGCGACGCGCCCTGCCGGGTCTGGAACGGGTTCTCCCCCGGCTGCTGCACGGGCTGCACGAACAGCGCGGACACGATGCTCGCGCCGCCGTAGGTCGTGAGCATGATGCCGACGGCCGCCCCGAGCAGGGCGGGCAGCGCGTCCGTCCGGTCCGCGATCACCGCCGTCACCACCGTGATCGCCACGACGAGCGGTGCCGAGATGACGGCCGACGCGAGCACGCGGCCCAGCCGGTCGACCCAGCCGCGCACGCCCGCGCTCACGTGCATCCAGAAGGCCGAGCCGTCGTACGAGACGTCAGCGCTCAGGCCCCAGCCGGAGACGAACGCCGCCAGGGCACCGGCCGCGAGCATGAGCCCGCCACCCCGCCCGACGACCCACAGGAGCACGGGGATGAACGGGACCATCGCGAACGCGACCGCGTAGCGCGGGTCACGGAACCAGTAGACGAGGCACCGACCGGCGACCGCGCCGAGCGGCGTCGCGGGGATGCGGCCGAACACGCCGAGACCGGTCGATCGCCCGCCGCTCGCGGCCCGGGCCGGCTCGACGAGCGTGCGCGCGAGCGCCACCGACCAGAGCCAGAACGCGAGCAGGAGCGTGGCGACGGCGATCGCGAGCCGGACCAGGACGAGCCCCCACTCCCCCGCCGCGGCATCGGCGGGAGCGGCCCAGGCCGCGCCGAACGGCGTCCACACGAGCACGCGGACGAGGCCGTCGAACGTGTGCCGGTCGAGCGAGAGCGACGTGATCCTGGAGAGCACCGGACCGATGCTGACGATCGCGAGCAGGCCGAGGACCGCGAACAGCTCGCGCACGCGGCGACGCGCGACCAGCGGCGCGACGAGCGCGACCAGCGCCCGCCCTCCGACGACCGCGACGGCCAGCCCGAGCACGGCGCCGACGACACCGACCAGGAGCGCGAGCGGGTGCTGGAACCAGGCGAAGCTCGTCGAGACCGCGGCGATCGCGCTCAGCACCCCCGGGATGCCGACGAGCGCCGAGGCGGCCAGGCCCAGCACGAGCGTGCGCCGCGGGATCGGGTACGTGGCGAAGCGTTCGGGGTCGAGCGTCGCGTCCACGCCGAACGCGATGAGCGGGACGAACCACCAGCCCACGACGAGCGCGGAGCCGATGAGCACCGTCACGGTCCGCTGCAGCTCGACGTCCTGCGTCCCGACCGCGACCATGCCGGCGACGACGAGCGCGGCGATGCCGAGGCCGTAGAGCACCGCGAACACGAACCCGACGAGCTGCCAGACGCTGCGCCGGAAACCGTTGAGCAGGAGCGCGAGCTTGAGCCTCAGGAGGTGCGCAACCACGCGAGGCCCTCCCCCGTGGTGCGCCCGCCCACGAGCTCGACGAACCGGTCCTCGAGGCTCGCGCCCGCGCGCACCTCGTCGACCGTCCCGGCCGCGAGCACGTGCCCGCCCGCGACGACCGCGACGTGGTCGCACATCCGCTGCACGAGGTCCATGACGTGCGACGACACGATCACCGTCCCGCCCGACGCGACGTACTGCGCCAGGATGTCGCGGATGTTGGCCGCCGAGACGGGGTCGACGGCCTCGAACGGCTCGTCGAGCACGAGCAGGCGCGGTGCGTGCACGAGCGCGCACGCGAGCGCGATCTTCTTCGTCATGCCCGCGGAGTAGTCGACGACGAGAGTGCGCGCGTCCGCGACCAGGTCCATCGCGGCGAGCAGGTCACGCGCGCGCTCGGCCACCGTCTCGCGGTCGAGGCCGCGCAGCAGGCCCGCGTAGGTGATGAGCTGCTCACCCGTGAGCCGGTCGAACAGCTTCACGCCGTCGGGCAGGACCCCGATCAGCGCCTTGCCCGCGACCGGGTCCGCCCACAGGTCGTGCCCTTGGACGAGCACGGTCCCCGCGTCGGGCACGAGCAGGCCGGTGGCCATCGACAGCGTCGTCGTCTTGCCCGCGCCGTTGGGCCCGACGAGGCCGTAGAACGAGCCGGCGGGCACGACGAGGTCGATGCCCGCGACGGCGACCTTGTCGCCGAACCGCCGCCACAGCCCGCGCAGCTCGAGCGCGGGCGTCCCCGGGGCGCGGGTCACCCCGCCGGCGGCGGGCGACCCGGCCAGGCTCTGCGCCGCCGAAGGCTCGGCGCCCGAGGCCTGGTCCGCGGCGGGCTGGACGGTGGGGGGCGCAGCGGGCTCCCCGGACGTCTCCGGGCGGGGCACGGGCAGCTCAGGCGTCGCGTCGGGCACGTGGAGAGCATAGGGACCTGCGCCGACACCGGTGGCCGGATGTCCGCAGGTCACCGCTCCGCGCCCCGACCCGCACCGCCGCACGGCGGGGCCGGGACGTGCCTGTCGGTGGTCTCTGGCACGGTGCCCGGCATGGGACAGGTGCTGCTCGGTGTGCTGGTGGGGCTGGTCGTCGGGGTCGTGACCGGCGGGGCGGTCGCGTGGGTGCTGTCCGCGCGGCGCTCGGAGCAGGCCGTGCGCAGCGCGCAGGTCGCCGCCGCTGCCGCGACCGCACGGCTGGAGTCGGAGCGTGACGCCGCGCAGGGCGCCGCCGCGCACGTCGCCGAGCAGTTCCGCGCGCTCGCGTCCGACGCCCTCGCGCAGAGCTCCGAGCAGTTCCTGGCGCTCGCGTCGCAGCGGTTCGCCGCAGACCGCCAGACGCAGGTGGGCGAGCTCGCCCAGCGCGAGCAGGCGGTGCGCGCGCTCGTCGACCCGCTGGCCCGCACGCTCGAGGAGGTGCGCAACCAGATGCACGCGGCGGACCGTGCCCGCGCCGAGGGCGCCGCCGCGCTGCGCGAGCAGGTCGAGACGATGCGCTCCACGTCGGAGCGCGTGCGGGCCGAGACCGCCCAGCTCGTCACCGCGCTGCGCGCGTCGCAGGTGCGCGGCCGGTGGGGCGAGATGCAGCTGCGGCGCGTGGTCGAGGCCGCGGGGATGCTCGCGCACGTCGACTTCGTCGAGCAGGAGCAGGCACGCACCGACGACGGGCTGCAGCGCCCGGACATGGTCGTGCGGCTCGCGGGTGGCAAGCAGGTCGTCGTCGACGCGAAGGTCGCGTTCCTCGGCTACCTCGAGGCCCACGAGGCGGCCGACGAGCGTGTGCGCACCGAGCGGCTCGCGGCGCACGCCCGGCACGTGCGTGCCCACGTGGACGCGCTCGCGCACAAGCGGTACTGGGACCAGTTCGCGCCCGCGCCGGAGTTCGTCGTCATGTTCGTCCCTGCCGAGGCGTTCTGGCACGCGGCGCTCGAGCAGGACCCGGCGCTGTGGGAGTACGCGGCGGACCGCAACGTCATCGTCGCGACGCCGACGACGCTGCTCGCGCTCCTGCGCACCGTGGCGTACGCGTGGCGGCAGGACGCGCTCGCCCGCAACGCGCAAGAGGTGCTGACGCTGGGCAAGCAGCTGCACGGCCGGCTCGCCACGCTCGGCAGCCACCTCGCCAAGCTCGGGCGCTCGCTCGACGCGGCCGCAGGCGCCTACAACCAGACCGTCGGCTCGCTCGAGACGCGCGTGCTCGTCAGCGCGCGCCGGTTCGCCGAGCTCGGCGTGGTGAGCGACGGGCTCGAGACGCCGCCCGCCGCGAACCCGCAGCTCTCGGCGCTCAGCGCACCCGAGCTGATCGCCTCGGCGGCGGACCAGCTCGTCAGCCTCGACGGGTTCGACACGAGCGCTGACCGCGACGCCCAGGCGCTCGAGGCCGAGGCGGCGGGTGGCTCCCCCGACGGCCGCACCGGCTCGGCGGCAGGCGCCTGAGCGCCCGGCGCTCCCGACCACCCGCCGCGCGTGAGCCGGGCGCCAGCCCTTCTCGGGCGAGACGGACGTCGGCGCGTCTGAGGTGACGGCGCCGGGTCGGTCGGTCAGGCGGGGGTGACGTCCAGGGTGCGGCGTCCCTCGCGGCGCGGGCGCGCGGGCGCGTGGCCCGCCGCCTTCAGGTCGGCACGCAGCTCACGCGGGAGCGAGAACATGAGGTCCTCGGTCGCGGTGCGGACCTCTTCGACCTCCCCGAAGCCCTGCGCGGCGAGCAGGTCGAGCACGTCGCGGACCAGGATCTCCGGCACGGACGCGCCCGAGGTCAGGCCCACGGTCGTGGCGCCCTCGAGCCAGGCCAGGTCGATCTCGTCGGCCTTGTCGATGCGGTACGAGGACCGCGCGCCGTTCTCGAGCGCGACCTCGACGAGCCGGACCGAGTTCGAGGAGTTGGCCGAGCCGACGGTGATGACCACGTCGCAGTGCGGCGCGATCTTCTTCACGGCGACCTGGCGGTTCTGCGTCGCGTAGCAGATGTCGTCGCTGGGCGGGTCCTGCAGCGCGGGGAACCGCTCGCGCAGCCGGCGCACGGTCTCCATCGTCTCGTCGACCGAGAGCGTGGTCTGGGAGATCCACACGACACGCTCGGGGTCGCGCACGACGACGTCGGCGACCGACTCGGGCGAGTTCACCACCTGGATCCGCTCGGGCGCCTCACCCTGCGTGCCCTCGACCTCCTCGTGCCCGTCGTGCCCGATGAGCAGGATGTCGTAGTCCTCGGAGGCGAAGCGCACGGCCTCCTTGTGCACCTTGGTGACCAGCGGGCACGTGGCGTCGATGGTCTGCAGCGAACGCGCGGCGGCCGCGGCGTGCACCGCGGGCGAGACCCCGTGCGCGGAGAACACGACGCGCGCACCCTCGGGCACCTCGTCGGTCTCGTGCACGAAGATCGCGCCGCGCGCGGCCAGCGTCTCCACGACGTACTTGTTGTGGACGATCTCCTTGCGCACGTAGACGGGGGCGCCGTAGTGCTCGAGCGCCTTCTCGACGGCGATCACGGCGCGGTCCACGCCGGCGCAGTACCCGCGCGGCGCGGCGAGCAGCACCTTCTTGGGTGCGGAGGGAGTGGTCACGCGTCCGAGTCTAGGTGAGGTCCACGTCCGGACCGGTTCCGCTCGTGTCCCCTCGACCGACCCACGCAGCACGTTCACCGCTCCCGCGCAGGTCCGGCCGGGCGGATCTCGGTGGGCAGGCGGCCAGACGCCGACGTGTGGGCGCGATAGGGCAGGGTGGGGCCGTGAGCGACATGGCGCCGGGCGAGCAGGGCAGGGCCGACGACGAGCGGGGCGTCGGGTCCGACGAGGGCGCCCAGCCGCGTCTGCCGCTGCCGCTCAAGGCCGCCGAGACGACCCCCGACCGGCCGTGGCCGGTGCGGCACCTCGCGCCCAAGATCGCGGACTACGTGCAGCGCATGCCGCCGGTGTGGATCGAGGGTCAGGTGCTCGACCTCAAGCGGTGGAACTCGATGTGCTTCCTCACGCTGCGGGACACGGACGTCGACATGTCGATCGCGGTGACGACGAGCGCGGCGAACGTCGCCCGGCTCGGCAAGGGCGTGGGCGACGGCGCGCACCTCGTCGTGCACGCGCGGCCGACGTACCACCTCAAGCGCGGGAGCCTCGCGTTCGCCGCCGACGAGGTGCGCCTCGTCGGGCTGGGCGAGCTGCTCGAGCGCATCGAGCACCTGCGGCGCGTGCTGGGGTCCGAGGGGCTGTTCGACGAGTCGCGCAAGCGTCGGCTGCCGTTCCTGCCGGCGGTGGTCGGGCTGGTGTGCGCGCAGCAGGGCGACGCCGAGCACGACGTGGTGTCGAACGCGCGAGCGCGGTGGCCCGCGGTGCGGTTCGAGATCCGCCGCGTGACGGTGCAGGGCCCGCGCGCGGTGCCCGAGGTCAGCGCGGCGATCGCCGAGCTCGACGCGCACCCGCAGGTCGAGGTGATCGTCGTGGCGCGCGGGGGCGGGTCGTTCGAGGACCTGCTGCCGTTCAGCAACGAGACGCTGGTGCGCGCCGCCGCCGCGTGCCGCACACCGCTCGTGAGCGCGATCGGCCATCACCTCGACGCGCCCCTGCTCGACCTGGTCGCGGACCTGCGCGCCTCGACCCCCACGGACGCGGCCAAGCGGATCGTGCCGGACGTCGCCGAGGAGCGGGCGCGGATCTCCCAGGCGCGGCTGCGCAGCCGCGCGGCGCTCGTGCAGCGGCTGCAGCGCGAGCAGACCGCGCTCGACCACTGGCGCAGCCGCCCGGTGCTCGCGCAGCCGTCGACCCTCGTCGACGCGCACGAGGCGCGCGTGACTGCGCTGCGCGACGGCGCCCGCCGCACCCTCGCGCACCTGCTGGATCGCGCGAGCACCGAGGTCCGGGGGCTGGCGGGCCACGTGCGCGCGCTGTCGCCGGCGGCCACGCTCGAACGCGGGTACGCCGTGGTGCAGCGCGAGGACGGTGCGGTGGTGCGCGATCCCGGGCAGGTCGCGCCGGGCGACCCGCTGCGGGTCCGGGTCGCGCACGGCGAGCTCGCCGCGCAGGTCACGGACGCCTGACCGCCCCCGTCGCACCGGCAGCCGACGACGCCCCGGGGGCAAGGGCGGCGCGGGTGTGGGCGCGCTCTGGTTGACTGACGGCCGTGCCGAAGCAGACGACGTCCCCCGCCGACGAGACCGCGGGGGCAGGACCGGGTGCCGGGCTCGAGACGCTCAGCTACGAGCAGGCGCGCGACGAGCTCGTCGCCGTCGTGAGCCGGCTCGAGAGCGGTGCGGAGTCGCTCGAGGAGTCGCTCGCGCTCTGGGAGCGCGGGGAGGCGCTCGCGGCCCGGTGCCAGCAGTGGCTCGACGGCGCACGCGAGCGGCTCGCCGCCGCACGCGGCGAGGCTGCGGGCGAGGGCCCGGGTGTCCGTGGGGACGCAGGCGCCCAAGCACCCGGCGGCGCCGACGAGGGCGGCCGCCAGTGACGGCCTCCGGCGGGCACCCCGCGGCCGACGAGCAGCGAGCGGGACACCGGGGCGCGGGGACGCTGGAGCGCGCGCTCGTCATCGGCGAGGCGCTCGTCGACGTGGTCGAGCGTGCGGACGGCACGCGCGACGAGCACCCGGGCGGCAGCCCCGCGAACGTCGCGCTCGGCCTGGGTCGGCTCGGCCGGGCGGTGGACCTGCTCACGTGGCTGGGTACCGACGCCGCGGCGGACACGGTGAAGCGGCACCTCGAGGCGTCGCACGTGCGCGTGCTGACCGGCGACCGCACCGCGAGCCGGACCCCGGTCGCCACGGCGCACCTGGACGCCCACGGCGTCGCGACCTACGAGTTCGACCTCGAGTGGGACCTGCCGGCCTCGTGGGACGGCGAGGAGGCCGTCCCGCTCGTCGTGCACACCGGATCGATCGCGGCGGTGCTGGAGCCGGGCGGCACGCGTGTCGCCCACGAGATGTCCCGCCGCCAGGAGACCTCGACGCTGACGTACGACCCGAACCTGCGCCCGGCGCTCATGGGCAGCTCGGCGCACGCGCTGCCCTACGTCGAGGCGATGGTCCGGCTGGCGGACGTGGTCAAGGTCAGCGACGAGGACCTCGCGTGGCTGCACCCGGGCGTGGCGCCGGCGGAGATCGCCGAGGAGTGGACGCGGCGCGGGCCGGCGCTCGTCGTCGTGACGCACGGCGGCGAGGGGGCGTTCGCCGCGACGTCGGCCGGAGCGCGGCTGCACGTCGCGGCGCCGCGGGTCACGGTCGCGGACACGGTGGGCGCGGGCGACTCGTTCATGGGCGGGCTGATCGACGGGCTGTGGTCGGCCGGGCTGCTCGGGGCGGACCGCCGGGAGCGGCTGCACGACGTGGACGCCGCGACGGTCGAGGCCGTGCTGACGCGCTGCGCACGCATCGCCGCGATCACGGTCTCGCGCGCCGGCGCCAACCCGCCGCGCTCCGACGAGCTCGACTGACACGCGACCCCGACGAGGGCGACGGCGCCGGCCGACACGGCGGCCTCGACGAGTCGCGCCGAGAGTCCGCGCGACGGACGGTCAGGCGGACCTGCTGGCCCGCTGCTCGCGCTGCTGCGCCCGCTCGAGCGACGCCTTCCGGTCGGCCTCGTTCTGCTCGTCGATCTCCCGCGCCCGATCGGCGTCGAACGTGAGGTTGTCGCCCGACTCGGGGTCGAACACCATGAGCTTGGCCGGGTCGAACCACAGGGTCGCGGTGTCGCCGTCCCGGATCCGCGACTCGGAGTCGAGCGCGACGACCAGCTGCGTGCGCATGCCCTCGCCGTCGAGGTCCCGGTCGAGCTCCTCGAGCGTCCCGGCGACCTCGGGGCTCGTCTCGAACGGCACATAGGCGTAGAGGTCCGACCCGAGCCACTCGGTGACGTCGACCTCCGCGTCGAACGTCACCCCGGAGTCCTTCTTGCCGTCCTCGAGCAGTGCCGCGTCCGCGAAGTGCTCGGGCCGCAGCCCGACGATGACGATGTCGCGCGAACCGATCCGCGAGCGCTGCTCGTCGGACAGGGTGACCTGCGCGAACGGCAGCGAGAGCGTGTCGCCCGAGACCTCGCCCGGCAGGAAGTTCATGGGCGGCGAGCCGATGAACCCGGCGACGAACAGGTTCACGGGCTGCTCGTACAGCCCGCGCGGGGAGGAGACCTGCTGCAGCTCGCCCTTGCGCAGCACCGCGACGCGGTCGCCGAGCGTCATGGCCTCGGTCTGGTCGTGCGTGACGTAGACGGTCGTCGTGCCGAGCCGGCGCTGCATGCGCGCGATCTCGGTGCGCATCTGGCCGCGCAGCTTCGCGTCGAGGTTGGACAGCGGCTCGTCGAACAGGAACGCGTTCGCGTCGCGCACGATCGCGCGGCCCATCGCCACGCGCTGACGCTGCCCGCCCGACAGGTTCGCGGGCTTGCGCTGCAGGTGGTCCTGCAGTTCGAGCGTCGCCGCGGCGTGCTCGACCTTCGCGCGAATCTCCTCCTCGGTGAACTGGCCCTTGGTCAGCCGCAGCGGGAACGCGATGTTCTCGTAGACGGTCAGGTGCGGGTACAGCGCGTAGTTCTGGAACACCATCGCGAGGTGCCGCTCCCGCGGCGCCTTGTCGTTGACGACCTGGTCGCCGATCTTCAGCTCGCCCGAGGTGATGTCCTCGAGCCCGACGATCATCCGCAGCAGCGTGGACTTCCCGCAGCCGGACGGTCCGACGAGGATGACGAACTCGCCGTCGGCGATGTCCAGGCTCACGCCCTTCACGGCGAGGTAGCCGTCGCCGTACCGCTTGACGATGTCCTTGAGGGTGATGGCAGCCATCGGAAGTCTCCTTGTTCAGCCCTTGACGGCGCCCTGGGTCAGGCCGGACACGATCTGGCGCTGGAACAGCAGCACCAGGATGACGACGGGGACGGTCACGACGACCGCGGCGGCGGAGATCGCGCCCGTCGGCTCCTCGAACTGCGACGCGCCGGTGAAGAACGCGAGCGCGGCGGGCACGGGACGGGCCGCGCTCGTCGAGGTCAGCGAGATGCCGTAGACGAAGTCGTTCCACGCGATGAAGAACGCGATGAGCGCGGTCGTGAACACCCCGGGCGCGGCGAGCGGCACGATCGCCTTGCGGAACGCCTGCCAGCTCGTCGCGCCGTCGACCTGCGCGGCCTGCTCGAGCTCCCAAGGGATCTGCCGGAAGAACGCGGCGAGGGTCCAGATCGAGATCGGCAGCGTGAGCGACAGGTACGGGATGATCAGGCCGAGCCAGGTGTCGTAGAGGCCGATGTTGCGCCAGAGGTTGAACAGCGGCGTGACGATCGAGATGACCGGGAAGATCGAGACGCCGAGCGCGGTCGTCAGGATGAGCTTCTTGCCCCGGAAGTCGAGCCGCGCGATCGCGTACGCGGCGAGCGTCGCGAGCACCACGGCGACGAACGTCGCGATCAGCGAGATGCCGATCGAGTTGCGCAGCGCGGGCAGGAACAGGTCCTTGGCCGAGCCGACGAAGATCTGCTCGTAGTTCGTCGTCGTCCAGGTCTTGGGCCAGAACGTGCCGAGGTCGAGCTGGCTGGGCAGCTTGAACGACGTGGCGATGATCGACACGACGGGCAGCAGGGCCCACACGAGCACGAGGAGCGTGATGACCGCCCACGCGACCTTGAGCCGCGGCGTCAACGTGCGCATCAGCCCTCCCCCCTCGCGCTGGCCAGGTCGACCTTGAAGAGCTTGATCGCGACGAAGCAGATCCCGATGACGCACAGGAACAGCAGCACGGAGATCGCCGAGCCGAGGCCGATCTCGAGACGCCCGATCGACGTCCGGTAGGCGAGCAGCGAGAGCACCGTGGTGCCGTTGGCGCCGTTCGTCATGATGAACACGTTGTCGAAGATGCGGAACGCGTCCAGGGCCCGGAACAGCACCGCGACCATGATCGCGGCCTTCATGTTCGGCAGGACCACGCGCTGCAGGCGCTGCCGCCACGTCGCGCCGTCGACCTGCGCGGCCTCCTCGAGCTCGCCCGGCACCTGCGAGAGGCCCGCGAGCAGCAGGAGCGAGATGAAGGGCGTCGTCTTCCAGATCTCCGAGGCCATGATGACGAACAGGCTCGTGCCCTGGTGGGCGAACCAGTTGAGGTCGGCGTCGATGCCCGGCAGCCACGAGAACCAGTGGTTGACGAACCCCGAGTTGATGTCGAACGCGTAGAACCACGCGAACGCCGAGACGACCGTGATGATGCCGTACGGCACGAGGATTGCCGTGCGCAGCACGCCCCGCAGCTGCGTGATCGCGCGGTGCATCACGAGCGCGAGCAGGAACCCCAGGACCAGCTCGACGAGCACCGTGACGATCGTGATGACGAACGTGACCAGGAACGCCTGCCAGAACACCGGGTCGGTCAGCACGACGACGTAGTTCTGCCCGCCGTTGAAGGCCTTGTCGGACGGAGCGGTGAGGCGGTACGAGAACAGCGAGTCGTAGAACGCCTGCAGGATCGGGTAGATCGTGACGGCGAGCATCACGACGAAGGCCGGGCCGGCGAGCCACCAGCCCAGGCGGGCCTCGTCGCGCGCGCGGTCGCTGCGCCGCGCCTTGCGGGGCGCGTCGCTCTCGCTCGTCGTGGCGCCCGGGACCACCGTGGACGACGTCACAGCAGCGCCTCCCCTCTCAGGACCGCGGTGATGAAGTCGGTGGCCTCACGCGGAGTCGTGTCCGGGTTCACCGAGGCCGGCGGATGCCACGTCTCCTGCACGCCCGTGGAGACCTCGTTGTAGTACGGGGTCTGCGGGCGGGGCGCGGCCTTCTCGAGCGACTCCCGGATGACGTCGGCCATCGGGAACGCCTCGACCACCTGGGGGTCGTCGTACGCCTTGGTGGAGGACGGCGGGTTGCCGTTCGTCGCGAAGTAGAACGCCTGGTTCTCGGGGCTCACGATGCACTGCGCCGCCTCGAGCGCGAGGTCCACGTGCGTGCTGAACGCGCCGATGCCGAGGTTGATGCCGCCGTAGGGCGGACGCGCGTCCGTGCCCTCGTCGACCTGCGGGTACATCGCCCAGCCGATGTCGTCGACGATCGAGGCGTCCAGCGTGCCGTCCTCGACGGCCGCGTTGGTCGCCGACCAGACGAACGGCCAGTTCACCATGAAGGAGCCCCGGTCGCGCTGGAACACGGTCATCGTCGCGTTCTCGTCGGCCGTCGGCAGGCCCGGACCGCCCAGCCCCTCGCGGCCGATCGTGCCCATGATCTCGGCGGCCTTGCGGCCCGCGTCGGACTCGAAGCCGAGCGTGAGCTCGTCCGCCGACGCCTCCGGGTTCTCCAGGATGTGCCCGCCCGCCGACTCGATCAGGGCGTTGACCCACACCGTCAGCGACTCCGCCTTGGCACCCTGCACCCCGAGGAACTTGTCCTGCTCGGCGGCCGCGTCCATGATCTGCTGCCACGTCACGGGGGTCTTCGCCGGGTCGAGGCCCGCGGCCTCCGCGACGGACTTGCGGTACCAGAGCAGCTGCGTGTTCGCCCAGAACGGGATCGCGACGAGCTCGTCGCGCCACGTCGCGCCGTCGATCGCGCCCTGCACGACGTCGGTCGTGACCGCCTCGGCCACGTCCGACGGGATCGGCGCGAGGAAGCCCGGCTCGGCGAGCTCGGGGATGAACGGCGGGTCGAGGCTCATGATGTCGATCGACGAGTCCTTGGCGGCCAGGCGCCGCGCGAGCTGCTCGCGTTGCGACGCCGCGTCGCGCGGCAGCACCTCGGTCGTGATCCGGTACTCGCCCTTGGCCGCCTGCGTGCACAGCGAGGCGATCTTCACCTGGCCCCCGTTGTCCGGGTTGATGTACCAGGTGAGCGTCGGCGGACCCGACTCGCTCGCGCACGCCGCCAACGGGAGCGCGAGCGCGAGCGCGGCGGTCGCCGCGATGCTGCGAGTGCGTCGTCGCACGCCTGTCCCCTGTCCCTGTCCGCGCCGTTGCGTCCTGGGTCCTGGCTACACCAGTGCGGCGGCCCCCGCACGCCGGGCCGCGCGCCGGGCCGCTCTGCGGGATGCTCTGCGGGATGCCTGACGACGCCCGCGCGCGACGTCCGTCCGGGCCGCCGGGGCGGCGAGACTGGACACCTCAGGACGGGAATCCGTCGACCTGCCACCATGGGCGCGTGACCACACCCCTCACGCCAGCCGAGGCCTGGGCCGCGCTCAAGGCCGGCAACGACCGGTTCGTCAACGACGAGATGCTCCACCCGTCGCAGGGTGTCGACAGACGCTCCGAGGTGCAGCACGGGCAGAACCCGTTCGCGGTCCTGTTCGGCTGCTCGGACTCCCGGGTCGCCGCCGAGATCATCTTCGACCGCGGGCTCGGCGACCTGTTCGTCGTGCGGACCGCGGGCCACGTGCTGGACACGACCGTCGTCGGGTCGATCGAGTACGGCGTCTCGGTGCTCGGGACGCCGCTCGTCGTCGTCCTGGGTCACGACTCGTGCGGCGCGGTCGCCGCCGCGACGGAGGCGCTCACGCGAGGCACGCAGGCACCCGGGCTCGTCAGCGCCGTGGTGGACCGCGTCATCCCGAGCATCGTCGGGCTCACCCGGACCGGCGAGCCGGTCGAGAACCTGTCCGCCGCCGCGCTCGGCCACGAGCACGTCAAGCACACTGTCCTCATGCTCCAGCGGTTCTCGGTGACTCTCGCCGACGCGGTCGCGGCCGGCCGGTGCGCGATCGTCGGGCTCGAGTACACGCTGACCGACGGTCGCGTGCGGGTCGCCGAGGTCGTCGGGGACATCGGCGAGGTCTGAGTCCGCGACGGCCCGCCCGCCGGGTGCGGCAGGATGGGCGCATGACTTCTGCGCTTCCCGACGACGCCGTCGACTACCGGATCGAGCACGACACGATGGGCGAGGTCCGCGTCCCCGCGACCGCCCTGTACCGCGCGCAGACGCAGCGCGCCGTCGAGAACTTCCCGATCTCCGGCACGGGTCTCGAGCGGAGTCACATCGAGGCGCTCGCGCGCATCAAGAAGGCCGCGGCACGCGCGAACGCCGAGCTGGGTGTGCTCACGCCCGAGGTCGCCGAGGCGATCGTCGGTGCGGCCGACGAGGTGGCGAGCGGCGCGCACGACGCGCACTTCCCCGTCGACGTGTTCCAGACGGGCTCGGGCACGAGCTCGAACATGAACACGAACGAGGTGATCGCCACCCTCGCCACGCTCGCGCTGGGCTCGGCCGTGCACCCGAACGACCACGTCAACGCGTCGCAGTCGTCCAACGACGTGTTCCCGACGAGCGTGCACGTCGCCGCCACCGCGGGCGTCGTGCGGGACCTCATCCCCGCGCTCGAGCACCTCGCCGCCGCGCTGCAGGACAAGGCCGACGCGTGGGCCGGCGTGGTCAAGTCCGGCCGCACGCACCTCATGGACGCGACGCCCGTGACCCTCGGCCAGGAGTTCGGCGGCTACGCCGCCGCGGTCCGGTACGGCGTCGAGCGCCTGCAGGCCGCGCTGCCCCGCACGGCCGAGGTCCCCCTCGGCGGCACCGCGGTCGGCACCGGCATCAACACGCCGGCAGGCTTCCCGCAGCGGGTCATCGAGCTCCTGCGCGAGGACACGGGCCTGCCGCTCACCGAGGCGCGCGACCACTTCGAGGCCCAGTCGTCGCGGGACGGGCTCGTCGAGCTGTCCGGCGCGCTGCGGACCATCGCCGTCAGCCTGACCAAGATCTGCAACGACCTGCGCTGGATGGGCTCGGGCCCCAACACCGGCCTGGGTGAGATCGCGATCCCCGACCTTCAGCCCGGCTCGTCGATCATGCCCGGCAAGGTCAACCCCGTGATCCCCGAGGCCGTCCTCATGGTGGCCGCTCGCGTCGTCGGCAACGACGCGACGGTGGCCTGGGCGGGCGCGTCGGGCTCGTTCGAGCTCAACGTGCAGATCCCCGTCATCGCCTCAGCGGTCCTCGAGTCGATCCGCCTGCTCGCCAACGCCAGCCGCGTGCTCGCCGACAAGACCGTCGCGGGGCTCGTCGCGAACGAGGAGCGCGCGCGGGCGTTCGCCGAGTCGTCGCCGTCGATCGTCACGCCGCTCAACCGCGTGATCGGCTACGAGGCCGCGGCGAAGATCGCCAAGCACGCGGTCAAGCACGGCCAGACCATCCGGCAGGCCGTGGTCGACCTCGGCTACGTCGAGCGCGGCGAGGTCACCGAGGAGCAGCTCGACGCGGCCCTCGACGTCCTGAGCATGACCCGTCCGCCGCAGGCCTGACGCACGGGCGAACGCGGGGACCGTGAGGACGTGGCGCCCGCCGGCGCCACGTCAGCTGGTCACGGGCTCCCGGCTTGGTGCCTCGAGCGGGACGACGTGCGCGTGCGGGCGGATGGCGTTCATCGCGAGCGCGGCGACGAGCCCGACGACGAGCACGGCCGCGGTGAGCAGCAGCGTCTGGCCCACCGCGGTAGCGAACCCCGAGTGGACAGCCTGCAGCGCGGCGGAACGCACCTGCTCGGCGAGCTGCGCGGGCACGCCCGGTGGCACGGGGAACGTCGCTCCCGAGCCACCGGAGAACTGGGACGCGTCGACCTTCGCGAGCCCGTCCAGGAAGGGCTGGCGCGCCGCTGCGGGCAGCGAGCCGGCCGCGTCCGCGGCAGCCGCGGGGATGGTCGCGGACAGGCGCGAGGTGAGCATGGCGACCACCGCGGCCGAGCCGACGACCCCGCCGATCTGGCGCGTGGTGTTGAACGCGCCTGCGCCGGCACCCGCGGTGCGCTGGTCCAGCCCGGCCGTGGCCGCCGCGGCGAGCGGCGAGAACAGGAGCCCGGTGCCGACGCCGAACAGCGTCATGGGCCACACGAGGTGCCACACCGACGCCTCCGGCTCGATCACCGCCACCAGCCAGGTCACGACCACGACGAGGATCGCGAACCCCGTCGCGACCACCCACTTGGCCGGGACCCGGTCGGACAGCCGCCCCGCGACGGGCGCGACGAAGCCCGACACCAGCGAGCCGCCCGCGCCCACGAGCGCGGCCCGCAGCGGCGAGAGCCCGAGCACGAGCTGCAGGTAGATCGTGAACGGGAAGAAGATCCCGGTCATCGCGAACGTCACGGCGAACCCGGCGACGTTCGACAGCGAGAAGTTCCGGACGTGGAACAGCCGCAGCGGCAGCAGCGCCTCGTCGCCGATCCGGTGCTGCCACCACACGAACGCGGCGAGCACGAGCGCGCCCGCGACGATGATCATCCACACCGTCACTGGCCCGACGATCGCGCCCCAGGCGTAGGCGTCGCCCTCCTGCAGGCCGAACACCAGCAGGAACATGCCGACGACCGACAGGGCCACGCCGACCAGGTCGAACGTGCGCGCGTGGGTCGCCAGCACCGGCAGGTTGCGGAACGCGAACCACAGCGCGACGAGCCCGACCGGCACGTTGATGAAGAAGATGTACTCCCAGCCCGCGGTCTCGACCAGCAGCCCCCCGAGCACGGGTCCGGTGATGGTCGCGACGCCCGCGACCGCGCCCCACACGCCCATCGCGGCACCGCGCTTGGCGGGCGGGAACACGCGCGTGATCATCGACATGGTCTGCGGCGTCATGAGCGCGGCGCCGACGCCCTGCACCGCGCGCGCGGCGATCAGGAGACCGATCGAGTCGGCGAGCCCGCAGGCCACCGAGGTCACGGTGAACACCACGAGGCCCACGATGAACACCGGTCGCGGACCGAACCGGTCCCCGAGCCGCCCGGTCACGAGCAGCAGGACCGCGAACGAGAGCAGGTAGGCGCTGTTGACCCAGCCGACCGCGGCGATGCTCGCGTCGAGCTCGCGCACCAAGGTCGGCACCGCGATGTTCACGATCGTCGTGTCGAGCATGATCATGAAGAAGCCGAGGCACAGCGGCGGCAGGACGCTCCACGGGCTGCGCCCGTGCAGGTCGGCGAGCGCGGGGGGCCCGGTCGTCGCGGTGGGGTGGGACATGGCGGTGCCTCTCGGGACGGGGCGACGTGCTGACCGCGTCACCGGTTCGAGCGTAGGTCCTGCGTCCGACAGGGACGCGTCGGGCGACCACGGCTGCCCGTACACCCATCCGTGGGAACGCTCCCGCCGAGGGCCTCGCCTGGGTTAGGGTCGCCCGGACACATGCCGGACGACGAGGTCAGGGGGCTGCTGGGCGTGAGATGGATGCCGCGCTTGCTGGCGCACCGCACGCGCGCCCAGGGCACGCTCCTGCTCGCGGTCGTCGCCGTGACGGTCGTCGCCGCGACCCTGCTCGGGACCTTCGCGCTGCTGCTCTGGGTCGGCGAGGACCGCGCGCCTCAGGTCGCCCTGGACCGCGCAGGCGTCGAGAGCACGACGATCGACGTGCGCGCCGTCGTCGGGCGCAACTCGCCCGAGCAGGTGACGGAGGCACTGCAGACGGGCCTGGCCGAGCTGTTGGGCCCCGTCGACGCCGACGTGACCACGTGGACGTCGTCGCCCTGGCTCTCCGTCGAGCGCGAGCGCGGCCTGGAACCGGTGCTGGTCTACCTCGCGGACTACCCGATCGTGCCCGAGCACGCGACGCTCCTGACCGGGCAGTGGCCGACGACCGCGTGGGACGGGACCGCGGTGCCCGTCGCGCTCCCCACCGCGACCGCCGCGGCGTACGGCTGGAAGCTCGGCGACGTGCTGCGGACCGCGGGCACCGACGTCGGCGCGGACATCCCGGTGCGCGTCGTCGGGACCTACCGCGCCGACCCGCCGCGCTCCGTCTGGTCGCGCGACCTCCTCGCGGGCCGCGGGTACGACCCGGCCTTCCCCGTGCCCGGCTCGTTCGGCGGCAGCGTCGCCGAGGCGTGGGGCCCGCTCGTCGTGGCCCCGGGTGTCGGGGCCGTCCAGCCCGGGACGCAGCGACTCGTCGCGCAGCCCGATCTCGCGTCCGCCACGCCCGCCGAGCTCGCGGGTCTGCGCGAGCGGCTGCGCACCGCGCAGACGGACCTGTACGCGGCCGTCCCGGGCGCGAGCACCGACGTGTCGACGGCGCTCGACCGCACGCTCGACACCATCACGGCGAGCCTCGCGGTGACCCGCGTCGGCGTGGTCGTCGTCGGGCTCATGCTGCTCGTCGTGGCCGTGACGGTGCTGCTGCTCGCGGCCCGGCTGCTCGCCGAGCGCCGCTCCGCCGAGCAGACGCTGCTCACCTCACGCGGCGCGTCCCACGCACAGCTGCTGGGCCTGGCGGCGTTCGAGGCCCTCGGTGTCGCCGCGGTCGCCACGCTCACCGCACCGTGGCTCGCCGGGCTCGTGTACCGCGGCGTGACCCGTGTACCGGTCCTGCGCGACGCCGGGCTCGCGGTGGACCCCGGGACGCCCGCGCTGCTGTGGACGACGTGCGCCGTCGCCGCGCTCCTGCTCGCGGCGGTACTCCTGGCCCCCTCGGTGCGGCGTCGCGTCTCGGCCGTGGACTCCGAGCAGCAGGACATCCGTCAGGACCGTCGCCAGATGCTCGCGCGCTCGGGTGTCGACCTCGCAGTCGTCGTCGTCGCCGGGGTCGCGCTCTGGCAGCTCGTCCGGCACGGCTCCCCCGTGCTCGACGGCTCGGGCGGCATGGACCCGCTGCTGGTGGCCGCGCCCGCGCTCGTGCTCCTGGCCGGCGGTGTGCTCGCCGGCCGTGTCCTGCCGCTCGTCGCCGGGCTCGGCGAGCTCGCCGCCCGGCGCAGCCGCGCGCTCGTCGCGCCGCTGACGGCCTGGGAGATCAGCCGCCGGCCGCGCCGCGCGGCCGGCGCCGTGCTGCTCGTGACGCTCGCGGTCGCCGTCGGCACGTTCGCGCAGGGCTGGCTCGACACGTGGCGCACCTCCCAGCGCGAGCAGGCGGAGCTCACGATCGGCACGGACCTGCGGATCACCGACCCCGACGGCTCGCTGTTCGAGCAGTCCGCGCGGATCGGCGGGGTCGACCACCTGCCGGTCGTGGCGCCGGTCGCGCTCCGCCAGGTGCAGACGGCCATCGCCTCCGGTGCCGACGCGTCGACGTCGGGCGTCACGACGACGATGCTCGCGCTCGACACGCACCATGCCGGCGATCTCCTGCGCGGCCGACTCGACGGCGGCTGGTCCGCCGCCACCGCGGGCATGGCGCCCGCGCGTCCCGTGCAGGGCGTCCCGATCCCGGCGGGCACGAGCGAGCTGCGCCTCACGCTCAGCGCCCGCGTGCGCGCACCTCTGACCGGCGACGACGCCGCGCGGACGTGGGCCTCGCTCGTCGTGCAGGATGCCCGCGGCGCACGCGCAACCCTGGACCTGCCCGCCGTGACGACCGCAGTCGGCTCCGGGCCCGACGCGCCGGCCGAGCTCGCCCTCGCACTGCCCGAGGACCTCGGGGCGACGCAGCTCATCGGCGTCGGCCTGCGCCTCTCGCTCCCGCCGGATGTCTGGTCGACCTTCGACCCCGAGCTCTGGAACCTGCCGTACGACGCGGTCCTCACCGACGTGCGCGCGGTCGACACCGACGGCGACGAGACGCTGCTCGACCTCAGCCGCGGCGCCTGGCACACGACTGGCGCACCGCAGCCGTTCCAGCAGGGCATCCGGCTGGGCGCGACGTGGGTCGACGGTGACGGGCTGCACGTCACCGCGACGCCGGACCTCGGCCACGTGGGCGACGGGACCGCGGCGCTCTACACCACGACCTTCGACCGTGAGCCGATCGTGCACGCGGTCGTCACCCCTGCGCTGCTCAGCAAGCTGAGCGCGACCGAGGACGACGTGCTCGTCGTCGACGTCGACGGTGTCGCCGTGCAGCTCCGTATCGACCGGCAGGTGCCGTACCTGCCCGGGATCCCGCGGGGTGACGCGATGCTGGTCGACCGCGACGCGCTCCTGCGCGCGGTCCTCGTCGCCGGCGGGCGCAGCACGTTGACGGACGAGTGGTGGGCTCGCGTCTCCGACGGCGACGCGCCCGGCGCCGCGGCCGCGATCACCAAGACGGGCGCGGGCACGACGACGACGCGCGTCGAGGTCCGCGCGGAGGCCACCGACGGGCCGTTGCACGTCGCCGTGCCCGCGGCGCTGTGGATCGTGACGCTCGCCGCGGTCGCGCTCGCGGTCGCCGGCATCGCGCTCAGCGCGACGGTCGCGGTCCGCACGCGCCGCCTCGAGCTCGCGCGGCTGCAGGCGCTCGGCGCGTCGCAGGGCTCGCTGGTGCGCGCGATCGTCGGCGAGTACGTGCTGCTCGGCGCCATCGGGACGATCGCCGGGGTCGCGGTCGGGGCCCTGCTGGCCTGGTTCGTCGGGCCGCTCATCACGGTGTCGGCGCGCGGCCTGGCACCGGTGCCGAGCGTGGTCGTGCAGTGGCCCTGGCCCGTGCTCGGAGCGGTCGTCGGGACCCTCACGATCGGCGCGCTGCTGGCGGTCGTCGTCACGACTCGTGCGCTGCTGCGGCGCGCTTCCGGTGCGCTCCTGCGACTGGGGGACGAAGGATGAGCCTGACGACGAGGGTGCGCACGGTCGTCGGCGCCGGACCGCTGGTCACGCGTCGGCGGGCCGCGACCGACGCCGGCTTGCTCGTCCTGACCGGGGCACTCGCGGCGGCGCTCGTGCTCGTCGCGCTGCTCGCCCCGCGCCTGGTGATGTCGGTCGCCGACCGGGGTGCGCGGGACGTCGTCGAGCGTGGCCGCCCGGGCACCGACCTGATCGCGGAGGTCGGCGGGGTCGACCCGCCGGTCGCCGGCGTACGCCCGCCCGAGCCGGCGGACGACCTGCGACGCGACGCGGCGACCATCGCCGACGGCGTGCCCGCCACGCTGCGCGGCTACCTCGCCGACCCCATGACCACCACCACGACGTCCGCCTGGTACGCCCAGGTCCCCGCGGGCGTCGCGGCCGGACGGGTGGGCCACGTCCTGCCCTCCGACGGCAGCGACCCGGTGCGCTGGGTGGCCGGCCGCGCCCCGGCCCTGCTCCCCGACGTCCAGCCTGCGGAGGGTCAGCCCCTGGCCGACCTGCAGCGGCACGTGGAGGTCGGCGTGAGCGTCACGGGCGCGGAGGCGATGGGGCTCGAGCTCGGCGACGAGGTCGTCGTCAAGCCGGGGGGACTGCTCACGCGGCTGACGGCGGTGGTCGTCGGGACCTATGAGGTCGTGGACCCCGACGACCCGGTGTGGTCCGGGCTCGCGGACCTGGTCGAGGCCCGGCCCGCGCCGCGCGGGACCGGCGCGATCGCGGCCGCCGGGTTCCTCGTGTCGGACGCGTCGCTGCCCGACCTGCTCGTCGCTCTCGCGCCCACCGGCACGACCACGCAGGTCCGCTTCCTGGCGCGCGCCGACCAGCTGACGGCCGACGGCGCCGAGACGCTCGCGACCGAGGTCGCCGCGCTGTCCGCCGACCCGACGCCGCTGCGACTCATGGACGCACGCGTGCCGCTGATCAAGACCGGGCTCGACGACGCGCTGAACGCCTACCGGGATCGGCTCGCCGGCGCGACCGCGCAGGCCAGCGTGCTGCTGGCGGGCCTCGTGGCGGTCGGCGCGCTCACGCTGCTGCTCGCCGCGCGCCTGCTCGTCGAACGCCGCGCGTCGCTCTACACGCTCGAGCGTGCGCGCGGCGCGTCGGTCGCCTCCGTCGGGTGGCGAGCTCTGCTGGAGTCCGTGCCGGTGACCACGCTCGCGTGCGCGGTCGCGGTCGGGGCGCTCGCAGTCCTCGTCCCCCGCACGGGCGGCGCCTGGTGGCCGGGAGCTGCGGTCGCGGCGGTCGGCGTGCTCGCGCCTGCGGTCCTCGCGGCCACGCTCGTGCGTCGCTCCTGGACCGGACGTCGCGTGCCCGCCAACCGCGCCGACCGTGACCGTCTCGCCGCCCGCCGTCGTACCCGGCGCCTGGTCGCGGAGCTCACGCTGCTCGCGCTCGCGGGCGGCGCGCTCGCGTCGGTGCGCGCCCGCGGCCTGCTCGCGAGCAGCACGGGCGGCGTGGACTGGCTGCTCGCGGCGACGCCCGTGCTGCTGGCCGGTGCGTCGACCGTGCTCGTCTCTCACGTGCTCCCACCCGCGCTGCGCGCGCTGCGCCGCGCGGCGTCCCGCGGCCCCGCTCTGGCGGGGCTGGTGGCCGCGGCGCGGGCGGAGCGGGCGAGCCGCACCGCGATCCCGCTGCTCACGCTGACCGTGGCCGTCGCGCTCGTCGTGTTCAGCGGACTGACGGTGGCCACGGTCGACCGCGGGCAGCAGCGCGCCGCCGACGTGCTCGTCGGCGGGGACGTGCGCGTCGACGGCCCCGTCGACGACGCGACGCTCGACGCGCTGCGGGATGCGCCCGGGGTCACGAGCGTGGTCGGCACGCGCATGTGGGTGAGCCGCACGTTCGGCATCGGCTCGGGCGTGGACGTCACGCTCCTGGCGGTCGACGCCCGGGCGCTCGCCGAGCTGCGCCGCAGCGCGGGCGACCCGGTCGAGCCCGGCCTCGCGACGCTCGGCGAGCAGACGAGCCCGACCGCGGCGCCCGCACTGATCTCGCCCGAGCTCGAACGCGTCGCGGAGGCGTTCGCACCCCAGGTCTGGGCGACGGACGTGTTCGCGCCGCTCGACGTGCAGGGCACCACGAGCATCCGCGGCGACGACGGCGCACCGACCGTCGTCGTGGACCGCGCGGTGCTGGCCTCCGTGCTCGGCACGGACGTGCCCGCGCAGTACACCCGCCTCCTGGGCCCAGGCGCGGTCCGGGCCGTGACCGACCTCGCCGTCGCGGAGACGCCCGGCGTGACCGTGCTGAGCCGCGAGGGGTGGCTCGAGGGCTGGACGTCCTCGCCGCTGACCGCCGGGCTGCGCACGCTGATGGTCGTCTCGCAGGTCGCGCTCGCCCTCCTCGCGGTGGTCGCGCTCGTCCTGACCGTCGTCGCGACTGCGCGCGACCGGCGACGCACGCTGCACGTCCTGCGCACCCTCGGCCTCGACCCGGGCACCGCCCGACGACTGTCGGCCGGCGAGGTGCTCCCGCTCACCGTCGCGGCGCTGCTCGCCGGCTCGGCGATCGGGTTCGTCGTCCCGTGGCTGCTCCTGAGCGCGCTCGGACTCACCGCCCTGACGGGCGAGCCGGACGGCACGCACGTGGCGTTCACGTGGCAGCCGGTCGCGATCGCGGTGGGCGCGCTGCTCGCCGGGCTGTGGGTCGCGGTCGAGATCGAGGCGCGCACGCGCCGGGACGACGACCTGGCGGTCGGAATCCGTGAGGCCGAACGATGACCAAGGAGGCCCGATGACCACCACTCTCGACAGGCTCACCGAGAAGGCCGGCGCGCCCACGTTCGGGCAGGACGCGCTCATCGTGTGCGACTCGCTCGTGCGCATCTACCAGTCCGAGGGCATCGAGGTGCAGGCCCTGCAGGGCCTTGACCTGCTCGTCGACGAGGGCGAGCTGGTCGCGATCGTCGGCGCGTCCGGCTCGGGCAAGTCGACGCTGCTCGCGGTGCTGTCCGGGCTCGACGTGCCGACGGCGGGACGCGTGCGGGTCGGGCCGTGGGACCTGATGGCGATGACCCCGGCGCAGCGCGTGGCCTACCGGCGCCAGATGGTCGGGTTCGTGTGGCAGCAGACCGCGCGCAACCTCGTGCCGTACCTGACCGCGACCGAGAACGTCGCGCTCCCGCTGGCGCTGTCCGGCCGCAGCCGCCGCGAGCGGACCGCACGCGCGACGACGCTGCTGGAGCTGCTGGGCGTGGGCTACTGCGCGGACCGGCGCCCGGGTCAGCTCTCGGGCGGTGAGCAGCAGCGGGTCGCGATCGGCGTCGCGCTCGCCAACGAGCCGCGCGTGGTCTTCGCCGACGAGCCGACGGGCGAGCTCGACACCGCGACGTCCGACGAGGTGCTCGAGACGCTGCGGCTCGTCAACCGCGAGCTCGGCACCACCGTCGTCGTCGTGACGCACGACCCGGGCGTGAGCGAGCACGTGCAGCGCACGGTCGCGATCCGGGACGGGCGCACGTCGTCGGAGGTCGTGCGCCGCACGCACACGCGCGACGACGGCACCGAGCACGTCGTGGCCGAGGAGTTCGCGATGCTCGACCGCGCCGGGCGCGTGCAGCTCCCGCAGGAGTACCGCGAGGCGCTCGAGCTCAGCGGTCGCGTCCGCCTCGCGCTCGAGGCGTCGCACGTGTCGGTGTGGCCGGACCGGCCGCGCGTCGAGCCGCGTCCCGACGACGCTCGCCCCGGCGAGACCGTCGGGGCGACCGAGCAGGAGGGGTCGCGATGAGCGTCCAGAGCGCACGGCACCGCGCGGCGGAGCCGGTGACCGACTCGATGGTGCTCGTCGAGCACGTCTCGCGGACGTACGGCAGCGGCGACGCCGCCGTGCACGCGGTGCGCGACGTGTCGCTGAGCATCGCGCCGGGCGAGCTCGTCGTGCTCGTCGGACGTTCCGGCTCGGGCAAGACGACGCTGCTCAACATCGTCGGTGGTCTCGACAAGCCCGACGAGGGCCGCGTGGTCGTCGACGGGCAGGAGGTCTCGAGCCTCGGCGAGCGGGGGCTCGTCGCGCTGCGTCGGGACGTGGTGTCGTTCGTCTTCCAGACGTTCGGGCTCGTGCCGGTGCTGTCCGCCGCGGAGAACGTGGGCGTGCCGCTGCGGCTGCGCAAGGTCCCGCCCCGCGCGCGTGACGAGCGCGTCGCGCTGCTGCTCGAGCTCGTCGGGCTCGGCGACCACGCGGACCAGCGGCCCGGTGAGCTCTCCGGCGGGCAGCAGCAGCGGGTCGCGATCGCACGTGCGCTCGCCAACTCGCCGCGCCTGCTCGTCGCCGACGAACCCACGGGCCAGCTCGACTCCGCGACGGGCGTCTCGATCATGGGCCTGCTGCGCGCGGTCGTCGAGCACGAGCGGACGACCGCACTGGTCGCGACGCACGACCCGGTGATGATGGCGCTCGCCGACCGCGTGGTCCGGCTGCAGGACGGCGTGCTCGTCGAGGACTGACGGACGGCGAGGGAGCCCGCACGACCGGGCCCCCTCGCCGCGTTCCGTGGCCCCTCAGACCTCGATGCCCTCGAGCAGCTCGGTGACCAGCGCCGCGACCGGCGAGCGCTCCGAGCGCGTGAGCGTGACGTGCGCGAACAGCGGGTGGCCCTTGAGCGCCTCGATCACCGCCGCGATCCCGTCGTGCCGGCCGACGCGCAGGTTGTCGCGCTGCGCGACGTCGTGCGTGAGCACCACGCGCGACGACTGCCCGATGCGGGACAGCACGGTCAGCAGCACGTTGCGCTCGAGCGACTGCGCCTCGTCGACGATCACGAACGCGTCGTGCAGCGACCGGCCGCGGATGTGCGTGAGCGGCAGGACCTCGAGCAGGTCGCGGTCCATGACCTCCTCGACGACCTCGCGGGAGACGACGGCACCGAGCGTGTCGAACACCGCCTGCGCCCAGGGGTTCATCTTCTCGGCCTCCGACCCAGGCAGGTACCCGAGCTCCTGACCGCCCACCGCGTACAGGGGCCGGAACACCATGACCTTGCGGTGCTGCCGCCGCTCGAGCACGGCCTCGAGGCCCGCGCACAGCGCGAGCGCGGACTTGCCGGTCCCGGCCCGGCCGCCGAGCGAGACGATGCCGATCTCCTCGTCGAGCAGCAGGTCGATCGCGATGCGCTGCTCGGCGCTGCGCCCGTGCACGCCGAACACGTCCTGGTCGCCCCGCACGAGGCGCACGTGCTTGTCGGCGGTGACCCGGCCCAGGGCCGAGCCGCGCGGGCTGTGCAGCACCAGGCCGGTGTGGCACGCGAGGTCCGACGGGTTCGTCGTCGGGCCCGTGCCCACCCCGGGCGTGGCGACCACCTCGGCCAGCGGCAGCGACTCGTGCTCCCAGAGCTGGGACATCTGCTGCTCGGACAGGTCGAGCGAGTCCATCCCGGTCCAGCCGGACTCGACCGCGAGCTCGTGCCGGTACTCCTCGGCGCGCAGGCCCACCGCGGACGCCTTGACCCGCATCGGCAGGTCCTTCGAGACGACCGTGACGTCACACCCCTCGGCCGCCAGGTTCGCCGCGACGGACAGGATCCGCGTGTCGTTGTCCCCCAGCCGGAACCCGGCGGGCAGCACGGTCGGGTCGGTGTGGTTGAGCTCGACACGCAGCGTGCCGCCCTGCTCGCCGAGCGGCAGGGGACGGTCGAGGCGGCCGTGCTGGATCCGCAGGTCGTCGAGCAGGCGCAGCGCCGAGCGGGCGAAGTAGCCGAGCTCGGCGTGGTGCCGCTTGGCCTCGAGCTCGGTGACCACGACCACGGGCAGGACGACGTCGTGCTCCGCGAACCGGTAGATCGCTCTCGGGTCGGACAGCAGCACCGACGTGTCGAGGACGTGGGTCCGACGGCCGTCCTGGGGCTCGTCGACCGGCTGGTCGACCTCCGAGGCGGTCCGTGCCCGGGTCGCGCCTGCCTGGGTCGTGCCTGCCTGGGTCGCGCCTGCCTGGGTCGTGCCTGCCTGGGTCGTGCTTGCCTGGGTCGTGCCCTGCCGAGCTGCGCTGCTGACCACGGCGTGCTCCCTCCGGCGCTAGGTGCACCGCAGAAGGCGTCGCGTGCCGGTGTCCCACGCGGGGACCACGTGCCGGCTCGCGGCGACGGGACGGGGTCGGCCGGACCCTGACGAGCAGGGCCGGGACCGGCCCTCCTCCCGGAGCGGATGCTCCATGGGCTGGCCTTCCCGGGGACGCCGGGGCGACGTCCTTGTCGGGGACGCTAACCCCGGCAGCACGTGTGACGTCGGCGACACGCGCCACAGCGCGCGAGTGGAGACACGATGTTCACCTGGACGACGGACGCGCGTCGGTCAACGTCCGAGGCGTCGCTCGCGGACCCCGTAAGCGCGCACCGCGCGCAGGAAGTCCACGCGCCGGAAGTCCGGCCAGTACGCCTCGCAGAAGTAGAACTCCGAGTGCGCCGACTGCCACAGCAGGAAGCCGCCGAGCCGCTGCTCGCCCGAGGTGCGGATGACGAGGTCGGGATCGGGCTGGCCCTTGGTGTAGAGGTGCGCGGCGATGTGCTCGACGTCGAACTGCGCGGCCATCTCGTCGAGGTCCAGCCCCTGCTCGGACGCCTGCCGCAGGTATGCGCGCACGGCGTCGGCGATCTCGCGCCGCCCGCCGTAGCCCACGGCCACGTTGACGTGCATCCCGACGACGTCGCGCGTCGCCTCCTCGGCGGCGCGCAGCGCCTGCACGGTGCGCTCGGGCAGCATCTCGAGCGAGCCGACCGCCTGCAGGCGCCAGCGTCGCGTGGCGGCGAGCTCGCGCACGACGTCCTCGATGATGGCGAGCAGGTCCGCGAGCTCGTCGGCGGGGCGGTTGAGGTTGTCGGTCGACAGCATCCAGAGCGTGACGACCTCGACCCCGACGTCCTCGCTCCACGCCAGCAGCTCGCCGATCTTGTCCGCCCCTGCGCGGTGGCCACCGGCGGTCGACTTGCCGATCGAGCGCGCCCAGCGCCGGTTGCCGTCGAGGATCACGCCGACGTGGCGGGGCATCCGGTCCGGAGGGAGCGAGGCGGCCAGACGACGCTCGTAGAGGCCGTAGAGCGGATGGGGCAGTCGCACTCGCTCAGTCCTCCAAGGCTCCGGTCCGGCTCGTCGTGAGCCCGGTCCACCGTACTCGTCGCCGCTGGGCGCGCGTGCGCCTTCGGGTGACCCGGCACACCCCCGAACCGGTCGACATCGCTACCTACGGTGCCGTAACCTACGGGCACGTAAGTTACGTCGACGACGAACGCGAGGCAGCATGGCCAGCACTCCCGCCACCGGCGGACACGGTCCCCAGCACGGCGCGCTACCGTCGTCGCAGGACACCACGCCACTGCGGGAGGAGATCGCCATCAGCGTCACGCGCGCCGTCGAGCAGGTGGCGGCCACCGTCAAGCCGATGCTGCGCGGCTGGATCCACGCGGGCGTCTCCCCGTTCATCCTGGCCGCCGCGATCGTCCTGGTCGCGCTGTCCCCCACGCCGGCCGCACGCTGGTCGAACGCCGTGTTCGGGCTGTCCGCGGTGCTGCTGTTCGGGACGAGCGCGATCTACCACCGCGGCACCTGGTCGCCGCGCGTCGCAGGGGTCCTGCGCCGGCTCGACCACACGAACATCTTCCTCATCATCGCGGGCACCTACACCCCGCTCGCGGTGCTGCTGCTGCCCGCGACCACCGCGCGGAACCTGCTGATCGTCGTGTGGGCTGGCGCCCTCGTCGGGCTGCTCGCCCGGATCTTCTGGCTCGGCGCCCCGCGCTGGGTCTACGTGCCGGTCTACCTCGCGCTCGGCTGGGTCGCGGTCGCGTTCCTGCCCCAGTTCTACCGCTCGGGCGGTGCCGCGATCGTCTGGCTCATCGCCGCGGGCGGCCTGGCCTACACGGTCGGGGCGGTCGTCTACGGCCTCAAGAAGCCGAACCCCAGCCCGCGCTACTTCGGCTTCCACGAGATCTTCCACGCGCTCACGGTCGTCGCGATCACGTGCCACTACATCGCGGTGTCGATCGCGACGTACGCGCTGCGCTGACACCTCACCGCTGAGAACACCTCACCGCTGAGAACACCTCACCGCTGAGCACGCCTCACGGCTGAGCACGCGTCAGCCGCGCCGCACGCGTCAGCCGCGCGGGACCACCCCGTACCGCCGGTTCGCCAGCGACGGGTTCTTCTCGCGCACGCCGCGCAGCTCGTCCGGGTCGAGGTCGACGGTGCGGATCGCGGACTTCTCGTCCAGCTCGAGACCGACCACGCCGTCCGGCCCGACGACGAGCGAACGCCCGACGACGCCCTTGCCCGCCATGCCGACCGCGACCACCGCGGCGGTGTTCTCGATCGCCCGGGCCACGGCGAGCGTGCGCCAGTGCATCGCCTTGAGGTCGCCGTCGGCCCACGCCGCCGGCACGACGAGCACGTCGGCTCCCGCGTCCACGAGGCGCCGCGCGGACTCGGGGAACCGCAGGTCGTAGCAGGTCAGCACACCGAACCGGACGCCCGCGACGTCGAGGACGAGCGGAGCGGCGTCGGACGGACCGGGCCGCAGCCGGTCGGACTCGCGCGAGCCGAACGCGTCGTACAGGTGCACCTTGCGGTACAGCCCGACGACCGCGCCCGCGCCGTCGACCGCGACGACCGCGTTGGTGGCCCGGGCGTCGGAGGCGTCGCCCGGCAGCGTGACACCCGCGAGCACCGTGACGCCCGTGGCCGCGGCGCGCTCGCGCAGTGCCGTGACGAACGGGCCGTCGAGCGGCTGCGCGTGCGCGGCGCCCACGCCGTGCCGGTCGTACGCGGAGGCGTACTCCGGCAGGACGAGCAGGTCCGCGTGCACGCGCTGCGCCTCCTCGAACGCGCCGCGCGCGACCAGGACGTTGGCCGGGCCGTCGTCGGAGACCTCGACCTGCGCGAGCGTGACGCGCACCGCGGGCCGCGTCGGCGGCTGCGGACCCGAGCTCACCGAGCCGGCCCGTCCGCGGCCGGCGCCGCGCCACCGCGCTCGCCGGAACCACGCGCGTCGGAGCCACGCTCGCCGGAGCCGTGCTCGTCGGAGCCCTGCTCGCCGGAGCCCCGCTCGTCGGACTGGTCCGCGGCGCTCGAGTCGGCCGCGTGCTCGTCGTCCACCCCGAGCTGCTGCGCGCGACGGTCGACGCGCCGCAGGTGCCGCGTGAGGGACAGGAACAGCCCCGCCGCGGCGAGGGCGAGCGCAAACGTCACCACGAAGCCGATGAAGCCGGGCGACCCGCCCGACGTGGACTCGACCACCGGGCTGGGGCTCGGTGCCGGCACTGCCAGCACCAGTGCGGTCAACGCGCTCATCGGGCGGCCTCGACGCCCTGCCCGGCGGGCCGGATCCCCGCGAACAGGTCGGTCTCCGGCAGGCTCACCGGAACGCGCGACTCCGCGAGCTCGAACTCCTCGGTGCTCCACTTCGCGAGCTCGATCTCGCGCGGCACCGCGAAGAAGAAGCCGTCGGGGTCGATCTGCGTCGCGTGCGCGCGCAGCGCCGCGTCCCGCTGGTCGAAGTAGTCGGCGCACTCGATGTGCGTCGTGACCTCGCGCTCGGGGATCTCCCGCGCCTGGCGCGAGTCGATCCAGTCGCCGAACGGCGACTCGCCGCCCGCCTCGATGATCGCGTCGTGCACGCCGCGCAGCCGCGCGAGCGAGAAGCCGTGGTTGTAGTAGAGCTTGAGCGGCGTCCACGGCTCGCCGTGGCCGACGTACCGGTCCGGGTTCCCCGCGGCGGCGAACGCCTCCGCCGAGACGCGGTGGCACATGACGTGGTCGGGGTGCGGGTAGCCGCCGGTGGGGTCGTACGTCGTCATGACGTGCGGGCGGAAATCGCGCACGATCTCGACGAGCGGGGCGCTGGCCTCCTCGAGCGGGACGAGCGCGAAGCAGCCCTCGGGCAGCGGGGGCAGCGGGTCACCCTCCGGCAGGCCCGAGTCGACGAAGCCGAGCCAACGCTGCTGGACGCCGAGCGCCGCTGCCGCTGCGGCCATCTCGCCGCGGCGCACCTCGCGCATCGCCTCGATCCCCTCGGGCGCTGGTCCGTAGTGCGGGTTGAGCACGTCGCCGCGCTCGCCGCCGGTGCAGGTCACGACGAGCACCTCGACGCCCTCGGCGGCGTAGCGTGCGGTGGTCGCCGCTCCCTTGCTCGACTCGTCGTCGGGATGGGCGTGGACCGCCATGAGGCGGAACGGCTCGTGTGACGTGTTCTGGGGTCGCCGTGGCACGGCGGGCTGCTCGGGCACGGGACAATGATCGCGCACGACACCGACATGCCCCGCACCGCGCCACGCAGCGGGACCGGCCCGCGTCGCCGACGCGTCCCGCGCGCAGGGGCGTCGGCGCACGACGACCAGCACGACGACCAGCACGACACAGGCAGACGCCCGGACCGAGGACCAGGAGGCAGCCCCGTGGGGAGCACACCCGCCGCGAGCGCGACACCGCCCGCCGGCCGGTACGGACCGGACCCCGACGAGCGCTCGCGCGTCCCGTGGCTGGTCACCGTGGTCCTCACGACGCTGGTGGCCGCGGTCGTCGTGGCGTGGGTCGGGATCGGCGCGCTGCGCGACCCCGTGCAGTGGAAGGACGTCGGGTTCTCGGTCCAGGGCGCCGACACGATCGCCGTGACGTTCGAGGTCACCAAGGACCCGGAGTCCACCGCGACGTGCCGCGTGCGGGCGCTGTCGCAGTCGTACGCCGAGGTCGGCGTGAAGAACGTGGAGATCGGTCCGGGCGCGCGGACGCAGCGCGTGACGGTCGTCGTACCCACCGCGGAGCTCGCCGTCACGGGCACCGTCTCGCTCTGCGAACCGGTCGACGCGAGGCCCTGACGGCGTCCGCACGCGTCCCGGCTTGCTATCCTTGTCGTTTCGCACGCCGCCCCGGTCGACCCAGTGTCGACATCTGACGGTCGAAGCGACCGGTAGGGAAGGCGACATCCCGTCCTGACATCGGTGTCCGGTCACGCCTGCGGCCTCGTGCCGCGCGGTGGGACGGGGTCCGACGCCGGACGACACACGAAGCAGGAAGGAGCGATCGTGACCGACACGACTGCCGCCACGTGGCTGACGCAAGAGGCCTACGACCGCCTCACGGCCGAGCTCGCGGACCTCAAGGGCCCGCGGCGCGAGGAGATCACGCAGCGGATCGCCGCCGCGCGCGACGAGGGCGACCTCAAGGAGAACGGCGGCTACCACGCTGCGCGCGAGGAGCAGGGCAAGAACGAGGCCCGCATCCGCGAGCTCGAGGCGAAGCTCCGCAACGTGCAGATCGGCACGCCGCCTGACGACGGTGTCGTCGAGCCCGGCATGGTCGTGACCGCGGAGGTCGCGGGCGACGAGGAGGTCTTCCTTCTCGGCTCGCGCGAGATGGCCGGCACGACCGGGATCCAGGTCTTCTCCCCCACCTCGCCCCTCGGCGCCGCGATCAGCGGCAAGTCCGTGGGCGAGACCACGAGCTACCTCGCGCCCAACAGCCGCGAGATCAAGGTGAAGATCCTCGACGCCAAGCCCTTCGCGGGCTGACCCGATCTCCCTCATGAAGGGCGTCGCCGCACCCGCGGCGACGCCCTTCGTCATCCCCGCCCCTCGCCTGCCCACCCCGACCCGCCGGCCGCGAGCTCGGCAGCGCCGGTCGAGGTCGGCAGTGCTCTCGAGGTCGGCAGTCCGTCGCGAGGTCGGCAGTGCTCTCGAGGTCGGCAGTCCGTCGCGAGGTCGGCAGTCCGGATGCACGAGGTCGCGCCAGACTGCCGACTTCGCCCGTGGTGGGCGCGCCCAGGCACACGGCGGCGGCGCGCCTGGGCGGCCCCGCCGGTGGCGCTGGGCAGGCGGGGTGGGTCAGTCGGTGAGGCGGTAGCCGGCGGTGCGCAGCGCGTGCATGACCGCCGCGCAGTGCTCGGGGCCCTTCGTCTCGACCTGGACCTCGATCGCGACCTCGTCGACCGCGAGCTCGACCTGCGTGCGCACGTGCGACACGTGCATCACGTTGGCACCCGCCGTCGCGAGGTCGTGCAGCAGGTCGGCCAGGGCGCCCGGGCGGTCGGCGATGCGCACGTGCAGCCACAGGAACCGTCCGGCGGACGCGAGCCCGTGCCGCACGACGCGCAGCAGCACCTGGGGGTCCATGTTGCCGCCGGACAGGATCGCGACGACGGGACCCTCGAACTCCCCCGGCGCGGCCATGAGCGCCGCCACCGCGGCGGCCCCCGACGGCTCGACGAGCAGCTTGGCGCGCTCGGCGACGAGCAGGAGCGCACGCGAGATGTCCTCCTCCGAGACCGTGCGGACCTCGGTCCCGGCGTGCGCGAGCACGTCGAACGGCACCTGACCGGGCAGGCCCACCGCGATGCCGTCGGCCATGGTGCGCAGCTCGGGGGCGGGCGTCGGGCGCCCGAGCGCGAGCGAGGCGGGGTAGGCCGCGGCGTGCTGCGCCTGGACGCCCACGACCCGCACGTCGGGCCGCAGCTCCGCGAGCGTCGCCACGACCCCCGCGGCCAGGCCGCCGCCGCCGACGGGCACGACGACCGTCGCGACGTCGGGCACCTGCTCGACGATCTCGAGCGCGATGGTCCCCTGCCCGGCGACGACGTCGGGGTGGTCGAACGGGTGGATGAGCACCGCGCCCGTGCGCTGCGCGTACTCGCGCGCGTGCACGAGCGCCTCGTCGACGCTGGTGCCGACGAGCTCGACGCGCGCGCCGTACTCGCGGGTCGCGGCGAGCTTCGGCAGGGCCGCGTCGGTGGGCATGAAGACGACGGCGTCGAGGCCGAGCAGCCGGGCTGCGAGCGCGACGCCCTGCGCGTGGTTGCCGGCGCTCGCGGCGACCACGCCGCGCGCCCGCTCGTCGTCCGTGAGCCCGGACATGCGCACGTACGCGCCGCGGATCTTGAACGAGCCCGCGCGCTGCAGGTTCTCGCACTTGAGCAGCACCTGCGCCCCCGCGAGCTCCGAGACGGCGCGGCTCGACTCGACGGGGGTGCGCTCGGCGACCCCGTCGAGGAGCGCCGCGGCCCGGCGGACGTCGGCGAGCGTGATCATCGACGCTCACCCTCGTCGGACGCGGTCGGTCCCGCGGGCCCGTCGTCGGGCGTCCGCGCGTCGTCGAGGTCCGTCACCGCGCCCTCGTCGTCGCCGACCGCCGGGGCATCGCCCAGGTCGTGCGCAGGGTTCAGCTGCTCGGTCTCGGCCAGCTGAGCGATCGCGCGGTCGAGGACGGGATGACCGTGCGGTCGGAGCACGACGTGGTCGTCGTGCCCGAGCTGCGGGAACTTGTCGTGACCGTGCAGGTAGAGGACCACGGTGTTGAGCACGGCGACCAGCGGGACCGCGAACAGCGCACCGAGGATCCCGGCGACGTAGGACCCGGCCGCCACCGCGAGCAGCACCGCGACGGGGTGCAGCGAGACCGCGTGGCCCATGAGGAACGGCTGCAGCACGTGACCCTCGAGCTGCTGCACCGCCAGCACGACCGCGAGCATGATGAGCGCCACGAGCGGCCCGTGCGTGACGAGCGCGACGAGGACGGCCACGGCTCCCGTGACGACCGCCCCGACGATCGGGATGAACGACCCGAGGAACACCAGGATCGCCAGCGGGAAGGCGAGCGGCACCTGCAGGATCGCGGCGCCGAGCCCGATGCCGGTCGCGTCGACCGCCGCGACCAGGATCTGCGTGCGCGTGTACGCGCCGAGCGTGACGACACCGCGCCGACCGGCCTGGTGCACGTGCTCGCGGCTCCCGCGCGGCAGGAGCCCCACGACCCACGACCAGATCGTGCGACCGTCGAGCAGGAAGAAGAACGTGCAGAACAGCGCGATCACCGCGCCGGCCAGCACGTGACCGACCGTCACGGTCGCGTGCAGCGCCCCCGCGACGATCGTCTCGCTGTTGTTCGACGCCGCCTCGCGCGCCTGGTCGATCCAGCTCTGCAGGTTCTCGGTCGACAGCTGCAGCGGGCCCTCCGCGAGCCACTCGAGCAGCTGGTCGACGCCCTTCTGCGCCTGGTCCCACAGCTCGGCGATGCCGAGCACCACCGACCGGCCGGCGAGCACGAGCAGGCCCACGACCAGCACGACGAGCCCGACCACCGATGCACCGGCGGCCGCGGCCCGGCCCATCCGCAGCCGGCGCTGGAACCAGGTGGCGAGCGGTGCCAGGAGCACGGCGAGCAGCAGCGCGACGGCCACCGGGACGACGACGAGCTTGAGGTAGGCCACGCCCGCGACGACGACCGCCACGCACGCGACGATCACCAGCAGTCGCCACGACCACGCGGCCGCACGCTGCACGGGCATCGGAACCGAGTCGGCCGCGCGGGCCTGGGCAACCGGCGCCGCGCCCGCCGGGGACGCGGTGAGCACCGCGGTCCCGCTCGTCGGGCTCGGGACGCTCGTCGTCTCGGGGGCTGCCGCGTCCGGCGCGGACGCGGAGGGCTCGGGTGCGCTGGTCACCGACCCAGGCTACGGTCGCGCACCCGCGCGGGGGCAGGAACACTCCCGGGACCGCCGCGGTTGAGCCACCTGCGAGGGTGCGCCCGCGCCGCACACGGCGCGCGAGGCGGGCACCCCCGGGAAGGAGTCCAGCATGAGCTGGCTGTTCGGTTCCGCGATCCGGTCCACGATGGTCGAGCCCGAGCGGGCGCTCGCCGGACGCGACGACTACGCCTACCAGGTCCCGACGACGCACGCGGTCCTCGGCACCCCGCTGGCCGGCCCCTGGCCCGCGGGCACCGCGACGATCTCGCTCGCCCTCGGCTGTTTCTGGGGCGCCGAGAAGGAGCTGTGGCAGGTCCCGGGCGTCGTCACGACGGCGGTGGGCTACCAGGGCGGTTTCACGCCGTTCCCCACGTACGAGGAGGTGTGCACGGGCATGACCGGGCACACCGAGACGGTGCTCGTCGCGTACGACCCGGCCGTCCTGCCGCACGACGAGCTGCTGCGCCGGTTCTGGGAGGCGCACGACCCGACGCAGGGCTTCCGGCAGGGCAACGACGTCGGCACGCAGTACCGCTCGGCGATCTTCACGACGACGCCCGAGCAGGCCGAGGCGGCCGCGCGGACGCGTGACCTCTTCGCGCCGCGGCTGGCGCACGCCGGGTACGGCGACATCACCACCGAGATTCGCCCGGCGGACGAGGCGGGGCGCTTCTACTACGCCGAGGACTACCACCAGCAGTACCTGGTGAAGAACCCCAACGGCTACTGCCCGGTCCACTCCACGGGCGTCGCCTGCCAGTAGTCCGGGGCGGTCATCGCGGCTCAGCAGCCGCGGGCCCGCAGCCGCGGCCGGTCGCGTGACCGCCGGGTGGGCGGCGCCGTCTCCCCCGAGACACCGCCCACCCGCGGCGCGCGCTGGGTTCCCCCTGAACCTGCGCTGCGACGAGGGCCTTCCGTCGACCGAGAAGCACGACGCTGTGCGTCTTGGCTCTCCTCCGGTCGGCCAGGCACGACGGTACGCATCGGGACGAACCGCGTGAACCCGGCGTCCACGTGGCGTCGGACCACAGTCCAGGACGGTGGTCCGAGACGCGCGTCAGCCCGCGTCCGGCGGCGCCGCGACGTCGCTGTGGCCGAGCGGCTTGCCGGGGGCGATCACGTCGCGCACGCGGCGCTTGAGCTCGGTGACCTCCGGGAACCCGCCGTCCCGGCCGCGGTCCCACACGACCACCGGGGCGGGGGCGGCGTGCCCGTCGGACGACGAGGCCTGCGCCTCGACGACGAACACGCCACCCGTCCCGGGGCGCAGCGCGACCTCGTCCACCTCGCGGTGGAACGTGGTCAGCAGCTCCTGGGCGTACCAGGCCGCACGCAGCAGCCAGCGGCACTGCGTGCAGTACGTGAGGGTGACGCGACTCAGCGCGAGGTCCCCACGATGTCGACGACGAACACCAGCGTGTCGCCGCCCTTGATGCCGGCCTGCGGCACCCCGCGGTCCCCGTAGCCGAGGTGCGACGGGATCGACAGGAGCACGCGCGAGCCGACCTGCTGGCCCACGAGGCCCTCGTCCCAGCCCGCGATGACCGCGCCGACGCCGATCGGGAAGCTGATCGACGAGCGGCGGTCGTAGGAGTTGTCGAACACCCCGCCCTGCCACGACTGGCCGAGGTAGTGGACCTCGATGTCGTCGCCGGCCTCGACCAGCTCACCGTCGCCGCGGCTCAGGACGAGCACCTCGAGCTCGGCGGACGGTGCGCCCTCGGGGAAGGCGAGCGTGGGCTTGTCGCCGAACGAACCCGAGACCTCGGGCAGAGCTGCAGACATCTGGGAACTCCCTCGATTGCGATGGCGCGCCCACGACGAACGCGCGCGGCCCATCGTGCCGCACCGCGCCGACACGTGCCGCATCGCGGCCCCGCGCGGGCACGTGCACGCCCCGCGGACCGGTGCCAGTCCGGACGCTCACCCGGCGCTTGCCCAGGCGCTTGCCCAGGTGCACCGGCCCGACGCCTGGCAGGGTGGGCGGGTGACCGAGCACCTCGACGACACGCGGGCCCCCGCCCGAGCGCCGGCCGCCGCCACGCCGCCGCGGGTGAGCGCCGCGCGTGTGCTCGCCGCGGCGCTCGTCTGCGGCTCGGCGGTGCTGCTGTTCGCCGTGCACGTGCGGCCGCTCGCGTACGTACCACTGGTCGTCGGCGTGGCGATCGGGCTCGTCGTCGACCGCGTGCTGGGCCGGGACCTGCTGGCCATCGGCATCGGCATGTCGATCGTGAGCAGCATCCCGCTGCAGGCGGACCTGTCCGACGCCGCGATCCTGCGGTTCGCGGTGGCGTTGTCGCTCGCCGTCGTCGTGCCGTACGTGCTCTCCCACCACGTGTTCGGCGACGACGTGATCCGCTTCCCGTGGCGCACCGGCAAGCCGTGGACCCGGTTCCAGTGGGGATACCTGGTCCTCGTCGTGGCGGCCGGGTACCTGGTGCTGCCCTTCTACTTCCTGTCCTCGGGCGCGTACCAGAACTGGCCCACTGTGGTGGAGCCCGACGAGATCGCGCGCCTGTTCGTCGGCGTCAACGCGGTCGGCACGTGGGACGAGCTGTTCTTCATCTGCACGGTGTTCGCGCTGCTGCGTCGGCACTTCCCCGTCGCGCTCGCGAACGTGCTGCAGGCGGCCGTGTTCGTCTCGTTCCTGTGGGAGCTCGGGTACCGGTCGTGGGGGCCGTTGCTGACGCTGCCGTTCGCGCTGATCCAGGGCTGGACGTTCAGCCGGACCAAGTCGCTGACGTACGTGCTCGTCGTGCACCTGCTGTTCGACGCGATCGTCTTCATGGTGCTCGTCCACGCGCACTCGCCGCACCTGTTCGACGTCTTCGTCACCGCCCCCCGCTGACCCGCTGCATCACCCGAGAGGACCCGCATGACCCTGACCACCTGGGCCGGCAGCCACACGTTCCGCGGCGGGCCGCTCGTGCGTCCGACGAGCGTCGAGGAGGTCGCGCGCGTCGTCGCCGGGGCGCGGCACGTGCGCGCGGTCGGGTCGCGGCACTCGTTCCACGACCTCGCGGACGGGCCCGGCACGCTCGTCGCGCTGGACCGCCTGGACGTCCCGTTGGAGATCCGGGACGACGACGGCCCGGGGACGCTCGGGGCGACCGTGACGGTCGGAGCGGGCGTGCGCTATGGCGAGCTCGCGCGGGACCTGCACGCCGCGGGCTGGGCGCTGCACACGATGGCCTCGTTGCCGCACATCGCGGTCGCCGGGACGGTCGCGACCGCGACGCACGGCTCGGGCGACTCGGCGGTCAACCTCGCGGCCGCGGTGCGCGGGCTCGAGGTCGTCGGCGCGGGTGGTGAGGTGCGCCGGCTGGGACGCGACGACGACGAGCTCGCGGGGTCGGTCGTCGCGCTCGGCGCACTCGGTCTCGTCACACGCGTGACCCTCGCGATCGAGCCCACCTACGAGGTCGCGCAGGAGGTGTGGCTCGACCTGCCGTGGGACGTCGCGCTCGGCCAGTTCGACGCGCTCATGGGCTCGGCGTACTCGGTGAGCCTCTTCACCGACTGGCGCGACGACGTCGTCGGGCAGGTGTGGCGCAAGCACCGCGTGATCGACGGCGCGTGGACGCTGCCGGACGCAGGCCCCGAGCTCGCCGGCGCGCGTCCTGCTCCCGGCCCGGTGCACCCGGTCCCAGGGGTCGACCCCGCCGCGTGCACGCAGCAGGGCGGCGTCCCCGGGCCGTGGCACGAGCGGCTCCCCCACTTCCGGCTCGAGTTCACACCGTCGGCCGGCGCCGAGCTGCAGACCGAGTACCTGGTGCCGCGTGCGCGTGCGGTCGAGGCGATCACGGCGGTGCAGGCGCTGGCCGAACAGGTCTCGCCGCTGCTGCAGGTCAGCGAGATCCGCAGCGTCGCGGGCGACGACCTGTGGCTGTCGACCGCGCACGGCGGACCGCACGTCGGGCTGCACTTCACCTGGCAGCCGTGGCGCGACGAGGTCGAGGAGGTGCTGCCCGTGCTCGAGGACGCGCTCGCACCGTTCCAGGCGCGCCCGCACTGGGGCAAGCTGTTCGCCGACCGCGACCACCGCCTCGCCGAGCTCTATCCGCGCTGGGACGACTTCCGCGCGCTCGTCGCGCGTCGCGACCCCGACGGCGTGTTCACCAACGACTTCCTGACCCGCCACGGCCTGCGCGACTGACGCGGCGACTGACACGGAGCTCTCGGGGAGCACCGGGCCCGCGGGTCAGCGGACCAGCACGTCGAGCCAGCGCAGCTGGCGGTCGAGCTGGAAGCCGAGCCCGCCCTCGTGGCGGTTGTAGGTGTAGACCTCGATCTGCGTCTGCGGGCGCTGCGCCGCGAGGCCCGCGTAGTGGTTGTAGGCCGCGAAGACGGTCGAGGGTGGGCAGATGTCGTCGCGCAGCGCCACGCTGAACAGCGCCGGGGCGCTTGCGCGCCGCGCCAGGTGCACGCAGTCGAAGTACGACAGCGTGCGGTGGGCACGGTCCACCGCGTCGCGGTGCACCGCGAGGTACTGGACGAGCTCGCCGTACGGGTGGGAGTCGGTCAGGTCGAGCGCGCGCCGGAAGTGGCACAGGAACGGCACGTCCGGCATCACGGCGACGAGCCCGTCGGACAGGCCGCCGGCCGCGAGCGCGAGCGCACCGCCCTGGCTGCCGCCCGTGACGGCGACCCGCCGCGCGTCGACGCCCGGCAGCGCGCGCACCGCGTCGACGGCGCGCACCGCGTCGGTCATCGCGCGGCGGTAGTAGTAGCGCTCGGGGTCCTCGATGCCGCGCGTCATCACGCCGGGCGCGGCGGGCCCGGAGCCTGCCTCGTCGGGAGTCTGGCCGCCCGTCCCCCACACCGAGCCCTGGCCCCGCGTGTCCATGAGCAGGTGCACGTACCCGGCCGCTGCCCACGCGAGGCGCTCGTGCGCGAAGCCGCGTCCGCCGCCGTACCCGAGGTACTCGACGACCGCGGGCAGGGGCTCGCCCTGCGTGCCGGCGGGCCGCGTGACCCACGCCTTGACGGGCTGGCCGTCGAACCCGGCGAACGTCAGGTCGGTGGTGTCGACGAGGCGCAGGCCCGCGTCGTGCGGGCGTGCGTCGACGACCACGTCGTGACGGCGCGCCTGCGCGAGCGTGCGGGACCAGAAGTCGTCGAGGTCGGCGGGTTCGTCGAGCTCCGGCAGGTAGCGCTCGAGCTCGGGCAGGGGGAGGTCGAAAAGAGCCACCCGCCGACCCTAGCGAGGTCGACGGGTGGCTCAGTGGGACATCGGGCGCCTCGCGGCGCCGGGTCAGTTCCGCAGGATCGCGAGGATGCGCAGGATCTCCAGGTACAGCCACACGAGCGTGACGATGAGCCCGAACGCCGCGGCCCAGGCCAGCTTGCGCGGGGCGCCGCCCTCGACGCCCTTCTTGATCGCGTCGAAGTCGACGATGAAGCTCGCGGCCGCGAGGCCGACCGCGAACAGCCCGATCGCGACGCCCCAGCCGCCGCTGCGCAGCGGCCCGAAGTCGCCACCGCCCACGTTGAGCAGCATCAGCACGACGTTGAGCAGCGAGAACACGAGGTAGCCGACCATCGCGAGGATCAGCCAGCGCGTGAACTTCGGCGTGACGCGCACCTTGCCGGACTTGAACACGAACAGCGCCGAGGCGGCCACGGCGAGCGTGCCGAGCACGGCCTGGCTCACGATGCCCGGGTAGGAGGCCTCGTAGAACGCCGAGATCCCGCCCAGGAACACGCCCTGCGCGACGGTGTACAGCGTGATCAGGACCGGGCTGGGCTCGCGCTTGAACGCGTTGACCAGGCCGAGGACCAGGCCGACGATCGCTCCGAGGATCCACAGCCCGGGCGCGACGACCCAGGTCACGGCGCCGACTGCGACCAGCAGCGCCAGCAGGCCGCCGGTCTTCATGATCACGTCGTCGTAGGTGAGGCGGCCCGTGTCCCGCGTGGTCGCCGCGGGCGCGCCGTACATCTGGTCGAGCGTCGCCGCGTCGACCGTCGAGTGGGTGGCGGTCGAGTCCGCGTAGACGGTCCCACCGGATCGCGGTCCGGCCTGCGACTTGGGGTCGCCGAACACCGGGCTGTTGCTGAAGACGGGGTTGGCCACGTCGTCCTCCTGGTCGGCCTGCGCCACGTCGGCGCTGGTCTGTGGTCTCCCAACGTACAAGGCGCTCGTCGGGTTCCCGCGGTGTTCGACGACGTCGTCGTGGACACCGGGGGCCCGGACGGATCCGACCGTGGACGGATACCCCCAGGTGGGAGCGTGCCCGTAGTGTCGGCAGCGACACGTCTCCGACCGGAGGAACCTCCGCGATGATCGAGGCAACGAACCTCAGCAAGCGATACGGCGACAAGCTCGCCGTCGACTCCATCTCGTTCACCGTCGAGCCCGGCAAGGTCACCGGGTTCCTCGGCCCGAACGGGGCGGGGAAGTCGACCACGATGCGCATGATCGTCGGGCTCGACCGTCCGACGTCCGGGCACGTCACGGTCAACGGCAAGCCCTACGCCCAGCACGCCTCGCCCCTCACGGAGGTCGGTTCGCTGCTGGAGGCCAAGGCCGTCCACACGGGCCGCAGCGCGCGCAACCACCTGCGGGCGCTCGCCGCGACGCACGGCATCGGGGACGCGCGCGTCACCGAGGTCATCGAGATGACGGGCCTCGACTCGGTCGCCAAGCGGCGGGTCGGCGGGTTCTCGCTCGGCATGGGACAACGCCTCGGCATCGCGGCGGCCCTGCTGGGCGACCCGCGCACGCTCATCCTCGACGAGCCGGTCAACGGGCTCGACCCCGAGGGCGTGCTCTGGGTGCGCAACCTCGTGAAGTACCTCGCGCGTGAGGGCCGGACGGTGTTCCTGTCCTCGCACCTCATGAGCGAGATGGCCCTCACGGCGGACCACCTCATCGTCATCGGGCGCGGGCGGATCATCGCCGCGGGCCCGGTGCAGGAGATCGTCGACCGCAGCACGCGCGCATCGGTCCAGGTGCGCACCCCGCACGCCGCGCGGCTCGCCGAGCTCATCGCCGGCCCCGAGGTCACGATCACGTCGTCGGAGTCCGAGTCGCTCGTCGTGGTGGGCGCCACCGCACCCGCGATCGGCGAGGCCGCCGCCGCGGCCGGCATCGCCCTGCACGAGCTCACGCCCGTCCGGGGATCGCTCGAGGACGCCTTCATGTCGCTCACGCAGGACACGGTCGAGTACCACTCGACCTTCGGCCACGACGCGCCCCAGGACGCGCCCGCTGCCTCGACCGACGTCCCGGCGCCTGGTCAGGAGGCCTCGCGATGACCACCACCACGACCCGCACCCCCGCCCCGGCCCCCACGCACCTGCGGGTGTCGTTCCCCCGGCTGCTGCGCTCGGAGTGGATCAAGCTCTGGTCGCTGCGCTCGACCGTCTGGACGCTGGCGATCACCGCGGTCGTCATCGTCGGCTTCGTCGTCCTCATCACGTGGGGCGAGCTGACCGCGCGCGACGCGAGCAACGACACGTCGCCGGTCAACGCGCTCTACGGCTTCGGCGCGATCCCGTTCCTGGGCCCCACGGCGGTCGCGGTGCTCGGCGCGCTGACGATCACCGGTGAGTACACGACCGGGATGATCCGCAGCAGCTTCACGGCCGCGCCGCGGCGCCTGCCCGTGCTGTGGGCCAAGGCGATCGTGCTGGCGGTCGTCGTCTTCGCGACGACCGCGCTCGCCGTGGCCGTCGCGGCGGCCCTGCAGGCGATGATCTTCGGCGGCCGGGGCGCCTCGGTCGACATCGGCGACCCGCAGGTCGTGCGGGCGCTGATCGGCAACGCGCTCTACGTCACGGGGATCGCGGTGCTCGCGTTCGGGCTGGGCACGATCATGCGCCACTCCGCCGCGGCGATCACGACGACCCTGGGCATCCTGCTCGTCGTCCCGATCCTGTTCAGCCTCATCCCGTGGAAGCCCCTGCAGGACCTCACGCCGTTCCTGCCGAACGTCGCAGGCTCGCAGATCACGCTGACCGACGAGATGATCCAGGAGCAGGCCGGGTTCACCGGCTCGGTGGTCCTGTCCGCCTGGCAGGGCTTCGGGATCCTGCTGGCCTACGTCGCGGTCGTGCTGGTGATCGGCGCCGTCCTGACGCGCAAGCGCGACGCCTGACCGTCACGACGAGGCCACGCGACCGGGGCGCACGGTCGCGTGGCCTCGTCGTCGCGTCCCGCGACCTAGGCTGAGCGGCGGCGCAGTCCCCACCGCCGTCCCGAAGGAGCGCTGATGGATCCCGCGATCCCCGACGTCGAACGCCAGGTCGCCCTCCTGCTGCGGCTCGCGGACCGCAACCGCCGACGCAGCAGGCGCCTCGCGGGCACGTTGGAGCGTTCGGCGTACCTCGCGCTCGGTCGCCTGGTCGACGACGGTCCCGCCGGGATCAACGAGATCGCCGACCACCTGCGCCTCGACGCGTCCACCGTGACGCGGCAGGTGCTGCAGATGGAGGAGGCGGGCTACGTGAGCCGCGGCCGCGACGAGAACGACGGGCGGCGCTCGGTGATCGCCGCGACCCCGGTGGGCCGGACCGCGCTCGAGGCGACACGACGCGCGCGCGCCGACGTCTACGCCGAGGTCCTCGCGGAGTGGGACCCGAGCGACCTCGACGTGCTCGCGCGCTCGCTCACCCGCCTCAACGCCTCGCTCGACGCGTCGCTGGACGCCAGCGCACGCTCCGTCGGACAAGACTGAGAGCGGGCCTCCGTGCCCGCCTCCCTCGGCCGCGGCGCCTACTGGCACGCGGGTTAGGCTCCGCTGTCGTGACCCTCCCTCCCCCGGCGCCGCCGGCGCGCCCTCGCGACGCCCGGCGTCGACCGGCGCCCGTCCTCGCGCACGTCCAACGCACCGAGCGCCTCACGCCGAACCTCGTGCGCGTCGTGCTCGGCGGTCCGGGTCTCGCGCCGTTCACCCCCGACGAGCACGCGGACTCCTACGTCAAGCTCCTGTTCCTGCCCGCGGGCCCGCGCCCGCTGGGCCCCGACGGCCGCCTCGACCTCGAGGCGGTGCAGGCGGCGCTCCCGGCGGACGTGACCCCGCGCCTGCGCGCCTACACGGTCCGCAGCTTCGACGCCGCGGCGCTCGAGCTGACGCTCGACGTCGTCGTGCACGGCGACCACGGCCTCGCGGGACCGTGGGCGGCGTCCCTGACCGGCGGCGAGGAGGCGCTCGTGCAGGGACCGGGCGGCGGGTGGTCACCCTCGCCCGACGTCGACCACCACCTGCTCGTCGGCGACGCGAGCGCGCTGCCCGCGATCGCGGTCGGCCTCGAGCGGCTCCGGCCTGACGCGCGCGGCTGGGCGCTCGTCGAGGTCGCCGGCCCGCACGACGAGCTCCCGCTCGTCGCCCCGGACGGCGTCGACGTGCGCTGGGTGCACGCCGACCACGCGGCGCCCGGTCGCCGCCTCGTCGAGGCCGTGCGGGCGCTCGCGTGGCCCGAGGGACGGGTCGGCGCGTTCGTGCACGGCGAGGCCGGTGCGGTCCGGGACATCCGCCGCTACCTGCGGGTCGAGCGCGCGATCGCGCGCGCGGACCTCTCGGCCTCGGGCTACTGGCGGCTCGGCGTCGACGACGAGGGCTGGCGCCGCACCAAGCGCGACTGGACCTCCGAGATCGAGCAGTCGGAGCGGGCCGCCCACCTGCCCTGACCCCTCCGCAGCCACGCCTGCACGGCCCCATCTGCGCCGACTCGCCTGCGCCGACCCCACCTGCGCCGAGCGGCCCCCGCCGGGCGCCGGGCGGTGGGAGGATGCTCGCGCGCGCCCGTAGCCCAACCGGCAGAGGCGGCCGGCTTAAACCCGGCTCAGTGCGGGTTCGAGTCCCGCCGGGCGCACGCCGACGCACGAGAGCCCCGGTCCGCGACGGACCGGGGCTCTCGTCGGGAGTCAGCTCGCGTTCTTGGCCTTCGTGCCGGACGCGGCGCCCGTGGCGGGCTCGCCGACGGCCGGGGCCTCGGCCGGCTCGACCACGCGCGGCTTCGGCGGGACCGAGGCCGCACGGAACTCGGCGCGCGGGTCGTGCAGCGCACCCAGCGGCACGACCTCACGGCGCAGCAGCAGCGAACCGGTCCAGCCCGCCATGATGCGCAGCTTGCGGTTCACGGTCGGCATCGCGAAGACGTGGTACGTCCGGTGCAGCACCCAGGCGAGGAAGCCGCGCACCTTGATCCGGCCGAACATCTGCGCGACGCCCTTGTACATGCCGAGGGACGCCACCGCGCCGATGTTCTTGTGCGAGTACGGCGTGACCTCGGCGGACCGCAGGACGCGCGCGAGGTTGTCGCCGAGGTGGCTGCCCTGACGCAGCGCGTGCTGCGCGTTGGGCGGGCAGAACCCACCCGGGTTGTAGAGGTCGGGGACCGCGGCGCAGTCACCGGCTGCGTAGGCGTCGGGGATCACCGTGCCGTCGGCGTCGACCACCTGCAGCGACGTGTTGCAGGTGACCCGGCCCATCTTGTCCAGGGGCAGGTCCGACTGCTGCAGCACCGGGTTGGCCTTGACGCCGGCGGTCCACACGATCGTGTCCGCGTCGAACTCGAGATTGTTCGACAGGACGATGTGCCCGTCGACGCACGAGTTGAGGAACGTCGAGAGGTGGATCTCGATCTTGCGCTTGCGCAGCTGCTCGAGCGTGTACCCGCCGAGCTCCTCGCTCACCTCGGGCAGGATCCGCGGGCTGCCCTCGACCAGCACGAACCGGAGCTCGTCCTGCTCGATCTGCTTGTAGTGGTTGACCGTGTATCGCGCGATGTCCTCGAGCTCACCGAGCGCCTCGACGCCGGCGAAGCCGCCGCCGACGAACACGAACGTGAGCATCCGGCGCCGCAGCTCCGGGTCCCACGTCGAGGACGCGACCTCGATGCGGTTGAGGATGTGGTTGCGGACGGCGATGGCTTCCTCGACGTTCTTGAAGCCGATGGCCTGCTCCGCGAGGCCGGGGATGGGCAGCGTGCGGGCGACGGAGCCCAACCCGATGATCAGGTGGTCGTACGTGACCCAGTACGGCTCGCCCTCCTCGGGCGTGATCTGCACCGTGCGCTCGGCATGGTTGATCTGCGTGACCTTGCCCTGCAGCACGTCGACGCCCTTGAGCGCGCGGCGGTGCGGGGCGACGACGTTGCGGGGGTCGATCGAGCCCGCCGCCGCCTCGGGGAGGAACGGCGCGTACGTCATGTACGGACGGGGGTCGACGACGACGATCGCGGCCTCACGGCGCCCGAGCCGCTTGCGCAGCCGACGAGCGGAGTACAGGCCGACCGTGCCGCCCCCGAGGACGAGGACACGAGGGACCTTGCGCGGCTTGGCGGGGCGGCGCGGGGCCGCCGACTCGTCGAGCGGCGTCGAGGCAGACTGAGGCATATCTCCACGGTATCGGCGCACGACGAACGCGACACCTCGCGGATCGGTGAGAATGCGCACACGAGGCGGTCCGGCCCTGTGAGCGTGGTCACCACTCCAGGTCAGACGGGCGCCACCGCGTTCGCCTTGACCACGCCCGAGTACCACTGCGCACTCGCCTTGGGCGTGCGCCGCTGCGTCTCGTAGTCCACGTGCACGATCCCCCAGCGCTGGGTCATGCCGCGCGCCCACTCGAAGTTGTCGAGGAACGACCACGCGTAGTACTGCCGCAGGTCGACGCCCTCGGCGACCGCCCGGGCCGCCTGCTGCAGGTGCGTGCGCAGGAACTCCTCGCGCTGCGGGTCCTCGATCTGGCCTTGCGCGTCGGGGTCCGGGATGCCGTTCTCGCTGATGATGAGCGGCGGCAGGTCCGCGTAGTCGTCGGTCAGGCGCACGAGCATCTCGTACAGGCCCTCGGCGTGGACCTGCTGCCAGCCCGCGGGCGACGGCGGGAAGACCTCGAGCCACGTGCCGTTCTTGTCGATGCCCGCGACCCCGTAGTACTGCACGGCGAGCAGGTCGCACGGCGCGGAGATCGTCTGCAGGTCGCCGGGCAGGACGAGCGCGTCGAACGCGGCACGGTCGGCGTTGAGCTGGCCGGCCGCGGAGCCGATCGCCTCGTCGGGGTACTCGCCGCGCAGCAAGGGGTCGAGGTAGAGGCGGTTCTCGGCCGCGTCGAGGCGACTGGCGGCGGCCTCCGCTCCCGGCGCGCCGTACACGGGCATGAGGTTGAGGGCGATGCCGATGCTCCCCTGGCCGCCCACCGCGCGGAACGCCTCGACGGCCTTGCCGTGCGCGAGGAGCTGGTGGTGCACGGCGGCGAGCCCCGCGTCGAGGTCCCCGATCGCCGGTGCGTGCTCGGTGCCGGCGTAGCCGACCATCGCGGTGGTCTTCGGCTCGTTGATCGTCAGCCAGGTGGCGTCGACGTCCCGCAGCGCCTCGAACATGACCGCGGCGTACTCGGCGAACCGGTCCACGGTGTCGCGCACGGCCCAGCCGCCCGCATCCTGCAGGGGCTGCGGCAGGTCCCAGTGGTACAGCGTGATCGCGGGGTGCAGCCCACGGTCCAGCAGGCCGTCGACGAGCCGCCGGTAGTGGTCGATGCCCTTCTGGTTCACCTCGCCCGAGCCGGCCGGCACGATGCGCGGCCACGCGACCGAGAACCGGTACGCCTGCAGGCCGAGATCGACCATGAGGTCCAGGTCGGACTCCCAGCGCCGGTACTGGTCCGCCGCGGGATCGCCCGTCGAGCCGTCGTCGATCCGGCCGGGCTGCGCCGCGAACGTGTCCCAGATCGAGACGCCGCGCCCGTCGGCGGTGGTCGAGCCCTCGACCTGGAACGCGGAGGTCGCCGACCCCCAGACGAACCCCTCGGGGAACCGCAGCGGCTCGGCCGGGGCGGTCCAGGTGGTCGGCGTCGGCCCCGGGAGCGTCGCCCGGTCGTCGTCGGCGCACGCCGCGAGCAGGCCGAGGCCGACGAGCCCGCAGCCCATCTCGAGCACCGTGCGCCGGGCGACGAGTCGCCCTTCAGGCACGGTGCGGTCCAGCTGGTCCATCCTCGGGCTCCTCGTCGAGCAGAAGGCGGGCGCGGCGCCCCCTGCCGACGACCCGGCACGGACCGGGCATCGTGGAACCGCTCCCATACAAGCGCTGCCGCACATCGTGCCATTCGCGCTCTCGAGGCGTCAGCAGTTCAACCGGTGGGATGGTACCGGTTTCAGTGACGTGCACCACAGGCGTTTCCCCCTGGCGACACGGTTCGTGCCGGAGCTCAGCGGGCGAGGCGCTCCGCGGCGCTGAACGCGATGCCGTCGAGGATGTCGTGCTCGGAGGTCACCACCGACTCGAGCGCGCCACCCGCGGCAGCGACCTCGTCGCGCACGCGCGCCACGACGTCGTGCCACACGAGCGCACCGGCACCGATCACGTCGACCCGGCCCGGGTGCATGAACCCGAGCTCCGCCCGCTGCGCGCGCGTCCGCCCGAGCAGGTCGTCGCACGCGGCCAGGACCACGTCCGTCGCCAGCACCGCGCCGTCGATCCGCTCCGGCCGGTAGGAGTCCAGGCCGAGCGCGTGCGCCGTCACGGTCGTGACCGAGCCGGCCAGCCCGACGAGCGTCGCCGTACGACCCAGCGGGACCACGGCCGCCGCCTCGTCGAGCGCCGCCGCCACGTCACGGTGGGCCGCCGCACGCTCGTCGGCCGAGGGCGGGTCGCCCTGCAGGTGGCGCTCCGTCAGGCGCACGCACCCCACGTCCATCGACAACGCCGCCTCGGGTGCGCGCTCGCCCAGGACGAGCTCGGTGCTCCCGCCACCCAGGTCGACCACCAGGAACGGGCCGGGGTGCCGCGCGGCGACCACACCCGTCGCGCCGCGGAACGACAGCGCGGCCTCCTCCTGCCCCGACACGACCTCGGGCTCGACCCCCAGCAGCGCGCGCACGCCGTCGACGAAGTCCGCACGGTTCTCGGCGTCGCGCGACGCCGACGTCGCGACGAACCGGATCGTGGCGACGCCGAGCTCGGCGCAGATCTGCGCGTAGCGCGCACTCGCGTCCAGCGTGCGCGCGAGCGCCTCCGGGGCCAGCCGACCGGTGCGGTCCACGCCCTGGCCGAGCCGCACGACCTCCGAGCGGCGGTCCACGTCGACCAGCACGCCCGTGCCCGGGTCGACGTCCGCCACCAGGAGCCGGATGGAGTTCGTCCCGCAGTCGATGGCAGCCACTCGTGTCACGGCGGACATCCTCGCACCCGCCGCGGCGGTCGTCGGAACGGCGAACGGGTGACGCCCGTCATGCGCGGCGCACGGCCCGCAGGCACGGACGACGGTGCGCACCGACGCACGTCGCGCCGACCTGCGCGGACGCCGACCCGCGGTCGTCGGTCAGCAGGTGCAGCGGTCCGGGCGCCACGTCGGGCGGATGAGCGCCAGCGCCTCGTCGCCGAACGGGTTCACGCCCGGCCCGGCCGCGAGCGCGTGCCCGACGAGCACGTGCAGGCACTTGACGCGCGTCGGCATGCCGCCGGCCGAGATGCCCGCGATCTCCTCGACGTGCCCGAGCTCCTCACGGTCCGCGAGGTAGGCCTCGTGCGCGTGGCGGTAGGCCTCGGCGAGGTCGGCCTCGACCGCGAGCCGCGCCGTCCACTCCTTCATCAGCCCCGACGCCTCGAGCGTGCTCACGGCCGCGACCGCCTGCGGGTTCGTCAGGTAGTACGTGGTCGGGAACGGCGTGCCGTCGTCGAGCCGGGGCGACGTCCGCACGACGAGCGGGCGGCCGCACACGCAGCGTGCGGCGATCGCGACCACACCGCGAGGCGGGCGGCTGAGCTGCTCGGCGAGCACCTCGAGGTCTCGCTCGGTCACGGCGGGGGCGATGGTGGGCACGGGGATCCTCGTCCTGGGGTTGGGGACGTCCATTGTCCCCCAGGTCGCGGGCAGAGCGCCGCCGGGGCTACGGCGTGGGCGTCGCGCCCGACGACGCGCCCTTCGTCGCCCGACCCGTCGGGGTCGTCCCCTTCGTGGCGCCCTTCGCCGCGTCCTCGTCCGACGAGGTGCGCTTCGTCGAGGACGCGTCCTTGTCCGGCTCGTCGGTCGTCTCACCCGCGACGACCAGCGACTCCCACACGGACGTGTACCAGGGCACCTCGGCGGTCGTCGCGACGACCGGCGTGCCGTCGACGACCTCGTCGACCGCGTCCTGGACCGTCTCCGGGTCCACCACGCGATACGCGGTCTCGCCGGGGAGCACGTACGAGAGCCGCTCGCGCGCCTGCGCCGTGACGTACGCCGGGTCGTCCCACCGGCCGAGCTCGGCCTGGAGGTCCTCGTTGCGCTCGCGCGCCTGTGCGACGTGCTGTCGCAGAGCGCGCAGGTCGGCCTCCTGCCGCAGGTAGGTGTGCAGCGTGGGGTAGACCAGGACGAACGCCAGGACCAGCACGCAGCCCAGGACGATCGTGCGCACCGAGAACAGCCGCGGCGGCTCGACCCTGGCCCGCTCCGCCCGCGCCGTGCCCCGCGCGGGCGTGGCCGGCGCTCGGCCGCTCGGGCGCGTCGCGCCCGGCCGGGACGTCGCCCGCGGCACCCCGCGGGACGGCGTCGCGGCCCGGGGCACCCCGCGCGACGGCGTGGCCGTCCGGGGTGCGCGGGCAGCGCCACGACCGTCGGCCGGGCGCGGCTCGACCGGGCGTCGGGGCGCTGACATGCCCCGATTGTGCCCCGGACGCCCCTGCTCGCCCGGGACGCCGCCCCGCCGCGTCGCGTCCTTCACCGTTCCCTCACGGCTGCGCGGACGGGGTCCCCGTCGGCGCGCCGGTCGCCGTGGCGCTCGCGTCGCCCGTAGGCGTCGGCTCGCTGCTGGGGGCGGTGCCCGCGGTCGGCGTCGCGCCCGCGGTCGGCGTCGCGCCCGGATCGTCGTCCACGGCGCCGGGGATCGTGTCGGCGCCGGTCGGGACGACGATCGGCTGCGCCGCCGCGAACGGCCAGCCCGGCGTCGTCACGGTCCACGGCACCTCGGTGCGCCAGACGAGGTACCCGTTCTCCCAGGCGGCGTCGGCGTCGATCGCGGCGTCGGGGAACAGGCGCAACGGGAAGGCGTTCCACACGCCCGCACCGCTGCTCGTCACACCGCCGAGGCGCCAGCTCCGCTCGTCGTCGTAGCCGACGCCCGTCCAGGTCTCGGCCTCCTGCAGCGAGCCGACGCCCAGCGTGACCGGCCGGCCGTCCTGGTCGAAGACCTGGGCGCCGTCCACCGGCTGACCCTGCGCGTCGTACACGAACAGGTTCTCGGCGTAGCTGCCGCCCACCACCACCCCGTCGTCGGGCTGGGGCTCGTACCAGTTCTCGCTCGTGACGGTCCCGACGCCCTGCCCGGGCAGCCACAGCAGGAACACCGCGGCGGCGAGCACGGCGAACGCGTTGAGCCCGACGAGCACCGACTGCCAGCGCCGCCCCGGGCGCCAGCGACCGCGCCCCCACTGCGCACTCGCCACGATCAGGCCGACCATCACGACCCACCCGACGAACGTGCGCGGCGCCCACCACGCACCCCCGTCCTCGATGCCCGTGAGCTGCAGCACGAGGTGCGCGACGACCCACCCGCGCGCGACCCACCACACCGGGCGCAGCGCGACGAGCAGGTCCTCGGTCGCCGGCCACCACCGCGTCGCGCGGAGCTGGGCGAGCGTCGAGCCCCCCGTGCGCAGGAGCGCCCGGTACGGCGCGGTCAGCCACGACCGCACGCCGCCGAGCCGGCGCGCGGGCACCGGGTCGAGCCCCGCGGCGGCGCGCAGCTCGGCGGCGTACGCGGCCGGCGTGCCGAACTCCTCGGCCAGGCTGCCGTGGTGCGTGCGGCTCGCGTCGGCGAGCGCATCCGCGAGGTTCGCCTCGAGGCCGTCGGTCAGGTCGTCGACCTGGTCCTGGCCGAGGTCGTGCAGGGCCGCCCGGACGGCGGCGGCGTACACCGCGACGTCGTCGGTCAGCGGCAGGTCCGTGACGCTCACTTGGTGCCCTCCGTCCCGAGCAGGCGACCCATGGTCGCCGCGAACTCGTGCCACTCCTTGCGCTGGGCGTCGAGCATCGCCCGGCCCTGGCTGTTGATGCCGTAGTACTTGCGGTGCGGGCCCTCGTCGGAGGGCACCACGTACGACGAGAGCGCGCCCCCGGCGTAGAGGCGGCGGAGCGTGCCGTACACCGAGGCGTCACCGACGTCCTCGATGCCCGCCGCGCGCAGCCGACGCACCACGTCGTAGCCGTACCCGTCCTCGTCCTCGACCACCGCGAGCACCGCGACGTCGAGCACCCCCTTGAGGAGCTGTGTCGTGTCCATTCGCCCTCCGTGTCGCCCTGCCGCGACGACGACCCGTCGCCACGAGGACCTTCCGCCCTCGCGCAACGCACACTACTGCGCATCCCGCACTACTGCCGACAGCGACACACCGCCGACTCCGTCCTCACCCACCTCCCAACCTCCCCACTCCCCGCCCCCTACTCCCCGCCACCGCACTCCCCGCCACCGCACTCCCCGCCTCGCGGACGTCGGTGCAGCGATGAATGCAGCCGGGGCACACTCCCGCAGCACACGTCCTGCATCCATCCCTGCAGCCAGGGCGGCATCGCCAAGGCGCGCGGACGCCACGCCGGCGCGGGGCGGCGGCGGGGCGGTTGGGGCGGGCGCGGGCGGCGGCGTGGTGGTTGGGGCGGGCGCGGGGTGGCGGCGGGGCGGTTGGGGCGGGCGTGGGGTGGTGCGGGGATGGGTGAGGCCGGTCGCCCTTGGGGGCGACCGGCCTCGGGTGGTCGGTGGTGACCGACCGGTTCAGGCTGAGGTGATCAGGCCTGGAAGCGCGGGAAGGCCGAGCGGCCGGCGTAGCGACCGGCGTCGTCCAGCTCCTCCTCGATGCGCAGCAGCTGGTTGTACTTGTTGATGCGCTCGCCACGGGCGGGAGCACCGGTCTTGATCTGGCCGGCGTTCGTCGCGACCGACAGGTCGGCGATCGTCGTGTCCTCGGTCTCGCCGGAGCGGTGCGAGGTCATCGTCGTGAAGCCGTTGCGCTGCGCGAGCGTCACCGCGTCGAGCGTCTCGGTGAGCGTGCCGATCTGGTTGAGCTTGACCAGCAGCGAGTTCGCCGACTTGAGCTGGATGCCCTTGGCGAGACGCTCCGGGTTGGTGACGAACAGGTCGTCGCCGACGATCTGCACGCGGCCACCGACCTCGGCGACGAGCTGCGACCAGGAGTCCCACTCGTCCTCGGAGAGCGGGTCCTCGATGGACACCAGCGGGTAGTCCGTCACGAGCTGCTCGTAGTACGCGATCATCTCGGCGGGCGTCTTGGCGCCACCCTCGAACTGGTACGCGCCGTCCTTGAAGAACTCGGTCGACGCGACGTCGAGCGCGAGCGCCACGTCGGTGCCCGGCGTGAAGCCGGCCTTCTCGATCGCGGTGAGGATCAGGTCGAGCGCCGCGCGGTTGCTCGACAGGTTCGGCGCGAAGCCACCCTCGTCGCCCAGGCCCGTGCTCAGGCCCTGGGCCTTCAGGACGGACTTCAGCGAGTGGTAGACCTCGGTGCCGGTGCGCAGCGCCTCGCGGAAGGTCGTGGCGCCGATCGGGGCGACCATGAACTCCTGGATGTCGACGTTCGAGTCGGCGTGCGAGCCACCGTTGAGGATGTTCATCATCGGGACCGGCAGGACGTGCGCGTTCGGGCCGCCGACGTAGCGGAAGAGCGGCAGGTCGGCCGAGTCAGCCGCGGCCTTCGCGACCGCGAGCGAGACGCCCAGGATCGCGTTCGCGCCGAGCTTGCCCTTGTTGGGCGTGCCGTCCAGGTCGATGAGCGCGGCGTCGACGAGCCGCTGCTCGCTCGCCTCGAAACCGATGATCTCCGGCGCGATCTCGTCGATGACCGCGTTCACGGCCTCCTCGACGCCCTTGCCCAGGTAGCGCGACTTGTCGCCGTCACGACGCTCGACGGCCTCGAACGCACCCGTCGAGGCGCCCGAGGGCACCGCGGCGCGGGCGATGGTGCCGTCGTCGAGCGCGACCTCGACCTCGACAGTGGGGTTGCCGCGCGAGTCCAAGATCTCGCGGGCGCCGACGGCCTCGATGCTGGCCATGGGGGCTCCTTCGACGTGCAGGTGTGGGTTCCGTGCAGTGGTGGGTGACGACCTCACCCTAGTGGCGTCCACGGACCGTCGCGTCGGGACCTCCGTCCGCTGGACGCCCCCGTCAGGCTGTCATGGGCGGCGCGTCGTCGTCCGACGAGCGCGCGATGCCGGGCCGCGGGTCGGTCGCGAGCACCGCCATGAGGATCGAGTCGTGCCAGCGGCCGTCCCACCGCAGCCGGTCCCGCTGACGGCCCTCGACGACGAACCCGGCCTTCTCGTACGACCGCTGCGCGCGGGGGTTGAAGTCGAACACGCTGAGCTCGACACGGTGCAGACCGACCGCGTCGAACGCGTGGTCGAGCACCGCGACCATCGCCTCGGTGCCGTAACCGCGGCCCGGCATCCCGGGCACGAGCGCGATGCGCACGTTCATGCACCGGTCGTCCTCGTCGAGCTCGTTGAGGACCACCTCGCCCACGTACGTGCCGTCGGGCAGCGTGATCGCCCAGTCCGCGCGGTCGTCGGCCGGTCCGATGCGCTCGAGGTGCGCCGCGACCACCTCGCGCGTGAACACCGTGCGTGTGCCCGTGAGCCGGTTCGACTCCTCGTCGTGCAGCCCGGCCCAGACGTCCTCGAGGTGCTCGGGTCCCAGCGGGACCAGGACGAGCCGCGGGGTGCGCAGCGTCGGGACCGGTGACAGTGCGGAGCTCTCGACCACCCGGACAGGCTAGCGATCCGGGTGGCCGAGGCCGCTACGTCAGCCCTTCGCGCACACCACCCCGTTCAGACGGAACGTGCCGGGCGCCGTGGGCGTGCCGGGGTGCGACGCGTTGAAGCCGATGTCCGCGCTGGCCCCCGGCGCCAGCCGGCCGTTCCACGGCGCGTTGGTCGCCGTGACGGTGCTGCCGGTCTGGGACCACTGCGCGCTCCAGCCCTGCGTGACCTGCTGCCCGTTCGGGAAGTCGAACGTCAGGGTCCAGCCGTCGACGACCGTGGCGCTGGTGACTCGCAGGTTGGCCGTCAGACCGGTGTTCCACGCGCTCGTCGTCCAGCGCACGGTGCAGCCGCCGGGGCCGGTGGTGGGCGTCGGGGTGGTCGTGGGCGTGGCGGTCGGCGTCGGGGTGGGCGTGGGGGTAGGGGTCGGCGTCGGGGTAGGGGTCGGCGTCGGGGTAGGAGTAGGAGTCGGGGTCGGCGTGGGAGTCGGGGTCGGGGTCGTGCCGATGCGGGACGGGTCGACGATGCCCCAGAACGCGGCCTTCGCCTGGAGCCCGCCGTCGAACAGCAGCGGCGCGGCCCCCGACCGCAGCCACGTCCGCGAGTCGTCGACGCCCCAGACCGTCACGGACTCGAGCGACGACGCGTGCCGCTTGAGCACGGTCATCAGGTCCCGGTAGTAGTACGCCTGCTGCAGCAGACGGTCCGCGGGCGGCGTCGTCCAGCTCTCGCCGCCGTGCTGGTAGGTCGAGACGTCGAGCTCGGTGACCGCCTGCGTGACGTCGAGCGCCTCGAACGCGGTGATCGTCGCCTCGATGTCGCTCAGCGAGCGGCCGATCTCGACGTGCAGCTGGTGGCCGACGCCGTCGACCGGCACGCCGTCCGCGAGCAGCGACCGGACGAGCGCCAGGTAGGGCGTGCGCTTGTTCGCGTACTCGCTGTTGTAGTCGTTGATGAACAGCAGGACGTCGGGGCCGAACGCCGCGCGGGCGTACCGGAAGGCGTCGGCGATGTACGACGGGCCGAGGATCCGGTACCACTCGCTGCGCCGCAGACCGTCGGGCTGCGACTCGTCGATGACCTCGTTGACCACGTCGAACGCGAAGATCGGGTTGCCGGGCGTGCCGAACTCCCCGTACTCGGTGCGGTAGTGGTCGGCGATCGCGCGGATGTGCGCCTTGAGCCGCGAGCGCAGCAGCGCCTGGTCGTCGGCGCTCGTCGTGAGGGCCACTCCGTCGTTGCGCTCGAACCACCACTGCGGCGTCTGCTGGTGCCACAGCAGCGTGTGGCCGTAGACGCGCTGCCCGTGCTCGAGCGCGAAGTCCACGAGGAGGTCGGCCGCCGCGAAGCTGAACGTGCCCTCGGTGGGCTGGATCGCGTCGGGCTTCATCTGGTTGCCCGGAGTGATCTGCGCCGCGTGGTGCGCGACGAGCTCGCCCCGGCCCGCGAGCACGTCGGCGGGCTCGACCGCGATGCCGAACGGGAACCACGGCTGCAGGGTCGCGTCGAGCTGCGGCAGGGTCAGGTCGGGCGTGGCCCGCTCCCCCGTGACGACGACGTCGTCGACGAGGATGTCGGTGAGCGACGACGGGGACTCGACGTAGAGCTGTGCGGTGTCGAACGGTCCGGGCGTGTAGCTCGCGGTCACCTGCGTCCACGCGCCGCTCGTCACGCCAGTCGCGGTCGCGACGGTGTCGTACGACGAGCCGTTCGCGTCGTCGCGCTGCACGGACACGCGCAGGTCCGCGTACCCGGTGCCCGTCGAGGGCAGGCGCAGCCACAGCGAGACCGAGTAGGTGACGCCGGGCGTGAGGGTCACGGGCAGCGCCGCGCCGTTCCAGGACTCGGTGCGGCCCGTCACCAGCAGGCTCTGGCTGCCGCGCGGGTTCTCGGTGCTCAGCGAGACGGTGCTGCTGCCGCGCGCACCCCAGCCGTCGAGCCCGTCCTCGAAGTCGGACTGCACGACGACCGTGGCCGCCGCGCGGGCCGGCGAGGCGAACGGCGCGACGAACGCGACGACCACCACCAGCGCGGCGACGACGAGGGCTGCCAACGCCCCGACGCTCGACAGGGTGGACGTCCGCAACGGCGGGTGGGCACGGCGAGGCATCGCTTCGCTCCTTGGGCCTGCCGGCGGCACACCCACCGGTCACGCCGGAGGCTAGGGAACCCGCGACCTCACCGACGAGGGGTGAATCGGTTCGCCGGGGACCCGTCCTGCCCTGCCGCGCGCGCGTGCGCGAACGACGAACGGGGACCGTGCGAGCGCACGGTCCCCGTTGCGGAGGTCGACAGGGTTCGTCAGCGGGCGGCGAGCGCCGCGACGATCTTCTCCGTCTGGTCACGCGCGTCGCCGAACAGCATCGCGGTGTTGTCGCGGAAGAACAGCGGGTTCTGCACGCCCGCATACCCCGTGGCCATCGACCGCTTGAACACCACGACCTGACGCGCGTGCCACACCTCGAGCACGGGCATGCCCGCGATGGGCGACGACGGGTCGTCGAGCGCGGCCGGGTTGACGGTGTCGTTCGCGCCGATGACGAGCACGACGTCGGTCTCGTCGAAGTCGTCGTTGATCTCGTCCATCTCGAGGACGATGTCGTACGGCACCTTCGCCTCGGCCAGCAGCACGTTCATGTGCCCCGGCAGGCGTCCCGCCACGGGGTGCACCCCGAAGCGCACCTGCACGCCCCGCGCCCGCAGCTTCTCGACCAGGTCCGCGACGGGGTACTGCGCCTTGGCCACGGCCATGCCGTAGCCCGGGGTGATGACGACCGAGCGCGCGTCACCGAGCAGGTCGGCGACGTCCGCGGCGGACATCTCGCTGTGCTCCCCGACCGGTCCCCCGCCGGAGGGCGCCGCGGCACCCTCCTCGGCGCCGAAGCCGCCCAGGATCACCGAGATGAACGACCGGTTCATCGCGCGGCACATGAGGTACGACAGGATCGCACCGGACGCACCGACGAGCGCTCCCGTGACGATCAGCAGGTCGTTGCTGAGCATGAAGCCCGCGGCTGCCGCCGCCCACCCGGAGTACGAGTTGAGCATCGAGACGACGACCGGCATGTCGCCGCCGCCGATCGCCGCGACCAGGTGCCAGCCGAGGGCGAGCGCGATCACGGTCATGGCCAGCAGCGGCCAGATCGACGGTGCCGCGACGAACCACGCGAGCAGGCCGAGCGACACGACGACCGCGCCCAGGTTGAGCAGGTTGCGCCCGGGCAGGGTCAGCGGCGCGCTCTTGATCTTCGCGGAGAGCTTGAGGTAGGCGACGATCGAGCCGGTGAACGTGACCGCGCCGATGAACACGCCCAGGAACACCTCGACGAGGTGCACGCCGTGCGGCGGCTCGGTCAGGTACGAGTTGATGCCGACGAGCACCGCGGCAGCACCGACGAACGAGTGCAGCATCGCGATGAGCTCGGGCATCTGGGTCATCTCGACCTGACGCGCACGCCAGGTGCCGATGACGGCGCCCACGCCCAGCACGAGCGCGATCAGCAGCGCCGTCGCGAGCGTCGAGCGCTGCGACGCCTGCAGCGCGAGCGCGATGGTGGCGGCCAGTGCGAGCACCATGCCGACCATGCCGAGGACGTTGCCTCGCCGAGCGGTCTCCTGCTTGCTCAGACCCGCCAGGGAGAGCACGAACAGCACGGCGGCCAGCACGTAGGTGGCCTGGGCCAGCGTCACGAGCGTCATCTCATGCCCCCCGTCGGAACATGCGGAGCATCCGGTTCGTGACCAGGAACCCGCCGAAGATGTTGATGCTCGCCACGGCGGCGGCGACGCACGCCACCACGGTCACGACGAGGTTGTCCGAGCCGATCTGCAGCAGCGCGCCGACGAGGATGATCCCCGAGATCGCGTTGGTCTGCGCCATGAGCGGCGTGTGCAGCGCGTGCGACACGTTCGAGATCACGTAGTACCCGACGAACACCGCGAGCACGAACACCGTGAAGTGCCCGAGGAACTCGCTCGGCGCGAAGGACACGCCGAGCGTGAGCAGCACCGCCGCGAGCGCGAAGCCGATCGTGCGGCGCTTCGCGCGGCGCGCGGCGGACTCCTGCGCGGCGGCCGCGTTGGCCGCGCGCTCCTCGTCGGACGGGCCCGGCGGTGCCGGTGGTGGTGCGGCCGAGACCGCGACCGCGGGCGGCGGCCAGAGCACCTCGGACTCGTGCGTGACCGTCATGCCGCGCTGCACCGGGTCGTCGAGGTCGAGGACGAGCGTGCCGTCCTTGGCGGGCGTCAGGAGCTGCACGAGGTGGACGATGTTGGTGCCGAGCAGCTGCGACGAGTGCTGCGGCATGCGTCCCGCGAGGTCGGTCCAGCCGAGGACGACCACGCCGTTCTCGCTCACCACGCGCTCGCCGGGGACCGTGAGCTCGCAGTTGCCGCCGCCGGGGGCCGCGAGGTCCACGACGACCGACCCGGGCTTCATCGCGGCGACGGCCTCGGCCGTGATCGTCGTCGGTGCCGTGCCGCGCACGAGCGCGGTGGTGATGACGATGTCCGCCTCGGCGCACTCCTGCGCGTACACGTCGAGCGCGGCCGCGGCCTGCTCGTCGGTCAGCGGCTTGGCGTAGCCGTCCGCGCTGATCTCCTGCTGGGCCTGCGGTGCGCGCACGAACTGCGCACCCATCGACTCGATCTGCTCGCCGACCTCGGGCCGCACGTCGAACGCGCGCACCTGCGCACCGAGCGAGTCCGCGGTGCCGATCGCCGCGAGCCCCGCGACCCCCGCGCCGATGACGAACACGCGCGCGGGCGGCGTCTTGCCCGCCGCGGTGACCTGGCCGGCGAACATCCCGCCGAACTCCTGCGCCGCCTCGACGACCGCCCGGTAGCCCGCGACGTTCGCCATGCTCGAGAGCACGTCGAGCGACTGGGCGCGCGAGATGCGCGGGACCGCGTCGAGCGCGAGTGCCGTGACACCGTGTGCCGCGAGCGCCTGGACGAGCTCGGGGTGCTGGGCGGGCTGCAGCTGCGCGACGAGCACGGCGCCCTTCCGCAGCAGGGCGAGGCGGTCGTCGGACGGCGCGTCGACGGCCGTCACGACGTCGGCGCCCCACGCGGCCGCCTGGTCGACGACCGCGGCACCCGCCTCCGCGTACGCCTCGTCGGCGAACGTCGCCGCCGCGCCCGCGCCCGACTCGACCAGCACCTCGTACCCGAGCCCGACGAGCTTCGCCACGGTCGCCGGCGTCGCCGCCACCAGACGCTGGCCGCTCGCCTCCCGCGGGATACCGATCGTCGTCACGCACTGCCTCCTGACCTGCGCACACCCGCAGCACGCAGGACGGGCGCACGGTGACCGCATCGTGGCCGGGTGACCGTCTCACCGGCTCGCCGCTGACCTTATCGACGTGCGGTGATCCCCCGCGGGACCACGGTCCCTCGTGGACACCTGCGACGTGACCCGCGCCGTCGGCGTCAGGGCGTGGCGAGCTCACCCTGCAGCGCGGTGACCTGCCGCACCCACTCGTCACGCTCGCCGACCGCGGCCTGGATGACCCCGACGGCCGCCTGCAGCGCCACGGCGTCGCCCGCGTCGAGCGCGTCGGCGTACTGCCGCAGGCCGACGCCGAGCTGCTCACCCGCGGCGCGCGCGTGCGCGTGCAGCTCGTCGAGCCGGGCGGTCCCCGTCGCGGCGCCGGCGACGGCGTCCTGCACCGCACGCACCGCGGGCAGCGTGTCGGCGCGGACCCGCGCGGCGCGTGCGTCGGGCGCGAGCGTCGTGTCGGCGTCGATCGCCAGCACCGCCTGGTCGAGCGCGAGGAACGCCGCGACGACCGTCGGGACCGCGGCCTGCACGTAGGCCCGCTCCGCGGCGTCGTCCGGCGAGCTCGGCGCGGCGGGATCCGGCGCCGCCGGGTCGAGCGCGCCGAGGCCCAGACCCTCGCCGAACAGCCGCGACCGGCCCTCGACGACGAGCGTCGCGCCGCCCACGCACAGCACCGCCGCGCACACCGTCGTGACCAGCGCGACCGTGCGCCGCGACCCCCGCGGGAGCGGGACGGCACCGAGCCCGGCCCCCGCGATCCCGAGCACGACCGCGAACGGCGCCGCGTCGCGCACGAGCCTCGCGGCGTTGCCCCCGCCCAGCAGGTCGGGCGCGACGAGCACCAGCCCGCCGGCCGCGAGCGGCGCCGCCCCCGGCGCGACGACCAGCCCGAGCCCCGCGCCGCGCGCTCCACCGCCCGCCGCGAGCGCGACGAGCGCCGCGCCACCCGCGACGGACGCGACGAGCCCGTAGGCCTGCGCGCGCTCGACGGGGGCGTCGCCCGACGACGCCGCCTGCGCGATCACGACGACGAGCACCGCCGCGACGCTCGCGACCGCGGCGACCAGCAGGCCGGCGCGGGCGCCCGGCGGCCCGCCCGCCGGCCACGGGACGAGGTGACGCTCGCCGCGCTCGAGCGCCCATCCCGGCGCTCCACGCACACCGTGCACGCCTTGCCCACCTTGCTCACCGCGCACGCCCTGCCCACCGTGCACGCCCTGCCCACCGTGGACGCGGGGCGCGGAGGTGCCGCGGCGCAGCACCAACGCGGCGAGGGCCGCGAGCGCGAGCGCCGCGCACGGCGCGGTCAGCGCCACCGCGCCCGAGGCCGACAGCGCCGACAGCGCGAACGGCCAGTCGACCTGCTCGACCGCGAACGTCGCCAGGGCGAGCCCCCAGGTCGCGCCGACGAGCACGAGCACCCCGCACGAGGCCGCCACCAGCCAGTGCCCGGTCGCGCGTCGCACGCGCACCGCGGCGTCGGCCCACAGCTCGCCCAGCCCGGTCAGCACGACGAGCGCGCCCGCACCGAGCAGCAGGCTCAGGAGCGCGGTCTCGGCGTCGAGCGCACCCAGGGGCTGCCCGCCCAGTCGCTGCGGGTCGACGGCGGCCCCGAGCGCGAGCCCCGTCCCGACCATGAGCGCGGGCACCCCCACGCGTGCGCCCGGCCCGCCGAGCCGCCCGAACAGCGCGGCGCGCCACTGGCCGAGCGCGAGCACCACACCCAGCGGGGCACCCACGACGACCGCCGCGACCGTCCTCGCGACATCGACCTGCCCCGTGCCGGTGAGCGCCGCGACGGCGACGGCCTCGACGGTCGGGAACGAGGCCGCCGCGAGGAAGGACACCGTGAGCACGTCGAGCCACGACGACCGCGCGAGCCGAGCCGGCGCGTCGAGCACCGCGACGCGCTCGGCGGGTGTCGGGTGCTGCGCCGTGAGCCGACGCCACCCGCGACGGACGCGCGCCGCGGGCAACGCCACCAGCACCGCCCGCAGGTCGCCGAGGCGGTCCCGGCCGGTCCCCGCGCCGTCGTCGGTGGCGCCCGGGCTCGCGGCGCCTGCACCCCGGACGCTCGGGCGCGCGGCGGCGAGGTCGGCGTCGTGCTCGCGTGAGCGGAGCATGGCGTCGGCGACCAGGCGGACCACGAGCAGCACGAGCGCCGCGCGCCACGCGTACGGCCCGAGCACGCCCAGGTCGCCCCGCACGACCGACACGGCGGCCGGGACCAGCACCACCGGCCAGAACGCCCACCACGCCGCGCGCGCGAACCACGCGAGCGCGACGTCGCGGTGCCGCACGTGCGCGAGCTCGTGCCGCACCACGGGGTCGAAGAGCGCCGCGTGACCGACGGACACCGCGAGCTTGGGCGGCAGAGCGATCCGGTACCGCCCGGGCGTCCCGTACGAGAACGCGTCGACCTGCGACAGCCGCCCGACGACGACGGTCGGCACCCGCCGCACACCGGCCTGGGCCGCGAGCTCCGCGACGCGCTCCTGCGTCGCCGCGAGCCCCGCCGGCAGCGGTCGCAGACCCCGGCGCCGCGCGACGACGGCGGGGTGCACGAGCAGGAGGATGACCGCGAGCGCGAGGGTGACCAGCGCTCCGCCGGCCGCGCTCCACGCGCGCTCACGCTCGAGCGCGGCCGTGCAGTCCTCGAAGACGGACTGTGCCTCGAGCGGGTCGGCGGGCAGGCCCTCGAAGCAGGCCGCGACGCCGCGGGCCCACCGCCCCCCGGCGACGATGTTGTACGTCCACGCGCCGACGAACAGGCCGCCCGCCAGCACCGCGAGCACGAGCACGAGCAGGTGGACCGACGTGGGCGTCGGGTAGGCGAGCACGGCCGGACGGGGCGGCGGCGCGGGGCCGCGTGTGGCGGGCACCTCGTCGGCGACGGCGGCCGCGCCGGACACGTCGCACCTACCTCGCGACGACCAGCCCGCCGACGACGGCGTCCGCGAGCAGCCCCGCCCGCGACTCGTCGAGGCCGAGGTCCAGGGCACGGCGGTGGGCGAGGTCGTGCACGGCGCGCGCCTGCGTCTCGGTGAGCCCGGCCGAGGGCGGGCCGACGGGCTTCTCGTCGTCCCGGTGCGTCACCCGACGCAGCCATGCGGCGACCCTGGGGGTGACCTCCTGCTTGGCCGCGTCCGTGAACGTGTCCCGCGCGAGGTCGACGAGGAACTGCACGACGGGCGTGACGACCGCGAGCACCACGGGTGTGAGCATCGCGAGCTCGATGCCGAACCCGAGCGACTCGTCGCGCCGGTCGGCGGCCAGGGCCGCGTCCGGGTCGGCGAAGAACTCCTCGCTCGTCAGGTCCAGGATCGGGAGCTCGTCGGGCGCCTGCGTCGCCAGGACCGCGCCCGCGAGGTCACGCACGAGCGCGTGCTGCGCCTCGGTGTCCGCGGCCACGACGCCTCCCTCGGGACGGCTCCTGTCGCCAGACTGACCCTGCGGCGGACCGCGGTAAAGGATGAAACGGACGCCTCAGGCGTCCGTCGAGCTCGTCTCGGCGGCACGCACGCGGGCCTCCCAGCCCGCCGCGGTCCGACGCAGCTCGCCCTCCGCGTCCAGGCCGGCCGCGCGTGCCTCGCGGACCAGGGCGAACAGCCGCGCGCCGAGGTCGTCGGCCGCGGGCGCCTCCACGACGAGGCCCGCGCGCTCCGCCCGCGCGACGAGCTTCTGCGTGCGGGCCAGCGCGCCGAGTGCGAGCGGCACCCCGTCGAGCGCGGACCCGCGCGCCTTCTCCGCGCGCTTGATGCGGTCCCACGCGACGTTGCGCCCCTCGTCGTCGGGCGCGGCCTGCTCGTCGGCGAACACGTGGGGGTGCCGCCGGACGAGCTTCGCGACGAGGTCGCCCGCCACGTCCTGCACGTCGAACGGGTCGTCGGCGTGCTCGCGGGCGACGCGCGCGTGGAAGACGACCTGCAGCAGCAGGTCGCCCAGCTCCTCGCGCAGGCCGGCGCGGTCGTCGTGCTCGATCGCCTCGACGAGCTCGTACGCCTCCTCGAGCGCGTACGGCGCGAGGGACGCGTGGGTCTGCTCGGCGTCCCACGGGCAGCCGCCGGGCGAGCGCAGGCGGTCCATGATCGCGACGAGCTCGGCCAGGCGGTCGCGCTCGTCGCGCGGCGGCGTCCCGGTCAGGACTCGCCCGCCCCGACCACCCACGGCCGCACGGCCGGCGCGTCGATGTTCGCGTCCTCGAGGAGCGTGCCGAAGCGCGGGTTGACCTCGATGTCGAGCTCGGCGATGCGGTCGCTGAACTGCTGCGCGAGCTCGGGGGCGTTCGGCGCGTCCTGCAGGGCGCCGCTGGCCTGCACGTAGCGGGCCACGGCGAGCGTCGAGGGGGCGAGGTCGTCGGGCAGCGTGACACCCGCGGCCTGCGACGCCGAGTCGAGCAGGTCCTGCGCCTGGGCCGTCGAGACGCCCACGCCGTTCTCCGCCGCGATCGCGGAGATCGTGGGCTCCTGGATGAGCACCGAGGTCACGGTCTGGGTGCTGACGCCCTGGAACAGCCCGCCGAGCTGCTCGACCGCGACCCGCACGTCCGAGGCCGGGATCGCACGCCCGTCGACGACCGCGGCCGCGCCGGGCGTCCCGGAGCACGCGCCGAGCGCGGCTGCGGCGGCCAGCGCCCCACCCGCGAGCAGCGCGGTGCGCGACCACGTGCGTGCCGGCACCCGGCCCGTCCCGCGAACCGTCGTCCGACCCGTCGTGCGCCTGCTGGTGAGCACCTGACCTCCTGCGTCCTCGCTCGTCGATCGGCGCCATCGTAGGCCCACCGGCTGCGGTTCACGCACCGTCCGGTCGCTGCGCGTGCCGGTCGAGGAACGCGTACATCTCCGCGGCGTCCACGCCGGGGAACAGTCCCGCGGGCAGCGGGGCGAACACGTGCTGGTGGATGCGCGCGCTCGGCCACGACTGCTCCTCCCACCGCGCGGCCACCGCCGGGTCCGGCCGGCGGCAGCACGCCTCGTCGGGGCACGTGCTGCGACGACGGACCTGCGTGTCCCGTCCCCGGAACCACTTGGCGGACGCGAACGGCACGCCGACCGCGAGCGCGAACCGCCCCGTGGGCGCGACGCCCGGCTGCGTCGAGCACCAGAACGTGCCCGCGGGCGTGTCCGTGTACTGGTAGGACTCGGTCGCATGGTCGCGCCGCGACAGCGCCTCGCGCACGCCCCACCGCCGGCACACGACCTGCCCCTCGATCGCGCCCGTGACGTCGGCGGGCAGCGGCAGGCCGTCGTTCGCGTACGCGCGGTAGATCGAGCCGTCCTCGTTGATCCGCAGGAAGTGCACGCGGATGTCGAGGTGGTGGGTCGCGAGCGACGTGAAGCGCTGCGCGGCCGCCTCGTGCGTGACCCCGAACGCGTCGCGGAAGTCCTCGATCGCGAGCTCGCGCTGCCTCTTGCGCGCCGCGAGGAACTCGACCGCCGCCGACTGCGGCATGAGGGCCGCCGAGGCGAAGTACGTGGTCTCCATGCGCTGCCGCAGGAACGCCTCGTACGACGCGGGCCGGCCGTGCCCGAGCACGCGGTGCGCCATGGCCTGCAGCGCGAGCGAGCGCAGCCCGTGCCCGCCGGGGGTCGAGGCGGGCGGCAGGTAGATCCGGCCGTTCTCGAGGTCGGTCACGGTGCGGGTCGATCGCGGCAGGTCGTCGACGTGCCGGATCTCGAGCCCGAGGCGCTCGGCCATGCGCCACACCGTGCGGTGGGTGAGGGCACCTGAGGTGTAGCCGGCGTCGCGCGCCATGCGCTCGGCGAGCACCTCGAGCTCGGGGAAGTGGTTGTCGCGCGCCTGTCGCGCCAGCCGCAGCGCGGTGTTGGCGCGGCGCGCCTCCTCGGGGGTGGCGATCGCCTCCTGCTCGCGGCGCGCGAGCTCGTGGTGCAGCCCGACGAGCTGTTCGAGCACCGGCGTGGGCAGCGTGCGCCCGGGGCGGACCTGCGGCAGGCCGAGGCGCAGGAACGCGCTCGAGCGCTGCGCCTGCTCGAGCTCGATCTCGAGCCCGGCGCGCCGCGTGGGCGGCTCGGGGTCGACGAGCTCGTTGAGCGTGACGCCGAGCGCGGCGGCCAGCTCGCGCAGGAGGGTCAGCCGGGGCTCACGGCGGCCGTTCTCGACGAGCGAGAGCATGCTCGAGGTCACGCCGACCTGCGCCCCGAGCGCCTCGAGCGTGAGCCCGCGCGCGGTGCGCAGGTGCCGGATGCGCCGCCCGGTCGTGAGCGAGTCGTCGGAAGCCACGGTCCTCACCGTACGTCAAGAATGCCGAAACTTGACGGCACTGCCGGCGCGCATGGGAGCGGTTCGTTGACAGACGATCGAGATGCGGGCTCGTCCACCGGGCTCGCACGCACACCGAGAAGCCGTCCGGGAACCTGTCCAGGAGCCGTCCATGACCGCCACGTCCGTCCGCGTCCCCCACCTGCCGACCGTCGAGCCCGGCCGGCCGCTCGACCCCTACGCGTGGGTCGAGGAGGTCGCCGCGCTCACCGAGCCGGACGCGGTGGTCTGGTGCGACGGCTCCGACGCCGAGCGCGACGCGCTGATCGCGGGCATGGTCCGCACCGGCACGCTCCTGCCCCTGGACCCCGAGCTGCGCCCGCGCTCCTACCTCGCCAGGTCCGACCCCGACGACGTCGCGCGCGTCGAGTCCCGCACGTTCATCTGCTCGGACACCGCCGACGAGGCCGGCCCGACCAACAACTGGCGCGAGCCCGCGGTCATGCGCGCCGAGCTCGCGGGTGCCTTCGCCGGCGCCATGCGGGGCCGCACCATGTACGTCGTCCCGTTCTCGATGGGACCCGTCGGCAGCCCGCTCGCGCAGCTCGGCATCGAGATCACCGACTCGCCGTACGTCGTGGTGAGCATGGGCGTGATGACCCGCGTCGGCACCGGGGCGCTCGACCTCATCGTCGCGGGCGCACCGTACGTCCCCGCGGTGCACTCCGTGGGTGCGCCGCTGACCTCGTCGGACGAGGACGTGCCCTGGCCGTGCAACCGGACCAAGTACATCTCGCACTTCCCCACGACGCGCGAGATCTGGTCGTACGGCTCCGGCTACGGCGGCAACGCGCTGCTGGGCAAGAAGTGCTTCGCGCTGCGGATCGCGTCCGTGATCGGGCGCGACGAGGGGTGGCTCGCCGAGCACATGCTGCTCGTGCGCGTCACCTCCCCGCAGGGCCGCCGCTACCACGTGGCCGCCGCGTTCCCCTCGGCGTGCGGCAAGACGAACTTCGCGATGCTCGCCCCCACGCTGCCGGGCTGGAGCGTCGAGACCCTCGGCGACGACATCGCCTGGCTGCGTCCCGGCGACGACGGGCGGCTGTGGGCGATCAACCCCGAGGCCGGGTTCTTCGGCGTCGCGCCCGGGACCGGCGTCGAGACCAACCCGACCGCGGTGGCGATGCTCGCGAGCGACGTCATCTTCACCAACGTCGCGCTCACCGACGACGGCGACGTCTGGTGGGAGGGCCTGACCCCGACCGCGCCCGAGCACCTCACCGACTGGACCGGGCAGTCGTGGACCCCGTCGTCCGGCCGACCCGCGGCCCACCCCAACTCGCGCTTCACCGTGGCCGCCGCGCAGTGCCCGACCATCGCCGACTCGTGGGAGGACGGCGCGGGCGTGCCGGTCGACGCGATCGTCTTCGGCGGTCGCCGGGCCACCAACGTGCCGCTCGTGACGCGCGCGTTCGACTGGCAGCACGGCGTGTTCATGGGCGCGACGATCGCGTCCGAGCAGACGGCCGCCGCCGAGGGGACGGTCGGGGAGCTGCGGCGCGACCCGTTCGCGATGCTCCCGTTCTGCGGGTACGACATGGCCGACCACTGGGCGCACTGGCTGCGCGTGGGCGAGACCCTGTCGTCGGCCGGGCGGCCGCTCGTGTTCGGCGTGAACTGGTTCCGCAAGTCCGCGTCGGGCTCGTGGTTGTGGCCCGGGTTCGGGGAGAACTCGCGCGTCCTGGCGTGGATCGTCGGGCAGGTCGAGGCGGCGCGGTCCGGGTCCGACGAGGGTGCCGTGGCCGGTCCGGTCGGGCTGCGACCCGCCCCCGGCGCGCTCGACGTCTCCGGCTTGGGCCTGAGCGACGACGACCTGGCCGAGCTGTTCGCGGTCGACCGCGCCGCGTGGCAGGTCGAGGCCGACCGCACCGAGGAGTTCTTCGCCCAGTTCGGCGACCGCCTCCCGGCCCCGCTGCGCACCCAGCTCGCGGCCCTCCGCCACCGCCTCACCCACCCCTGACGCCCCACCCACCGCCCGGCCCCGACCCGGCCTGCACCCGACCTGGCCCGAGCTGCCCCGCCAACAACCGACCGCGCCTCCCGCGACGGGTGGACTTCCGCTCGCTGAGGGAGCGCAAGTCCACCCGTTGCCCGTCCGGTCGCCGGGCCCCGCGCTACCAGGGGCGAGCGCGGGGGTCGGGGGTGGGATTGCCCCGTGGGGAGTCGGGCGGGCAGGGTGGACAGGTGGGCGATGGTGGCGTGTTCTGGGTGTGCCGGACGTGCGGGGTCGAGCACGCCGAGCGCGTCGAGGTGTGCGCGATCTGCGCCGACGAGCGGCAGTGGGTGCCCGCCTCCGGGCAGGCGTGGGCGACGCTCGACGAGCTCGCGGCCGAGGGCGTGCACGTCACGACGCACGAGCTCGAGCCGGGCCTGCTCGCGCTCGAGGCGCCGGGGGTCGGGATCGAGCAGCAGGCCAAGCTTCTGACGACCGAGCAGGGCACGTTGCTGTGGGACCCGCTCGGCTTCGTCGACGACGCGGGTCTGGCGGCGGTCGTGGACGCCGCCGGGTCGAGCCGCACGCTCGTCGTCGCCGCGAGCCACCCGCACATGTTCGGCGTGCAGGTCGAGTGGAGCCGACGCGCGTCGGCCGCCCTGGGGCGGGACGTCCCCGTGCTGGTCAGCGCACCGGACGCCGGCTGGGTCGCGCGGTCCGACGACGCGATCCGGCCGTGGACCGGCGAGCTCGAGGTGCTGCCCGGGGTGGTGCTGAGCCAGCCCGGCGGGCACTTCCCCGGTTCCGCGGTCGCGCACTGGGCGGGCGGTGCCGACGGGCGCGGCGTGCTGCTGTCCGGCGACACGATCTTCGCCAACCCCGACCGCACGTCCGTGAGCTTCATGCGCAGCTACCCCAACCGGATCCCGCTGTCCGGCCAGGTGGCGCTGCGCGTCGCCCAGCACGTCGCTCGTCGCCCTTTCGACCGGCTCTACAACAACTTCGCGGGCGTCATCCCGTCCGACGCCCGCGCGGTCGTCGGACGGTCGGCCGAGCGCCACGCCGCCTGGACCCGCGGCGACCACGACGACCTCACCTGACGCGCGGCGCCCCCACGGCGCTGTGTGGGCGGAGAAGGTGGCGCACGGCGTGACCAGCTCCACCCACGGACGCGTCAGGCCGGGGCGTGGCGGTCCAGGAACTCGTAGACCTCCGTGGTGTCGACGCCCGGGAACACGCCCACCGGGAGCGCGGCGAGCAGGGACGCGTGCGGGCGCGCCGACGGCCACGACGCACCCTCCCACCGCTCGGCGAGCGCCGTCGGGGGCTGACGGCAGCACGACGGGTCCGGGCAGGTGGACTTCGACCGCTCCGTGGTCTCGCGCCCGCGGAACCAGCGCACGTGCGCGAACGGCACCCCCACCGACACCGAGAACGCGCCCTGCGACGAGCTCTGCACGCGTGACGTGCACCAGTACGTGCCCGACGAGGTGTCCGTGTACTGGTAGTACGGCGAGAACCGGTCGGCGAGCGTGAACACCACCCGCGCCGTCCACTGCCGGCACACGGGCTGCCCCTCGATCGCCCCGAGCGGGTCCGACGGGAACGCGACGCCGTCGTTCTCGTAGGCCTTGTGCAGCGTGCCGCCCTCGTGGACCTTCATGAAGTGCACCGGCAGGTCCAGGTGCCGCGTCGCGAGGTTGGTGAACCGGTGCGCGGCGGTCTCGTACGGGACCGCGAACGCGTCCCGCAGGTCCTCCACGGACAGCCGGCGCTCGTCCTTGGCCGCGCGCAGTGCCGCCACCGCGCTGTCCTCCGGGAGCATGAGCGCCGCGGCCAAGTAGTTCGCCTCGACGCGCTGGCGCAGGAAGTCGCGGTAGTCGCGCGGCTCGGTGTGCCCGAGCACGTGGCTCGCGAGCGCCTGCAGCAGCGGCGAGCGCGAGTCGCTGAACGACCGGTCGCCCTGCGGCAGGTAGATCCGGCCGTGCGCGAGGTCCGTGACGGTGCGCGTCGTGTGCGGCAGGTCCGGGACGTAGTGCAGCGTGAAGCCCAGGTGCGCGGCGACGTCCGACGTCGCGCGCTGCGAGAGCGGACCCCCGGTGTGCCCGATCGCGGCGAGCAGGGTGCGCGCGTGGTCCTCGAGCTCCGGGAAGTAGTTGTCGCGCTCGCGCATCTGCGCGCGCAGCTCGGCGTTCGCGCGACGCGCCTCCTCGGGGGTCGCGGCGTGCTCGGTGAGCAGTCGCTCGACCTCGTGCTGCAGCGCGACGATCGCCTCGAGCGCGTCCGACGGCAGCGACTTGCCGACCTTGACCGCGGGCAGCCCGAGCTGGCTGAACAGCGGCCCGCGCTGCGCGCGCTCGAGCTCGACCTCGAGCGCGGCGCGACGGCTGGGCGCCTCGGTGCGCAGGAGCTCGGCCAGCGGCACGTCGAGCGCCTGCGCGATCTGGCCGAGCAGGCTGAGCTTGGGCTCGCGGTGGCCGTTCTCGAGCATCGAGACCTGCGACGGCGCGCGGCCGATCGCCGCGCCGAGGGCGTCGAGCGTCAGGCCGCGCTGCGTGCGCAGGTGCCGGATGCGGCGGCCCAGCACCAGGGTGTCGAGCCCGTCCGACGAGCCCGCGGGCGGCTCGTCGGACCCCGTGCGTGCGCCCGAGCGGCCGAGCGGGCCCGTCGGCCCTGCGCTCGTCGTCCGGCCCGCGCTCGTCGTCCGGCCTGCGCTCGTCGTCGGCCTGGCGCTCGTCGTCGTCATGTGTCCAGGGTCACACTCGGCAGGGATTCTGTCACGCAGAAGTTCGCCGGATCTTCTCTCCAGCAGCGCGGTGAAGAACCGCTCTCCATGCCCAAGTGTGGGTCCCAGGCCGCAAGGGCCGAGAAGAACCGCGCAAGCCACGGAGGAGCCATGACCACGCAGACGGACCCGGCGCAGACGCCGGGTCGCCCCCGCACCGGCGACCAGACCACGACGGCCGACGAGCTTGCCACCTCCTGGGAGCTCGACCCGCGCTGGGCCGGCGTCCGCCGCACCCACACCGCGGCCGACGTCGTCGCGCTGCGCGGGTCCGTCCGCGAGGAGCACACGCTCGCCCGCCGCGGCGCCGAGCGGCTGTGGGAGCTGCTGCACTCGCGCACCCACGTCCCGGCGCTCGGCGCGCTCACCGGCAACCAGGCCGTCCAGCAGGTCAAGGCCGGGCTCGAGGCGATCTACCTGTCCGGCTGGCAGGTGGCCGCCGACGCGAACCTGTCGGGCCAGACCTACCCCGACCAGTCGCTCTACCCCGCGAACTCCGTCCCGGCGGTCGTCCGCCGCATCAACAACGCGCTGCTGCGCGCCGACCAGATCGACGTCTCCGAGAACGGCCGCCGGACCCGTGAGTGGCTCGCGCCGATCGTCGCGGACGCCGAGGCCGGGTTCGGCGGGCCGCTGAACGCCTACGAGCTCATGCACTCGATGATCGCCGCGGGCGCCGCCGGAGTGCACTGGGAGGACCAGCTCGCCGCCGAGAAGAAGTGCGGCCACCTGGGCGGCAAGGTGCTCATCCCGACGAGCCAGCACGTGCGGACCTTGTCCGCCGCGCGGCTCGCCGCGGACGTCGCCGGGGTGCCGACCGTGATCGTCGCGCGCACCGACGCGCTCGGCGCCGACCTGCTCACGACCGACGCCGACGAGCGCGACCACCAGTTCCTCACGGGCGAGCGCACCGCCGAGGGGTACTACCGGGTGCAGCCGGGGCTCGACGCGGTCGTCGCGCGGCAGAAGGCGTACGCGCCGTTCGCGGACCTGCTCTGGGTCGAGACCTCCGCGCCCGACCTGGGCCTGGCGATCGAGTTCGCGGAGCGGATCCACGACGAGTACCCCGGCAAGCTCCTGGCGTACAACTGCTCGCCGTCGTTCCACTGGCGCCAGCACCTGTCCGACGAGCAGATCGCCCGCTTCCAGCGCGACCTCGCCGGCCACGGCTACGCGTTCCAGTTCATCACCCTCGCGGGCTTCCACGCGCTCAACCACTCGATGTTCGCCCTGGCGCGCGGCTACGCGGAGCGCGGCATGACCGCGTACGTCGAGCTCCAGACCCGCGAGTTCGACTCCGAGCCTGACGGCTACACCGCCACGCGCCACCAGCGCGAGGTCGGCACCGGCTACTTCGACCGCGTCGCCACCGCGATCTCGCCCGACAGCGCCACCCTCGCGCTCGCGGGCTCCACCGAGACGGCCCAGTTCACGCACTGACCCCCGTCGCCGCCACCGGGTCACTCCCGGACCGGCACCTCACCGCACACCCCTGCCCGGTGAGCTCGGCAGTCCCGTCCGACCTCGTGCGTCTGGATGCACGAGGTCGGACGAGACGCACGAGCTCGACCCGCTCGACACCCGAGGGAACCGCCATGACCGTCATCACGCCCCTGGCGAGCCGCACGCTGCTCACCGACCCCTTCTCCCGGCCCCACCTGACCGTGGCCGGCCCCGACACCACCGGCTCGTCGCAGATCCTCACCCCCGAGGCGCTCGACTTCCTGACCGACCTGCACGCGCGCTTCGCGGGCCGCCGGCACGACCTGCTGCTGGCCCGTCAGCACCGCCGCGACCGCTGGTCCAACGGCGCCGACCCCGGCTTCCTGCCGCTCACCGCGGGCATCCGCGCCGACCCGTCGTGGCGCGTCGCGGGTCCCGGGCCGGGGCTGGAGGACCGACGCGTCGAGATCACCGGTCCGACCGACCGCAAGATGACCGTCAACGCGCTCAACTCCGGCGCCAAGGTCTGGCTCGCGGACCACGAGGACGCCATGAGCCCCACGTGGGACAACGTCGTCGGCGGGCAGCTCAACCTGTTCGACGCGATCCGCGGGCAGGTCGACTTCACGTCGCCCGAGGGCAAGGAGTACCGCGTCGGGCCCACGACGCCGACGATCGTGTTCCGTCCGCGCGGCTGGCACCTCACCGAGAAGCACCTCGCGTTCCACGACCGCGCCGGCCAGCGCTCGTCGTCGTCGGCCTCGCTCGTCGACGCCGGGCTGTACCTGTTCCACAACGCCCAGGCGCTGATCGACTCGGGCCGCGGCCCGTACCTCTACCTTCCCAAGCTCGAGGGGCACCTCGAGGCACGGCTGTGGGACGAGGTCTTCCGGTTCACCGAGACCTACCTGGGGCTGCCGCACGGCACCATCCGCGCGACCGTCCTGATCGAGACCATCACGGCCGCGTTCGAGATGGAGGAGATCCTCTACGAGCTGCGCGACCACTGCGCGGGCCTGAACGCGGGGCGCTGGGACTACATCTTCAGCGTCATCAAGAACTTCCGGAACCGTGGTCCGCGGTTCGTCCTGCCCGATCGGTCGCGCGTCACCATGACCGTCCCGTTCATGCAGGCGTACACCGACCTGCTCGTCGCGACCTGCCACCGGCGTGGCGCGCAGGCGATCGGCGGGATGAGCGCGTTCATCCCGAACCGCCGCTCGCCGGAGGTCACCGCTCGGGCGCTCGAGCAGGTCCGCGCGGACAAGCAGCGCGAGGCCGGCCAGGGCTTCGACGGCACGTGGGTCGCGCACCCGGACCTGGTGCCCGTCGCGCGGGAGGTGTTCGACGAGGCCCTCGGCGACCGGGTCGACCAGCGGCACCGCCTGCGCGAGGACGTCCACGTCACCGCTGCGGAGCTCCTCGACGTCCCGTCGGCGGGCGGTGCGCAGCCCGGTGCCGTCACCGACGAGGGTCTGCGCGGCAACGTCTCCGTCGCCGTGCGCTACCTGGAGTCGTGGCTGCGCGGGGTCGGCGCGGCGGCGATCGACGACCTCATGGAGGACGCCGCCACCGCGGAGATCTCGCGGTCGCAGGTGTGGCAGTGGGTCCACCAGGAGGTCGTCACCGACTCCGGGACGACGATCACGCCGCCGCACGTCCGCGCGGTGCTGGCTGAGTTCCTGGCGTCGCTCCCCCGCTCCGACGACGACCGGTACGACGACGCCGCCGCGCTGTTCGAGCAGGTCGCGCTCGCCGAGGACTTCCCGACCTTCCTCACTGTCCCCGCCTACACCCAGCACCTCGTCGACCACCCCTGACACCCCACCACCCAGCGGTTCCTCCGGCCATACCACCCCGTCGCCGGAGGAACCGCTGGCTCGTCGCTCCCCCACCCCACCACCCAGCGCACGCTCCGGCCTCACCGCCCCATCACCGGACCACCCGCTGCCTCGTCGCTCCCCCACCCGGCGACCCAGCGCTTGCTCCGGCCTCACCACCCCGAAGCCGGAGCAGACGCTGGGTCGTCGCTCCCCCACCCCGCCACCCAGCACCTGCTCCGGGGGTGACGACCGTTGGCCGGAGGGTGTGCTGGGTGGGGTGAGCCGGGTGGGTGAGTCGTCGGCGGGGGCTGGTCGTCGGCGCCGGGCGGGTGTTGGCTGGGCGCATCAGGCAACGACGCCCGAGTGGAGGCTCCCGTGAAGTTCGAGATCGTCAAGAGCGACAACGGCAAGTGGTTCTTCCGGATCGTCGCGCAGAACGGCAACGTGCTCGCCCACAGCCAGCAGTACACCGAGAAGGCGTCGGCCAAGTCGACGATCGAGTCTATCAGGAAGAACGCCGCCGGCGCGGACATCGTCGACGCCTGACGCCCCCACCCCCCACGCGACGCCGAGCTCCGTCCCTGCGGCGTGCCCGGACCGCGTCGCGACCCAGCGCCTGCTCGCCCTCACGGGGCCGGGAGCCGGAGCAGGCGCTGGGTCGTCCGTGACGAGGCAGCGGTTGCTCGCCCTCAGCGGGTCGGGGGCCGGAGCAGGCGCTGGGTCGCGGGAGGTGGGGTCAGAGGGACTGGCCGCCCGAGGCCTCGATGCGCTGGGCGGTGACCCAGGACATCGACGGCGACGTGATCGCCGCGACGACGCGCCCGACGTCCGTCGGCTCGCCCACGCGACCCATCGCGCTCACGCCCGCGATCATCGTCCGGTAGCTCTCGTCGTCGCGGATGACGCCGCCGCCGAAGTCGGTCGCCGTCGCACCCGGCGCGATCGAGTTCACCGCGATCCCCCGCGGGCCGAGCTCCTTGGCGAGGTACCGCGTCCACACCTCCACGGCGCCCTTCATGGCCGCGTAGACGCTGTACGCCGAGCCGCCCGTGAAGCGGGTCAGGCCGGTGGACACGTTGAGCACGTGGCCGCGGTCGACGAGCAGGGGTGCGAGCGCCTGCGTGAGCAGCACAGGCCCGCGCACGTGGATCGCGTGCAGCGCGTCCATGTCGTCGGCGGTGATCGACCCGAACGGGGTGTGCCCGGCCACGCCGGCGTTGTTCACGAGCACGTCGAGGCCCGCGGCACCCCAGCCGTCGAGCACGGAGCGCAGCGCGTCGGCGAACTCCTCGAACGCGACGGCCGACGTGTCGAAAGCGAGCGCAGCGGCCCGGCCGCCCGCCGCCGTGATCAGGGCGACGACCTCGTCGGCCGAGGTCCTGTCGCGGACGTAGGTGACGACGACGTCGGCGCCCTCCTCGGCCAGCGCGAGCGCGGCCGCCCGGCCGAGCCCGCGCGAGCCGCCGGTGACGAGTGCGGTGCGAGTCATGGGTGGTCCTTCCGTGGTGGTGATCCGTGCCCTCCACGGTGGGGCCCACCCACGGGCTGATCCAGGCCGCACGTATCCGGGGATGGGCGATCCCTGGCTGCGGGTCGACGCGGGGAGCGACGATGGGCGCATGGACCGACCCCAGCTCGCCGACTTCCTGCGAGCGCGGCGCGCGGCGCTGCAGCCCGAGGACGTCGGCCTGCCCCGCGGGCCGCGCCGGCGCACGGCCGGGCTGCGGCGCGAGGAGGTCGCCGCGCTGTGCGGCATGTCGGCGGACTACTACGGCCGGCTCGAGCAGGGGCGTGGTCCGCAGCCGTCGGAGCCGATGCTCGCGGCGATCGCGCGCGGGCTGCACCTCACGGTCGCCGAGCGCGACCACCTGTTCCGCCTCGCGGGTCACCACGCACCCGAGCGCACGAGCCGCACCGACCACGTGGCGCCCGCGATCCTGCGCATCCTCGACCGCCTGCAGGACACCCCGGCGCAGGTCATCACCGAGCTCGGCGAGACGCTCGTGCAGACCCCGGCTGCGGCGGCGCTGCTGGGCGACCAGACCCGGTTCCAGGGCTTCGAGCGGTCGACCGTGTACCGGTGGTTCACCGATCCGTCGTCGCGCGACGTCTACCCGCCCGAGGACCACGACGAGCGCGCCGTGACCTTCGTCGCGGAGCTGAGGTCCGCGTACGCGCGCGCCGGCAAGGGCTCACGAGCGGCCCGACTCGTCGACGACCTGTCGCGGCGCAGCGAGCAGTTCGCCGCGCTGTGGGCGCGTCACGACGTCGACGAGAAGCACGTGCGCACCAAGCGCCTGCAGCACCCCGAGCTCGGGGTGCTGACCCTCGACTGCGAGACGCTGCTCGACACGGACACCGGTCAGCGCCTGCTCGTCTTCACCGCGACGCCCGGCTCCCCGGATGCGGACAAGCTCGCCCTCCTGACGGTCCTGGGCCCGCGTCGCCTGACGCCTGCGCCCTGACGGGTCTGACCTCGACGCTCTGACCCTGGCACTCCGGCGCGCACGACCCCGCGCCTGCTCGCGGTCTCGCGCGCGAGAACCTGAGCAGGTGCGGGGTCGCGCCCGGACGGGCAGGGTCAGCGGGTGGTGCCGACCTGGGCGGCCGCGGAGACGTCGGCCAGCACCACCGCGTCGATGAGCTGGCGGCACCACGTGAGGATCTCGTGGCCGTGCAGCGGCTTGCCGCCGATACGCGCAGTCGTCGGGAACGGCACGAGCACCGTGCGGACCGCCGGCTTGAGGACCGAGCCCGGGTACAGGCGCTTGAGCCGCAGCTGCGCGGACTCGGGCAGGTCGAGCGGCGCGAACCGCACGAACTTGCCCTGCGCGGTGATGTCGCTGAGCCCGGCCCGACGCGCGTGGTGCCGGAACTGCGCGACCTCGAACAGGTTGTCGACCGCCTCGGGCACCGGCCCGTAACGGTCGACCAGCTCGGCGCGGACCTCGCGCAGCGTCGTCTCGTCGGCCGCGACGGCCATCTTGCGGTACGCCTCGAGGCGCAGCCGCTCGTGCGCGATGTAGTCGTGCGGGATGTGCGCGTCGACGGGCAGCTCGATCGTGACGTCCGGCAGCTCCTCGGGCACGTCGTCGCGGAACGCCGCGACGGCCTCGCCGACCATCCGGATGTACAGGTCGAAGCCCACACCCTCGATGTGCCCGGACTGCTCACCGCCGAGCAGGTTGCCCGCGCCGCGGATCTCGAGGTCCTTCATGGCCACGGCCATGCCGGCGCCGAGGTCGGTGTTCGCCGCGATGGTCTGCAGGCGGTCGTGGGCGGTCTCGGTGAGCGGCTTCTCCGGCGGGTACAGGAAGTACGCGTACGCGCGCTCGCGACCGCGACCGACGCGCCCACGGAGCTGGTGCAGCTGCGACAGGCCCAGCAGGTCGGCGCGCTCGAGGATCAGCGTGTTGGCGTTCGAGATGTCGAGGCCCGTCTCGACGATCGTCGTGCAGACCAGCACGTCGAACTTCTTCTCCCAGAAGTCGACGATCACCTGCTCGAGCTGGTGCTCGCCCATCTTCCCGTGCGCCACGGCGATGCGGGCCTCGGGCACGAGTTCGTTGAGCCGCGAGGCCGTGCGCTCGATCGACTCGACGCGGTTGTGCACGTAGAACACCTGGCCCTCGCGCAGCAGCTCGCGTCGGATCGCGGCGGAGATCTGCTTCTCCTCGTACCCGCCGACGAACGTCAGGACCGGGTGCCGCTCCTCGGGCGGGGTCGCGAGCGTGGACATCTCCCGGATGCCGGTCACGGCCATCTCGAGCGTGCGCGGGATCGGCGTCGCGGACATCGCGAGCACGTCGACGTTGGTGCGCAGCGCCTTGAGCGTCTCCTTGTGCTCGACGCCGAACCGCTGCTCCTCGTCGATCACGACGAGCCCGAGATCCTTGAACCGCACGTCGCCGGTGATCAGCCGGTGCGTGCCGATCACGACGTCGACCGAGCCGTCCGCGAGCCCCTCGACGATGGCCTTGCTCTCCTTGGCCGTCTGGAACCGCGACAGCGCCTTGACCGTCACCGGGAACGCGGAGTAGCGCTCGGCGAACGTGTCGAGGTGCTGCTGGACGAGCAGCGTCGTCGGGACGAGGACCGCGACCTGCTTGCCGTCCTGCACGGCCTTGAACGCCGCGCGCACCGCGATCTCCGTCTTGCCGTAGCCGACGTCGCCGCAGACCAGCCGGTCCATCGGGATCGACTTCTCCATGTCGGCCTTGACCTCGTCGATCGTCGCCGCCTGGTCGGGCGTCTCGACGTACGCGAACGCGTCCTCGAGCTCACGCTGCCACGGCGTGTCCGGACCGAACGCGTGCCCGGGCGTCGCCATGCGCGCCGAGTACAGCCGGATGAGCTCGGACGCGATCTCCTTGACCGCCTTGCGCGCACGGCTCTTCGTCTTGGTCCAGTCCGAGCCGCCCATGCGGTTCAGGCTCGGCGCCTCGCCGCCCACGTACTTGGTGACCTGGTCGAGCTGGTCGGTCGGCACGTACAGCCGGTCGCCGGGCTGGCCGCGCTTCGACGACGCGTACTCGATCACCAGGTACTCGCGCGTCGCCGCGGCAGCGCCCGAGCCGATCGTGCGCTGCACCAGGTCGACGAACCGCCCCACGCCGTGCGCCTCGTGCACGACGAAGTCGCCCGCCCGCAACGCCAAGGGATCGACGACGTTGCGGCGCCGGCTCGGCATCCGGCGCATGTCGCGCGTGGACGAGCCGGCGCGCCCCGTGAGGTCCGACTCCGAGAACACCGCGAGGCGCTGCGCCTCGGCGACGAACCCCGGTCCCACGGGCGCGGGCACGACCAGGACGACGCCGCCCTCGGGCTCGTCGTCGATCGACGCGACGAGCCGCGCGGGGCAGTCCGCGGCCTTGAGCTGCTCGACCATGCGCTGCGCGGGGCCGTGCGCCTCGGTCGCGAGCACCAGCCGCCACCCGGCCTGCTGCAGCGCGCGCACGTCGGCCACGGCCCGCGCGACCTCACCGCGGTACCGCTCGACGTCGCGCGCGGCCACGACGAGCGTCTCCACGCCGTCGGTCTCGCGCACGGGCGCGTCCGCCTCGGACTCGTCGGCACCCGCGTCGAGCGTGAAGCCCGACAGCGTCCACCACCCCAGCCCGCGCACGGCCGCGAGCGCGCGGACGTCGGCGAACGTCGCGAACGACGCAGCGGACAGGTCCAGCGGCGTCGCGGCACCCGCGGCGGCGGACGTCCAGGCCGCCTCGAGGAACTCCTGCGTGGTCGCGACCAGGTCGTGCGCGCGGCGCCGGATGCGCTCGGGGTCGACCAGCACGAGCAGCGCGTCGTCGGGGACGAGGTCCAGCACCGGGACCATGCGCTCGACGAGCGCGGGCGCGAGCGACTCCATGCCCTCCACGGCGATCCCCGCGGCGAGCTTGTCGAGCATGTCGATCGCGCCGGGCAGCTGCGTGACGAGCGCCGCGGCCCGCTCGCGCACCTCGTCGGTCAGCAGGATCTCGCGGCACGGCGGCGCCCACAGCCCGTGGTCCGCGATCTCGAGCGAGCGCTGGTCCGCGACCGAGAACCAGCGGATCTCCTCGACGTCCTCACCCCACAGCTCGATGCGCAGCGGGTGCGACTCGGTGGGCGGGAACACGTCGAGGATCCCGCCGCGCACCGCGAACTCGCCGCGCTTCTCGACCATGTCCACGCGGCTGTACGCGGCGTCGACGAGCCGGTGGGTCAGGTCCTCGAGGTCGACCCGGTCACCCACGGCGACCTCGACCGGCCGCAGCTCACCGAGGCCTTCGACGATCGGCTGCAGGAGGGCGCGCACCGGCACGACGAGCACGCGGATCGGCCCGGCCGGGCCCGGCTCCGCGGTGGGGTGCGCGAGCCTGCGGAACACCGCCAGGCGCCGCGCGACCGTGTCCGCGCGCGGCGAGAGCCGCTCGTGCGGGAGCGTCTCCCACGCGGGCAGCACCGCGACGTCGTCGTCCGGCAGGTAGCAGCGCAGCGCGTCGGCGAACTCGTCGGCGTCGCGTCCCGTCGCGGTGGTCACGACCAGCGGGCGCCCCTTGACGTGCCCGCCCGCGCCGGCCAGCGCGGCCAGCAGCGGCGGCCGGACGCCCGCCGGCCCGACGACGTCGACCGCCCCACGCGCAGGCAGGGCCTCGAGCGCGGCGGCTGCGGCAGGGTCGGCGAGCAGGGCGGGCAGCAGTCCGGTCAGGTCCATGGGTCCTTCACAGCGACGGTCGTTCAAGCGACGGTTCGGGCACGAGGTTTCGGGCACGACGAGTCCGCCCACACCCGCGTGCGGGCAGCACGAGCGCCCCCGCACACGCGGACAGCCGGTGCAGCGAAGAGCTGCGGCGAGCACCGGACGACGCGCTCAGGGGTGCGGCCACAGTCTACGAGCGGCCACCGACATCGCACCCGACAGCCGGACGGCACGCCTCGGACACCAGCGGCACGCGCCGCTGTCGCGGGTCGGTCAGCGCGGGTAGGTCAGCGCGAGCTGCCCGCGAGCTCCGGCGAGGACGTCCCGCCGCTCAGCGTCGCCAACGCACGCCGCAGCGCGGTGCTCGACGTCTGCAGCGTGTACGGGAAGTACACGACCTCGACCCCGACCTCGGCGAAGCGACGCTCCAGGGCCTCGCCCTTGGGCGTGCCGCGCCAGTCGTCGCCCTTGAAGAACACGTCGAACTGCAGCTCGCGCCACGTCTCGAGCTTGTCGGGGACGACCTCGGCGTGCACCGCGTCGACGAACGCGATGTGCTCGACGATCTCCATGCGCTCGACCAGCGGCACGACGGGCCGCCGGCCACGGGCCTGCTCGAGCATCTCGTCGCTCACGACGCCCGCGATCAGGAAGTCGCAGTGCTCCCGCGCCCGTCGCAGGATGTTCAGGTGGCCGACATGGAACAGGTCGTACGCGCCCGGCGCGTACCCCACTCGTCGTGCCATCCGAACCCCCAGGTCACTCGCTCGTCCGGGGCATTCCGGACAACGTCGAGACTAGGCGGTCACCGGGCATTTCCGACATGTGCGACAGGGTGAATTAACCCGTCTGGCCCGCCTTGGCGCGGGTGTGCGCCCCGTCGACGCGCTCGGAGCGGGGCCAGCGGCGCGTCCGCCGGCTCGGTGAGCCGTAGACGTAGGACTCCTCCTGAGCGGTGCGCGAGCGGTTCAGCACGGCCCCGACGACGCGACCGCCGCCCCGGTGGACCGCGTCGACCGCACGGGTCAGCTGCGGCCGCCGGGCCTTGTGCGCGTCGACGACGAGGATCAGCCCCGCGACCTGGCGGGAGACGACGACGGCGTCGGCCACCGGGAGCAGCGGCGGGGTGTCGATGAACACCGCGTCGTACTCGTCGGCGACCTGCTCGAGCAGCGCGGCGAACTCCTTGGACGCGAGCAGCTCACCGGGGTTCGGCGGCGTGGCGCCCGACGCGAGGATCGACGGCCCGTCGCCGAGGTGCTGCACCACCTCGTCGAACTCGGCACGTCCCACCAGGCACTCGGTGAGACCTGCGGCTCCCTCGAGCCCGAGCCGATCAGCCACCGCGGGCCGGCGCAGGTCCGCGTCGATGACCAGCACGCGGTCGCCCGCCGCGGCCAGCGAGAACGCGAGGCGCAGGTTCGTGTGCGTCTTGCCCTCGCCCTCGACGGCCGACGAGACGGCGAACATGCGCGGTGCGCCGCGCTCGCCGACCATCTGCAGGTTCGTGCGCAGACGGCGGAACTCCTCGGCCTGCGGACCGTTGAGCACCGCGTCCCCGACGCGTACCTCGAGCTCGCTGCGGCGCACGCCGCGCACGACCCCGAGCAGCGGGACGTCGATCGCCGCCTCGAGCTCTTCCGGCCGGCGCACCCGCGTGTCGAACGCCTGCCGCACGTACGCGGCCGCCAGTCCGAGGATCAGGCCTGCGAGCGCCGCGGCGATCACGTTGCGCTCGACGTTCGGCGACGCCGGCCGCTTGGGCGCGACGGCCTGGTCCACGATCGTCGCGCGGATCGACGCCGTGCCCTCGGTCGTCGTCGGGGCGACCTGCGCGATGACCGTGGTCAGCTCGCCCGCGACCGCGTTCGCGATGTCCGCGGCCACCTGGGGGGAAGGGTTGGTCACCGCGATGTTGAGGATCGACGTCCCGTTGAGGGTCGTGGCCGAGATGCTGCCGGCCAGGGCGCGCGCGGACGTCGTCAGGCCCAGCTCCTCCACGACGGGGTCGAGGACGATCGGCAGCGACGCGAGCTCGGCGAACGAGAGCATCTGCGCCTGGGTGTAGTTCGAGCCCTGGTTGAGGTCCGACGCCGAGTCCCCGACGGTGAGCGCGACGAACAGCGCCGTGCGCGCGCGGTACACCGGCTCGGCGCGCTCGGACAGGTAGCCGATGCCGAGGGTGAGCACCAGGATCGGCGCCAGCACCCACAGCCAGTGCTTGCGCACGGCGAGCACTGCGTCGTGCAACGTCATGGGGTCTCACTCTCGTCGTTGATCAGCGATTGAACCACCGCGTCGTCACACGACGCGTCCGCCGAACGCGTCCATCTTGTGCAGATCCGGTGGCGTCGTGCTCCGCTCGTCCTGCGGCACGCGGGACCTGGCGCCGACCTGTGCGACGGCGAGCCCTGCGACGAACCAGAAGAACGTCGTGAACTGGGTGATGAAGGCCACCGACGTCAGCCCGGGCAGGATCGCGACGATCGAGATGAGCGCCGGCCCGCGGTGCCCACGCACGAGCGCGACGACCGCGGCCAGAGCGCCGACGAGCAGCAGCGCGAGCGGGATGAGCCCGTAGGTGAGCCCGACGAGGATGAAGGCGGAGTCGATCGACTCGAACGACCCGAACGACTGCGTCCCCGCGGCGTCGCGAGCGCTCGCCGACGACTGCCCCAGCCAGGTCATGGTCGGCACCAGCGAGAGCAGGTCGCCGCGGTACTCCGCGCTGCCGGCCGCCTCGTCGCCCGCGCTCGAGAACACGTCCATCGCCAGTGGCGCGGCGATCACCACGCCGATCCCCAGGAGCGTCGCCGTCCCGATGCGGAACCCCCTGCTCACCTGCCGGCCGAGCAGGGTCACGCACAGCACCACGCCCAGCACCACGGACAGCATGCCGATGCGGCTGAACGTGAGGACCGCGGCGGTCGCGACGACGAGGATCGCGATCGCCTTCACCGCGGGGCGCAGCCGGGACACCCACACGAACGGGACCGCCATCGCCAGGCAGGCACCGAGGGCGATCGAGTTGCCGAACGCCCCCTCGACGCGCGGCAGGCCGCCGCGGTACCGGATCCCGCTCCACCCCGCGTACATCGAGTTCGGGAACCGGATCTCGACGAACCAGTTGCGCCGGCCGACGAACTCGACGATCGCCAGCACCGCGACGACGACGAAGACCACCGCGACACACGTGCTGAGCCAGTCGCCGTCGACGCGCGTCCCGAGCCGGCCGACCAGGTACGGCAGGCCCCACCCGATGATCGCCGCGTAGGCCTGCGTCAGGCCCACGTAGCCGAGCAGGAAGGAGACGGCCACGGAGCCGATGACGACGATCGTCACGACGTCGAAGGCGAGCAGCCGGATCCCGGACCCGCTCCAGAGCGCCACGACGATCGCGAGCCCGATCGCCATCAACGGGGTCACGAGCACGCCCACCGTCACCGCGACCCACGGCGGCACGAGGCACAGCACGATGAGGTACGTCGCATACCCGGCCTGCGGGCGCGCGTGCACGATCAGCGTCAGGGCGACGCCCATCGCACCGACGAGGAGCAGCATGGACAGGCTGTCCGCGTTGCCCACTGCGGGCATCTCGAGCCTCCGTCCCGCCGACGACGGCTCAGTGTCCCCGTACGGCGAGGCGGTGTCGAGGCGGCTCGGCGGGTGAGATCAGGACGGCTATCAGGCGATCTCCGTCGCGCGCAGGTCGCGAACCGACACGACGACGGCGCCGGTCGTGCTGGCCGGGGAGTACGCGGCCACGCCGATCCCACCGGCGTCCTGGAGCTCGGCCGTCGTGTCGCTGGCGGTCGCCGTCCACCCCGAGGGCTCCGACTGCCCGTCGGCCCACACCTTGGCCCGCAGGTCCGTCGTGCCCTGCCCCTCGGCCGCGAACCGCACCCGCAGCGCCTGCCCGGCCACGTAGGTGCCCGGCACCGTGGCCGTGGCCAGGACCGTGTCACCGGCCGCGAGCCGTCGCACCAGCCGGACCGAGACCGACCCGGTCTGCGTCAGCCGCACCACGGCCTGGTACTCCGAGGTCCAGCCCGAGGTCCGCGCCGACACCCACGTCGAGGCCACGCCCGTGTCCGACAACCGGTCGAGCGAGACCACGACCGAGACGTCCACGTCGCGCGCCGAGACCCCGTCGAGCCGCGTCCGGGGCGTCGAGCCCGGGTTCGCGGTCAGCCGACCCGCCCCGCCCGAGACCGAGTACAGCGCCGCCGAACCCGCCGTCGTCCACGCACCGCCGGTGTCGGCAGAGCCCCAGCCGCCCGTGACCGAGCGACCGAACGCGTCCGCCGCCAGCACGCCCGGCTCGGGCGCCACGACCGTCACGTCGTGCGACACCGCGTGCTGCGCGCCGTCGTCGTCCGTGACCGTCAACGTGACGGTGTACGTGCCGGCCGCGGCGTACTCGTGCGACGCCGTCGCCCCCGAGCCCGTCGCCGTGTCACCGAAGTCCCACGCGTAGCCGGCGATCGTCCCGTCCGAGTCGGTCGACCCCGAACCGTCGACCGACGCCGTCAGCCCGTCCGTCGAGGAGGTGAACGCCGCCACCGGGGCCACGTTCGGCACCGGCACCACGGCACCCGGCTCGAGGGCCGCGAAGTCGCGCACCGAGAGGACGACGGCACCCGTCGTGGTGCTCGGGGAGTAGCCCCCGACCCCGACCCCGCCGGCGTCCTGGAGCTCCGCGGTGGAGTCGGTCGCGGTCGCGGTCCACGCCGCCGGCTCGGACTGCCCGTCGACCCACAGCTTGGCCTTCAGCGTCGTCGTGCCCTCCCCCTCGACCAGCAGCCGCAGCCGCAGCTGCTGGCCGGGCGTGTAGGTCAGACCCGTGACGTTCACGTTCGCGAGCGACGTGTCCCCGCCCGCCAGACGCCGCACCAGCCGCAGCGCGACGGCACCCGTCTGGGACACCCTGGCCGACGCCTGGTACTCCGACGTCCAGCCCGACGTGCGCGCGGACACCCACGCCTGCGCCACACCGGTGTCCGACAGCCGGTCGAGCGAGACCACCTGCGTCACGTCGACGTCCTGCGCCGAGACGCCGTCCAGCCGCGCCCGGGGCGTCGAGCCCGGGTTCACGGTCATCCGACCGGCGCCACCCGAGACCGAGTACAGCGCCGCCGAACCACCCGTCGTCCAGGCGCCACCGGTGTCCGCCGAACCCCAGCCACCGGTCACCGACCGACCGAACGCGTCGATCGCCAGCGCGGCCGGCGCCGCCTCCTCGACCGTCACGTCGTGCGACACCGCGTGCTGCGCCCCGTCGTCGTCCGTGACCGTCAACGTGACGGTGTACGTGCCGGCCGCGGCGTACTCGTGCGACGCCGTCGCCCCCGAGCCTGTCGCCGTGTCACCGAAGTCCCACGCGTAGCCGGCGATCGTCCCGTCCGAGTCGGTCGACCCCGAACCGTCGACCGACGCCGTCAGCCCGTCCGTCGAGGAGGTGAACGCCGCCACCGGAGCCACGTTCGGCACCGGGGCCGTCACGCTCACGTCGGCGCTGTGCTCGTCGACGCCGCCGCGGTCGTCGGTGACCGTGAGGGTCACCTCGTACGTGCCGGCGCTCTCGTACTCGTGCGAGGCGGTCACGCCCGTGCCGGTGTGCCCGTCACCGAAGTCCCACGCGTACGTCGCGATCGTGCCGTCCGAGTCGCTCGAGGCGCTCGCGTCGAACGACGCCGTGAGGTCGGCGGTGCTCGACGTGAACGACGCGGTCGGCAGGACGTTGGGCGCCAGACCGGTGCGTCCGAGCGAGTTGTGCAGGGCGATCACCGCAGGCGTGAGCTCCGTGCCGTACACCGCGACCTCGTCGATCGTGCCCGCGAACCACGGCTGCGGGCCCCACGTGGTGTCGCCACCGACGCGCCAGTAGCCGGTGAAGTCCTCGGCGACCGCCGGTGCGCCCGAGGCCACCTGCGCGCCGTCGACGAACATCCGCATGCCGGTCGGCGACTTCGTGGTCACCAGGTGGTGCCAGGCGCCGTCGTTGTACGACGCCGGCGACGAGATCGTCGTCGTGGCTCCGGTCCAGACACCGAACGTCAGGCGCCCGTCGGTCTCCATGTAGACGTGGCGGTCGTAGTTCGACGACGTACCGGTGTTCGCCGCGCCGAGCCCGATGAGCTTGCCGCCCGCCGTCGTGGTCGTCTTGAACCACAGCTCCTGGCTGAACACCTGCGGGTTCGACCACGTCTGGTTCGAGACGACGAACCCGCCGCTGCCGTTGAACGTCGCAGCGCCGTTCGTGACGCCTGCGAGCGCACCCGCAGCGCCGGGAGCTGCGCCCGTGCGGTAGGTGCCGGGCGAGCCGTACGCGCTGGTGTCGAGCGCGGCAGTGCCCGAGGCCTCGCCGAACCGCCAGTACAGCTCCGGGTCGGAGTCACGCACCGACGCCCCGTACGCGTCCGCCGGGACCGGCGCGACGGCCGTGGTGCGCCCCGTCGCCTCGTAGTGCGAGCGGATCTGCGCCTGCGTGAGGACCCGTCCGTAGACGGCGACCTCGTCGACCGCGCCGTTGAGGTAGTTCGACGACGGCGCGTTCGGGAAGTTCGAGACCCGGTCGCCACCGATCCGCCAGTTGCCCCAGTACTGGCGCAGCCACGTCACGTCGATGCGCTGACCGACGCGCACGCCGTCGACGTACAGCCGCATCATGCCCGGCTCGTAGGTGCCGACCACGTGGTGCCACTGGTTGTCGTTGACCGGGCTCGACGAGCGCAGGTTGACGCGCGACGCCGAGTACAGGCCGAAGCTGACGCGCCCCGTGTTGTCGAGGTACAGGGCACGGTCGCTCGTGTCGGACAGGCCCGACGCGCGGTTGCCGTAGTTGACGATCGAACCGCCGGACGTGCTCGAGCTGCGCACCCAGGCCTCGACCGTGAACTTCTCGGGCGCGTTCAGGGTGGGGGCGAAGCCGGCCGTGGCGCTGCCCGAGCCCGGGAAGCGGGTCGCGGTGTCGGTGTCGTCGGGGATGGCGCCCGCGACGCCGCGCGTGATCCCGGAGCCCGAGGTCGTCATCGGCAGGAACCCGGCGGAGTCCGTGAGCGTCGTGCCGGACGCCTCACCCATGCGGTACTGCAGGTCGGGGCTGTCGGCGCGCACGGCGGCCAGGTAGGCGCTGGTCGCGCCGGAGTCGGCGACGGTCACGGGCATCGTCGAGCTCACGGCACGGTTCCCGAACGGGTCGGTGGCCGTGACGATGTAGTCGATCGACGAGCCGGGCGTGCGCCCGGTGTCCGTGAACCCGAACGCCCGGGGCGTGAACCACGGGTTGGCGGTCAGCGCCTGCTGGTAGATGGGCGTGCTGTTCACCGAGCCGCGGAACACGCGGTAGGTCAGCGTCGTGTTGTCGCGGTCCAGGTTCGCGGCCCACGAGATCCGCACCTCACCCGCGGCGGTCGACTGCGCTCGCGTGCTCCAGTTCGCCCCGGTCATGCGCGGGCCCTGGTCGTTGGGCGCGATCGTCGGCTTCGCGAACCGTGCGAGGCCCTGCTGGAGCCTGCCGTTCACGCCCGGGAACTCGCCACCCATGACCACGTAGTCGTTGGTCGACTCGATCGACCACCCGGCCTGGCCCTGCCCCGTGAACGAGCCCGTGTAGACCTGCGGGTCGAAGTACAGCGCCGCCGGAGCCGGCTTGCCGGCCGAGTGCTGGTATCCGTAGATGTCCGGCGAGTTCGTGCCCTTGGGCGCGACCGTGTACGCGTTGACCATGTGCTGCGTCCACGGCTCCGTCTGCGGGTAGCCGTCCGGGATGTTGCCGCAGTAGTGCGAGTGCGACACCGCGTACAGGACGTCGCCCAGGCGGGTGACGGAGTACGTGTCGCCGTGGCAGTCGGCGATCCAGATCGTCGCGCCGGTGACGGGGTCCGCACGGAACGCACCCTCGAGGTTGCCGCCCGCACCGAAGTGGTAGCCGGTGCCGTACACGCCGGTCTCGTCGGAGTACAGGTCGAGGATCGAGGAGTCGGCGCCCGCGTCACGCACGTCGTTCTCCACCGGGAAGGAGACGCGCTCGCCGGTCACCGGGTCGACAGCGCCCAGGCCGTACCCGGAGGCGCCGGACAGCGTCGTGAACCGCCCGCCGATGACGACCTTCTGCTGGTCGGGCGTCATGGTGAGCGCCGTGACCGCGTCGTTCGCGTCGGCGACCCACGGCCGCAGCGCGCCGGTCGTCCCGTCGAACGCCGCGGCGTAGGCGCGCGGCTGCAGCGCCGCACCCGTCTGCGGCGCCACGGAGGTGAAGTTGCCGCCGACGTACACCGTGCTGTTCGTCGCGACGAGCCCGAGGCCGCGCGAGCCGAGCGTCGGGCGGAAGTTCGGCAGCAGCTGACCGGTCGCGGTGTCCCAGCCGGCGACGCGCACGCGCCACTGGCCGTCCACCTTCTGGAAGTCGCCCGTGACGTAGATACGCGAGCCGTCCGGCGTGCGGGCGATGTGCAGCCCCTGGCCGTCGAGCACGGGCGCGAAGCTGGTGTCGAGCTCACCCGTACGGATGTCGTAGGCGAGGATGTTCGCCCGCGGGGTCGTGTTCACCCCCGCTGCGGCTCCGGCCGGCCGCACGGCCGAGAACGAGCCGACGGCGTACACCTTGTTGCCGACGATCACCTGGTCCCAGACGACACCCTTGTCGATCTGGACCGTGGGGAGCGCCGATGCGCTGACCGTGGCCGGGATGTCCGGGCGTTCGGGATCCCCGGGCGACGAGTCGGCCTGCGCGGGCAGCCCGACGGCCGTGACGATCATGGCGGCGACCGCGACGGACGAGAAGATCCCCCGCACGATGGTCCTGGTAACGCTCACGGCTTCCTCGCCCTCTGCGGCACGCCGCAGTCCGGTCATTCGGGTACAAACCGGACCATAAGGTCTGAGGCCGCCACCTCCCGCGCCCCGACGGAGACTTCACCCGACGACGCCAGGGGTTTTCACCCAACAGGGTCAGGAGATCTGCACGCCCTGTAGCACGACCGGGGAGAAGGTCGCCCCGAGCAGCACCTGCAGCGCGAGGGCGTCGCCCTCGTCGGGGCTCATGAACACGTACACGCCGGTGGCCGACGCGCCGGGTGCGAGGTCGCCCGAGAGGTGGTCGTTGCGCCCGTCGGAGTCGACGGGCGAGAGCGGGACGCCCTCGGCGCCGCCGAACGCCGCCACCGCGACGCCCGTCGTGTCGAGCGCCGCCCGGCCCTGGTTGGTCAGCTCGAGCGTGACGAGGATGCCGGGGCCCACGACGTCGCCGGGGCCCTTCGCCTCGGTCGTCGTCGCCGAGACGCTCGCGACGCGGACCTCGATGCCGTCCGTGGCGACCGGCTCGTCGCCGCGCCCCGTCACCGGCTCCTCGGCACCGAGCGGCGGGACGGGGACATCCTGCGGGTCGCCCGAGGGCGCGGCGTCGGGCAGCGGGGACGCGGTGCCCGACGCTCCCGTCGGCGCGGTCGTGGCGGAGGCCGGCGCGCTCGCGGTGGGGCTCGCCGACGCGTCCGGTGTCGCGCTCGTCGTCGTGGCCGTGGGCCGGGCGTCCGGCTCGTCGCCACCACCCAGCGTCAGCACCAGGACGACGACCACGACGAGCGCCGCGACGCCGCCGCCGATCCACCACCACCGCTGGGACCCCGTCGCGGACGACTCAACGCTCACTCGTGCCTCTTCCCGATCCGACGGCCTCGACGACCTGCTCCGGCGCGGGTGGCGCGGTCGGCACCACCCGGTTCGCGCGTCGCGCAGGGGCGACGAACGGCATCTCGAACAACCAGCGCACGGGCGCCCGACCCTTGGCGAACGCCAGCGCGGTCCCGACCACCAGCCCGGCGAGGTACGCCGTGCCGATCGTCGCCCACCACGGCGCCCCGGCGTCGCGCGTCCACCGCACGACCACGAGCATCACCGGGAAGTGCGCCGCGTAGTACACGATCGAGCTGCGTCCGACGAACCGGATGGGCCCCGTCCCGCGTGCCCCGCCGAGCCGCGCCGCCAGGTAGACGACGACCACGATCCCGCACAGCGAGAACGGCACGGTAGCCGCCACATAGGTGATGTCGTGCGTCGCCGCCGCGACCGCGAAGCCGAGCGCGGCCAGCCCGCACACGACGAGCGCCGGGCGGTTCGTGAGACGCGCGGGGAGGTCGCCGATCCGGGCCGCGACCCACGCGCCCGCGAAGAAGAAGACCGCGAAGTAGAGCATGCGGTGCAGCAGCGGCGAGGTGACCACCATCGCGGCCGCCCAGAACGCGAGGGGCGGCACCAGCGGCGGCAACCGGCGCAGCAGCGGCGCGACGAGGTAGTAGACGCAGATGAAGAAGAGGAACCACAGGTACGTCGACGGCCAGAACGTGCGGGGGTGCCACACCGGCAGGTCGAACCCGTCGACGAGCCCCAGCACCAGGACCCAGACCACGTAGGGCCACGCGATCAGCGCGAACTTGCCGCGGTAGTAGACGCCGAGCGGCTTGCGCAGCGACATGGGCAGCAGCAGCCCGGACAGGAACATCAGGGTCGGCATGCGATAGGGCAGCAGAGCGTCGTTGAACGCCACCACCGCCGACGGCACCTCGACGCCCTCGAGACGCGGCAGCGACGTCGCGTGCCACAGCAGCATGAGCAGGATCGCGGCGCCGCGCACGGTGTCCATCCAGACCATGCGGGGCCGCGCGGGCCGGGGCGCCGGGGCGTCCTCCCCCGGGGCGACGGGCGCCTGGCCGGCCGGCTGGTGCTCGGACGTCACGCGCCCTCCTCTCCCGGACCCGCCGACGACGTGCACGCACGCGACGACCGACCGCGTCCCATGACGCGGCCCTTCGACGCTAGACGCAACCGACGAATCGGGACAGACGGCACTCGGGTGATATGTCGGACAACACGTACTTTGTCGCGCACCGCGCACCTACACTCGCTGCGGTCGAGCCTGCAGGGGGTGCGGCTCATCGGACGACGAGGGGCGGACTGTGCGCGCGCTGGTGCTGTGGGCGGACCACCGCTCGTCGAACCTCGGGGTCCGCGTGCTCGCGGCGGGTGCGGCGGCGCTCGTCGAGCAGGTCCACCCGGGCGCGCAGATCGTCCACCTGCACTACGGGTCGGGGACCGCGCCGACCCCGGTCGGCGACTGGCGGCGGCTGGTCCGCTCGCGCGTCGACCCCCGCGAGCCGCTGCGCGACTGGCTCGCCGGGTTCGACCTGGTGGTCGACACCCGTGCGGGTGACAGCTTCAGCGACATGTACGGCCTGCGGCGGCTGGCCACGCACAGCCTGCTCGCCCGGCTCGTCGCGAGCACCAGCACGCCGCTGGTCATGGCGCCGCAGACCATCGGGCCGTTCGCCTCGCGCCGGGCCCGGGCGGTCGGGCGTCGTTCCATGAAGGACGCCCGACTCGTCATGTCGCGCGACTCGGCCAGCGCCGCGTACGCGCGCTCGCTGCGCCGCCCGGTGGACGTCGAGTCGACCGACGTCGTGTTCGCGCTGCCCCGGCCCGCCGTCGCGACGAGCCGCGACGTCGTGCTCAACGTCTCGGGGCTGCTGTGGGCCGAGAACCCGCACGTCGACCACGTCGCGTACCGGCGCGCGGTCACCGACGTGGCGCGCGGGCTCGTGGCCGACGGCCGGCGCCTGAGCCTCCTCGCGCACGTGCTCGACTCGCCCGTCGCGGACAACGACGTGCCCGCGGTCAAGGAGCTCGCCGAGCTGCTCGACGACGGCGACGTCGAGCTGGTCGTGCCCGACGACCTCGACGACGTCCGCGCGGTCACCGCCTCCGCGCGTCTCGTCGTCGGCTCGCGCATGCACGCGTGCCTGAACGCGCTGTCGACCGGCACGCCCGCCGTCCCCCTGGCGTACTCGCGCAAGTTCGAGCCGCTGCTGAAGGACCTCGGGTGGCAGCACACGGTCGACCTGCGCACGGCCGAGGACCCGGCCGCCGCGGTGCTCGCCCTCTCGCGCCTGGACCTCACGAGCGAGGTCGACCACACGCTGGCCCGCGCCCAGGAGCTGCTCGGGCGCGCGGTGGTCGCGCTCGGGGAGGTCGGGGGCGTCAGGTGAGCGAGCCCGCCGCCGCACGCCTCGACGCCCTGATCGACCGCGTCGTGGGGACCGGGTGCTGCACGGGCTGCGGGATGTGCGCGCAGCTCGACGACGGCCTCGCGCTCACCCTCGACGCGCACGGCTTCGCCCGGCCGCACCGCGTCGGCGCCTCGACCGCCGACGACGAGGCGGTGCGGACGTTCCGCGCGGCGTGCCCCGGGATGACGGTGCGCGCGCAGCGGCCCGGGCGCGGGGCCGCCCCCGCCGCGACCTACCACCCGCAGCTCGGCCCCGTCCTGGCGTGCTGGGAGGCGGCCGCCACCGACCCGGATCTGCGGCACCGCGGGAGCTCGGGCGGCGTCCTCAGCGCGCTCGCGGCGTGGGCGACGAGCACCGGCGAGGTGGCGCAGGTCGTCGGGGCGCGAGCGGCGGCCGATCCCCGCCGGACCGTGTCGGTGACGATCCGCACGCGCGCCGAGGCGCTCGCCTCCGCGGGTTCCCGCTACGAGCCCGCCTCGGCGGCCGCTCACCCGCTCGCCACCGACGCGGGCGGCGCGACGATCGGCAAGCCCTGCGAGGCCGCGGCCCTGCGTGCACTGTCGCGCGCGCAGGGCGCCCCCGCGCCGCTCCTGCTGTCCTTCTTCTGCGCGGGGACGCCGTCGGCGCACGCGACCGACGCTCTTGTCGAGCAGCTCGGGCTCGCGCCCGGACAGGTCCCCGACGAGCTCTGGTACCGCGGTCGCGGGTGGCCCGGCCGGTTCACGGTGCGCGGGCCGGGCGGCGAGCAGGTGTCGGCCTCGTACGAGGAGTCGTGGGGCGGCGTGCTGGGCCCCGCCGTCCAGTGGCGGTGCCGGACCTGCCCGGACGGCATCGGGGAGAGCAGCGACGTCACGGCGGGCGACTTCTGGCGCGCCGACGAGCGCGGTTACCCGGTGTTCGACGAGTCCGACGGCTGGAGCGCGCTCGTCGCACGCACCCCGCGCGGCCTCGACCTCGTGCGGCGCGCAGTCGCCGCGGGGGTGCTGACGGTCCGCCCGATCACGCCCGACGAGGTCATGGCCGTGCAGCCGTCGCAGCGCAAGCGTCGCCGGACGCTCGCGGGCCGGTTGCTCGGCGCGCGCGTCGCCGGTGCGCGGGTGCCGCGCTACCGCGGCTTCGGCCTGGTGCGGCTCGGCGGGCAGCACCTGCGCGAGTCGGTGCAGACCGCCCGCGGCACGTTCCGTCGGGTGCGCTCGGGCGCGCTGCGGCGGTCGGCATGACCGTGTCGCTGCAGCAGAGCGCGGCCCGCGGCGTCCTGCCCACGGGCCTGGGCCTGGTCGCGCGCCTGCTCATCCAGGTGCTCACGGTCGTCGTCCTGGCGCGTCTGCTCGACCCGCGCGACTACGGCCTGGTCGCGATGGTCGTGGCGATCGTCGGCGTGGGCGAGATCCTGCGCGACTTCGGCCTGAGCTCGGCCGCGATCCAGGCCGCGACGCTCAGCCGCGAGCAGCGCTCCAACCTGTTCTGGCTCAACTCCGGGATCGGCGCGGCGATCGGGGTCGTGGTGTTCGCGCTCGCCGAGCCGCTCGCCGCGCTGTACGACGAGCCCGCGCTCGTCGCGATCACCCGCGCACTGTCCGTGACGTTCCTGCTCAACGGGATGATGACGCAGTACCGCGCCGACCTGGTGCGCGCGATGCGGTTCGGCGCCGTGGCCCGCACCGACGTGCTCGCACCAGCGCTCGCGCTGGCCACGGGCGTCGCGCTCGCTCTGGCCGGGGCCGGGTACTGGGCGCTCGTCGCGCAGCAGCTGACGCAGTCCGTCGTCGCGCTCGTCGCCTTCGGCGCCTCGGCCCGCTGGCTGCCCGGCCGGTACGACCGCAGCGCCCCCATGCGCGGCCTGTACCGGTTCGGCCGCAACCTGCTCGTCAGCCAGCTCGTCGGTTACCTCGCGAACAACGTGGACTCGCTCACGATCGGGTACCGGTTCGGCCCCGCGCCGCTCGGCATCTACAACCGCGCGTTCCAGCTCCTGATGAACCCGCTCAACCAGGTGCGCGCACCGAGCGTGACCGTCGCGCTGCCCGTGCTCAGCCGGGCGGGCATCTCCCCCGCGTTCGACCAGATCGTGCGCACGGGCCAGCTCGTGCTCGCCTACCCGGTGACCGTCGCGCTCGCCGTGCTGACGGGTGTGGCCGTCCCGCTCGTCGCGATCCTGCTGGGCGACCCGTGGGCGCAGGTGCCGCCGGTGCTCCGCCTGCTCGCGGTCGCCGGGATCTTCCAGACGCTGTCGTACGTCGGCTACTGGGTGTACCTCGCCCGCGGTCTCACGCGCGACCTCATGCAGTACACGCTCGTGTCGGCCGCGATCCGGATCGTGTGCATCGTGGTCGGCAGCATGTGGGGCGTGGTCGGCGTGGCCGCCGGGTACGCGATCGCCCCGATGCTCGCGTGGCCGATCTCGCTGTGGTGGCTCAGCCGCGTCACACCCGTGCCGGTCCGCAGCCTGTACGGCGGCGCCGGGCGCGTGCTCGCGGTCGGCGCGCTCACCGCGGCGGCGACGTGGCTGGCCGTGGACCTGCTGGACGAGGCGGGACCGTGGTGGCAGTGCGTCGTCGGGGCGTCGGCCGGGCTGGCCGCCGCTGCCGTGTGCGCGCTCGTCGTCCCCGCGCTGCGGCGTGACGCGCAGACCCTGCGGCGGGCGGGCACGCTCGCGCTGCGCCGCACCGGTCGCGGCACGACGCCGGCGACCGACGGCTGAGGGCTGACGGCTGAGAGCAGCGGGCCGCGGGGCCCGCCGGCCCCGTTCCGGCAGACCGACGCGCGTCAGACCCGCTCGTACTCCGAGACCACTCGGCCCGCGGCACCCGCGAGCATCCCGACCCCGCGCTGCGTGGTGCGTCGTCCCATGAGCTGCTCGACCGGGTCCCGCCGTACGGCCCCGAGCGCCGTGCGCACGAGCCCGCCCGCGACCCGCACACCACCGCGCACCGCGTAGCGCACGACGACGAGCGCCCGCTCGATGCCCGGCCGCGCGACCGCGTGCTCGGCACGAGCCGCCGAGTTGCCGCTGCGCCGTGCGCGCCGCAGCACCCACCCGGCCGTCATGCGGTCGGCCGGGATGCGCTCACGGACCACGGCCTCGTCGCAGGTCACCAGGCGCAGGCCCCGGGCGACGAGCGTGCGCGTGAACATGGTGTCGCTGCCGCCGCTGAGCCCGAACCGCTCGTCGAACCGCACGCCGAGCGGTCGCACCGCGCGCAGGTCGAGCAGGAGGTTGCCCGTGCCGGCGGCCTCGAGCTCGGTGCCGGTGCGCAGCCGGCGCCGACCGAAGAACGGGGCCGCGGTCATCCACCCCTCGGGCGGCTGCTCGTAGTCCGCGACGACCGCCCCGACGACCACGGGCGCCCCGGTGCTGCGGTGGTAGCCGAGCATCGCCTCGAGCCAGCCCGGCTCGGGCCGTTCGTCGTCGTCGACGAACACGAGCACGTCGGCATCGACCGTCTCGTCGAGCGCGCGGTTGCGCGCCGCGGCGATGCCGGGACGCGGCTCGTGCGCGTACCGCAGCCGTGCGTCGTCGTAGGCCGTGACCCACGCACGCGCCGACCCGTCGGGGTCGTTGTCGACGACGAGCAGCGTCGCGCCCTCGTCCTGCGACGCCGCGAGGAAGGCCGGGACGGCCTCGCGCAGGTCGTCCGGTCGTCGGTACGTGAGCATCGCCACGACGACGCGCTCCGTGCCGCGCCCACCCTGCATCGTCCCGCTCCCCGCCTCGACCACCCGTCTGACCACCGAGTTCACCCTCGACGGCCCGGTGGGGACAGTACCGACTTCGATAGCATCCAGCGGTCCCCTTCGCCCGCTTTCCGCGGAATTCGCCCGCTCACCGGAGGTTCACCGTGGGATCGCGCACGACGAGCGGGACGCGTCGGCTCGTCGTCGCCCACCCGTCCACCGAGCTCTACGGGGCGGACCTGCAGATGCTCGAGTCCGTCCGCGCGGCGCTCGCGGCGGGGTGGACCGTCACCCTCGTGCTGCCGGCCGACGGCCCCCTCGCGGAGCGCGCGCACGGGCTGGGCGCGGACGTGGTGATCGCTTCGTTCCCGGTGCTGCGCAAGTCGCTGCTGAGCCCACGCGGTCTCGTCGGGCTCGCGGCACGGTCGGCGACGGCCCTGGTGCGCGCGGCCAGGTTCCTGCGCTCGACGCACGCCGACGTGCTCTACGTGAGCACCGTGACGATCCCCGTGTGGCTCGCGGCCGCCCGGCTCGCGCGCGTGCCGTCGCTGTGCCACGTCCACGAGGCCGAGGAGGACCAGCCGCGCGCCATCACCGCAGGCCTGACCGCCCCGCTCCTGCTCGCCGACGCGCTCGTCGCGAACAGCGCCGCGGCGCAGCGCGCCCTCGGGGGCGCGTTCCCGAGCCTCGCGCGGCGCACGACCGTCGTCGTCAACGGGGTGCCCGGCCCGCCGGTGGACCCGTCGCCGCGCGAGCAGGACGGCCCGCTGCGCGTCGTGCTCGTCGGCCGGCTCTCACCGCGCAAGGGCACCGACGTCGCCGTCGAGGCCGTGCACCGGCTCGTCCGTGACGGCTACGACGTGCGCCTGCGCCTGGCGGGCAGCGTGTTCGAGGGGTACGAGTGGTTCGAGGACGACCTGCGCCGGCGGATCGCCGAGCACGGGCTCGGCGACCGCGTCGAGCTGCTCGGGTTCGTCCACCCGGTGTGGGACGAGCTCGAGCGGGCCGACGTCGCCCTGGTGCCCTCGCGCGTCGAGCCGTTCGGCAACGCCGCGGTCGAGGCCCTGCTCGCGCACCGCGCGGTCGTCGCGTCGCGCGTGCAGGGGCTCGCGGAGATCGTGCGGGACCACGAGACCGGCCTGCTCGTCCCGCCCGACGACCCGACCTCGCTCGCGGCCGCGGTGCGCGCGCTCGCGGACGACCCCGACCTGCGCCGACGCCTGGCGGCCCAGGGCCGCGCGGACGCGCTCGCACGGTTCGGCACGCAGCGCTACGGCGACGCCGTGGCGTCCGCCCTCGACGCCCTGGCCGGCCCGCGGGTCGCGGCGGACGTCTCATGAGCCTGCCGCGCGTGCTCGTCGTGGTCCCGGCGCACGACGAGGAGCAGGTGATCGCCCGCTGCGTCGGTTCGCTGCTGGCCGCGCCCGGCGTCCAGACGCGCGTCGTCGTCGTCGCGAACGGGTGCACGGACGGCACGGCCGATCGCGTGCGCGAGCTGCGCGAGCCACGCGTGACGGTCGTCGACCTGCCGACGAGCGGCAAGGCCCAGGCGGTACGCGCGGGGCTCGCGCACGCGGCGGACGAGGACGTGGTCGCGGTCGTCGACGCCGACGTGGTGCTCGACGACGCAGCACTGCCCGGGCTCGCGGCCGCGCTCGCCGGCACCGAGCCGCGCGTCGGGGCGCCTGCGCTCGAGCTCGACCTGTCCGCGTCCTCGTGGGCCGTACGCCGGTACTACGCGGCATGGCTGCACGAGCCGCACGTGCGGACGGGCGACATCGGCGCGAGGGGCGTCTACGCCGTGAACCGCGCGGGCCTGCCGCGCCTCGCGGACCTGCCCGACGTCATCGCCGACGACGGCTGGGCGCGCGCGGTGTTCGCCCCGCACGAGCGCGTCGTGAGCGCGGGGACGTCGACGGTCCGCCCGCCCCGGACGCTGGGCGCCCAGGTGCGCCGACGCGCGCGCATCATCGCCGGCGGCCGTGAGCTCGCCCGGGTCCTGCCGCCCGACCGCCGTCCGGCCTCCCCCACCCAGGGCGCGTTCCCGCGCGCCCCGCGCACGTGGCGGTCCCGGCTGGCCGACGACGGCCTGGTCGGGACGGTCGTCTGGTACGCGGTCGAGCTACCCGCGCGCGCGATCGACCGTCGTCACCGGCGGCGCGGCTCGGCCACGCCGTGGGGCCGGGACTCCACGACGCGCTGATCGCCACCGGGCGCGCGTCGCCCGAGCAGGAGCCAGGCGCCCGCGCACGACCCCCGCAGCGCGGGCCACAGCGTGGTCGCCGGGTGCCGCAGCGCGTGCCCCCGGCCACCGCCGCGCGTCCCCACGTCCCAGGCGTAGCCTGGCGCGCCCGCGAGCCAGCGCAGCGCTGCGCGACGCGGGAGGTTGCGGCGCGCGAACAGCAGGCGGTTGCGGCAGTTGTAGTAGCGGTACAGCGCCGACTTGCCCGCGCCCTGCGTCCCGCCGACGTCATGGGTCGCCACGACGTCGTCGCGCACGACGAGGCGAGCGCCCGCCCGGTTGGCGCGCACGCTCAGCTCGAGGTCCTCCCAGTACATGAAGTACGCGTCGCTGAAGCCGCCGATCCGCTCCCACAGGCCGGCGGACAGCGCGAGGCACGCGCCCGTGAGCCACGGCTCATGGTCCGGGTCGAGCGGGCCGCGGGTCGCCAGCGCACCGGTGCGCAGGTCGAGCGTGCCGCGCGAGAACGCGGGCCGCCCGTCGCCGTGCCGCACCGCGGGGGCGATCATCAGGGCGTCGTCGGCGGCAGCCTGCGCGAGCAGGTCGGCGGCGGCGTGGGGGTCGATCTCGACGTCGGGGTTGAGCAGCAGCAGGGCCCGGCTGCCGAGCGCCAGCGCGCGTGCGGTGCCGGCGTTCATGCCCGCCCCGAAGCCGACGTTCGGCTGGGTGACGAGCTCCCAGCCGTGCCGGTCCGCGAGCGCGGTGATCGCCGCGCGCTCGTCGGGCGAGCTCAGGTTGTCCACGACCACGACCTGCACACCGGGGGTCGCGGCGAACGCGCTCAGGTTGCGCGCGAGCAGCGCGGACGAGCCGTAGTTGACGACGACGACCGCACCGTCCGCGGGTGTCTCGTCAGGGGCGGTCTGCGGCATGTGCCCGATCGTAACGACGCGACCCCGGGCCTGGTCGTGGATCGGTCGGTCAGCTGCGCGGCCGCGCCTTGACGGCTGTCCCGTCGGACCAGACGTTGCCGGACAGGACGAGCGCGTTGAGCGTCGCCTGGTCCGCGACGATCGCGCAGCCGGCGTGGATCTGGGTCCGGGTGAACACGTTGCTCTTCAGCGCCACGGGGCTGATCTGGCCGTACCCCTTCTCGGCGAGGTTCACCGCGCAGCCTCCGTCGCTGATGTGGTTGCCCACCATCGAGAGGTTGCTGACCGCACCCTGGTCCTGCGTGACCATCACCGACGCACTGTGCGAGCCGGAGAACGTGTTGCGCAGCAGCTTGATGCCGTCGCCCTTGCTGATCTGGACGTTGTCGTCGTGCGTCCAGTCACCGCCCTGGTTCGGGTCGTTCGCGAACCGCACGTTGTCGTGCAACCACGAGTCCTGCACCAGGACGTCGCCGTCCGTGACCATGAGCTGGTCGGTCACCGTGTGGATGTCCACCCGCGTGAGCGTGAAGTTGCTGCCGATGACGCCGCGCAGGTGAGGCGAGGGGATCCGGGCGTAGAGCTCGGAGTCCTCGATCGTGACGCTGCCGCTGCCCTGCACCATCACGAGGGCGATGCTGGCGCTGACCGCACGGCCGTTGATCACCGAGTTGCGGATGACCGTGCCGGGCGCCTGGACCCAGACGATGCCGCGGATCTCCTTGCCGTCGATGACGGTGCCGGGCTCGGTGACCTTCACGTCGCCGTCGACGACCGTCAGGCGCGTGCCGGTGGGGACGCCCGTGTTGCCGGGCCCGGGACGCCCGGTGGACGGCGAGCTCGGCGACGGGCTGGGCGTGCTCGGCGGGCGCGTCGGGGACGTCGTCGGCTGCGGGGCCGGGCTGGTGCTCGGCGCGGGCGACGGCGTGGCCGAGGCTGTCGGGCTCGGCGACGCGGTCGCGCCGGGGCTGGGGGTCGTCGACGGGCTCGGGGCCGGGGTCGTGATGCCCGGCCGGTTCCGGGAGATCGGCTGGTCGACGCCCTCGCACCGCCAGAAGCGGACCAGGCAGACGGTCGCCTGGTTGCGTCCCTCGTCGGCGTTCTCGAACCGCACCTCGGTACCGAGGGACCCGGCCGCGGACGAGCCGCCCGCGGCTCCCGCAGCGGCACCGCCGTCGGTCGCACCGGCCGGTGCGACGCCGTCAGCGAGGGGCGCCGGACGGGCGGCGACGTGGGGCGCCGGGGCACCGACCTCGTCGAGGACGACCTGGGCCGAGGCCATGCCGCCGGCGACCATGCCGACCAAGAGCGCGCCGACGACGGTCGCGACCGCCGAGAGTGCTCGTTGTCCGATCATCGCCCCAGGTTCTCTGTCCGGCTGCTTCACTGTCCGACTGCGCGACGACGGCGCTGCGAGGGCGCCGTCGTTGGTTCGGGAGCCTAGGGCGAGCACACGGACGAGTGAATGGGACCCGGCGATCGGGTGTCCTGATCGCCGGCGGACGGGCGAGCGCCTGGACGCGCGCCACGCGGGCCCACCAGGCATGACGGCGCAATCGTGACATCGCCGACATCGAGATGTGACCTTCGTCACAGCCGTTATCGAATTGCGACCAAACCGACAATCAGGAGAGCTCGCGGAACCACTTCACCAGGGCCGCGAGGACGAACAGGGTCGTGGCCAGCACGAGAGCGCCGTACACGACGAGGAACGCGACGGGCAGACCGAGCAGCAGGAACGACAGGCACAGGACGCCGTAGTCCGTGGGCACCAGGAGCAGTGCGCGCAACCGGCCCGCCTGCCCCGGCTCCGCGACGCTCGTCGTCCCGCGCGCGCGGCGCATCTGCTCAGTGAGGATCATCGCGAAGAACAGCACGGTGCCGACGACCGCGTGCAGCAGCGGGATCGCGAGCCACCCGTCGTCGACGGCGTCGAACCGGTAGAGCCCGACGAGCAGCGCGAGCGGCAGTGTCACGACCTTCGTGGCATCCACGACGTGGTCGAGCCACTCGCCCGCCTGGCTCGAGGTGCCCGACAGCCGCGCGACCTGCCCGTCGGCCGAGTCGAGCGCGTAGCCCAGGACGAGCGCGCCGGCCACGACGACGCCCAGCCACCACGTCTGCGGCAGCAGAGCGAGCAGCGCGATGCCCGTGAACGTCGCGAGCGCGCTGAGACCGGTCACCTGGTTCGGGGTGAGCCCGCGGGAGTACGCCCACGCGGCCAGGAACCGCCCCAGACGCCGGTTGACGAACCGCGAGTACGCGGGTGCGCCACGTGCGGCCGTCTTCTGCGCCGCGACCAGGCGCGCGTACGCCTCGCGGTACGAGCTCGACCGGTCGGCCGCGGGCACGGGCGCGGTGCGCTCACTCACCGTGCGCCACCGCCGTCACGGCGACGGACCGGGCACCGTCGCGTCCCGCGTCGCCCCGCCTCCGCACCCGCTGCGGGCCGGGCGCGCTGCGCGCGACCAGGTCGCGGGCCAGCGACTCGTACCCCGTCGCGACGTCGTCCCAGTCGAAGTCCCGCGCCCGCTCGCGCAGCGACGCACCCGCCGACGCGGTCGCGGTCGGGTCGGCCTCGGCGGCCTCGACCGCACGGGCCACTCCCGCGGAGTCGCCGAAGTACCGGCCGTGCTCGCGCAGCACGTCGCGGTTGAAGGAGACGTCGTAGGCGATCGTGGCCGTTCCGGCACCGATCGCGCGCAGGAGCGACGGGTTCGTCCCGCCGACGCTGTGGCCGTGCACGTACGTCGCGGCGTTGGCGTAGAGCTGGTCGAGCAGCTCGGCGTCCCACACCCCGCCGAGGAAGCGCACGCGCGGGTCGTCGGCGGCCGCCGCGTGCACCCGGTTCGTGTAGTCGTCCGCGTACGGCGCCGAGCCCACGACGACGAGAGGGCGCTCCGCCGCGCTCGCGACATACCCTGCGACCGCGAGCTCGACGTGGTTCTCCGGCTCGAACCGCGCGACGACGAGGTGGTACCCCCCGGGCGTCAGGTCGAGCTCACCGAGGCGACTCGACTCCTGGGCGATCACCGGCGCGCCGTACGCGAGGTACCGGGTCGGCACACCGAACTCGTCGGTGTAGTAGCGGGCGATCCCCGGCGCGTCGGCGATCAGCGCGTCCGACCAGCGCACCGCGAGCTCCTCGGCGCGGCGGTAGTAGCGCTGTCCCGTGGGACCCCACTTGGCACGCTTCCACTCCAGTCCGTCGACGTGGGTCGCGACCGGGATCCGCGCGGTGCGCAGGGCCGGCAGGAGCGGGGCGTTGGCGGCGTTGAAGACGAACGCGGCGTCGACCCGGTGGCCGAGCACGTGGCCGACCGAGAGCGCCGTGTGGCTCAGCGTCTCCAGGGAGCGCTTGCGCAGCGCGGGCAGCACGACTCGGCGCATGCCCAGGTAGGTCGGCAGACCCTCGTCGTCCGGGTGCGAGCGGCAATAGACGACGACGCGGTGCCCCCGCTCGGCGAGCCGGCGGCCGACCTCCTCGACGGCCGTCTCGAAGCCTCCGTAGCGCGCCGGGACACCGCGCGTGCCGATCATCGCGATCGACAACGGTGCCGGCCGCGGACCGGCCCCCTGCCGTGCCCTGCCCAACGTCATCAGCTCCTGAGGTAGGCGACCTGGTGAGGATATCGACCACTTTGGCGCCGTTCACTGCACCTTGTCCGGTTTCACCCGCTTGGCCCCGTGCCGAGCCCGGGTACGCCGGCGCCCGGGGGCCCCGCCGCGGCCGGCGGCGCCCCCATTCTGTGATGCACGTCACTTCTTGACGGGTGCGCATTTCGTGATTCAGGTCACGGGTCAATTCGGACAGATCGCGCAATAGGAGCGATTTGGTGCCGGTTTACGCGATTCGTCGGGGACGGGCACGGGATCTCCACAAGTCCGAATTGCTCCGCGGTTCGGCGCCTTGACCTGCGGCGTTACCTCCCGTGCTGGGCGAGAAGGGCGTACATAGGCCTTTAGGGCCAGAAATCCCGTCCTTACAGACCGGTAACTTTTGAGTCGGTTCCACCGATTGATCCGCCAAGAGGTGCATTTCCTCGGGCGAGGCGACAAAGGCGTCGCGCGTCAATTTCACCCGTTCTTTCACCCCCTCATGGAGCACGCAATGAAGCACGTCCCCCTGCCCCGCGTGAACGCCGGCACACCGGCCGCGCGGCGCATCGGCGCCACCGCGGTCGCGGCACTCCTCGCGACCGGGCTCGCGCTGCCCGCACAGGCGGCCGCGACGTCCGCGACCACCGCGACCCCGACCGCGACGGTCTCCCCCACCGTCCGCCACGAGTGGCGCACGGTCGCGGCCGACACGTTCTCGCGCACGACCTCCGACGGCTGGGGCGCAGCCGAGACCGGCGGCGACTGGCGGCACACCGGCACCGCGACGCAGTTCTCGACCGTGGGCGGCAAGGGCGTCCTGACGGTCACGCGCGCCGGGTCCACGATCACGTCCGCCCTGCCCTCGGCGACGTCGACGAGCACCGTCCTGACCGCGACGACTACCGCACAGGCCGCGCAGACGGGCAGCGGGACCCACCTGTCGTACCTCGCACGCCGCGTCGGCACCGCGAGCTACGGCGCCAAGGTCCGGCTGCAGGCCTCGGGCGTGAGCACCCTCGCGCTCGTCGAGAGCGGCACGTCGCTGACCACCGCGACGCTGCCCGGGACGTTCGGCGCCGGGGACCCGATCACGGTCCGCGTCGAGGCCGTGGGCACCAGCCCGACGACGCTGCGCGCGAAGGCCTGGCGCGCAGGCACCGTCGAGCCGAGCGACTGGACCCTCACCGCGACGAGCTCGACCGCGGCGCTGCAGACCGCGGGCGACGTCGCTGTGAACTCCTACCTGTCGGGCTCGGTCACGAACCTGCCGCAGCCGTTCGCGTACGACGACGTCACGGTGTCGCAGCTCGTCGACGTGCCGAACGCCCTGCCGAACGCGCGCTTCACGAGCACCTCGACGGACCTCGCCGCGACGTTCGACGCCACCGCCTCCGCGGACGACGACGGCACGATCGCGCAGTACAGCTGGGCGTTCGGCGACGGCGAGACCGCGACCGGCGCGACCGCCGAGCACAGCTACGCGCAGGCCGGCACCTACGCGGTGACGCTCGCGGTGACCGACAACGACGGCGACACGTCGACCACCACGCAGGACGTCGTCGTCACCGAGCCCGCGCCCCCGGCGCTCGCCGCGGACGACTTCGACGTCACCCGCACCGGTGGCTGGGGCACGGCCGACGAGGGCGGCGCCTGGACGCACGCCGGCTCGGTCGCCAACTACGCGGTCGCCACCCCGAACGGCCGCCAGGTCGTCACGGCGGCCGGGTCCACCCGGACGTCCGAGCTCACCGCGGTGTCCAGCACCGAGACGGACCTCACCACGACGGTGAGCGTCGACAAGCCGGCGACCGGCTCCGGGGTGTACCTCGCGGCGATCGGCCGCAAGGTCGCGACCAACAGCTACAGCGCCCGCGTGCGCCTGCTCGACACGGGTGCGGCGCAGCTCGGCGTGGCGATGAACTCCACGACGCTGTCCTCGACCAGCCTCCCCGGCTACTCGACGGGCGACAAGCTGCAGGTCCGCGTGCAGGTCTCCGGCACCAAGCCCACGACTCTGCGTGCCAAGGCCTGGCGCCAGGGGACGACCGAGCCCGCCGACTGGCAGGTCGTCGCGACCGACAGCACCGCGTCCCTCCAGACGGCCGGCGGCGTCGGCGTCAGCACCTACGTCGCCAGCAGCGCCACCAACGCGCCGCTGACCGCGCAGTGGACGGACCTGCTCGCGACGTCGATCGACGACGACCCGGCCGTGAGCCCGGAGCCCTCGCAGCCCGACGACGACAAGGGTGAGCAGACGCCCGAGACCGGCACGGCGCAGCCCGGTCCCACGAACACCGGCGCACGCCAGAGCGTGTTCTCGAAGGTGCACGAGGGCAACCTCGTGATCAGCACCGACGGCACCGTGATCGACGGCTGGGACATTCGCGGCTACGTCAATGTCAAGGCGAAGAACGTGGTCATCCGCAACTCCATCATCCGTGGTTCCGTTCCTGCTCAGCGCAATGATCTGGTGCGCGTCCAGGGCGACGACTACTCGGTGACGATCGAGGACTCGACGTTGCGCCCGAGTGAGCTGTCGCCGAACGTCGACGGCGTCAAGGGCTGGAACTTCACCCTGCGTCGCGTCGACATCTCCGACGTCGTCGACCCGGTGCACATCCACGGCGACAACGTGACGGTCGTCGACTCGTGGCTGCACGACAACTCGCACTACGACAACGACCCGAACTGGAGCGGTGGCCCGAGCCACGACGACACCATCCAGATCCAGGGTGGTGCGAACATCACGATCCACCACAACACGCTGGAGGACTCCTACAGCGCGGCACTGATGATCACGCAGGCGACCGCAGCGGTCACCGGCATCAGGATCACGGACAACTGGATCGACAACGGCGGGTGCAGCATCAACATCGCCGACAACGCGACGCGCGGCGCCCTGGCCGGTGCCGTCATCACGGGCAACACGTTCGGCCGCGGCCAGACGTACAAGAACTGCGCCATCCGGGTCCCCACGGCCTGGACGCTCGACGTGGCCGGGAACGCCTACGTCGACGGTGTGGCGGTCGCGCGCACCAACTTCTGACGCCGACCGACGAAGGGCGGGCGCGCTCGAGGGCGCCCGCCCTTCGTCATGCGCGGATCAGGCCCCGCACGCCAGCTGCGGGCCGTGCCGGCCGGCATCGAGGGTCGGCGTGCGCTCGATCTCGAGAGTCTCGACGCCCGCCGCAGTCGTGACGCGCGCCTGCACGCTCGTCGTCTGCCCCGGCGTCAGCACCACGTCGAGCGCCGCCACCTGGCGGCCGTCCTGCTCCTGCCGGCGCGGTCCGACCGTCACCGGCGCACCGCCGTCGACGCTCACCGTGACCTCGTCGAGCGTCCCGCCGCGCGGCGCGTACAGGAGCACCTGCGTCGCGATGCTCCCCGCGGGCACGCCGTTGACCCCGCCCCCGGTGACGTAGACGGGCAGCGTGCCGGCGGCGTCGGCGGGCGCGTTGCTGGTCAGGGTCAGCTCGAGCTGCGTGGCGGCGCCGGCGGACGAGCACGTCAGGGCATCGGCCGCCAGGTCCGTCGCCAGGTAGTAGTCCATCTTCGAGATCGTGCGGTCGTTGAGGAACACGCCCGCCGTGCGCGCCGCGCGCTCGGCGTCGCCGAGGAAGTCCCGCAGCAGCCCCGCGTCCCGGAGCCGGGCGGTGACCGCGTCGTCGGCGGTCCAGACCGCGACCCGCCCGTCGCCGGCCGCCTCCCGGACCGTCTCCACCAGGGCCGTCCCGTCGTACCCCCCGGCGAGGGTCGCCGCGGTGACGGCCTGCGCGACCGCCGCGAAGTACGCGTCCGAGTCGTCGCCGTCCGGGTACTGCAGGTACACGCCCGACAGCAGCGTCTCGAGCGCGTTGCCCGCGTCGAGCACCGCGCCGTCGGGCGTCGTCGTCGGGCCGATCACCGACAGGAGCGAGGCGAGCACGACGGGGTCGACCGTGATCACGCCGTCGACGTCGCGCCCCGTGTCGAGCGTCCACAGCGCGCGGGCGAGCTCGGCGGTCCGGCCGAAGTCGGGCGTGGCCGTGACGGACTGCATGAACCTCGCCGGTGCGTCGCCGAACAGCGCGAGCTCCGCGGCGCTCCACGGCAGCACTGTCGCCGCGGGCCGGGCCAGGGAACGCGCCGGTCGCTGGTCGCCGAGCTCGATCTGGCCGTCGACGGCGTGCACCTCGAGCACCGAGCCGACGATGCCACCCGCGCTGCGGAGCTCGGCGGGGTTGAGCACGAGGACCAGGTAGCTGCGCGGCCCGTCCGCACCCAGCAGCGTCGGGATGGTCGCGAGCGCGGTGTCGGCGCCGTCGAGCTGCGTCGCCAGGTCCGCGAGCTCGTCGCGCACGGGGACGAACCTGTCCACGAGCGTTCCCACGAGTGCGTCGACGTCGACGTCGCGCAACCTCGCGACCGCCGCGTCGGTCGCGGCGCTGGCCTGTGCGACCGCGGGCGCGGCCGTCCGCAGCGCGGCGACGTCGATGCGACCGTCACGCGGCACGAGCGCGTCGAGCGAGAGCCCGTCGGACGCCTCGACGAGCGGCGGGAGCGCCCCCGTGGCCATGCCCTCGAGCGCGTCGGCCACGGCGGACGCCGCACCGAGCTGCTCACCGAGGAACGGCACGTGCTCCGCGACGCGCCACACCGGGTCACCGGTGGCAGCGCTCGCGCGCGCAGCCGCGTCCTGCAGACCGGGGACGAGCGGGTCGAGCGCGGCGACGTCCCCGTCGGAGACCGCGGCGCGCGCGGCCGTCAGGTCGTCCTGCGCGTCCCGCAACGCGCCGACGAGCTGGATGCCGCGCCACACGAGCCAGCCGCCCGCGACGACCAGCACCAGCAGGACGACGCCCAGTCCTCGACGGACCAGGCGGGTCCACCCCCGTCGAGGGCTGGGCGCCGGGTCGACGTCCGAAGCCCCGGCGACGTCCCCGGGAGGATCGCCGACCGACGCCTCGGAGTGCACGGTCAATACGCTCCCGTCCCTGCCAGCACGGCGCGTCCGGTCTTCCACAGGATCATGAGGTCCATCGCGACCGACCAGTTGTCCACGTATCGCAGGTCGAGCCGGACCGACTCCTCCCAGTCGAGGTCGGAGCGGCCGCTCACCTGCCACAGGCCCGTCAGCCCGGGCTTGACGTGCAGGCGGCGCTGGACGCTGTCGTGGTAGTCGGCGACCTCGGACTCGAGCGGCGGGCGCGGCCCGACGATCGACATGTCGCCGCGCACGACGTTCCACAGCTGGGGGAGCTCGTCGATCGAGAACCGCCGCAGCACGCGTCCGACGCGCGTCACGCGGGGGTCCTGCCGCATCTTGAACAGCACGTCGTTGCCCTCGGAGAGCTCCTGGAGCTCCGAGCGGCGCCGGTCCGCGTCCACGTACATCGTGCGCAGCTTGTAGATCGTGAACGTGGAGCCGTCGATGCCGACGCGAGTCTGCTTGTAGAACGCGGGCCCGCGCGAGTCGAGCCGGATCGCCACGGCGCTGACCAGCACGATCGGCAGCGCGACGATGCTCGCCAGGACGGACACGGCGAAGTCGAGCAGGGACTTGCCGATGAGCTTGCGCCGCGGCTGGTCGACCTGGACCTCGAGCAGCGAGAGCCCGGCGGTGGGACGCACCGACAGCCGCGGCCCGGCGACCTCGACCAGGTCGGGCGCGACCACGAGGTGCGCACCCGCGCGGCCGAGCGCCCACGACAGCCGACGCAGCGCCTCGCCGTGGACCGAGGCACCGGTCACGACGACGACCTCGGCGGCCCGGTCCGCGACGACCTGGACGACGTCCGCGATCGCGCCGACCACGGGCACGCCCTCGACGAGATCCGCGTCGTCGACGGACGGCAGGCACACGCCGTCGACCCGGTAGCCGTGGTGGACCGCGGCGGACAGGTCCCGCACCACCCGGCCGGCCGACTTCTGGTCGCCCACGACGATCGTGCCCATCATCGCGGTGCCCGAGCACCGCTGGCGGTGCAGCCGCAGCCGCATCGCGTACCGCTGGAGGCCGGCGAGCACGACGACGCCGGGGATGCCGAGCAGCACGACGTGCCGCGGGACGTCGACCCGCGTGAAGTACGCGAGCGCCATCACCACGACGCCGAGGGTCACCGCCGCGCGACCGAGCGCCTGGAACTCCGTCGGCCCGTCACCCAGCACGTTGCGCCCGTACCCGCGGCACAGGCCCACGGCCGCGACGAACAGCGGCGCGGCGAGCAACGCCACGACCACGGTGCGCGAGGTCGGGACCGCCGAGACGGCGACCGCGGCACCCACGAGCGCCGCGGCGACGACGTCGCTCAGCATCGCCAGCAGCGCGTAGCGCACCCCGATGTGCTGCCACAGCACGCGGCGCGCGCTCATCGAGTTGAAGATCGTCTCCCGGGGGACGAACGGCTCCGGTGACGCCCAGGACCGGCGTGGCTCGACCGCACGTCCTCGGCGGTCGGGCAGTCCTGGAACAGCGGCCGGGGCTCTCCCCACGGTGAGCGTCATCAGCGATCTCTCCCCCATCAGCACCTGGAACGTCCCGCACGACGTTCCAGTGACAGAAGGAGGCTATTCGCCCACTTAGATACCGTCAGCGTTCTTTGTCCGTTTTCACCCGGTTCGCGACCCGTTTGGACCCCATCGGGTGAGGGGGCGGGCGTCAGGCCTTGGTGTGGTACCTCTGCTGCGCGGCCTCGAGCCCCTCGAGCACCACGGCCTCGACGGCGTCCGCGGCGTGGTCGAGCAGCCAGGGCAGCTCCTTCGCCTCGGTCTTCGAGAAGTCCTTGAGCACGAAGTCGGCCGGGTCCTGGCGGCCCGGCGGCCGCCCGACGCCCACGCGCACCCGCACGTAGTCCTTGGTGCCGAGCGCCTTGCTGGTGTCCCGCAGGCCGTTGTGCCCGCCCTCGCCGCCGCCGCGCTTGAGCCGCACGTCGGCGAACGGGATGTCGAGCTCGTCGTGCACCATCACGACGCGCTCGGGCTCGACGCCGTAGTACTTCGCGAGCGCGGCGACGGGGCCGCCCGACACGTTCATGTACGTGGTCGGCTTGGCCAGGACGACGCGCGGGCCGGGGGCGCCGCCGGGCAGCACGCCGAGGCGCGCCTCGGCGACCGCAGCCTGCGGGCGGCGCGACAGCAGGCCACCGGCCCGCGCCCCGAACGTCGTCCCCGTGCGCCGCGCGAGCTCGTCGAGCACCATCTGCCCGACGTTGTGCCGGTTGCCCGCGTACTGCGGCCCGGGGTTGCCGAGGCCCACGACGAGCCAGGGTCCGTCGGTCACGGAGGTCCTCCAGGTGGGAGCGTGGCGGGTCCGGATGCACGGACGCCCGGTACCGCGTGTGACGGTACCGGGCGCCGGCGTCGATCAGGTGCGAGCGGAGGCTCAGGCGCCTGCGGCCTCGGCGGCCGCAGCGTCCTCGGCGAGGTCCTCGGCCGACGCGCGCGGCGTCGAGATCGCGACGATCGCGAGGTCCGCGTCGTCCGACAGCGTCGAGCCCGTCGGCAGCGGGATGTCGCTGGCCTTGACGATCGTGCCGTCGGCCAGGCCCGTGATGTCGACCTCGACCGACGAGGGCAGGTGCGTGGCCTCGGCCTCGAGCGCCAGCGTCTGCGTCTCGACGACGTGGATCGTGCCAGGGGCGGACTCGCCGACGACCACGACGGGGATCTCGACGAGGACCTTCTCGCCCTTCTTCACGATGAGGAGGTCGACGTGCTCGATGACGTTGCGGACCGGCTCGCGCTGGACGTCCTTGGCGAGGGCGAGGACCGGCTTGCCGTCGATCTCGATCTCGAACAGCGCGTTGGCCTGCTTCACCGCGAGCATCGTCTGGTGGCCCGGCAGGGCGACGTGCACCGGCTCGGTGCCGTGCCCGTACAGGACGGCGGGGATCTGACCCGCGCGACGCAGGCGGCGCGCGGCACCCTTGCCGAACTCGGTGCGGGCGGTGGCGGCGAGCTTGACCTCGGACACGATGACTCCAGTGGTGCAGGGCGCACGGTGGCGCGCGGAACTGACGAAGGCTGGCGCTTGGGCCGGTGGTCCCACGAGGGGACGGAAGTTCAGGCGCAGCCTCGACGCGGGGCGCAGGACGGGCGTCACGCACACACGCGGAGGCGCTCGCCCAGTCGATCACGGACTGAACGGTGCGGTGGGTGGTGCTCCAACCGGCCGTCCGACGTCCCTCGCCGAGGCAACCCGAGGATCTTACAGGGTGCAGGGACCAGGCCCCAACCGGGGCCCGGTCACCGACCGGGCGATGTCCGTCTCAGACGATGTCCGTCTCAGGCGTTGCCGTCGAACAGGCTCGTCACCGAGCCGTCGTCGAACACCTCACGGATCGCGCGGGCGATCAGCGGGGCGATCGACAGGACCGTGAGCTGCTCGAAGCGCTTCTCGTCCTCGACCGGCAGCGTGTCCGTGATGACGACCTCACGCACGCCGCACGAGCTGAGGCGGCCCACGGCCGGCTCCGACAGGATGCCGTGCGTCGCGGCGACGATCACGTCCTTCGCGCCGGCCTCCTTGAGCACCCGCACGGCCTCGGCGATCGTGCCGCCCGTGTCGATCAGGTCGTCGACGAGCACGCACGAGCGGCCCTCGACGTCACCGACCACGCGGTTGGCGACCGACTTGTTGGCGGTGCGGACGTCACGCGTCTTGTGCACGAACGCGAGCGGGCCTCCGCCGAGCTTGGCGGCCCACTGCTCGGCCACGCGGATGCGACCGGCGTCGGGTGAGACCACGGTGACGTTCGTCAGGTCGACGCGCGAGCGCACGTAGTCCACGAGGATCGGCATGGCCCACAGGTGGTCCACAGGGCCGTCGAAGAAGCCCTGGATCTGCGAGGTGTGCAGGTCGACCGACATGATGCGGTCCGCACCGGCGGTCTTGAACATGTCGGCCAGCAGGCGCGCCGAGATGGGCTCACGGCCGCGGCTCTTCTTGTCCTGGCGCGCGTAGCCGTAGAACGGCGCGACGACCGTGATCGTCTTGGCCGAGGCGCGCTTGAGCGCGTCGACCATGAGCAGCTGCTCCATGATCCACTTGTTGATCACGGGCGAGGCGTGCGACTGCAGGACGAACGCGTCCGCACCGCGCACCGACTCGCCGAACCGCGTGTAGATCTCGCCGTTGGCGAAGTCGTACGCGGTGGTCGGGACGAGCTCGATGCCGAGCTCCTCGGCCACCGACTCGGACAGCTCGGCGTGCGCCCGGCCCGAGACGACGACCAGTCGCTTCTCGCCGTCGTGGGAGATGATCCCGGTCATCGCGTGTGCGTCCCCTCGGTGCCGTTCTCGGTGGTCCGTGCCGGGTCCGGCAGGTGGGCGGGCTGGTCGGGCAGGGTCGGCGGCGGCGTCACCGGGATGCCACGGGCCGCGGTCGCGGCGCGCTCGCGCTCGGCACGGGCCTGCGGCGACAGGTCGTCGTCACCCGTCGAGCCGGTCGCCTTGGCGGCGGCCTCGGCCGCGGGAGTGCCCGCGCGTGAGCGCTGCACCCAGCCCTCGATGTTGCGCTGCGCACCCGCGCTCACGCCGAGCGCCCCGGCGGGGACGTCACGGCGGATCACCGAGCCGGCGCCGGTGTACGCGCCGTCGCCGATCGTGACCGGCGCGACGAACATGTTGTCCGCGCCCGTGCGGGCGTGCGAGCCGATCGTCGTGCGGTGCTTGTGCACGCCGTCGTAGTTGACCGTCACCGACGCGGCGCCGACGTTCGAGTGCTCGCCGATCGTCGCGTCCCCGATGTACGACAGGTGCGGGACCTTCGAGCCGTCGCCGATCTGCGCGTTCTTGGTCTCGACGAATGTGCCGATCTTGCCCTTGCGGCCCAGGACCGTGCCGGGGCGCAGGTAGGCGAACGGTCCGACGCTGGCCTTCTCGCCGATCACCGCGAGGCTGCCGTGCGTGCGCGACACCGTCGCGCCCTTGCCGACCTCGACGTCGGTGAGCGTGGTGTCCGGGCCGATCTTCGCGCCCTCGCGGACCACCGTCGCGCCGTGCAGCTGCGTGCCGGGCAGGAGCGTCACGTCACGCTCGAGCTCGACGTCCACGTCGACCCACGTCGTGGCCGGGTCGACGATCGTGACGCCCTCGCGCATCCAGTCCTCGAGCAGGCGGCGGTTGAGCTCGGCCGCGAGCGCCGCGAGCTGGACGCGGTCGTTCACGCCCTCGACCGCGTACGGGTCGTCGGTGCGCAGCGCACGCACGTGGCCGCCGTCCTCACGCGCGATCGCCAGCACGTCGGTCAGGTACACCTCGCCCTGCGCGTTGTCGCGGCCCAGGCGCCCGAGCGCGCTGCGCAGCACCGCGGCGTCGAACACGTAGATGGAGGAGTTGATCTCGCCGATCGCACGCTCGTCGTCGGACGCGTCCTTGTGCTCGACGATCCGCAGCACGTCTCCCGTGCCGGGCTCGCGCACGATCCGGCCGTAGCCGGTCGCGTCCTCGAGCTCGGTGGTGAGCACCGTGACGGCGTTGCCGTCGGCGTGGTGGGCCGCGAGCAGCTCGCCCAGCGTGCCCGCGTCGAGCAGGGGGACGTCACCCGCGACGACGACGACCGCGCCCTCGAGCAGCACGCCCGACGCGGACCCGGGCACGCCCGGGCCGTCGAGCGCGGCCACCGCGCCGGCCTGCGCGGCGGCGTCGAGCGCCGACATCGCGACCTGGACCGCGCGGCCCGTGCCGGGGATGGCGTCCTGGTCGGCGATCAGCGCCTCGGGCGCGATGTCCGTGACGTGCGCGGCGACCTTCTCGCGCTCGTGCCGCACGACGACGACCACGCGGGCCGGGTCGAGGGACTGAGCGGTCGCCAGCGCGTGCCCGAGCATGCTCCGGCCGGCCAGGGTGTGCAGGACCTTGGGTGTCGCCGAGCGCATCCGCGTTCCTTCGCCTGCGGCGAGGACGATGACGGCGGCTGGGCGGGGGGTGGTCACCTGTGGGTGCTCCTCGCGGGGTGTGCCCGACGAGCCGGGCGGCGGAACCGTGCGCGTCCGTCACTCTACCGCCGCGCTCCCCCGCTCCCGGACGGTCCGGGAGTCCCGGCCGTCCGGTGTGACCAAGGACCCACCCGCGTGCACAGGCGACGACGAGACGACCCCGACGCGCCGACCTGCGGCGGCACACCACCCGTTCGCCGGATCGACCGGCCGCCCCCGCTCTGCCACGGTGCTCACGGCGCGCACCGGGCGCGGCAGACAGGGGGGCCTCGACATGAGGACACGCATTGCCGCGTCGATCGGCGCACTCGTACTCTCGCTCGGGGTGCTCCTGGCACCCGCTGCGTCCGCCGCGGACGAGACCTACACCGTCACGGCGACCGTCACGACGCGCGGCGGCACACCGATCCCGTACGCGGCCATCGAGATCCGTCCTGCCGGCGCGCCAGAGGACGCCGACCCGATCGCGCGGCAGGAGACGGCGTCCGACGGGAGCGCGATTCTCAAGGGCGTCGCCGTCGGCGACTACGTCGTCACCTACACGGAGTGGCGACAGTCGATCCCCGTGGCCGCGACCGTCACCGTCGACGGGCACGAGACCGTGTCCTTCGTCGACGAGAAGCTCGTCGCCCTGTCCGGCCGGCTCGTCGACGACGAGACCGGCAAGGCGGTCGACGATGGTTGGGTCAAGGGCCGACCCCGCGTCGGGGGCTACTCCTTCCTCAACCTGATCGGCGACGCGGACGGGCGCGGAACGACGTTCGCCCTCGCGGGCACCTACGACCTGTGGACGGTCGCGGGCGGCGGGTCGCACAACTACATGCCGACGCGCGTCGGGACGGTCACGCTCCGGGTCGGCCAGGACGTCACCGGACGCGTGTATCGCCTCGTTCGTCAGCCGCAGATCAAGGGCAGGGTCACCGCAGGCGGGAAGGGCAAGTCCGTCTGGATCCACGGCTCCCCCAACTTCAGCACCACCTCGGGCCCCAACGGGCGGTTCTCGAGCTATGAGGCACCTGGCAGCTACGTCCTGCACGTGCCGGGCGACGTCGGCTACTTCACCACGTACTCGGGCAGCACGGTACGCAGGCCCGACGCAGAGAAGATCGTGGTGCGGCCGGGACGCGACAGCGTCGCCGACATCGCGCTCGTGCAGCGCGCGACGGTCACCGGTCGCGTCGTGGGTCGCGACGGCCGGCCCGCCAAGGGCATCGCCGTCTACGCCGCGAACGTCGACCGCACGGGCAGGGTCAACGCGACGACCGACCGGGACGGGCGGTACACGCTGCGCGGGCTCGCGACCGGGCAGGTCTCGATCGTGGCGCAGGGCGGGACGTCGTCGCTGCCCGCCGAGGGCAAGGCGACCGTGTGGGCGCGTCAGGGCGAGACAGTCGCGGCCAAGCAGATCACGCTGATGGACGACGCGATCATCTACGGCCAGGTCAAGACCACGGGCTCGAGCCCCACCAAGCAGGACGTCTCGCTGTCGACCTCGTCGGGCGAGTTCCTCGGCACGTTCCGGCCCGACGCCGACGGCTGGGTCGGCTTTGCGGCGCTTCCCGCCGGGACGTACTACGTGCACGTCGACGGCTCGAACCTGCGCCGTCAGGTCGTCGTCCGCGCGCACAAGACGGCGACGTTCGGGACCCTCACGCGCGGCGAGCTGCGGACCGTGTCCGGCAAGGTCACCGACTGGGCGGGCAAGCCCGTCGCGGGGGCGTCCGTGCACGTCTACGACCAGTACGGCACGGCGTACGCGACGGTGCGCACCGGGTCCACCGGCAGGTACACGATCCGCAGCGTGGTCTCCGGCAGCTACCAGGTGAAGGTCACGCCGAAGGCGTCCAGCCCGCTCGCATGGGGGCAGGTCGCCCTCAGCGTGCGCGCCGGCAAGGACTCCGTGCGGGACGTGCGGCTCGGCAAGGGCGCGACCGTCACCGGGCTCGTCGTGAACACCAAGGGCAAGCCCGCGATCGGGGTCACGGTCTGGTCGCAGGAGGGCCACAAGGCCACGACCGACGCGACCGGCCGCTACACCCTCACGGGCGTCAAGCCGGGCCGGCAGACCCTGAAGATCACCGACCCCGACTACGTGGGCGGCTACCGCGACGCGACGACGACCGTGACCGCCAAGGGTGGCGCGACCGTCACCGCCGCGCGAGCGACCGTCCGCTGACCTCGTCCCCGCCTCGCCCGAGCGTCCACCGCCGGGCGAGGCGGCGGGCAGTCACCGCACCGACGACCACGGTCGCGCCGAAGCCGACGAGCAGCAGCGCGACCAGGTCGAGCTCGCGCCCGTCGCGCAGCGGGTGGTCGGCCAGATCGACGAGCGCGGTGGTCGCGGTCCCCCACCCCAGCACGACGCTCGTCGTCAGCACCCCGACGAGCCCGACGACCGAGCGCCGCGTGCGGGCCTCGATCGCCCCGCACACTGCGGCGGGCACCATCAGCACCGAGAACACGATCGCGATCCCGAGCGTCCCGACCACCCAGAACCCCGTCTCGGCGTCGACGACGTCCGCGACGAGCCGCATCAGCACCCGCGCAACGAGCGCGGTGCCCACCCCGACGACCACCGCCGTGCCTGCCGTGGCACCGACCACCCGACCCCAGCCCGGCCGACGCGCCACGTCCGGGCGCCAGGACTCCCCCTCCGCAACCGCGACCTCGTGACGCGACGTGTCGTCACCGGTCGTCAGGCCGGTGACCTGGGGCGCCGTACCGGCCAGTTCGGCAGTCGTCGGCTCGGCGGTCGACCCAGCGGTCGTAGGGCCGGAGGTCAACGTCGTCTCATCACGGCTCATGCCGCTCCATGAGCCGCGCGCCCTCGATTGCGGACGCCGCAACCTGGACATCACTCAATCGGATGTCCGAGCGCGTCAGCCCAGCTCGGCGATGGCCGCGTACCCCTTGGCGTAACCGGGGCAGACCCGCCCCGCCGTGACGATTGAGCCGCAGCGCACAGCTCCGCCGGAGTGGGTGGCGACCACAGGACGTTGCGCTCGCTCTCGGCGCGTCGCGGGCGAGCGGTGGCTCGAGCCTGGGCGGCCCGCTCGAGACTCGCCCCCGCCGGAGCGCCCCGGGCACGCCAGCGCGCGGCTCCTCGGCGCCGACGCCCTGCGCCGGGTCGCACCGCACGGACCGTCCTAACCCGTTGCAGTCGGCAACCGCTCTCACTCCTCCAGCCCGCTCAACGCGTGCGACCCGGAGACGCCCCTCCTCTCACGCACGTGGTCCCTGGCGCAGCTCTGGTCCCTGGCGCAGCTCGCAGTCGCGCGGGCTGCCATGCACCAGCTCGTCGTCGTGGTAGGCGCGAGCACGTTGTCGCGTCTCATGCCTCGTGCTCCTCGCGGGGACCTCACGCCGACGCACCGCCCAGAGAGCATTCCGCACCAGGGGCCAGTCAGGATTGTTCGAACGAACGCTAACCGCGCGAGTTGCTGCGCGCGGGCGGACGGCGGTCGATTGCCCGTGTTCCGCGCATGACAGAACCAATCTGGGGCCACTTGTGCCAAACCGGAAGCATACGCCAATTCGATTCGTGAGAATGCCATTCTACCCATGCGCCAGCTCGCCGTCGCGTGAGTTCGAGAGTGCCGCGCTGCGCCCGCTGAGGTGAGCCATGCTAGCGCCTCATCTGCCCATCATCATGAGGCAACGATGCACTTTGCTCCCATGTTCTCCGACGCGGTTCCTTGCTTTCCCGACCCCGGCGAGTAATACACAGGCCCGTTCGTGTAGATGGTGCGGCTCTTGTAGCCCGTCCCAGTGACCTCGACGGGATTCTCTCCGAAAGGCAGAACGCCGCCGATACGACGCGTTTCCATGTGACTGACACTCTTGCCGTACCAGAGATACGACGTGCTCTTCACTGCAGTCCAGTAGACCGTGACGTTATAGGTGTCTGGGCAGCGGCATGACATGTACCTGTCCGGCATCCTGGTGCAAGTCGCGGCAAAGGCCGACGCCTGTGGACCAAAAACTGTCGGAGCGCCGAAGGTCGGCGCTGGCGAAATCATCGCAAGCGCCAGGACAGTTAAGCCGACCAGACCGCCGCGCCCCCTGCTACCTACGCGTCGCATAGATCCCCCTTCGGCAAAGAACTGAACAACAAGTGGAGCGACACGGTAGCAGCCAGGCATCGCCCGTGCTGCCGGTTTGGCGGGCAAAATCCTGGGGCGTGGTGTGTGACGGCGGCTGCCGCGTGGTCTTCGTTGGTTAGGCGCTGAGCGCCGGGATGGGTTCGGGGTCACCTCCGTGGCAAGTTCGGGGACGAGGGTGATGCGGGAGCGGGTGAGGACGTCGAGGCCGAGGTAGCGGCGCTCTTCGGTCCATTCGTCGTGCTGCTCGGTCAGGACGGCGCCGACGAGGCGGATCAGGGATGTGTGGTCAGGGAAGATGCCGACGACGTCGGTGCTGCAGCGGATCTCGCGGTTGAGGCGTTCCTGGGGGTTGCTGGACCAGATCCTGCGCCAGACTCCTTGGGGAAGCAGGTGAAGGCCAGGACGTCGGTCCGGGGCGGCCTCGAGGTGCCCGGCGACCTTGGGAAGCTTGTCCGCGGCGGTGTCGACGAGCCGATCGAACTGGACGTGGACCAAGGTGGCGTCGGGCTGGTCGTGGACCGAGTGCCGCATCGTCTTGGCCCACGGCCAGGACGCCTTCGGGGTCGCGCCCACCAGGTTCGCGGCGTAATGAGTCCGGCACCGCTGCCAGGACGCTCCGGGCAGGGTCGCGCCGATCGCCTCGACCAGCCCGCGGTGGGCGTCAGACGTCACGAGCCGGACCCACTCAGCCCGCGGTCGGTCAGGTCCCGGATGAACGCGTGCCGGCCGGCGCTGTCCTCGGCCGAGGTCACCAGGAGGCCCAGGATCTCCCGGTGCCCTTCGGCGTTGACACCGGTCGCCAGCAGGGCGTGGACCCGGACGACCCGCCCCGCCTCGCGGACTTTCAGGACCAGGGCGTCGGCGACCACGAAGGTGAAGGGGCCGGCGTCGACCGGGCGGGTGCGGAACGCCTCGACCTGGTCGGCGAGGTCCTTGACCATCGCCGGGACCTGGGACCTGCTCAGCCTGGTGATGCCCAGGGACTCGACCAGCTGCTCCATCCTGCGGGGTGGAGACCCCGAGCAGGTAGCACGTCGCCACGACGCTGGTCAGGGCCGCCTCAGCACGCCGACGCCGCTCCAGCAACCAGTCGGGGAAGTAGGTTCCCGGTGCGCAGCTTGGGGATCGCCACGTCGATCATGCCAACCCGGGTGTCGAAGTCACGGTGGCGGTAGCCGTTGCGCACGTTGACGCGCTCGCTCGAACGGGTGCCCTATTCGGCGCCGCACAGCGCATCGGCCTCGGCGCCCATTAGGGCCTCGACGAACGGACAGCAGGTAGCGCAGCAGGTCAGGGCTGGCCGTGGCCAACTGCTCGCGCGGCAGGCGCGGGGGATCGATAGTGGGCACAGCGGTCATCGCGTTGATCTCCTCGGACTCGAGCAGGAACTCGGATCGAAGAATCACGCGGTGGCCGCCCATATGTCTACGACGACGCTCTAGCCCAGGGCCGGTCACACGCCTCTCTGCTGAACGCCACTGTTTGGCGAGGAATCCAAGTCACCACACGGACGAGAAGTCCGCCGGAAGAGACGCTTCCGCAGCCGCCCACTCCTGCGAAAGCCGGTGAGCGACCCTCTCGGCGGGAGACGCGCCGGTTCGCGCAAGAGAGGCGAGGTACCTCACGCGGGGGCAGGCCGAGGTCGGATAGGGCCAGCCCCACGAACTCGCTTGGCTGCGTGGCCCTAGCCGGCAAGCAAGCTCCGCCCCCAGGATTCGAACCTGGACCGCAAGGCTCCAAAGGCCTGCGTGCTGCCGTTACACCAGGGCGGATCGTCGGTCGCGCGCGGCGCCGACGGCGCCCCAGTCTGCCAGCCCGCCCCCCACAACCCGCACCGCCGCCCGGCACCCGGCGAGCACGGCGCCGGAGAAGCACGGCCTCGGACGAGCACGGCGTCGAGATCGGCAGTTCGGCGTGAGATCGGCAGTCCGGAGTGCCGACCTCGCGCGAGAGTGCCGACCTCACGGGAGAGTGCCGACCTCGCGCGGGGCCGCCGAGCTCACGCGGGGGGCGGGGGCTGGGCGAGCAGGGTGCTGGTGAGAAGCGGGGCTGGTGAGGGGCGTGGGCACGGCATGATGGGGGCCGTGGCGGAGAAGCGAGCACCTCGGTCCCGGATGACCGGGGTCCAGCGGCGTGCCCAGCTGCTCGACGTCTCGCGCAAGCTGTTCGCCGAGAAGGGGTTCGACGGCACGAGCGTCGAGGAGATCGCGGCGCGCGCCGAGGTGTCCAAGCCGGTGGTGTACGAGCACTTCGGCGGCAAGGAAGGGGTCTACGCGGTCGTCGTCGACCGCGAGATCCAGGGCCTGACCGGCGCGCTCACGGGTGCGCTCGAGGGCGGCGGGCACCCGAAGGTGCTGGTCGAGCGGACCGCGCTGGCGCTGCTGTCGTACATCGAGTCCAACGAGGACGGGTTCCGGATCCTCGTGCGGGACTCCCCCGTGGCGCAGGCGACCGGCACGTTCTCGAGCCTGATCGGCGACGTCGCCACGCAGGTCGAGCACCTGCTCGCCGACGAGTTCAAGAAGCAGGGTCAGGACCCGAAGGCCGCGCCCATCTATGCGCAGATGCTCGTCGGGATGGTGGCCCTGACGGGGCAGTGGTGGCTCGACGCGCGCCGGCCAGGCAAGACGGACGTCGCCGCTCACCTCGTGAACCTCGCGTGGAACGGGTTGTCCGCGCTCGAGCGCCGGCCCTCCCTCACGAAGGTCACCGTGGTCGAGTCGGCGCACGCGACGCCCGACGCCGCCGGGCGCGCGACGGCCGTCGACGCACCCTGACCCCCAGCCGGCCCTGGAACTCCACCCGCCGCCAGTTCGACAGGTCCGGGCGGGAGTTTGTCGATGTCGAGTAATCTCGTCGGCATGGCACCCGACGACGGCACGCCCCACGACGAGGTGGACCGGATCGTCGCTGCCTGGCAGCGCGAGCGGCCCGACCTGGACGTCCGCCCGCTCGAGGTGCTCTCGCGCGTGAGCCGCCTCGCACGGCACCTGGACCTCGCCCGGCGCGGCGCGTTCGAGCGCCACGACCTGGAGACGTGGGAGTTCGACGTGCTCTCCGCGCTGCGGCGCGCGGGTGCGCCGTACCGCCTGTCCCCCGGCGCGCTGCTGACGCTCACGCTCGTGACGTCCGGGACCATGACGAACCGCATCGACCGGCTCGCGGACAAGGGTCTGGTCGAGCGTCAGCCGTCGCCCGACGACCGGCGCGGCGTGCTCGTGCAGCTCACCCCGAGCGGCCTGGCGCGCGTGGACGCCGCGTTCGCGGACCTGCTCGACACCGAGCGCACGCTCCTGGGCGACCTGGCCGAGCCGGACCGCACGCAGCTCGCGGCGCTCCTGCGCGAGGCCCTCCTCCCGTTCGACTCCCCCCACACCCCCTGACCCCCCGCGCGACCCAGCACCTGCTCCGGCCAACACCGGCGTGTCGCGCGAGCAAGCGCTGGGTCGCGGGCGGTGGGGTCAGGTGGTGAGCTCGGCGGCCTCCAGCCAGGCCTCTTCGAGCTCGTCGCGCTCGGCGGCCAGGGCGCGCAGCTCGGTGTCGAGACGCTGGATCGCCTCGTAGTCGGTGGCCTGGGCCGCGAGCTGGGTGTGCAGCGCGGACTCGAGCTCGGCGATCTTGGCCAGGCGGCGCTCGATGCGGGCGACCTCCTTGCGCGCGGTGCGCACGTCCGCGGCCGAGCGCGCCGGGGTCGGTGCCGCGCCGGCGCCGGTGGACGCGGTCTCGTCGGACGACGAGGGCTGCGCCGACGATCCCGACGACGGCCCTGACGACGGTCCTGACGACGAGCCCGCTGTCAGCGCCGCACGACGCAGCGCGAGGTACTCCTCGACGCCGCCCGGCAGGTCGCGCAAGTTCCCGTCGCCGAGCAGCGCGAGCTGCCGGTCGCACACGCGCTCGAGCAGGTAGCGGTCGTGCGAGACGACGATCAGCGTGCCCGGCCAGCCGTCGAGCAGGTCCTCAAGAGCCGCGAGCGTGTCGGTGTCGAGGTCGTTGGTCGGCTCGTCGAGCAGCAGCACGTTCGGCTCGCCGACGAGCAGGCGCAGCAGCGACAGCCGGCGGCGCTCGCCGCCGGACAGGTCCCGCACGGGCGTGCGCGCACGGTCGCGCGTGAAGCCGAGCCGTTCGACGAGCTGCGCCGCGGTGAGCTCCTTGCCGCCGACGACGACCGAGCGCTTCTCGGCCTCGATGACCTCGATGACCCGCAGGTCGGCGACCTCGTCGAGGTCCTCGACGTCCTGCTGCAGCTCGGCGACCTGGACCGTCTTGCCGCGCTTGACGCGGCCCGCGTCGGGCTTGAGGCGGCCGGACAGCAGGCGCAGCAGGCTCGTCTTGCCCGCGCCGTTGACGCCGACGAGCCCGTACCGGTCGCCCGGCCCGATCCGCCACGTGACGCCGTCCAGCAGCGTGCGGCCGCCGAACGCGAGCGTGACGTCCTCGACGTCGAGCACGTCCTTGCCGAGCCGCGCGGTCGCCATGCGCGACAGCTCGAGCGGGTCGCGCGGCGGCGGCTCGTCGGCGATCAGCGCGTTGGCGGCGTCGATGCGGAACTTGGGCTTCGAGGTGCGCGCGGGCGCGCCGCGGCGCAGCCACGCGAGCTCCTTGCGCAGCAGGTTCTGCCGCTTCTCCTCGGTGACCGCCGCGGTCCGCGACCGCTCGGCGCGCGCGAGCACGTAGGCCGCGTAGCCGCCGTCGTACTGGTCGACCCCGCCGTCGTGCACCTCCCACGTGCGCGTGCAGACCGCGTCGAGGAACCAGCGGTCGTGGGTCACGACGACGAGCGCGCCCGAGCTGCGCGCGAACCGCTGGACCAGGTGATCGGCGAGCCAGGCCACACCCTCGACGTCGAGGTGGTTGGTGGGCTCGTCGAGCACGAGCACCTCGTCGTCGCGGACGAGCAGCGCGGCCAGGGCGACGCGGCGGCGCTGACCGCCGGACAGCGTGGCGACGTCGGCCTGCGGGTCGACGTCCGGCAGCAGGCCCGCGTGCACCGCGCGGATGCGCGGGTCCGAGGCCCACTCGTGCGCGTCCGCCGAGCCGTGGATCGCGTCGATCACGGTGCCGGGTGCCAGGTCGTCGCGCTGGTCGAGCATCGCGAGCCGGACGCCACCGGCGCGGGTCACGCGGCCGTCGTCGGGCTCCTGGACGCCCGCCAGGACGCGCAGCAGCGTCGACTTGCCGGCGCCGTTCGGGCCGACGACGCCGATGCGCTGCCCGTCGTCCAGCCCGAGGCTGACCTCGTCGAGGAGGACACGGGTGCCGAGCGCGAGGGTGACGCGATCCGCGCCGAGCAGGTGAGCCATGAGGGTACGAGGCTACCGGCCCGGCGCGGCACGTCCGCGCTCAGCGGGACAGGTACGCGCCCAGGGCGTCGAGGATGCTCGCGCACCCGGTCTCGCGGTTGACGGCGTCCTGCTCGCCGCCGGTGTACACGCCCTGCTCGATGTAGGTGAGCCGCGTCCCGCCGTCGACGGCCTCGAACAGCGTGGTGACCAGCGACGTCGAGAAGTACTCCTCGCCGATCCACATGTCGTAGGTGTGCACGATCCGCCGGTTCTCGACGAGGTCGCTGTACCGGGCGACGAAGCGGCTGCGCGGCCCGTCGTGCCACACGCCGTCCTCGACGGTCGTCCCGCCGACCCGGAAGTCGTGGCTGGCCTCGCTGGTCTCGAAGCCGGGGTCGTTGCCGAACCACTGCGCGCGCTCGTCGGCGTCGGCGTGCGCGGCCCACACGCGCTCCACGGGGACGGGGTAGGTGCGCTCGAGGGTGAACGTCGCGTGGGCGAGGTCGGTCGTCGTGCTGGTCATGGCTGCTCCTGGGGTGCGTCGACGAGGTGCTCGCCGAGGCGGTCGAGGCGGCGCTCGGCCGGCGTGCGCTGGTGCTGGAGCCAGGCCGTCGGTCCGACGAGCGCGTCGGGGACGAGCGTGCAGGTGCGGACGCGGCCGACCTTGTGCGAGGTCACGATGCCCGCGGCCTCGAGCACCGCGAGGTGCTGCAGGACCGCCGGGAGCGACATCGCCAGGGGTGCGGCGAGCGTGCCGACCGTGGCGGGACCGCGGACGAGTCGTTCGACGATCGCCCGGCGGCTCGCGTCCGACAGGGCGCGGAACGCCGTGTCGAGATCGGAATGGTTAAGCATCTCCTTAAGTATCAGACCCGACGAGGCCACCGTCAAGAGGTGCGTGCGATCAGGAGGCGGTCAGTCGGTCGAGACGACGCGGGCACCGGGCACCGGGCCGGACGCCGTGAGCACCCGGTCCGCCGCACCCGAGGCGGTGAACGCCGCCGCGAGCACGAGCGCGTGCTGACGGCTGCGCGCCAGCGCGGCGACCGTGGGGCCCGAGCCCGAGACGATCACGCCCAGCGCGCCCGCGTCCTGCGCGACCGCGAGCGGCTCGGCCAGGCGCGGGTCGAGCTCCAGCGCCGCCGGCTGCAGGTCGTTGTGGAGCGCGGCGCCCAGCGCGCGGGCGTCCCCCGCGCGCAGCGCCTGCAGCAGCGGCACGTCGTCGTCCAGGTCCGGCGGCAGCGCCACGTCCTGCGCGTCCGCGCGCAGAGCGTCGAGCGCGCCGTACACCACGCCCGCCGACAGGCCGCGGTCCTGCACCGCGAACGCCCAGTGGAACTCGCCGCGCCCGAGCACCGGCGTGAGCAGGTCACCGCGGCCCTGACCGACCGCGGTGTGACCCTGCAGGACGAACGGCACGTCCGAGCCGAGCCGCGCGGCCAGCGCGAGAAGGTCCGCGCGCGACAGCCCGGTCTGCCACAGCGCGTCGCACGCGAGCAGCGCCGCGGCGGCGTCCGCCGAGCCGCCGGCCATGCCGCCCGCCACCGGCACGCCCTTGTCGATGTGCAGGTGGACGCCCTCGTCGATCCCCGCGGCCTCGGCCAGCAGCTCCGCGGCACGCAGCGCGAGGTTCGACGCGTCGGTCGGCACGAGCTCGTGCTGCGGACCCGAGACCGTCACCACGCGCTCGTCGGACGTGCGCGCCGTGACCTCCTCGAACACCGAGACGGCCTGGAACACGGTCGTCAGCGCGTGGTAGCCGTCGCCGTCGACCGGCCCCACGTGGAGCGAGAGGTTGACCTTGCCGGGGGCGCGCACACGCACCTCGCGCGTGGTGGCGACGTCCACCGGGCTCAGCGTCACGGCTCCACTGTGCCAGCCCGCGACCGACCGCGCGGGTCAGGCCGCAGGCTGACCTCCGGAAGGCGCTCCGCGATCCGGGCGAACCCCCCGATGTCGACCGTCTCACCGCGCGCCTGCGCGTCGACCCCGGCCTCGGCCAGGGCGGTCACCGTGGCCTCGCCCGAGCCGAACAGCGGCGCGAGCGCCGCGCGCAGCATCTTGCGACGCTGCGCGAACGCGGTGTCGACGACCTGGAACACCTGCTCACGCGTCGCGGACGTGCGCGGCGGCTCGCGGCGGTCCAGCCGGACGAGCGCCGAGTCGACGTTCGGGACCGGCCAGAACACCGAGCGCCCGATCGTGGACGTGCGGCGGACGTGGGCGTACCAGGCGGCCTTCGCCGAGGGCACGCCGTACGTCCGGCTCCCCGGCGGCGCGGCGAGCCGGTCGGCGACCTCGGCCTGCACCATCACGAGCCCGTGCTCGAGCGAGTCGAACCGCTCGAGGAACGTCAGCAGCACGGGCACCGAGACGTTGTAGGGCAGGTTCGCGACGAGCGCGCGCGGCGGCGGCCCGGGGAGCTGGGTGACCTCGAGCGCGTCGCGCAGCACGACCGTGAGCCGCGCGCGGCCCTCGTCGTCCCGCAGCACCGCGTGACCGTCCTCGTCGTCGACGCGGTGGAGCCCCGGCACGTGCGTGGCGACCGTCTCCGGGAGCAGGCGCGCGAGCACGGGGTCGATCTCGACCGCCACGACGTCCGCGTCCGCCTCGAGCAGCCCGAGCGTGAGCGACCCCAGGCCCGGTCCGATCTCGACCACGCGCATCCGCGGCTCGACGTCGGCCTGGCGCACGATCTTGCGGACCGTCCCGCCGTCGAGCACGAAGTTCTGCCCGAGCGTCTTCGTCGGCCGCACGCCCGCACGCTCCGCGAGCTCGCGGATCTGGGCGGGCCCGAGCAGCGTCACGGGCGAGGTCATGCCCGCAAGCCTACGAGGGCGCCCGCCCCGGTCACGCCACCACACCCCTGGCGGGTGCGGGACGGACCAGGACGGGCGCCCTCGTCGTGCGGGTGTGCGCTCAGCTGAACAGGCGCGGGCCGCAGTGCGGCCACTGCCCGGCGCCGGAGCGCAGGTAGAGCATCTTGGCGCGCGACGTCTGCTCCGCGGGCGACGCCTGCGAGGGCAGGCCCGCGCCGCCGACCGAGCGCCACGTGCCCACCGAGAACTGGTAGAGGCCGTGGTAGAGGCCGTTCGCCGAGACGATCGACGGGTTGCCGCCCGACTCGCACTTGGCGAGCGCCGCCCAGTTCAGCGAGTCCGCGTCGCGCGTGTCACCGATCGGGCCGGCCTTGCCGGAGCCGCCGCCGGTGGTCACGGGGCGCTTCTTGGTGCCGACCGCGACGACCTCGTCGACCGGGTTGCGCGTCTGGGTGTCGGCGACGAGCACGCGCTCGGTCTCCTTGCCGTCGACCGTCGTCACGCGCTCGACGATCGTCCGCGCACCCGCGACACCCTTGGTCGCGACGACCTTGGTGCCCTGGTAGCGCGACGCGTCGTCCTTCGTGCTCGACGAGAACGCGACCTCCTCGGTCCGCGTCACGGTCTGGATCGTGACGCGCTGCACGACGACGCGCACGTCGCCGGAGTCGTCGTTGTCGAGCGCAACCGTGTCGTAGGCGCCGAGCTCGATGCCGGCCGACTCGAGCGCGTCCGCGACCGTGGTGCGCGCGTCGTCGACCGCGACCTCGCCGCCGTCGACGACGATCGTCGCCGGGCCGCGCAGGGACAGGTCGAGCGCGAGCTCGGGACGGCCGCCACCGGACCGCGAGGCCACGATCTGGACCGCGGGGTCGCGCACGGCGAGCAGGTCGAGCGCCTCGTCGGCCGTGAGCGCGGTGGTCCACACCGTGCGCTCCTTGCCGTCCTGGGCGACGGTCACCTCGCGCGCGTGGCGCACGGTGACCACGTCGCCGTCGGACAGGCCGCCGGTCGGGCTGACCGCGTCGCGCTCGGCGACCACGACGCCCTCGTCGTCGAGCAGCCCCTCGACGGAGCCGGAGAACGTGGAGACCTCGCGGGCCTGACCGTCGACGTCGATCGTCACGGTCTTGTGCGCGTGGGCGAAGGCGGCGGTGCCGCCGGCCAGGACGAGTGCACCGGCCGCGATCGCGGCGGGCAGGGCCAGGCGTCGGCCCGGTCGGCCGCCCTGGTTCTCGGTGCTGGGGTTCGTCGTGGGGTCCACGGTGCTATCCGTGGCGTCCGACGAGGTGGCGCGCTGGCGCGCGAAGGGGCGGACGATGCGGGTCGAGAAGGTCACGGGGCTCCAGCCGTCGTGATTCCCGGGCACGGGGGGCGGAGCGCGTCCAGCACGGACGCCCGACGTGCCTCGCCGGCAGGAGCCGGTGCGTGCCGTGACGGCTGGAGGGAGCCGTCACCGTCGGTTCCGGATCCCCGATCCGGCTGACAGTGGCCTGGCCCGCGCGTACCGGGCCGACCTCGCCGTGTCTCCGGTCCGCAGGACGCACGGGACACGAACGGAGTAACGACAGGCGACCGTAACCTGATCGTGATCCGGCCGCCAACCGTTGTTGCCCCGGGCTGCGGCGCGGTCAGACCATGCGAAAGCCGCCTCGGACCCGCGCGCAGGTCGAGCGATGGTCAAGAAACCGTCAGTACCAGTGCTTCTGGGTAAAGTGCGCCCACGCCCCGCACGGGGTCTTGTAACGGCTCTTGATGTAGTTCAGGCCCCATGTGATCTGCGTCGCAGGATTCGTCCGCCAGTCGCTCGCGATCGAGGCCATCTTCGAGCCCGGCAGCGCCTGCGGGATGCCGTACGCACCCGAGCCCTTGTTGTGGGCGTCGACCCGCCACCCGCTCTCGTGGTTCCAGAGCGTGAGCAGGCAGGCGAACTGGTCGTCGCCCCAACCCCGAGCCGCGGCCATCTCCTTGCCCAGCGCCTGCGCGCTGCCCGGGGAGACCTTCGCGTTCGTCGGGAGCTGCGACGTCCCGACCTTGACGATCTGCGTCACGGGCGTCGTCGTGATGATCGACGTGACCACCGTGCGGCCGACCACGACGCCGCCGACCACGTCGAGGTCGTACGTCGTGGTGCGCACGCCCGCACGCCCGGCCTGCGTGACGATCCGCGTGCCCTTGATGAGGTCGTCGTCCTCGATCTCCTGCGTCTCGAACGGCAGCGCCTCGGTGACGACCTCGCCACCGGTCTGCCCGCGCGTGACCAGCACCGCGAGCCCGTCGACCGCCGCGGCGTCGAGCGGCACCGAGAGCTGGTCGCCCTCGTTCATCACGAGCCCGATGTCCCGCAGCGCGTCGCGCACGGTGCTCGCCGTGGAGACGCCGTCGATCACCTGGCCGTCGACGACGAGGTGGATGGTCTTCTGCGTCGAGACGTGCAGCGTTCCGCGCCCGAGGGACGACGAGCGCGACGCCGACAGTCGGACCTCACCGTCGCGCAGCCCGAGCGCCTCGACGGCCTCGCCGACGGTCAGCGCCGTGGTCCACACCGTCTCCGGGGCGCCGTCGACCTCGACCTGGAGCTGCCGCGCGTGCCGCACGACGATCTGCTCGCCCTTGGCCACGGCCTCGCCGGTGCCGGGTGCGACGAGGTCGCGCTCCCCGACCGCGATGCCGCCCGCGGCGAGCACCTGGCCGACCGTGCGACCGAAGCCCTCGACCTGCACGAGCTGACCGTCGACGTCGACGGTCACCTCCTTGTGCAGCACCGCGAACGCGCTGGTGGCCCCGACGACGAGCGCGACGACGAGTCCCTGCGCGAGCCGCGCACCCGCTCGGCGTGAACCGCTCGCCGACCCCGCGGCAGCACGGCGCCTGGGGCTCTGGTGCGCGGAGCTCACGCTGCGAGTCCTTCCGCCGTCGGGTCTGAGATCGGGTCTGTCCTGCTCGTCAGCCCTGCCCCGGCCGGACGCTGGACCGACCGTAACTGATTCGTGATCGGCCGCGGTAGCCGGTCGCTGGACAGTTCCACGGGCTGGTCACCCGGTCGCGCGACGCCGTCCGGCGTGTCGCTCGGCGTGTCGCGCTGAGGGGTGTCCTGCCGTGCGAGCGGCGGCGTCCCGCGCTGCGGACGCGGGGCGATCACCACGCGCCGTACACCGCCTCCGACGTCCGTGACAGGGTCGCGCACAGCTCCGCCAGGTCCGCACCGCGCGCGTCGGCCAGCGCCCGGATCGTCCCGGGCAGCAGGTACGGCGCGTTCGGCCGGCCGCGGTGGGGATGCACCGTGAGGTACGGGGCGTCCGTCTCGACCAGCAGGAGCTCGGCGGGCAGCGCGCGCGCCGCGTCCCGCAGGTGCTCGTTCGACGGGAACGAGACGGGCCCCGCGAACGAGCAGAACCAGCCGTGCTCGGCCGCGACCGCGGCGAGCCCCGGACCGCCCGAGAAGCAGTGGAACACCGTGCGCTCGGGGGCGCCGTCACGCAGCAGCACCTCGACGACCTCGTCGTGCGCGTCCCGGTCGTGGATCTGCAGCGCGAGCCCGAGCTCCTTGGCGAGCGCGACGTGCGCGCGGAACGCCTCGAGCTGGACCTCGCGCCCGCGCGGACCCGCCCGGAAGAAGTCGAGCCCCGTCTCGCCGATCGCGCGGATCCGGGGGTTGCCGCGGGCCGTGCGCGCCACGAGGTCGAGCGCCTCGTCGAGCGCCAGGTCGTGGTGCGGCGCAGGGTCCGGGTCGAGGCCGTCCGGCGCGACCTCGTGCACGCCCGCGTGCAGCACGGCCTCGTTGGGGTGGATCGCGACCGCCCCGAGCAGCGCGGCGTGCTCGCGCACGACCTCGTCCGTCCAGCGCACGGCCGCCACGTCGCAGCCCACCTGCACGAGCCGCGGCACGCCCACGCGCGCGGCGCGCTCGAGCTGCGCGGCCAGGCTGGGCGGCGCGGACTCGTCCGTGCCGTCCCAGCCGGGCGCGCGCCAGCCGACGACCGTCTCGAGGTGCGTGTGGTTGTCGACGACCGGCAGCGGCAACGGTTCCGGGGGCGCGGGCCACCCGCGCTCACGTGCGCGCGCCATCAGCGGGCCTGGTAGCGCTCGAGCTCCTCCTCGACGATCGAGTCGTCGAGCTTGGTGAACACCGGCGTGGGCTTGGCCACGGGCGTCCCGGGCACCAGCCGCGCCGACGCCCAGGCCGGCACGTCGCGGTAGTCGCCCGTGATGACCGGGTAGTGGCGCGAGTCGTCGTCGAGGTCCGTGACCTCGTCGATGCGCGGCTGCGGCGCGAACACGCCCGTGCCACCCAGCGTCTCGTGCACCTTCTGCGCCGAGTGCGGCAGGAACGGCGCGAGCAGCGTGTTGGCGTCGCTCACGACCTGCGCCGCGGTGTTCAGCACCGTGCCCAGCCGCTCGCGGTCGCCCGTGAGCTTCCACGGCTCGGTCTCCGAGACGTACCGGTTGGCGTCCTGGACCAGGCGCATCGCCGCGTCGATCCCCGCGCGGTGGCGGTGCGTGCCGATCAGCTCGCCCACCTTCGCGAAGGACTCCGACGACTGGCGCAGCATCGCCGCGTCGACCTCGTGCAGCTCGCCCGCGGCCGGGATCTCGCCGAAGTTCTTGTGGATCATGCTCGCGGTGCGGTTCACGAGGTTGCCCCAGCCGGCCACGAGCTCGTCGTTGGTGCGCCGCAGGAAGTCCGCCCACGTGAAGTCCGCGTCCTGGTTCTCCGGACCGGCGACCGAGATGAAGTAGCGCAGCGCGTCCGGCTGGTAGCGCGCGAGCATGTCGCGCACGTAGATGACGATGCCGCGCGACGACGCGAACTTCTTGCCCTCCATGGTGAGGAACTCGCTGCTGACGACCTCGGTCGGCAGCTGCAGGTCCCCGAACACGCCGGGCGTGCCGCCCCGGGCGCCCTTCCCGTCGTAGGCCAGCAGCTCCGCGGGCCAGATCTGGGAGTGGAAGGTGATGTTGTCCTTGCCCATGAAGTAGTACGAGAGCGCGGCCGGGTCGTTCCACCACTGGCGCCACGCGTCGTCGTCGCCCGACCGGCGCGCCCACTCGACCGACGCCGACAGGTACCCGATCACCGCGTCGAACCACACGTACAGGCGCTTGTTCGGGTTCTCCTCCCAACCGGCCAGCGGCACGGGGATCCCCCAGTCGATGTCGCGCGTCATGGCGCGCGGGCGCATGTCGTCGATGAGGTTGAGGCTGAAGTTCAGGACGTTCGGGCGCCAGTCCTTGCGGCCGCGCAGCCAGGTCTCGAGCGCGTTCGCGAACGCCGGCAAGTCGAGGAAGAAGTGCGTCGACTCGACGAACTTCGGGGCCTCGCCGTTGACGCGGCTGCGCGGGTTGATCAGGTCGATCGGGTCGAGCTGGTTGCCGCAGTTGTCGCACTGGTCGCCGCGTGCGCCGTCGTAGCCGCAGATCGGGCACGTGCCCTCGATGTAGCGGTCCGGCAGCGTGCGGCCCGTGCTCGGGCTGATCGCGCCCATGGTCGTCTTCTCGACCATGTAGCCGTTCTTGTGCACCGTGCGGAACATCTCCTGGACGACCGCGTAGTGGTTGCGCGTCGTCGTCCGCGTGAACAGGTCGTACGTCAGGCCGAGCGCCGCGAGGTCCTCGACGATCACGCGGTTGTACGTGTCCGCGAGCGCCTGGGGCGTCGTGCCCTGCTTCTCGGCCTCGACCAGGATCGGCGTCCCGTGCTCGTCGGTGCCCGAGACCATCAGCACGTCGTGACCCGCCATGCGCATGTAACGCGAGAAGACGTCCGAGGGGACGCCGAAGCCGGCGACGTGACCGATGTGGCGGGGACCGTTCGCGTAGGGCCACGCGACGGCCGACAGGATGCGGGACATGCGGTGATCCTAGGTGAGCCGCCGTCGCACCCGGGGTCGAGACCGGGGGACGGACCTCGAGTCGTCGCGATGCACGACGAGCGCGCCCCGACGGGCCGGTGCCCGTCCGGGACACGCCCGTCGGCTCAGCCCGGGTTCCGGCGCGGCGGCCGGGCGGTCGACCCGCGACTCATCGCGAGGACGGCCCCAGGGCGAGGCGCCGCTTGGCGACGCGAGCGACCGCGAGCGCCGCGAGGCCCGCCACGAAGAGGGTCCACCCGGCGACCCACCCCTGCGCCACGCTCGCGCCGGTCAGCGCCAGCGCGCCCATCGAGGTCGCGTCGAGCTCGTACATGGTGTTGCTCCTTCCTCGCCCGACAGCTCGGGCGTCCACGGGTACCGGCGCACGTCACGGCGCGCCGGTCGGGTTGGCGGTGACGTGGTTCCACGTCACGTCGCGCCGTGCGGCCGCGCACACGACCGCACGCAGGAACGCCGCCTGCAGGGCGGCGTCGTAGACGATCTCGGGGATCACCGCCGCGGCGAGCAGGCGACCGTCGCGGCCCACGGGCCACACGGTCACGAGCCGGTTGACGACGAAGACCCCGCCGATCGCCAGCCAGAAGGGGCTGACGGCGAACACCCCGGCGACGACCGAGGCCACGGTCAGCACCGTGAGCAGCGCGAGCGTCGCCATGCCGACGCCGATCATCAGCTGCTGCCCGACGTACCGCGCGGTGGTCCGCGTGAACCCGTACTCCCGCAGGTTGTCGAGCATCCCCTTGTACCAGCGCACGCGCTGGCGATGCAGGTCGCCCCACGTCGGCATGAGCTCGGTGAGGCACACGCACTCCTGCGGCGCCTCGAGCCGCCAGCCCAGCGTCTTGAGCGCGAGCGTGAGCTCGGAGTCCTCGGTGATGGCGGTGCGGTCGTACACGTCCCCGGGGCTGCCGGGCAGCCGCCGGCCGCGCTCGGCGGCCACCTCGTCGAGCGCGGTGAGGCGGAACATCGACGCGGTCCCCGTCACGACGCTCACGCGCTGCGTCGTGAGGATCTGCGTGCGGTAGCGCTCGTACTCGTTGGCCTGCAGCTGCTGCAGCACGGACCGCGGGCGCTCGCCCACGAAGATCCCGCTCACCGCGCCGAGCCGTACGTCCGCGTCGAGCCGGGCCAGAGCCGTCTCGACGAACGCGGGCGCCAGGCGCGTGTCCGCATCGACGACGAGGACGTACTGCGCCGGTGAGGTGCGCAGCCGGACCAGCGCCTGGTCGAGCGCGCCGGCCTTCCGCGCCGTGTTGGCGACGGTCTCGACGACCTCGGCGCCGTGCCTGCGCGCCACGTCGGCTGTGTCGTCGGTGCAGTTGTCGGCGATCACGACGACCCGCTGCGGGGCGCCCGTCTGCTCCGCCAGCGCCGCGAGCGTCCCGCCGATCGCGTCCGCCTCGTCGTGCGCGGGGACCAGCACGACGAGGCGGTCGGGCGGCACGCTCGTGCGCGTGCGCTCGCTCGTCCTCGTCTCGACCTGACCCCCGTGCATCGTGACCGTCCGTGCGTGCCGTGGCGGCCCCCTCGGCCGCGTGTGCCTCCATCGCACGTCCGGCGCACGGGGTGCTCAGCCACGGTCAGGCGCGCGTGAGCAGCGCCCAGCACGCGCGTGAGCACCCGGGGCGCGCCTGGCGGGTGCGCCGGTGCCCGCCGTCGTGCACCGGGATCGCTCGGGAGCCGGCAGGCGGGCGGGACCGGTCCGGAGCCGTCAGACGAGGCGGGCGAGGTCCTCGCGCGACGTCACGCCGAGCTTGCGGTAGATGCGGTACAGGTGGTTGTCGATCGTGCGGTCGCTCACGACGAGGCGCTCGGCCGCCTCCCTGTTCGTCAGCCCGGCTGCCACGAGGCGAGCGACCTCGAGCTCGCGCGGCGTGAGGTCCGCCGTGGGCGCCGCAGACGGCACCAGGAGAGCCAGCTCCTGACCGGACCCCGCGACGAGCTCCGTCAGCCGCGCGGCCTCGTGCACCGCGTCACCGGGCGGGCCTGAGCGGCGCAGCACGCGCACGGCACTCGCGTGCGCGAGGGTCGCGTGCAGCAGCAACCCGCCGGCCCGCAGATCGTCCGCCACCTGCAGCAGTGCGGTCGCCGAGCCCGCGGCCGCGGCCTCGAGGTAGCGACCGAGCAGCGGCAGCAGCGACCCTTGGGCGTCCTGCGCGAGCGCTGCCGCGCGCGCCGCGACCGCGGGGTCGACGTGCAGGTCCACGAGCAGCGCCGCGTCGAACACCGCGGCGAGCGCCCAGCCCTCGTCGACGAGCCCAGCGACCGCTCGCCACGCCGGAGCTGCGGCCTGCTCCGGGGGGAGGCCGGACGCGAGCGCGAGCGCGGCGTGCGCCGGGCCCGGCCGGGCGATGGGGAAGGGCAGGGCCCGCAGGTCGAGCGCCTCGAGCTGCTCGGTCATGCTGCGCGCGGCCGGCAGGTTGTGCTCGGCGAGCGAGAGGAAGGCCCCCAGGGCGAGCAGGCCCGCGCGCGGCTGCGGGCGCAACGGCGACGGCGCGTTGAGCGCGAACATGATCGTCAGGTGCTCACGCAGGTCCGTGAGCCGGCCCGCGAGCAGCAGGCCGAGCGCAACGGTGTAGCCGTGCGGCTCGATCTCCGCCTGGTCGAGGCCGCCCTGGGCCTCGTCGAACAGCCGCATCGCCGTGGACGTGCCCTCGTCCAGCGCTCCTGTGCACACACGCGCCAGCGGCCCCAGCGCCTCGCCGTCGCGTCGCGGCGAGGTCGTCGGCAGCGCGAGCCGCGCCAGCGCCGTCGCTGCGTCGGCCATCCGGCCCGCGGCTATCAGGTGCTCACCACCGATCAGCGCGACGACCGTCTCGACCTGCGCGTCCGCCGAGCTCGACGACGCGCTCGCGGGGTCGAGCCGGCCGACCAGGTCACTGCCGTCGTCGCTCGGTGGCGGGAACGCTCCCGAGTCGTCGACACCCAGCAGACGCAGGTGCTCCTGCGTCGCGTCGAACAACGCGCTCTGCTCGGGGTGCGCGCGTCGCGCCACGGCGAGGAGGCGGACGGCCGCCGGCGCGTCCCGCAGGACGAGCGCACGGTACGTCGCCTCCCAGGTGAGCACGAGGGCCTGCAGCGGCGCGTCCGAGGGTTGCGCCAGCTCGCGCGACTGGGCCAGCACCATCTCGATCGTCTCGGCAGGTGCGCCGTCGCCGAGCAGCGCGTCGAGGTACATCACGGTCGACCTGCCCGTCGGCTCGCGCTCCCACGCGTGCCGGCGCACCAGCAGGTTCGTCCGCGACTGCTCGCGTAGCAGCCGCCCGAGCACCGCCGCCGACTCAGGCGACGTGGACCACCGCAGCGGCGAGCCGAGCACAGCCCGACGCCCACCCGCGACATCCGTGCTCCGGCCGAACGCCGCGCTGATCTGCTCCGCTGCGCGCCGGCCACGGGCTCCGCGGTCAGCGTTCCGCAGGTGGTCCGTGAGCAGCGGCGGGAACAGCGCGACGACGAGCCGCCCCTCGGTCTCGACGAAGCGCAGGAGACCGTGGTCGTCCAGCTGCACGAGCACGGGCCAGGGCACGAGCTGCAGCGCCGCTGCGAGCTCGGTGGGCCCGAGCGCCGCGAGCAGGTGCAGGGCCTCGCGACCCGCCTCGTCCAGCCCTTCCTGCAGTCGACCGACGACGACCGCGAGTGCCGGCGTCACGAGGTCCTGCCGCGCGACCCAGCGTCCGCCCTCCGGCACGACCCGTCCCGCACGCCGGGCCGCGACGACGACCGTCCGCGCGATCCCCGGCAACCCGCCCGAGAGCGCGAAGACCCGGCCGACCACGTCGACGTCCACGCCACCCGGCAGCAGCTCGACCGTCATGCGGTGGACGTCCTCGAACGCGAGCGGGGGCACCGTCAGCAGTGCGGTGTCCCCGACACCCACGGCCACGTCCACGACGCGCGTGCCCGGCACCGGCGGGCGGGACGTCGCCACGACGCTCACGTCGGCACGCGTACGCACCGCCGCGAGGACGGCCGCCGAGGTCTCGTCGAGCCGCTCGGCGTCGTCGACGAGAAGGACGGTGCGCCGGGCGGCCACACGCTGCACGAGCTGGTCCGAGGCCGCCGCGAGCGCGCTCGGTGCGGCAGGTCCGGACAGCAGGCCCGCCAGCGCGAGGGACTCGAGCGGACGACCCTCCCCGCGCACGGCGTCGATCCTCACCACGTCGAACCCGACGTCTGCGACGACGTCTCGCACCTGGCCGAGCAGCCGCGTGCGACCCGACCCGGGCAGGCCGACGACCACCACGTCCACCCGCGACTCGGCGGCCTCACGGACCTGGTCCACGAGGCCTTCGCGCGCGTCCGGGCCGCTCACGTCTCCACCCTAGGGCGATGCGGGCCGCGCGGCCGGGTCAGCCGCGGGCGGCACGAAAGGGGCGATGATCGTCGTGAAGTAGCCGATCATGTCGGTCCTGGTCGCGACCGCGCGCCCCGTGTCGATCGCTCCCTCGTGCTCCAGGAGGCGCCGGCTGGTGCGGATGAACGCGTCCAGCACGTCGTCCGCGAGGCCCAGCAGCGCGCGCACGGTGCGCGCGACCGCGTCGACCAGCGGGCTGATGTGCTCGGCCGCCTTGATCGCGAGCCGCGCCGCGCGGGCAGCGGCGGCCACCGGTCCGCACACCGACGCGACGAAGCACGCGATGATCTCTGCGAGCGTGTCGCGGATCAGGTCGTGCACGGCGCGCACGATCTGCGCGCAGACCCCGACGGCGGCGCCGACAGCCCCGGCCGCTGCCGCGAGCGCCTCGGTGGTCGAGGTCAGGACCGCGCTCGCGCCGACGTAGGCCGTCACCGCCGGCCCGCGCATGCCCGCGGTGTCCTGGCCCACGTCGCTGCGGTAGCGCGCGGCGACGTCGTCGAGCGCCCCGCTGATCGAGCCCCACGTCGCGGCGTAGGCGGCGACCACGTCCGCATCACCCGCGAAAGCGTCGAGCATGCCCTTGAGCGGTGCGACGTGGTCGAGCAGCCAGCCGGCCCCCCAGCTCACCGCCGCACCGAGCGGGTCGAACGCCGCGCCGGCGACCCCCGCACCGAGCGCGAGCCCGGACAGCGCCCCGTCGATCCACGCCCCGCTGTCGAGCGCCCGTGAGCAGCTCACGAGGTCGTCGATCGCGCCGGCGCCCGACCACGCCGACTCGGACGGCACCACGGGCGTCGGCACGACCACCACGCCGCTCATCGCAGCGCCTTGCGGAACGTGGCAGCCACGAGGTCGTCGACCTCGTCGCTGACCGCCGCCCCCGCACGCACGGCGTCCGCGGCGACGGCGAGCACTCCCGACAGCCCGTCGATCGCGCCTGCGGCGGCCCCCTGCACCAGCGACATCCGCACCCCCAGCGGCGCCAGGACGACGCCGTACGCGAGACGGTCCGCCGCCATCGCGCGGGCGCGGCCCGCGATCCCCGCCACGTCCTGGCCGTGCGCGTCGACGCGTCGCGCGTGGTCCCGCCATCGATCCGTGTCGACCTCGTACCCGTCCATCACAACCCCCTGCTCGTCCGGAAGGTGTCGTGACGGTAGCCGGACGCGGCCGAGCCCCGCGCGGAGCCTGTGGACAACCAGGAGTCACGCACTCACGGCGCGCTCGACGCACCTCGGGCCACCGTCGGCGCCCCGACCACGCGTGCGCTCTCGACGGACGGCCGTGCGCGCGTCAGCGCACGACGACCCGCAGGATCCGGTCGTCGCCGGGACGCGGGTCGCCGCGCCCGTCGGTGTTGTTCGTCGCCACCAGGAGCGACCCGTCGGCGGCCACGGCGACCGCGCGCAGCCGGCCGTGCTCGCCGGTCAGGAGCGCCTGCGGCTCGCCCACCCCGTCGGCGTCGGTCGCGCCCGCGGGCCTCAGCGGCACGCGCCAGAGCCGCTCGCCGCGCAGTCCCGCGACGTAGACGGCCTCGTCGGTCACCGCGAGGCCGCTCGGCGAGGCGTCCGCGGTGGCCCACACGGCCACCGGGTCGACGAACCCCTCGTCGGCCCCGCCCTCGCCCTCCACCTCGGGCCAGCCGTAGTTGCCGCCCGGGTGGATGACGTTGACCTCGTCGAACGTGTTCTGCCCGAACTCCGAGGCGAACATCCGCCCGTCGCTCACCCACCCCAGGCCCTGCACGTTGCGGTGCCCGAGGCTCCACACGGGCGAGTCGGGGTCGGGGTTGCCCGGGGCCGGCCTTCCGTCTGCCGTGACCCGCAGGATCTTCCCGCCGAGATCCGCTGGGTCCTGCGCTCGCGCGACGTCACCCGCGTCGCCCGTGCTCACGTAGAGGAACCCGTCCGGCCCGACAGCGAGACGACCGCCGTCGTGGTTGCGCGCCGCGGGGATGCCCGTGAGCACAGCCGTGAGCTCGCCGAGCCTGTGGTCGCGCAGCGTGCCGCGCAGCACGCGGTTGTCGTCGGCCGCCGTCACGTACAGCGCCAGGTCGAGACCCTCGTCGGACTCCCCCAGCACCGCGACGCCCAGGAGCCCGCCCTCGCCCTGCGGCTGGACGACGTCCTCGAGCTGGTCCGCTCCCGGTCCCGCGACGTCCCGGACCGCACCGTCCGGCGTCACGACGACGAGCCGCGCGGCGTCCCGCAGCGTCACGAGCACGCTCCCGTCGTCGAGCGGCGCCAGGCCCCACGGCACGTCGAGCCCGGTCGCCAGCGTGCTCACCGACGCCTCGACCGTGTCGGGCCCCGAGGGCGAGCCGGACGGCGCCGACGCCCCTGCCGACGGTCGGCCGCCCGACGCGCTCGTCGTCCCGGAGGTGCACCCCGCCACGACGCCCGCAACCATCACCACCCCGACGACACCGCGCCACCGCCCGCCCCCGAGACCAGCGCGGCCACGCCGCTCACCCCTCGCCCGACCCAGCGACCGCTCCGGCCCCCCGCCGCCATGCCCGGAGCAGCTGCTGGCTCGTCGCTCAGGTCCGGAGCGACGCAGCGACCGCTCAGGCTCACGCCCGGCGAGTCCGGAGTCACCGCTGCGTCGCCGCCGAGCCGCCGCGCGAGCCGGCGATGGCTCAGGCGACGTGGAGGGCTCGGCTGCGCGAGCGCTGGGTCGGTGGTGTGCGGGCTGCGTCGGTGCCGGAGGGACGGGCCGCATCTCGGGCCTCAGTCGGTGACGTCGTCGAACGCCGAGACGCTGTCGACGAGCTCGACGCCCGCCGCGCGCAGGTCGTCGCGCGCCGCTGCGCCCAGCTCGGGCGTCACCGGCACGGTCAGGTCGGTCAGGACGCGGGTGTGCAGGCCCTCGGCGTGCGCGTCGAGCGCGGTCGCGCGCACGCAGTGGGACTCGGCGATCCCGACGACGTCCACGTCCGTCACCCGCTCGTCGCGCAGGATCGCCGCGAGCGCTCGGCCCTGCCCGTCCACGCCCTCGAACCCCGAGTAGGCCGCCGCGTACTGACCCTTGCGCACGCTCGCGTCCGGACCGAGCTCGGACAAGGCCGGGTGCAGCTCGGCCTCGGCGGTGCCCGCCACGCCGTGCGGCGGCCAGGTGTCGACGAAGTCGGGGTGCTCGGAGAAGTGCGCGCCCGGGTCGATGTGCCAGTCCTGCGTGGTGACGACGACGTCGTACCGGTCGCGCCGCGCGGCGGCGTAGCGCGCGATCGCCTCGGCCACGGCGTTGCCGCCCGCGACCGGCAGCGCACCGCCCTCGCAGAACGTCGGCTGCACATCCACGACGAGCAACGCCCGACGCTCCTGGTCCATCACGCCCTCCTGGCTCGACGCCCTCACTCCGTCGTCCCAGCCTCGCACGCCCTCACCTGCGACACCACGGCTCAGCCTCGGCGACGCGCTCCTGGCGTCCGCAGGTTCGATGCAGCGATGAATGCAGCGGCGATGCGTCTGCCGCGCACGTCTGCTGCCGTCATCCCTGCCTCCACCGGGGAGGTCAGGGGGCAGGGCGCGAGTGAGCGGCGGGGAGGGAGGCGTCGTAGAGGGTGCGGGTGGGCAGGCCGGCGGCGGTGGCCACCGCACGCGCGGCGTCCTTGAGGCGCTCACCCGCGTCGACGCGGGCGCGGACCTGCGCGACCAGCGAGGTCAGGTCACCGCCACCCGCGGGCCGGGTCGCGCCGCCGACGACCACCACGATCTCTCCCCGCACCTCCCCCGCCGCCCAGGCCACGAGCTCGCCGAGCGAGCCCCGGCGGATCTCCTCGTACGTCTTGGTCAGCTCGCGGCACACCGCAGCGGGCCGGTCCTCGCCGAACGCCTCCGCCATCGCCGCCAGCAGCGCCCCGACACGGTGCGGCGCCTCGAAGAAGACCATCGTCCGGCGCTCGTCGGCCAGCGCCGCGAGCGTCCGCGCGCGCTCCCCCGGCTTGCGCGGCGCGAAGCCCTCGAAGCAGAACCGGTCGGTCGGCAGCCCCGACAGCGCCAGGGCGGTGAGCACGGCGCTCGGCCCGGGCGCGGCCGTGACGGGCAGCCCGGCCTGCACAGCGGCGGTCACGACACGGAACCCCGGGTCGGAGACCGCGGGCATCCCCGCGTCCGTCACCACCACGACCGTCCCGCCACCCGCGACGACGTCCAGGAGGTCTCCCGCGCGCTCCGCCTCGTTGTGCTCGTGGTACGAGACCACGCGACCGCGCACCTCGATCCCGAGGCGCCCGACGAGCGCCCGCAGGCGACGCGTGTCCTCGGCGGCGACGACGTCGGCGGTCGCCAGCAGCTCGCGCAGGCGCACCGACGCGTCGTCGACGTTGCCGATGGGGGTCGCCGCGAGCACCAGCCGGCCGGTCGAGGCGTCCACGTCCATCCCCCCAGCCTGCCATCGCCGCGCCCGGACGACGGCGGCGCGCCGCCGCACCCGCACCCGGGCCGCGCGCAGCCGCGCACGCGCGAGCGACCGGGGGTGCGACGAGTGCGACGATCCGGAGACGGACGAGTCCCCACGAACTGGTCGCGCCCGTACCATGTCCGCGTGCCGCACACGCATGACGACGCCGTCGACCCCGCCCTGGGCGGTCCCGAAGGGCCGCCCGCGCGCGCGACCGGCGCTGCGCGGACGGTCGACGAGGGGCGGGCCACGCCCCCGCCGGGCAGCGACCAGTCGCCGTACGCCATGTCCGACGACGACGTGCGGCGCGCCGACGAGCGCGCCGCAGCCGCTGCGGCAGCGGGCTGGCCCTCCACGACGGCCGTCCTGCCGTACCCCGCCGAGCCCGTCGCACCCCCGTCGCCCCCGGACAAGGACGAGCTGCTCGAGCGCCTGCTCGGTCGCGCGTCGCTCGCCCTGGACGCGACGCGCCGCAACCGGCTGATCGGCTGGGCGTGGACGCTCGCGATCACCGTCTTCGCGGGGATCCTGCGGTTCTGGAACCTGGGATCGCCGCACTCGCTCGTCTTCGACGAGACGTACTACGTCAAGGACGGCTGGGCGCTCGTCACGCGCGGCTACGAGGCGGACTGGGGCGAGGACCCCAACCCGGGCTTCGAGTCGGGTGACGACTCGATGCTCGGCACCCGCCCCGAGTACTTCGTCCACCCGCAGGTCGGCAAGTGGCTGATCGGGCTGGGCATGAAGGTCGGCGGCGGCATGGAGTCGTCGTTCTCGTGGCGGCTCGCGGTCGCGCTGTTCGGCACGCTGAGCGTGCTGCTCATGGTGCGGATCGCGCGACGGCTGTTCGCGTCGAACGCGTGGGGCGCGGTCGCGGGCGGGCTGCTCGCGGTGGACGGCCTCGCGATCGTCATGTCGCGCACGTCGCTCCTGGACCCGTTCCTCATGTTCTTCGCGCTCGCGGCGTTCGGCGCGCTCCTGCTCGACCGTGAGCAGGCACGACGACGCCTCGCGGAACGCACCGCGAACGTGCTCGCCGCGGGCGGTGACCTCGGCTGGGGCCCGTCGCTCGGCATGCGCTGGTGGCGCGTGGCCGCCGCGGTGCTGCTCGGGCTCGCGATCGGCACCAAGTGGTCCGGCCTCTACTTCCTCGCGGTGTTCGGGCTGCTCACGGTGATGTGGGACGCCACCGCACGCCGGACGGTCGGTGTCCGGAGGTGGGCGGTCGGGGCGCTCGTCAAGGACGCCCTGGTTGCCGGCGTGGTCATGGTGGGGACGGCGTTCGTCGTCTACGTCGCCACGTGGTGGTCGTGGTTCACGCACCCGCAGTCGTGGGGCCGCAACTGGGCGGCCGAGCACCCGGGCGAGGGTCTGACGTGGCTGCCGGGGCCGCTGCGCTCGCTGGCCGACTTCCACGTCCAGATGTGGAACTTCCACAAGGGCCTCGACACGCCCCACACGTACGAGGCGCACCCGCTGGGCTGGATCGTGCAGTGGCGGCCCACGTCGTTCTACTGGGGCGAGGTGGCGAACCTGACCGGCGCCGAGGCGCAGGACGCGTGCGGCACGGACCACTGCGCGCAGGCGATCCTCGCGGTCGGCAACCCGATCCTGTGGTGGGCGGGGGCGGCCGCGATCCTCGTCGCGATCTTCTGGCTGATCCGGTACCGCGACTGGGTCGCCGGCGCGGTGCTGTCCGGGCTGCTCGCCGGCTGGGTGCCCTGGTTCTTCTTCGCAAGCCGCACGATCTTCGACTTCTACGCGATCGCGTTCACGCCCTGGGTGGTGCTCACGCTCGTGTACGTCCTGACGCTCATCGTCGGTCCGCCCACGCTGCCCGACCGCGCCCGGCGCGGCGCGATCATCGGTGTCGGGGTGTTCCTGGGGATCGTCGTCGCGGTGGGCGTCTACTTCTACCCGATCTGGGCGGGCTGGGTGGTCCCGTACGACTTCTGGCACCAGCACATCTGGATGCGCCAGTGGGTCTAGCCGGCTCCACGCGTGGCGCGGCCGAACCTACCGGCGGGTAGCGGAGCGCCAGTCGACCTGGGGGCTGGCGTACCAGCGCAGACCGATGCGGTTCCACAGGTCGCTGTGGTGGGCGACGCGCGTGCGGAAGTCCTCCCAGTCGCGGCGCTCGGGAGCGGTCCACGCGACCTCGGCGACGGCCGCGAGGCGCGGCAGCAGCATGGTCGTGAGCCCGTCCAGGTCGCGGATGGTCTCGGTCCACACGGCGGCCTCGACGCCGATCACGGCGTCCGCGGGCACGCCGTCGATCAGCGTCGTGGGCTCCCACTCGTAGGCGTCACGCAGCTCGATGTGCCCGGCCCACTCGAGGCCCAGCTCGGTGTGCTCGTCGTACTTCATGTCGAGGTACGCCTTGGACCCGGGCGACATGAGGAGCTTCGCGCCGGCGTGGGCGGCCGCGACGAACGGGGCGGCCTCGACGCGCGTGTCCCAGTACTGCACGACCGTCCCGGGCTCGAGCGGGGTCGTCGCGATCTCCTGCCAGCCGACGACCTTCTTGCCGGCCGCGCGCACGGCAGCGGCAGCCTGCGCGACGAGCCGCGCATACTCGTCGTGGTCCATGGTCAGGACCTCGTCGCCGCCGATGTGCACGTACTCGCCCGGCGTCATGGTCGCGACGTCGTCGAACACCGCGCGCAGGAACTCCGAGGTCGCCGGCAGGTCCGCGTACAGCCGCGAGAAGCCGACCTCGATGCCCGTGTACGCGTCCGTGGGGACGCCGTCGGGCGTGAGCTCGCCGTACGCATGGGTCGCGGCGTTGACGTGACCGGGGACGTCGATCTCGGGGACGACCGTGATGCCGCGCACGGCGGCGTACTGCACGAGGTCGCCGAAGTCGGTGGGCGTGTAGTAACCGCCCGGGTCGCCGCCGACCGACGTGCCGGACGACTTGCGCGCCAGGTGCGGGCGGGACGGGACGTGCAGGCGCCAGCCCTGGTCGTCGGTGAGGTGCAGGTGCAGCACGTTGAGCTTGTAGTGCGCCATGAGCCCGATGACGACCTTGAGCGAGTCGACGGGCAGGAAGTGCCGGGCGACGTCGACGGACAGGCCGCGCCAGCCGAACCGCGGCGCGTCGTCGATGCGGACGCAGGGCGCGCGCCACGAGCCGTCGCCGTTGTGCTCGAGGACCTGCCGCAGCGTGACCACGGCGTGCGTGAGCCCCTCGGACGTGCGCGCGACGGCCTCGACGCGCTGGGGCGTCACGACGAGCCGGTACGCCTCGTCGCCCTCGAGGAGCCCCGGGTCGTCGGCGACGATCCGCAACCGGATCACGTCGCGCGCGCCGCGCGCCTCGTCGCTGTAGCGGACCTCGATCGCCTGTCCGGTCACGCGGCCCAGGAGGTCCGCAGCGAGCACGCCGTGGGCGATCAGGTCCGGACGCGGGTCGACGACGACGGTCGTGGACTCACCGACGACGAAGGCCGCCCCGTCCTGGGTCTCACAACGTGCGGGACGGGGGACGATCCCGAGCTGGGTCACGGTGCTCCCTGAGTGCGATCGCGTGGCGCAGCCGCGCGGACGGTGGTGCGCCGACCCGCACGGGCAGCGGCTGACCGAGCCGGGCGAGTCGTCAGGCGGCACGCTACCCGACCGCGCCGAGCCGCCGGGCGACCACGGCGCACGTCGCGAGCTGGATCTGGTGGAACACGATCACCGGCAGCGCGACGCTGGCCGCCACGACGGGCGAGAACAGCACCGCGGCCATGGGCAGGCCGGTCGCGAGGCTCTTCTTCGACCCGCACATGAGCAGCGCGATGCGGTCCCCGCGGTCCAGGCCGATCCGCGCGCCGCTCCACCACGTGAGCGCCAGCATCGCCGCGAGCAGCACGGAGCACACGACGACGAGCGCGGCGAGCGCCGCGAGGGTCACGTGGTCCCACGCGCCGGTGGCCTGCGCCTCGCTCACCGACGTGTACGCGACGAGCAGGATGACGAGCCGGTCGCACACGCGCGTGAGCAGCGGTCGCGCGCGCAGCCACGGCCCGAGCCACCGCTCGACGAGCTGGCCCGCGACGAACGGCAGCAGGATCTGCAGCACGACCCCGCGCACCGAGCCGGCGTCGAGACCGCCCGTCGTCGCGCCCAGGAGCAGCGTGACGAGCAGCGGCGTGAGCAGGACGCCGACGACGTTGGAGATCGTGGCGCCCGTGATGGCGCCCGCGACGTTGCCGCGCGCGAGCGACGTGAACACGATCGACGCCTGCACGGTCGACGGCAGCAGCGACAGGTACAGCAGCCCGGTCTGCAGCTCGGGCGCGAGGAACGCGTCGGGCACGAGCTGCGCCGCGAGGCCGAGCACGGGGAACACGACGTACGTCGCGGCGAGCATCGAGCCCTGCAGGCGCCAGTTGCGCAGGCCGCGCAGCACCTCGTGCGTGGGCATGCGCGCGCCGTACAGGAAGAACAGCACGACGATCGCGCCGGTCCGCACGACCTCGAGCACCTCGGCGAACCCGCCGCGCGCGGGCCACAGGAGCCCGACGACGAGCACCGCGACGATCATCACGACGAGCGGGTCGACCCAGGCCCGCACGCGGCTCAGCACGGCCGACGAGCGGGGCACGGCGGGGCCGGGGTCGTCGTCGGGCACGACGTCATCCTGCCGCACGTGCCGCGGCGCCCCCTGCACGCCGCGGCACGCACTGTGCGCGCGTCCTCACGCGCCGCGCGACGGCGGCCGACCGCCCTCCCGGTCGGCCGCCGTCGCGACCCACACCCGCTGCGGCGAGCGGGGCGTCAGTAGATCCCGCAGGTCGCGTCCGCGGTCGAGCTCCCGGAGGACCGACCCTTGACCCGGCCGCACGGCGTCGCGGTCTGCACGACCCACGAGCCCACCCGGAGCTCGAACTTGTGCTTCGAGTACGAGCGGCCCTCGTTCGAGACGACTCCCTTGCCGCTCGCGATCACGCCCTCGTAGTCCCAGCCGGGCGTGGACGTCTCGCCGCCGTAGTCGGCGATGCGCGCGCTCGTCACCGAGCTCCCCGACGAGCACCACGACCCGACGTGGTAGTAGGTGTAGAGCGTGTTGCCCGCCGCGGCCTTGGGCGCCCACGTCCAACGCTGCGACCAGCAGCCCGTCGCGAGCGGCGAGACGCGCAGGCCGGTCAGGCGCGCGGTCAGGAGCGAGCTGACCGCCGCGCCGTCGGTCGGCACCTGCGCCCCGACCACGACGTCGACGGTCGCGGGGAGCAGCGTCGCGAGGAACTGCTCGCGCTCCGCCGGCGTCAGGGTCTCCAGGTACGCGACGAGCTGCGGGTCGAGGTCGTCGCCGACCGTGTCCTCGGCGCGTGCGGCAGAGCCTCCGGCGACAAGCAGCGCCGCGGTCAGCACCGCGGTCACGAGCTTCTTCACGTGGTGCACGAAACCCCCTTGTTGGGTCGACGAACGGCCCTGGCCGCCGCAGGTTCCTACCAAAGCAGAGTTCTTTGCAACAATCACTACCTTGCGCAGCAAGAGACTGCTGGGTTCCCCCACATGGCCGCAGAGTCAGACGCGCTGCTGACGCAGCTGCGCAAGGGGGTTCTGGAGTACTGCGTGCTCGCCTGCCTGCACTCCGGCCGCGCGTACGGGCTCGAGCTGGCGACACGTCTGTCCCGTCACCAGGTGCTCTTCGCGAGCGAGGGCACGCTGTACCCGCTGCTCTCCCGGCTGCGCCGGCTGGGCTGGGTCGAGACCACGTGGCAGGAGTCGACGAGCGGTCCGCCGCGCCGGTACTACGAGCTCACCCCGGACGGACGAACGGCCCTCGAGCAGTTCACCCGTGCGTGGGAACCCTTCCGGCAGGACGTCGACACCGTGCTGGCAGAGTCCCGATGACAAGGACGACACCCATGTCAGAGCACCCGCTGGTCCAGGCCTACCTGGCGGACCTCGACCGCGCCCTCGTCGGGTCCGACCCGCGCGAGCACCAGGACACGCTCGACGCGGTGCGCGAGCACCTCGAGGAGGCGCTCGGGGAGGAACCGACGTCCGACGACGTGCGTCGCGTGCTCGCCGGCCTCGGCTCGGTCGACGCGATCGCCGCGGGCACCACCCCGGTCGTCGCGCCGCCGGCGGTCACGGTCCTGCCCGCCGCGCCTGCGCCCGGCAGGGCGGACCCCGGCGCACTGGTAGCGCTCGTCGCCTCGCTCGTCGCGGTGCTGACCCTGTTCCTCAGCCCGTTCGTCGCGATCCCGCTCGCGCTCGTGGCGCTCGTCGTCGCGATCCTGCGGGTGCGGCGGCCCAGCGGCCGCTCGACGCTCGCCTGGTCCGCGCTCGTCGTCTCCGGCACGACGCTCGTGCTCAGCACCGTGCTGGGCCTCCTGCTCATCGCGGTGGGCGACAGCTCCCCCGAACCCGGCCCGGTGCACAGTGAGCCCGCGGCCGAGCGCTGACGTGGCCGCCCAGCGGTCAGCCGACGCCACGCGGGCCGTCCGCCGCGCGGCGTACCTGCAACGGCGCGCACTGCTCGCGCTGCCGCTGCACCAACGCATCGCGCTCGTCCTGCGCGGTGCCGGATCCCAGCACCCACCGGCGCCGCGCACCACGCCGTGACGCCGCCCACCCGACGCGCACCCCGGCTGCGAGGCCGCGTCGGACGACCCGCTGCGCAGCCGCGACCTGAAGGAGTCCCCGTGCACCGCCCGACCGCACGGTCCACCGTGCCAGACACCGTCCCCTCCGCCTGGGCCGCACGCGAACCCGCTCGCGAGCTCCTGGTGATGTCCGCCTCCGCACCCGATCGCTGGACGCCACTGCCGGCGGCTGAGCTCGGGCCGCGACTGGCCCGCCTGGAGTCGGGCGAGGCCCTGATCGTCACGCTCGAGGTCACCGACACGCGCCTGGCCCAGGTGGTCCGCGCCGTGCCCGGCGAGGGCACGTGCTTCCTGGTCGAGCTCACCGGCGAGCTCGGCACGCACCAGATCGGCACCAGCAACGACCCGGCGGCAGCCGTCACCGTCCTGCCGCGCGTGACGCGCCGCTGCGGTCACGCACCGCTGGTGCGCGTGGGCCCGGGCTGGCGGCACACCGCCCGGACGGCACCCGCGCTCGTCCTGTCGTGGCTGCTGCGCGGCAACGTCGGCGCGCAGTACACCGTCGCACCCTTCCTGTGCGGGGGCTCGTGCCCGTCGCAGAGGACCGCATGACGTCGCGCCCCCTGCGCAGTACGTGAGGCAGGGTGCGGCTGAGCAGGGGGCAGCCGCACCCGACGCACGACGAGGCCCCGGATCGGGGGAACCGGGGCCTCGTCGTGCTGGTCGTCGACGCGAGCGTCAACGCACTCGCGTCACTTCGTGATCGTCACTTCGCGATCGTCACTTCGTGATCGTCACAGCGTCCGTCCCGGTGCTGGCGGACAGCGTTCCACTGCCGCCGTAGACGGCCTTGATCTGCAGCGTGCCGACGGCCGTGCCGGACACGGAGACCGTGGCCTTGCCGTTGGCGCCGAGCGTGGCCGTGGTGACGAGCTTCCACGAACCGCCCTGCTGCTTCGTGTAGACCTTCACCGAGCCGCCGGCCGTGGACGCTGCCGGGGTGACCGCGACCGTGGCCGAGATCTTCGCGCGCAGCTTGGCCTTCGACGCGGCCGAGACCGACGTCTTCGTGACCTTCTTGACCACGCTGACCGCCGTCGCCGGCGAGGTCGACGCGGCGTAGCGGGCGTCACCGGCGTAGACCGCGCGGACCGAGAGGGTCGCGGTGCTCGTCGGTGCCGTGAAGGAGTACGACGCGGTGCCCTTGCTGGTCAGGGTCGCGGTGGTGGCCGTGGACCACGCACCGGTGCCCTTCTTGACCTGCACGGTGACCTTGCCGCTCGGCTTCGTGCCGGCGATCCCGCCGGACAGCGTCACCGTGCCGGACACCTTCCCGCCGACCGTGACCGACGTCGGAGCCGTGGCGGCCGCCGCGGTCGCCCGCTTCGCGATCGTCACGTCGGCCGAGACGGTGCCGCTCGCCGCGACCTTCGCGGTGCCGTCGAACGTCGCGGAGACCGTGTACGACCCGGGCGTGAGCCCGGCCGGCAGCGCGACCTTCGCCGACCCGCCGACGAGCGTGAGCCGCTGCGACGTCGAGCCGTAGGTGAGGGTCACCGTGCCGGTGGTCGAACCGCCGACCGCGACGACCCCGGTGACCGGCGTGCCGTACACCGAGTCGGACGTGCCGAGCGCCAGCGCGATCGTCGACAGGCCCTTGGCGAGCAGGAACGAGACGACCTGCGACGACGAGGACGCGGCCGTGGCCGTCTCGCCGAACGTCGCGGTGATCGCGTGCTCACCGGCGGCGAACCCGTCGGCGACCTCGAGCGTCGCGACGCCCTCGACCACGTCGGCCGTGCCGAGCACGGTCTCGCCGTCGAGGAAGGTGACCTCACCGGCGACCTCGACACCCTCGACGGCCGCCGTCAGCGTGACCGGCTCGAGGATGCCCGGGAGCTCCGGGGCGAGCGAGAGCGTCGTCGACGTGGGCGCCAGCACCGAGACCGTGCCGGTGGCCGTCCGGCCCGAGCCCGCGGCGAGCGCCGTGAGCTCGGCGGTCCCGAGCGCCGCGTCCTGCGGGACGACGAGCGCGGCCGTGACCGTGCCGTCGCCGGCGGCGACGAACGAGCCGACCGGGACGCCACCGAGCGTGAACGCGACCGACTCGGCCGCGCGGAACCCGCTGCCCGTCACCGTGACGGTCTCGCCCGGGCCGACCTTCTCGACGCCCGGGGTGAGCGTGCCGACCGTCGCGGAGAGCTCGGCGCACGGGTCACCCTGCACGCCGTACGCGGGGGCCGGGGTCCCCGCCGTCACGCCGTCGTCCTCGCGGACGACGAGCGGCGCGAACGCGTCGGTGCCCATGACGGCGTTGCTCGTGTTGGTCACCGACACCGTGTAGGTGGTCGTGGCCGCCGAGCTCGCCGCCGCGTCGCCGTAGGTGGCGACGGGGACCGTGGTGCACGTCTGGCCCGGGGCGAAGACGACCTTGGCCATCTGCATCCCGGCCTTGGCGGTCGCGGTCGTGCCGCCGATCACCGACACGTAGGCAGTGACGGGCTTCGTCGCGGGCTTCGACAGGACGACCGGGACGAGTGCCTCGTCCGGGCCGTTGCCCTCCTCGACCCGTACGGGCGCCGTGTCGACCGTGACCTCGGTCGTGGCCGTGGCCGTGCCGAGTGCGGACGACGCGAACGCGAGGTCCGTGAGGTACACGCCACCGCTGACCGAGTCGCCGAGGCCGACCGCTGCCTTGATCCGGACCTCACGCACGTCCGTCAGGTCGATGTCCACCGACTCCAGCGGGAGCCGGACCTCGTGCAGCACGATCTTGCCCAGCGTCGTGGGGTTCTGCGTGCTCTGCGGGAGCCGGACCAGGGCATTCGGGTTGAGCGCCGAGACCGCCGTGGTGGAGGTCGCACCCGTGCCGTCGACGAGAGTCACCGTCAGGTCCGTGCCGGCGCCGTACGCGACCGACTCGTCCGGCGAGGCCTTGAGCGTGAGGAACTCGTGCGCCGAGGCGTCACGCGCCGAGCGCGGGACCGAGACGCGGATCTCGCCCGTGCCGTTGGTCCACTGCATGCGGGTCATCGGGCTCGCGGGGACGTCACCGCCGAAGCGGACCGAGGTCCAGTGCGGGAGCTGCGCCGAGGCGAGCGTCGTCGAGCAGTACGGCAGGACCTGCGGGACCGCGCGTCCCGACATCGACGCGCACAGCGTGGCCGTGGCCGTGCCGTACGTGCGCACCGCACCCGCCGTGGTGAACGTCGCGATGTCGGAGCGGGCGGAGGCGGGCTGGGTCGCCGAGACGCGGATGTCGAAGTCCTTGATCGAGTCGACCTTCGCACCCGAGCCGTCGAACATCGGCAGGAACTCGTCCTCGCCACCGACCGTCAGGCGGAACCAGCCGGCCATGAGCGTCGTGCCCGTGTCGTACTGCTCGTCGTCGGTGAGGCGGATGGTCGTGTCGACCGCCGCGCCCGTCGTGCCGCAGACCGAGTCGGTCGAGCGGGCCGAGGTGGCGTTGGTGCCCGACCAGTCGTCGGACGTCGACAGGGAGTACTTCGACGGCGTCCAGACCGTGTTGAAGAAGTTGTGGTTCGCACCCATGACCCACACGTCCGTGCGGAGCACGTCGTCGTCGAACGCGTAGCGCGAGTCGTCGTTCATGTGCTGGCCCTGCTGGCTCGACACGTCGCCGTCGCAGTAGGGCAGCAGCAGCATCGTCGGGATGTTCGGCGTCGTCATGCGGCCGAAGTCGACCGGGGCGAGCGGAAGGATCGAGACGATGTCGAACGGGTCGTCGAGGCCTGCGTTGAGCGTGGCCGCCGACGTGACGCCCTCACCACCGCGCGAGTGGCCCATGAGGCCGATGCGCGAGAAGTCGAGCTTGCCGACGAGGTCGGCGGGCGTCAGCTCGACGATGTCGTCGTCGAGCGCCGCGGCGGGCAGGTCCGCCGTTCCCGCGAGCGCGTCGGCGAGCGTGACGTCGGCGTCGGTCTGCGCGTCGTGCAGCGTCGTCGACTTCCCCTCGTTCGCGTCCTCGAAGATCGAGAGCGTGTCGAGGATCAACTGGCCGCGCGCCTGCGCGCCGTAGTCGAGCGCGAGCTGGTTGTCGTTCGAGTTGATCGCGTTCGCGCCGATCGAGATCACCGCGTAGCCGTGGCTGGCCAGCGCCTCGGCGGCGCCGTCGTAGCCGGCGTAGCTCGGGATGTTGGTCTGCGTGGGCAGGCAGGGCCAGCGCGCGGGGTTGCTGCCCGCGCCGTTGCACGACGTGTGCCGGCCGTGCAGGAACAGCACGACGGGCGCGGCCTCGTCCATGTCGGGCAGGTAGACCTTGCCCTCGACCTCGCCACGGATGCCGCTGATGCCGGCGAGCTCGATGGCCTGGTTGCCGAAGGAGTACAGCGCCTTGGTGTAGGAGTACTCGCCCGGGACCGACGGGTCGGGCGTGCCCTGCGGCGCGTCGTCGATGTCCTCGGGCTCCGGCGCGGGGTCGACGTCGGCGGGCTTGACCGACGTCGTCCCGGCGTCGCTGAACCAGCCGGCCGTCACGCGCTTCGCCGTGAGGACGGAGGCGTCGTCCGTGAGGGCCGTCAGGGTGCGGCCCGAGGGGGACTCCGTCGCGAGGCCCACGGCCTTGCCGTCGACCAGCAGCGTGGGGGCGTCGCTGCGGATCTCCAAGGGACGGTCGAGGTCGAGCGTGACCTCGTACATGCCGCCGAGGTCGGTGACGATCCAGTTGTCGCCGGAGGCGACCTCACCGTTCGTGGTCGGGGTGGCGGCAGCGTTCGCTGCTGTGGCCACCGTGGTGAGTGTTCCTGTGGTGAGCGCTACGGCGAGGGCAACCGCCGTGAGTCGGCTCGAGCGCGTCGAGGTTCGCACGTCGTTCCTTTGCTTCCGGGAGGTCCCGACGGGGGCGAACGGGACCGACGCCGACGCTACGAAGCGGCGCGCACGCTAGATGAGGTGCACATTTCCAGCGCGTAAATCATGTGCGGAGCATGTTTTCTGCGCGTTACGCGCCCGGAGCAACTACTGCCGAATCACCCAGGCGGCGGCGCCAGTGCGCCGAGCGGGATGACCGGCGACCGAGCTCGCCGTGACCGTGGCGGGGCACGCGTCGGGCCACACGCGGGAGGATCGGGAACGACGAAGGGCCCGGCCGTCTGGCCGGACCCTTCGACATGGGTGGAGCTGAGGGGATTCGAACCCCTGACCTTCTCATTGCGAACGAGACGCGCTACCAACTGCGCCACAGCCCCTTGAAGCGGGCTACAGACTAGCCCACGCAGGCGCCCCAAGAAAAATCGGGTCGGTCGGGCCGGTCGACACGCCGCTCAGGCTCACTGCCCCGACGCACGACGACGCGCGAGCACGGCGTCGAGGTCGATCGAGCCGGTGGTCGCCGGCGCGCTGACCTCGGCGGGCACGGTGGCGGCCGGGGTCGACTCGACCACCGGCGACGCGACGGCCGCCGCCGTCGAACCCTCGAGGTTCTGCAGCGCGACGGGCTCGCGGCGCGGCGCCTCGGGCTTGAGCGAGTACGTGGGCTTGGGCACCGGGACCGGGGACCACGAGTCGTCGACGACCACGCGCGCGATCATCTGGGTCGGCGAGTCCGACGGGCGCACGGCGTGGCCCGTCACGGTGGGCTGCGGGACGGCGCGCGTCGCACCGGTCAGGGCGCGCGTGGCACGGGCCCGCGCCTCCTGCGCGGCGCGCGCGGCCTCGGCCATGCGCTCGGCGAACGCGGCGTCGGCCGCACGCCCGGCGACCACGGCGCGACGGCCGAGCACCAGGACGGTCGTCAGGAGCGCGCCGGGGACGGCCCCCGCGACCCAGGTCACGGCGGGGACGGCCGCGGCGACCACCACACCGACGACCGTGAGGATCACGAGCGAGGTCGCGAGCACGCCGCGGCGCCGGGCCGCAGCACCTCGACGCGCGGTGGCGGCCGCGTGCTGCGCACGAGCCTGCGCGGTGCGGCGCGCGAACTCGGCGGTGAGCCTGTCGTGCTGCGCTGTGGGTCGGTCCACGGTCCTGCCTCCTGTCGCGGTGCTCGTCGCTGCCACGAGCACCCCTCTGCCGGGGGTCAGCAACCCCGGCGTGCCGGCAGGTCGGCAGTCGGGTCCGGTCACCGGCGCCTGCGCCCGGGCGCGACCCGGGCGGTCGCTGACCGCGACCACACGCAGTGCGTCGGAGAACCGGTCGTCGACCCGGGACTCCACCAGCTGTTGCCGGTACCGGAGCTTGTGCGGCACCAGGTACGCCACCCACAGGCCGACGAGCGCAAGCGCAATCGGTCCGGTGAGATCCTTCACGCCCCGACGTTAGGGCGGTGCACCCCCCTGGTCGCGCACGCGTCCGGCGTGTCGCAACTGCGCATCCCGACGAGTTCGGCACACCCCCGCCAGATCGCGCCTCCGGACTGCCGATCCCGCACGAGAGTGCCGACCTCGTCGGAGCCCTGCCGAAGCCGCCGGCCGGGCGGCAGCGGAAGGGGCCGGCCGACGCGACGAGCGCGGGTCAGGGGGCGGGGCGGGTGGCGCGGTAGCGGGCCAGGAGGCCGTCGGGGACCTCCTCGGCGGTGAGGGCGAACGAACGGTGGTCGCACCAGCGGTCGCCGATGTGCAGGAACCGCTCGCGCACGCCCTCGTCGCGCAGGCCCAGCTTCTCGACGACGCGCAGCGACGGCCGGTTCTCGGGCCGGATGTTCACCTCGATGCGGTGCAGCCCTACGGTCGTGAAGCAGTGGTCCACCGCGAGGGCCACCGCCACAGGCATCACGCCGCGCCCGGCGACGTGCTCCGAGAGCCAGTACCCGATCGCGCCGGACCGCAGCGAGCCGTAGGTGATCGAGGAGACCGTCACCTGCCCGACGAGCTCGCCCGCGTAGTCCACCGCGAACGGCAGGCTCGTGCCCGAGCGCGCCTGCGCGGACAGGGTGCGCACGAACTGCGCGAACGTGGGCCGCGGGCCGTCGACCGGCACGGGGCTGGTGGCGTCCCACGGCTCGAGCCAGGACTGGTTCTGCGCGCGCAGCTCGAGCCACGCCGGCCCGTCCCGGCGGCGCAGCGGCCGCAGGCGGACGAGGTCGTCGACGAGGACCGCCGGCCAGCCGTGCGCCATCAGCCCTCCAGCACCAGGCAGTGCACGACCTGCCCCGGCGCGACGGTGGTGTCCTGCTCGCCGACGACCGCGAGCGCGTTCGCGTGCGCGAGCGCGCTGACCGTCGGCGCGAGCGGGTCGCCCAGAGCGGTGACCCGGTAGCCCTCCTCGGGCGAGCCCAGCACGGTCGCGGGGACGAACTGCCGCAGGCCCGTCGGCGCGGTCCAGCCGTGCGTGGCGCGCGCGGCGACGCTCGGCCGGTACAGCTCGGAGTGACCCGCCATGGCCCGCAGCGCGGGACGCACGAACACCTCGAACGACACCTGCGCCGCGACGGGGTCGCCCTGCAGCGCGAAGATCGGCACCGTGCGGTCGGCGCCCAGCTCGGTGCCGACCGTGCCGAACCCGTGCCGGAACCCGGGCGTCATCGCCACGTGGTCGAGCCGGACGGTGCCGAGCGTCGCGAGCACGTCCTTCACGGTGTCGCCGACGAGCTCGGACAGCCCGCCGGTGATCACGACGAGGTCCGCGCGCACGAGCTGGTCGTCGAGCGCCTCGCGCAGCGTGCCGCGGTCGTCGGGCAGGATCCCGACGCGCACGGGCGTGGCCCCGGCGTCCCGGACCGCGGCCTCCAGCGCGTGGCCGTCGGTCTCGAACACCGCGCCCTCCGGGGGCCGCGCGCTGCCGGGCTCGACGAGCTCGTCGCCCACCGACAGCAGCACGACTCGCGGCGTGGGGTGCACGTGCAGGCGACCGTGCCCGAGCGTCGCCGCGAGCGCGAGCTGGCGCGCCCCCAGACGCGTGCCGGCGGTGAGCACGACCTCGCCGGTGCGGACGTCGGCACCGACGGCCCGCACGTGCTGGCCCGCGACGGCCGGGCGCTGCATCGCGAATCGCGCCGCACCGCGGTCCGTCTCCTCGACGGGCACGACCGAGTCGGCACCGAGCGGTAGCGGGGCGCCCGACGACACGCGCACCGCCTGGCCGGGAGCGAGCCGCAGCCCCGACGGACCGCCGGCGCGCACGTCGTGCGCCACGGGCAGCGTCAGCTGGCTGTCGTAGCCCGCGCCCGCGGTCTCGTGCGCCGCGACCGCGTACCCGTCGCGCGCGGCGACGGCGACGGCCGGCACGTCCCTCGTCGCGACGAGGTCACGCGCGAGGATGCAGCCGGTCGCGTCGTGCAGCGCGACGTCGAGGGGCGCGACCGGCCCCACGGCGGCGAGCACGGCCGCCAGGTGGTCCTGGACCGATCTCATGCGGGCATTGTGCCCCGCCCCAGGGGTCAGGCCTTGCTGCCCGCGACGTACTGGACGAGCCAGTCCTTGAAGTCGGGGCCGAGGTCCGGACGATCCACCGCGATCCGGACGACGGCCTTGAGGTAGTCGAGACGGTCGCCCGTGTCGTACCGGCGGCCGCGGAACACGACACCCGTGACGCCGCCACCCTGCTCGGCAGGCATGTCCATGAGCGTCGCGAGGGCGTCGGTGAGCTGGATCTCCCCGCCGCGCCCCGGAGCGGTCTGCTCGAGGACGTCGAAGACCGCGGGGTGCAGCACGTAGCGGCCGATGATCGCGAGGTTCGACGGCGCCTCGTCGACCGGGGGCTTCTCGACGAGACCCGTGATCCGCACGGTGTCCGCGTCCTCGTCGCCGTCGAGCGGCTCGACCGCCGCGCAGCCGTAGGAGGAGATCTGCTCGGCCGGGACCTCGAGCAGTGCGATGACCGATCCGCCGAGGCGCTCCTGGATCTCGAGCATCGGGGTCAGCAGGGCGTCGCGCTCGTCGATCAGGTCGTCGCCCAGGAGCACGGCGAACGGCTCGTCGCCCACGTGGTGCTTGGCCTGCAGCACGGCGTGGCCCAGACCGCGAGGCTGGCCCTGCCGCACGAAGTGCACGTGCGCGAGGTCGGTGGACTCGCGCACCTTGGCGAGGCGTTCGGTGTCGCCCTTCGCCTCCAGCGCTGCCTCGAGCTCGGGGACCGCGTCGAAGTGGTCGGCGAGCGTGCGCTTCGAGCGGCCGGTGATGAGCAGGACGTCGTCCAGACCGGCCGCGACGGCCTCCTCGACGACGTACTGGATCGCGGGCTTGTCGACGACCGGGAGCATCTCCTTGGGCGTCGACTTCGTGGCCGGCAGGAAGCGGGTGCCCAGACCGGCGGCGGGAATGACTGCCTTGTGGATCGTCATGTCGGAACGCTAGCCGCGCACCGCGCGCCCCGCCCAGGGCAAGCGAGTGTGGCGTGGGTTACGTCGGCGGATCGCCGTGCGCGGTTCCGGACGCGTTCACGACGACGTCACGCCCGGCCGTCGGACCGGCCCCGACGAAGCCGGCCTGGGCACCCCGGAGGACGGTGCCGGCCCGATCCTTTGCGACACTGGTGCCATGAGCAGCGCTGCCGACTCGTCGAACCGCGCAGGAGCACCGGAACCCGAGGAGGAGAAGGAGCAGCTCCGCGCGTCGATCCGCAAGGCCCGCGCCCACCGCTCGCAGCGCCGCCGCGACGAGGCCGCCGCGGCCCTCGCCGACGTCGTCGAGTCGATCCCCGCGGTCGCCGCCGCGCGCTGCGTCTCCGTCTACGCCGCGCGCGCGACCGAGCCCGCGACGTCCGTCCTGCTCGAGCGCCTCGCGGCGCGCGGCGTGCGGATCCTGCTGCCCGTGCTCGGCGCCGGGTTGCAGCGCGGCTGGGCGGAGTACGCCGGCGCCGACGACCTGCGCGAACGCGCTCCGGGACGTCCTCCCGAGCCCGGCGGTCCGACGCTCTCCGCGCAGGCCCTCGCCGACGCCGACGTGATCATCGCCCCGGCCCTGGCGGTCGACACCGCGGGCGGCCGCCTCGGTCAGGGCGGCGGCTGGTACGACCGTGCCCTCGAGCACGCCCGCGCCGACGCGCTCGTCGTCGCCGTGGTGTTCCCCGAGGAGGTGCACGACGCGACGCTCGACCCGCTGCCGCGCGAGCCGCACGACCGTCGCGTCGACGCCTACGCCACCCCCGAGCGCTGGGTGCCCCTGACCTCCTGAGCCCCCGCGCCCGCGGCCGGCGCCGACGGGCGCCCGGTCACGGGTGCAGCGTGAGCCTGTCGACCGCGTCGGCCGTCGTCGCCGCCGACGTGAACGGCCACGGGAACGTCTCTCCCGCCGCCCACGGGCCGAACTGGTCGCTGTAGTGCGGGCTCGCGGGGTGACCCGACGAGCCGGTGAAGTTCACCCACGTCGAGGAGTCCAGGTCACCGAGGTCGACGACCATGCGCATCGACGGCCCGGCCGTCACCGCGTAGCCCTCGGACGCGTCCCACGCGGTCGCGTCGACGATCGACGGCCCGCCCCCGACCCCGATCGGGTCGGGGTTGACGAAGTTTCGCACCAGGCCCGGGATCGACGCGCCACCGAGCACCGGGTGCTCGGGCGCGGCCGAGTGCAGGCGCCCCCAGCGCCACGAGTCGGCGTCGCGGCCGAGCTGCTGCGTCAGGGACAGTCGGGCCGTGATCATCGCCTGGTAGAGGATCTCGTCGCGGCCCTCGAGCAGGCCGGGGGTCGTGCGGTCGTCCCACCACGGCGACGCCGGGTCGTCGAGCAGGCCACGGACCACCTCGAGCCAGCGGGAGCTGCCGTCGGGCAGGTCGCCGTCGGGCAGGTCGTCGGCGAACGTGAGCTCGAGCAGGGTCTTCCACACCGCCGCGAAGTACGCGGCCGCGGCCGAGTCGGCGCTCGAGACGCGGTCCCACGACCGCAGGAGCTGCTGGCCGTCGTCCTCGAACGTGTCGACGATCCCGATCCGCAGGAGCCACGGCACCAGGACGTCGGCGTACGGGTTGTGCTGGTCGTTCTGGAGCGCACCGACGTCCTGCACGCTGATCTTCTCCCCCGCCGCGATCGCGGACGCGAGCTGCGAGCCGATCCGCTGCGAGCGGTAGCCGTAGTCCCAGTCGTCGGTCAGGAACGGGCCCACCCCCGCGGGTGTGACCGCCTGGTTCGCCGCGACCACGTAGCCCTCGACCGGGTCGAGCGCGCGGGGCATGACCTCCGGGTCCACGTAGCCCTGCCAGTCGTACGCGGGGTCCCACCCGGGCCGCGGCCACGTGCCGTCCGAGGGCACGGCGCCGACGATCGTGTTGCGCACCGGGATGCGCCCGGGCGCCTGGTAGCCGATGTGGCCGTCCGTCGTCGCGAAGACGATGTTCTGCGACGGCACGTCGAGGAGGCGACCCACGCGCGCGATGTCCTCGGCGTCACGGGCCGTGTCCATCGCGAGGACCGCGTCGGCGGTGCGTCCCGGCGCGAGCGCGGTCCACGCGAGCGCGACCTCGTACTGGCGACCGGTGATGCCGTCCGCGAGCGGCGCACGCGCGACCGCGTCGACGTCGATCACGTCCGAGATGATCGGCCCGTGCGCCGACTGGCGCACCTGGATCGAGACGTCGTCGCCGCCGTTGACCTTGATGACCTCGTTCCGGACCGTCAGCGGCACGGTCTGGTCGCCGCGCAGCGCGCGTCCGTCCTCGACGCGCTCGAGGAAGAAGTCCGTGACGTCCGCGCCGAGGTTCGTCAGCCCCCACGCGAGGTCGGCGTTGTGGCCGATCACCACGCCCGGGAAGCCGGCGAACGAGAAGCCCGAGACGTCGTACGGACATGCGTCGTCGACCGTTGCGCAGCGCAGGCCCACCTGCGTCCAGATGCCCGGGGCGGAGATGCCCAGGTGCGGGTCGTTGGCCAGCAGCGGCGCACCGCTCGCGGTGTGCTCACCCGCGACGACCCACGAGTTGGACCCCACGCCCTCGCCCTCGCCGACGAGGTGCGGCACGGCGTCGAGCGCCCGCTGCGCGCTGTCGAGAGCGCCCTGCAGGCCCGAGTCGTCGAGGTCCAGAGAGGTCGCCGTCGCTGCGGCCTGCTCCGGCGTCGCCAGGTCCTGCGCGCTCAGGATCGGGGCGTTGAGGTCGTACGGGTAGGCGGGGAACAGCTCGTCGACGCGCGTCACGTCGCGGACCGAGGCGTACGCCCGGGCCCGCGCGAGCTCGTCGTCGTAGTTGCCGCGCAGGTCCCACGCCATCGCCTTGAGCCACGCGAGCGAGTCGACCGCGTCCCACGGCTCGGGCGCGTCGACGTCGACCTGCAGCCCCAGCACCGTGTACTCGACCGCGATCTGCGACGGCGCCTTGCCGTCCAGGTAGGCGTTGACGCCCTGCGCGTACGCCTCGAGCGCGGCCCGCGTCGTGTCCTCGACCAGCCCCAGCTCACGCTCGGCGACCCGGCGCCAGCCGAACGTGCGGATGACCTTGTCCGCCTCGAGCGCGTCGTCGTTCTCGCCCACGAGCTCGCTCAGCCGCCCCGCGACGACGTGCCGGCGGTAGTCCATCTCGAAGAACCGGTCCTGCGCGGCCACGTAACCCTGCGCGAGGAACAGGTCGTGCGGGTTGTCGGCCGAGATCGTCGGGACCCCGCGCGCGTCACGCGTCACGGTGACCTCGTCCCGCAGGCCGGTCACCTCGAGGGACCCGCCCACCTGCGGCAACGGGCGACGCACGACGACGAACGCCGCGACCGCGGACGCGACGAGCGCCACCACCAGGACGATGGCGACGGACAGGAGAGTCAGACGAAAGGCACGGCTACGCACGTCTGCGAGGGTAGTGCCGCCTCGGGACCCTCGCCGTCAGGAGGCAGCCGGAGCCGCGGCCGTGGCGCTCGTCGTCGAGGACGAGGACGAGCTGGTCGACGTCGTCCCGGAGGTCGATGCGGACGACGCGGACGCCGTGCTCGCCGCCGGCTTGGCGCTCTCCGACGGGACCGCCGGGACCGACGACGACTTCGCACCCGAGCGCGCGTCGTTGCGGTAGAAGCCGGAGCCCTTGAAGACCACGCCCACCGAGGAGAAGACCTTGCGGAGCTTGCCCTCGCACTCGGGGCAGACCGTCAGGGACGAGTCCGAGAACGACTGGTGGATGTCGAAGGCGTGGCCGCACGCCGTGCACGCGTACGAGTAGGTGGGCACCGGGTCTCCTGAGGGTTCGTTCGGTGTGTCTCGTGCGGTGGCCACCGGGGACCGACGCGGGTCGCGCCGCCTGGCACTCGCACGTTCCGAGTGCCAATGGTAACGGCGTCCGCAACCCACCCATTCCCTCGGCGATCCCGGTGTGCGCCCGCGGCGCGGGTCGCCGGGTCCGGGCCAGGCGCACCGAGGACCGCCGGCGCTGGGTCGGCGGTCCTCGGTCGGGCGGGCGTCAGACGGTCGGGGCGGGCGGCGCAGGCGGTGCGCTGGGGCCGTCCGCCGGCTTGATCGTGGGCGGGTTCGAGACGTCGGCCGACAGCGCCGGCGTGGGGCGAGCGGCCAGCAGGTCGCGGATCTCCTGCAGCAGCAGGATGTCCTCGGCGGGCGCCGCGGGCTCGGGCTCCTCGCCGCGCTTGCGTCGGGCAGCGAGCTTGTTGAGCGGCAGGACGACGAGGAAGTAGATCGCCGCTGCGGTAAGCAGGAACGTCAGCAGCTGCGTCAGGATCACTCCGACACGGATCGGGTTACCACCCTCGTCGCCCCACGTGTACGGGCCGATGCTCCACAGGTTGTTCAGGTCTGGCTGCCCGAAGATCCAGCCGATGAGCGGGTTGAGGAACTCCTCGACGACCGCCTTGACGACGTTTCCGAACGCGGCGCCGATGACGACACCGATCGCGAGGTCGACGACGTTGCCGCGTGCGATGAAGTCCTTGAAGCCCTCGAAGACCTTGCCGAGGCCCTTCGCCCCGGAACCGAGGGTGGTAGTGGCCGAGCCGAGCGGGGACTGAGTCACGTGAACCTCCGTTGAGCTGAGCGGCCGTGGCCACTGCGACGTTCGATCATGGCACGACGACCGCGGACAGCAAGGCGGAAACGGCCGCACCTGACAACGCGGCCGCCTCGTCGGGCGAGACCGCGACCAGCACGGGCGCCGAGTCGCCGCCAGCGAGCCCTGCTGACCACCCCTGGTCCTGCGCGCCGGGCGGGACCGGCAGCACGAGCGCATGCCGCGCGACGACCACGCCCTGCGTCCCGGTCTCGGCGGCGGCGGCGAGCACGTCGATGCGCGTGCCGGGCCGCAGGAGCGCGGCCATCGCCGGGTCGGCGAGCCGCACCGCGGCGACGACCGTCCCGGGCGGTCCCACGAGCCCGCCCGACGCGAGCAGCCCGGGCACCACCGGCAGCCCGGCCGGCACGGGCACCGCGACGTCCTCGCCGACGACCTCGTGCGTGCTCGTCGTCGTCCGCGTGAGCGCGAGGCCCGCCGGGACGCGGGCGACGCGCACGTCCGTCGCGGCGATGGTCGTCCCCGCCGGCAGGTCGCGCGCCGCGACGACCACGGCCTGCGTCTGCGGCTCGGGCGGTCGCAGCACCTGGAGCGCCGACGACACCGCGATCCCCACGCCGAGCGCGGCCACGACGAAGCGCCACCGCCACAGCACCCCGCGCCACGCGACCTTGACCGGCCGCCTGCGCCGCTCCAGCGGCGGTACCCCGCCGTCCACCCATCCCCGCACGGGGGCGACGCTAGGCGCGCGTCCCGAGGTCGCGGGACCCACGCGGCCGGCGCTGTGGACGACCGCACCCCGCTCGGGGCTGGGGTCGGGTCGCGCCTACCAGTGCGGGGGCTTGTCCTGGCGCAGCCGGTCGTCGTTGTCGTCGCGGCCGCCGCCCCAGCCGAGGTCGGAGTCGTCGGCGCTGCGGGCCGCGAGCAGCGCATCCGACGAGCGGTCCGGCACCGGGGCAGCCGTCGTCCCGGCGAGGGGCGTCGCGGTGGCCGACGTGGAGGCGGCAGATGCCGGAGCGCCCGACGTCGGGGCGCCGGCCGTGCGGGCGGGCGGCGCCGGGAACGCGCTGCGGAGCACGGTCTCGTCGGTGCCGACGGTGCCCGACGGGCGCACGGCCCGACGCGGCCGACGCGCGGTCGGCGTGGGAGCCCCCGTCGCGCCCGCTGCCCCTCGCTCGTGGTGGTCGCCGCCCATACGCCGATCATCCCACCGGGCGGGCGCGGGAGCCGTCAGCTCAGCGCGCGGGCGATGGCGGCGCGGACGGCCGTGTCGATGCGGTACGAGCGACGCGTGACGCCGAGCTCGTCGCGCAGCTCGGCGGCAAGGTCGTCGCGCGTGCGCTCCACGCCGTCCGACGTCAGCCACGCGACGAGGTCGTCGAGCTGGTCGTCGCTGTAGGCGGCGATCGGCAGGCCGCGGCGCACGTCGGGACGCGGGAGCGTCCGCACGGGCAGCGCGGGCTGCTCGGAGCGGACGACCGCGAGGGGCCGCGACACGGGCGGGGCCTCGACCGTGGGGTCGGGAGCCGTCGCCGCACCACCGGGCGTCGTCATGGCGGCGGACGTCGTGCTGCGCGTGACCTCGGGCATCGGCGTGCGGGACTTGCGACCGCGCCCCTGGCGTCGGCGCGCACGGCCCCGGGCCTCGTCAGCCGCGGGCTCGGCCTCGGCCGTGTGCTCGACCGGCTCGTTCTCCGGTCGACCGTTGCCGACGGGGGCGTGGCCGACGGCAACGGCCTCGGCTGCGGTCGCAGCGGTCGGCGAGCTCTCCACCTGCTCGGGCCGGACGACCTCGGAGGCGGCGACGGCATCCAGGTCCGGGACACCTCCGACGGAGAGAACGACATCCGCGGCCGGGACACCCCCGGTGGACGGGACGGCATCCGCGGCCGGGACGATCTCGGCGGCGGGCGCCACGGCCTGCCCGACGACGTCCGCGGGCACGCCGGTCGTCGCGGCCGCGAGCGCCCCCGCGTCCCGAGCGGCGGCGCGTGCCGGGCGTTCGGCGCCCAGCGCACGCTCGTCGTCGGTCCACGACTGCGGCAGGCCGATCACGGCGGTCCCGGTGCGGGGCTCGACCGGCGCGGGGACGGCGGCGTGCACGTGCCGACGGATGCGGTCGACCTCGGCGTCGGGGTCGAGGAACGCGGCGGCGGACCACACCCGCACGACGGTCCACCCGAGCCGCTCGAGCCGGTCGGCCGTGAGCCGCTCACGGACGCGCACGCTCGGCTCGGCGACGTAGGCCTCGTCGTCCGTGAGCACCGCGACGAGCATCCGGCCCGGGAGCGACGGGTGCCCGACGACCATCGGGATGCGCTGCCCGCCGGGCACGCCGTAGTCGAGCTCGACGATCAGGCCGTGTCGCCACAGGCGCTCGGCGAGGTCCACGAGGAGACGGTCCGGGTCGACGGCGTGCGACGCGGGAGCGGTCTGACCGGTGCCGCGCTCGGCGGCGAACGCCAGCAGGTCGTGCAGGAGGCGCGGGCCGTCGCCGCGCAGGCGCTCGGTGTCGAGGTCGTCGGCGCCGAAGCACGAGACGACGACGAGCCGGTGCCGTGTCGACCCGAGCGTGTCGAGCAGGAGCGCGGCGCCGCCGGGGCCGGACAGGGCGCCGAACGTGTGCAGCACGCGGCGGTGCGGCGTGCGCCCGAGGCCCAGCGACAGGATCACGGCCTCCCGGTGCAGGCCCGCGACGCCCGTGAGGTCGGTGACGACGAACGGCTCGGGCCGCGCGGGGTCGAAGAACGCGGCGAGCGCGGGGTTGGTGCGGACCTCGTCGAGCACGGCCTCGCGGACGGCCTCCGCGTGCGCCGGCGTGACCGTGACGACCGCGAGCGACTCCTCGGGGCGGCTCAGCACGTGCTCGAGCACGAGGTCGACGACGTGCGCGACCTCGGCGGCCGTCGTCTCGACCACCCCGGACGTCTGCCCGGGCATGCCGGTGCCGTCGACGACCTCGAGGCGCACCAGCGGCCGGCTCGTGGGCAGCGGTGTCGCGACGAGCGCGTCGCCGTACCCGTGCTCGGCGAGGAACGTGGTGAGGTACGGGTCGCGCGCGACCGAGTCGGCGCGCAGCGTGGCGCGCGGCAGGACGGCCGCGAGCTCGCGCACCGCGCTGCCGGACGCGCACCGGGCGTCGCCGACGACGACGACCTGCCGCCCCCGGGCGATCGCGGCGAGCGCGACCTCGGTGGACAGGTGCGCCGCGGCACCGAGCACGACGAGGTCGACGGTGCGGGACGCAGGCAGCACCTGCGGCACCAGCATGGGGCTCGCGACGAGCACGGGACGCAGCCGCCGCACCACGTCGGGGTAGCGCGCGAACGTGTCGCGCAGCGACGTGATGCGCTCCTCGACGAGCTCGGCGAACAGCTCCTCGGCCTGCTCGCGGTGCCGGCGCAGCACGGCGCTGACCTGCGCCGCGACCGCGGACCGGACGGGCAGCGCGAGGCTCGCGACGTGCGCGCGGTCGAGCTCGGCGTAGCGCGCCGTCATGGCCCCGAGCGTCTCGCCGTCGTAGCCCGCGAGCGCGGGGTCCTGCGCGAGGATCTGCTCGATCACCGTGCTCCACCACGCGAGCTCGAGCTCGGCGGGTGCGGCCTGGGGTGCGACGCGCCGCTCGGCGAGGTCGTCGACGAGGTCGCCGAGGCCCGCGGCGCGCAGGCCGTGCAGCAGGCCGGTGCGGTCGGGCAGCGTCTCGAGCGCGTCCTGCGTGCCGCGCAGGCGCGCGAGCCGCTCGGTGAGCGCGGTCAGCGGCGTCGCGCACAGGCCGGCGCCTGCGGGGGTCGTCGCGAGCACCTCGTCGAGCGCCTCGAGGTCTTCGCGGATCCCCCGGTACTCGCTCTCGAGCGCCTCGAGCCCCTCGGGCAGTCGCGGCCAGCCGCCGCTCGGGCAGTGGGCCTGCCAGATCTCGCGGCGCGCCTGCACCTCGACGAGCGCGGCATGCAGGTCGGCGACGGGGCGTCCGGGACGCACCATGTCGCGTGCCTGGCGCCGCAGCCGGCGCCGCAGCCAGAAGCCCATGGTCACGCCGTGCTCGGCCCGCCACTGCTTGGTCGCGGTCGCGGCGACCAGGTCGGCGGCGGTCCGCTCGAACACGATCGGGAGGAACAGGTCGAGCGACGCGCGGACGCCGTCGAGCATGCGCAGCTGCTCGCCCCAGGCGTCGACGGTCTCGGCGGGCAGCAGGCCCGTCTCGGTGTCGACCTGCACGCTGCGCTCGGCGAGGCGCGGGAGCGTGTCGTCGAGCAGTCGCGTCAGACGACGACGCGCGACGTCGGCGTCGGCGTGCGTGCGCAGGTCCGCGCCGTACCAGGGGGTGTCCCCCGGCCGCACGGAGTACGCCCCGAGCTCGCCCGCGCGGCGCAGGTCGGCCGCGAGGCGGGAGCGCGTGGCGTCGTCGAGCGCGCTCGCCACGTCGGGGGTGAGCCGCACGCTCGTGCGGGGTGCGGGCCGGGTCGAGGTGAGCCGCGCGAGGTGCTGCAGCGCGTCGTAGGCGGAGACCCCGAACGGCTCGCGGGACGTGTGCAGGCTCGTCACGTAGCCGCGCAGCGCCTCGCGGTGGCCGACGAGGTCCGAGCGCAGGGCCTGGACGCCACGCACGTCGACGACGGGCGCCTCGACGGTCATCGCGCCCAGCAGGCGGCGGGTCGCCGCGGTGCGCCAGCCCGCCTCGGGCGCGATGTCGAGCAGCAGGTCGTGCAGGCCGTGCGCCGCGAGCCGCTCGGTGAGCGCGACGGCCGCCCGCCGGTGGCCGGGCACGTAGAGCACGGTGCGTCCGGCGGCTGCGGCGTCGGCGACGATCGCGGCGATCGTCCCGGACTCGTCCGCACCCGTCGGGCTGTCGACGAACAGGTGCGACCCGGTCGCGACGACGTCGAGCACGTGCTGCTGCGCGGGGTCGAGGTCGCCGACGCCGCGCTCGTGCGCGGGGTCCCGGTCGCCCTCGACCACGGCGGGCAGCGGCTGGTGCAGTCGCGCGAGGTCCGCCTCGACGCCCGCGAGCGCCGTGAGCACCTCGTGGTGCGCGGCACCCGCGGCGAGGTTGTCGAGGTCGTCGACCAGCACCTGGCCGGGGTGGACGAACGTGCCGACGACGACGCGTTCGGCCATCGCGAAGTCCTCGAGCACGGCCTCGCCGAGGGAGGCGAGCCGCTGCAGCGCGCTGCGCGGGTCGAACCCGCCGGGGGTGAACGCGCCGCGCGCGACCGCCGCGGGGTCGAGCAGGGCCCCGCGCGAGCGCAGGGCGCGGGCCAGGACCGGGTTGACCTCGAGCGACGGCTCGAGCGCGAGCTCGTAGTCGCTCTCCCCCGTGCCGCGGGCACGCAGCGCGACCGGTCGCAGCAGCACGGGCGCGTGCAGCCGGCGGGGCTCGGCCGGGGCCTGGTCGGGCGACGCGGCGGGCGACTGCGCGCGCGTGACGCTCGCGAGGGCGACGACGTCGTCCTGCCCCACCTGACCCGCGGTGCGCTCCGTCCACGTCGCGACGCCGATCGCGAGCGACGTGGGGGCGATGCCGTACCGCTGCTCGTAGGCCGCTGCGCGCGAGCCGACCGCGCGGGCTCGTCGTCGTGCGGCCGAGAGCGCCGCACCCTCGCGCACGAGGTTCGACAGGCGCGTCTCGCGCCCCGCGAACAGCTGCGCCATGCCCGAGGGGTGCGCGGCGGACAGGTCGAGCGCGGCCTCGCCGAGCAGGTCGATGTCCGCGAGCGTCGAGCCGCCCGCAGCCTCCACGAGCGAGCCTCGCCACGTGGCGAGCGCGCTCTCGACGAGCTCCGCGTCGGACGGGGGCTCGACGAGCGCGACAGGCCCGCCGGTCTGCTCGTCGGCCGACGAGGCGTCGCCCGAGGCGGGTCCGGCGGTCGGGGTGGTCGTGGGGTCGGCCTCGTCAGGGCCGGGCCCGTGGTCCGAGCCGGCTCCCGTGGCAGAGGCACGCGCGGGGACGGTCACTCTGCGACGGTAAGCGCTGGCGTGTCAGGCTCGGCCGTGACGCGCCGAGGGCGCACGAGTTGTCCGCCTTCGGTGGTGACGATCCGCATGATCGCGCGGCTCGCATCGATACGGCCCCGCTCGGCGACCGGGCCCGGAGACGCGAGAGGCGGCCGCGGATGATCGCGGCCGCCTCTCGGACGTAAGAACGGTGCGCACCGCGCAGGGGGCAGGCGATGCGCACCGTCGGGAGTCATCATGCGTCATACCTGAGCTGCTGGTCAACCGTCCAGTCCATGATTTCGCAGAATGTCACGAAGGTGCCGTTCGCTCCCTCACCCGAGTGGCACAGCACCCCAGGTCAACGGCCGAGGGACCCAGGTGATCGACGCAACGGATGCCACGGGCCGGAGCCCGCACGGTAGGTCGCACGTCTCAGCGGCCGCCCGGGAGCCGGTGTTGGATGAACGTCATGGCCACCACGGGCACCACCGCGCCCACCCGGAGCACGCTGAGCGTCCCGACCATGGCGATGCTCGTCGTCGGGTCGATGGTCGGCGCCGGGGTGTTCTCGCTGCCCCGGCAGTTCGCGCAGTCGACGGGCGCCGCGGGCGCGCTGGTCGCGTGGGGCGTGGCGGGCGCCGGCACGCTCATGCTCGCGCTCGTCTTCCAGATGCTCGCGGTGCGCCGGCCCGACCTCGACGCGGGCGTGTACGCCTACGCCAAGGCGGGGTTCGGCGAGTACCTCGGGTTCTTCTCCGCGTTCGGGTACTGGGCGTCCGCCTGCGTCGGCAACGTGACGTACTGGGTGCTGATCACCTCGACGCTAGGCGCGGTGATCCCCGCGCTCGGCTCGGGCGACACGTTCCTCGCCGTCGCGGTCGGCAGCGCCGGTCTGTGGCTGTTCTTCGCGATCGTCCGGCGCGGCATCCAGGAGGCCACCGCGGTCAACCGCGTCGTCACCGTCGCCAAGACCGTGCCGATCGTCGTGTTCGTGCTGCTCGCGGTGCTCGCCTTCGACCCGCAGGTGTTCGCGGAGAACTGGGGCGGCACGCCCGGTGCGGGCTCGTTGCTCTCGCAGGTGCGCGGGACGATGCTCGCGACCGTCTTCGTCTTCCTCGGCGTCGAGGGGGCGAGCACGTTCTCGCGGCACGCCCGGCGCCGCCGCGACGTGGGCCGCGCGACGCTGCTCGGCTTCGGGTCGGTGTTCGCGCTGTTCGCGTCGGTCACGATCGTCTCGTACGGGATCCTGCCCGCGTCCGAGCTCGCCGCGCTCGAGGAGCCGTCGATGGGCGGGGTGCTCGAGGCCGCGTTCGGCTCGTGGGGCGGCACCTTCGTCGCCGCCGGCCTCATCGTCTCGGTGCTCGGCGCCTACCTCGCGTGGACGCTCATGGCCGCCGAGGTCCTGCTCGTCGCGGCACGCGACGGGGACATGCCCCGGTTCCTGCGCACGACGAACGAGCACGACGCGCCCGTGCCCGCACTCCTGATGTCCACCGCGCTCGCCCAGGCCGTGCTGCTGCTCACGCTCGCCTCGGAGCGCGCGTTCGACTTCGCGCTCGAGCTCACCGGCGCGCTCGTGCTCATCCCCTACCTGCTCGCGGCCGCGTACGGCGTGCGACTGCTCCGCCGCGACCGCAGCCCGCGCGGCCAGCTCGTCGTCGCGACGCTCGCGACGCTCTACACCGCGTGGCTGCTGTTTGCGGCCGGGATCGACCACCTGCTCGTCGTGTTCGTCGTCTACGCGCCCGCGTCCGTGCTGTTCGTCCTCACGCGCCGCGAGCAGGGCCGTCGCTGGTTCTCCCCCCGCGAGCGCGTCGTGCTCGCCGTCTCCCTGCTGGGCGCGGCCGCGGGCCTCGTCGCGCTGTTCACGGGACTGATCGCGCTGTAGGTGCGCCCCACCCGACGTGGGAGGTCAGGAGCGCCGCGCCCGTCGGGCGAGCCGAAGCACCCGACCGACGCGCCTGCTCAGAGCTCTTCCCAGCAAACCTGCTGGTCATAGCGCCCCCGAGCGGGGACCCTGTTCTGCTACGTTCCTCCCGGTTTCAGCGCAGCTGCGCGCGCTGGAGCCGAGCTCTACGCCTTGGGCGCAGACCTCAACCGAACACAGGGGGAAGCATGCGACGGCACATCGCCATCATTCTGACCACGGTTGCGCTGACGGGAATCGGAGCAGCCGCCGCGCAGGCAGCGAGCTCCGGGTCGTACGCCAGCATCTCAGTCACCGGTGCAACCGTGACGAACGGGAGCTACAACTTCTTCTACGGAGCCCACGACTGCGTGCAAGGGTCCTGCCTGTACTACACGCGCATCACTGGAACCCTCTCGGTGACCAAGGGAGACGCGCACCTGCAGGCCAAGTCTGACGGCTACGGCTACGTCTCGATCTGGGACAAGTCAGGCACCGAGACGGTCAACTTCGCGAAGTCCCTGAGCCCGGGCGACGTGCGCTACGCCGACCAGTTCACGCTCCAGCTCTGCCACGAGAAGGTCCTCTGGGACGAGTGCAAGTCTCGAGTGGTCAACCGCTAGTGGACGATCCCGCGACGAACGCGCTCGTCGTCGAGGGCCTGTGCGTCGACCTCGGGGGGCAGCCCGTGCTGTCGTCCGTGAACCTCACGCTGCCGGCTGCGACCACGGTCGCCGTCACCGGGCCGTCCGGTGCGGGCAAGTCGACCCTGCTCAACGCGCTCGGCGGCCTGCAGCCCGCTGCGCGCGGACGGGTCGTCGTCGCGGGTCGCGACCTGAACCGCCTGTCCGACGACGAGCGCGCGGAGCTCCGGCTGCGGGAGGTCGGGTTCGTCCTGCAGTCCTCGGGCCTCGTGCCGGAGCTCAGCCTCCAGGAGAACATCGCACTGCCGCTCGAGCTCGCCGGGATGCGCAGGCGCGGTGTGCGGGACCGGGTCGCGGAGGTCGTCGCGCAGCTCGGGCTCACGACGTGCGCCAGCCGCAGGCCCAGCGAGGTCTCCGGTGGGCAGGCGCAGCGCGCCGCCGTCGCCCGCGCCGTCGCCGCCCGACCGTCGGTCGTGCTGGCGGACGAGCCCACGGGCGCGCTCGACTCCACCAACCGCGAGATCGTGCTCGACCTTCTCCTGGAGCAGGTCGAGCGGTGCGGCTCGCTGCTCGTGCTCGTCACGCACGACCCGCAGGTCGCGGCGCGCTGCGCGCGGCAGGTGCGCATCGTCGACGGCCGGGTCGCGGCGGGTGTCGGAGCAGCAGGTGGGTGACCTGCGGCTCGCGCTTCGGCTCGTGCGCGGGGGCCGTCGCACGGAGGCCGTGCGGCTCACCGTGCTCGCCGTCGGGGTCGCGCTCGCGGTCCTCGGGGTGCTCGTCGGGACGACGGTGCCGCGCGTGAGCGCGGACGCGGCCTCGGCCGCCGCGGCGCGCACGCGCGTCGTGGCGGGGCCCGGTGCACCCACGACGTCCGAGCTGCGGGTCCTCGTCAGTGACGACCGTCTCGGGCGTCGGCCGTGGACGCACGCCGTCGTGACGGGCACCCGCGACGACGCCCCGCTGCCTCCGGGGCTCGTGCGCTGGCCGCGCCCGGGCGAGACGATCGTGTCGCCCGCCCTGAGCCGCGCCCTGCTGGAGCACCCGGACGTGAGCGTGCCGGGCGTCGTACCCGAGCACATCGGCGCGGCAGGCCTGACCGGCCCTGACGAGCTCGTGTCCTGGACGGTGCTGCCCGCGGGCTCGCCGCCGCTGCCGGCCGAGCCCGTCATCGCGTTCGGCGGGCCCGTGGTCACGTCCTCGACCCCGGCGAGGGTGCGGGCGACCGAGATCACCGTGCTCGTCGTGTGCCCCGCGGCGCTGCTCCTCGCGCTCGGGGTGCGGGCCTGCGCGGGTGCCCGGGTGGCCCGCACGCGTGCGCTCGTGCTCGCGGGGATGAGCCCGCGCCGGTGCGCGCGGGTCTTCGGGTGGGAGATGGCGGCCGTCGCCGTCGTGGGCGCGTGCGCGGGCGTCGCCGCCGCGCGCGTCGTGCACCCCTGGCTCGGGTCCTGCGGGTTGCTCGGCCGGCGCTGGTTCCCCGAGCAGGGCGCCGTGCCGGTGCTCCTCGAGGTGCTGCTGACCGTCACGGTCGCGCTCGTCGTGCTCGTCGTCGCGCGGCGCACCATGCGCTCCCAGGCCGGCGGGACCCGGCAGCACCGCCTGCCGAGCCCGCGCGTCGCGCTGCTCGGCTACGTCCTCGGCGTGCCCGCCGCGGCGTGCCTGGCGTGGCTGTGCGTCCGACTCGCGTCGCACCCGGGCGACCAGGGCGCCCCGGACTCCGCGGTCGTGGCCTCGATGGTCGCAAGCTGCACCGCGGCCCTCGCGGTCGTGGTCGCCGCACCGCACGCGGTCCACACGGTGACCACGTGGCTCGCCGACCGGCTCGCTGCGCGCGCCACCCGGCCCGACGTCCGGCTCGGGCTGCGCGGCGCGGGCTGGCACGCGCACGCGACGGGAAGGTGCGCCGCGCTCGCGGCGGTGCTCGTGATGACGAGCGCGTACGGCACGGGGCTGCTGGTCGCGCTCGACCGCGACGCGCACGGACCCTCGGCGGGTATCGAGGTCGACCTGTCCACGACAACCGCGGCCCAGCGGGACGCGCTCGCGGGCCTCGGCCTGAGCGTCGCGACGGTCGAGCGCACGGGCGCGGACGCGAGCGACGGACCGTGGACGGGCCTCGACGCCGGGTGGGTGACCTTCGCGGTGTCCGACGAGACCGCGGCTGCCGTCACGTCCCGGATCCACCGCCTGCTCCCGGAGCTGGTGCTGCGGGCGGGCGCGGACGACGCCGATCTGGTGGCCTACGCGGACGAGCAGACGGGTGTGGTCCGGGCGGGGCTGGCCGTCGGCACGGGCCTGGTGAGCGCCGCGTTGGTCGTGTGCCTGCTCGAGGTCTGGTGGTCCCGGCGGCGCACCACCGCCGCGCTGGGTGCGATCGGCACGCCGCGGCGGGCCATGCGCGTCGTCGCGGTCACGCAGATGGCCGCGCCCGTGCTGGTCACCACGGCGGTCGGCGTGGGCGTCGGGGTCCTCGGTGGCTGGACCGCCGTCGCCTACGCGGGCACGGCCGACATGCTCGACCCCGCGGTCGTCGGCGCCGCGGTGCTGCCTGCGGTCGCCGCGATCGCGCTCGTCGCAGCCGTGGCGTGGGTGGCCGGAGGTCGCCCGGCACCGCCGGGGTCCCTCGCCGACCTGTGACGCGCACGCGCCGCGAACGGCCGGTCAGGCCGCGCCACGGCGCCTCAGGCGGCGAGCGTGTGGCTGGTCGCGGGGGTGACCTGTGTCCGTGCGGGGACGACCGCCTCCGCGGGGACACGTGTGTCGTCCGCGACGTGCGCGCCGGCTCCGACCGAGACGCGCGTCGCGAGCCGCGCGTCCGACCCGATCACGGCGCCGCGCCCGACGTGCACGTGCGTGCCGAGCTGCGCGTGCGGTCCGACGACCGCACCGGGCTCGACCCAGACGTGGGCCCCGATGTGCGCTCCGCCGCCGATCGTCGCGCCCGGGTCGACCCAGGCGGTCTCGGCGACATAGGTGGTGGGATCGACGGTCGCGGCCATCGCCACGAGTCCGCCGCCGTTGTCGTGCCGGCGGTAGCGGACGGTCACGCCGTCTTCGGTCTCGAGCTCTTCGTATCGTTTCTTCATGGCGTCGACAAGAACGATTCGACCCCGCCCGATGTTCCCACCGCTCGCTCGGAGAGCCGCGGCAGGCGCTGGGCCCAGGCTGCGCTTACGCGGACAGGATGCGGGGCGACGTGCGGGGGGCGATGAGAGCGCGGACCTCGGCGCCCACGTAGCGGCGGTGGCCGCCGAGGGTGCGGATGGCGGTGAGCCGGCCGGCGCGCGCCCAGCGCGTGACGGTCTTCGGGTCGACGCCGAACAGGCTCGCGACCTCGTGCGGGGTCAGCAGCTCGGCCTCGTCGAGGCGTGCGTCAGTCATGGTGTCTCCCCCCGGGGCGGCGTGCGGACCGCCCTCGTCGTGGCGGGACGGTGTACCGGCCGTCCCGATCTGTCAGTCACTGACAAATATGACACGAACGGGCGAGATCTGCACCCCTTTGCTCTAAAGTGAGACCTATGCCCCACCAGGAGACCTCGCTGCGAGACCGCAAGCGCCGTGCCGTCCAGGACGAGGTGACGCGCGCGGCGATCGAGCTCTTCATCGCGAACGGCTTCGACGAGACCCCCGTGGAGAAGATCGCGGCCGCGGTCGGGATGTCCGAGCGCACGTTCTTCCGGTACTTCTCGACCAAGGACGACGTGCTCGAGCGCCTGTCGGCGCACTGGCGCACGCACACCACGCAGCTGCTCGTCGACAGGCCGGCCGACGAGCCCACCTGGATCGCGATCCGTCGTGCTCTCGACGCCTTCGTCGAGAGCACGACCACCGACGACTTCGCGCTCCCCCTGCTGCGCCTGCTGTACACGACGCCCCACCTGTACGGCCGCCACATGCTCAAGATGCGACTCTGGCGCGAGGGCTTCGTCGCCGCGATCCAGCAGCGCAGGCCGGACGAGGCCGAGCAGACCGTCAGGATCCAGGCCGCCGTCGCCGTGGCGTGCTTCGAGTCGGCGCGCGAGGCGTGGGTCGCCTGCGACGGCGAGCGCCCGTTGGCCGAGCTGCTCGACGCGGCGATGGCTGAGGTCTGGCCGATCGCCTGACCTCAGCCACCGCGCGGCGCAGCAACCGCTCGCCGGACGCCGGGTGTCACGCCGGGCGGCGGGCGCCGGCTCAGATGAGTCTCCACCACCTCACTTCGGCGCTGTGCTCGCACTGCGGGCACGGCGGGAGCGCCTCGTCGTCGTTGAGCTCGACGGTGTGACCACACGCGTCCAAGAACTTGCCCTTACCCGGCTTCGCCCCGATGGAGAACACCGGCATCACCTCCTTGTGATGCCCTAGACCTACTCCTGCGCGGCGGGGCGGCGCCTGGGACCAAAGGCCGCTCTGCGCGCGTCAGGGCGCGTCGCGACCGGCGAGTCGCCTGGTCGGGTGGTCTCGCGCGGGCGTGCGGCGGTGCGGGTCAGGCCGCGCGGTCTCGTCGGGCCGGACCGGTCCGGACGACGAGCGTCACGCCCAGCACGACGAGGGCGAGGCCGACCGCCGCCCACGGCCACGGGCTGAACAGCTCGGTGCAGCTCTGGCTCGTCGCGGTCGACGTGCACGCCTCGCCCGGGCCCGCGCGGTTCTCCCACGCCACCCACAGCGGCAGCAGGCCGGCACCGACGAGCGCCGCGGGCCACCCGGACGCACGGCGACGCACGACCAGCACGACGACGAGCGCGAGCCCGACGGGCACGAGGAACACCCCGAGGACGCTGACGACGAACGACAGGCACAGCCCCGCGAGCGCCCACAGCCCGAGCACCCACCCGGGACGGGCGGCGGTCGTCTGCGGCGCCGCGGGCGCGTGGGAGACCATGCGGTCACCCTCGCACCCGCGGGCGGCCCCGACAACGGGCGGCTACCCGGCGACCGCGGTTCAGCCCTGGCGGCGCTGGTCCCCACCACGCGCGGCCGGCGCACCCGCGGCGCGACCGGCACGGCGCGAACCGCCGCCGCGGCCTGCCGACGAGCCGGACGAGCCCGCCGAGCCCCACGACGACGAGCCGCCGGTGCTGGACGAGTACACGACACCGCCCCCGGCGGAACCGGACCGGGCAGAACCGGATCGGGCAGAACCGGACCGTGCAGCCTGGCCGCTCGTGGCCGGTGCGCCGCCCTGACGCCCGCGCGGGGTCTGGGCCGCGGGAGCACCGTTGCGCGCCGCGGCGTCGCCGCGACCCTTGCCCCCGCGACGGCGCGCACGCCCGGCGGGACGCTCGGTGCTCGCCGCGGCGGCGCCGGCGGTCTGCGGCCGGCGGCCGGTCGGCGCGGTCGTCGTCGGGCGGGCGACGGGCTTGACGGGCGCCGCGAGCGTGCCGACGAGGTCGGTGAGCACGCGGGCGCCGGGGCGCACGGCCTGCGGGGTCGCCTTGATGCCCGCCTGACGCGTCATCGTGCGGACCTCCGAGATCTGCTCGGGGAGCACGATCGTCACGACGTCACCCGCGGAGCCGGCGCGCGCGGTGCGGCCCGAGCGGTGCAGGTACGCCTTGTGCTCGGCGGGCGGGTCGACGTGCACGACGAGCTCGATGTCGTCGACGTGGATGCCGCGCGCCGCGATGTCGGTCGCGACGAGCACCTTGACCGCGCCCGTGGAGAACGCCTCGAGGTTGCGCTCGCGCGCTCCCTGGCCGAGGTTGCCGTGCAGGTCCACGGCGGGCACGCCCGCGGTGGTGAGCTGCTTGGCCAGCTTCTTGGCGCCGTGCTTGGTGCGCGTGAACAGCACGCGGCGGCCGGTGCCGGACGCGAGGTGCTGCACGATGTCGCGCTTGTCGTCGGCGTCCGCGACCGTCAGCACGTGGTGCGTCATGGCGGAGACCGGCGAGCGGTCGGTGTCCACCGAGTGGCGCAGCGGGTCGCTGAGGAACGCCGCGACCAGCTTGTCCACGCCGTTGTCGAGCGTCGCGGAGAAGAGCATGCGCTGGCCGCGCTTGTCGGTCGCCGCCATGATCCGCTTCACGCCGGGCAGGAAGCCGAGGTCGGCCATGTGGTCGGCCTCGTCGAGCACGGTGACCTGCACGCCCGCGAGCGAGATGACGCCCTGCTTCATGAGGTCCTCGAGGCGTCCGGGGCACGCGACGACGATGTCGACGCCGCCCTTGAGGGCGGACTCCTGCGGGCGCTGCGAGACGCCGCCGAAGATCGTCGTGACGCTCAGGCGCGCGGCCTTGGCGAGCGGCTCGAGCGTCGCGGCGATCTGCGTCGCGAGCTCACGCGTGGGGGCCAGGACGAGGCCCGTGGGGCGGCTCGGCACGTGCTTGACCATCGTCGTGCCGGGGACGAGGCCCGCGAGGCGGGCGACGAGCGGGAGGCTGAACGCGAGCGTCTTGCCCGAGCCGGTGCGGCCACGGCCGAGCACGTCGCGGCCGCGCAGGGTGTCCGGCAGCGTCGCGGTCTGGATGGGGAAGGCGTCCGGCATGCCGCGCTCGGTGAGCGTGCGGACGAGGACCTCGGGCACGCCGAGGGAGGAGAAACTGGTCACGAAGGGTGTCGCCTTTCGGGCGTCGAGGGGGCGCCCACCAGGCACTTTCACACCCAGGACGCGGGCCCGCGCTGGTCCATGTGCCGCGCAGAGCCACCCCTAGTCTCCCCCATGACCAGCGAAAACCCGTTGTCACGCTGCTCACACGGCCGTTTCCGACCGCGTGGCGGCCTCCGATGCGACGGAACGCGGCACGGTGCGTCATCGTGGTGGGGTGCGCTCCGGAACCCTTCCTCGTCGCCTGCTGACCGCGTGCGTCGGCCTCGCGCTGGCCGCGCCGCTCGCCGCCGGAGCGGGTGCCGCACCTTCCTTCGCGGCCACCGGGGAGCCCGCTGCGGACGCCGCGGCGACGCGCACCTACCGGCCGACCCCGGCGAGGGCGACGCAGGACTACCCCCGGTACTACGACGCGCGCTCGACGCTCGCACCGTGGGCCGGCCGCCGCTGCCACGCCGACGCCGCGAGCACGCGCGCGGTCGTCTGCGAGTTCGCCACGACCACCGCGCGGCACACGATCGCGCTCGTCGGCGACTCGAAGATGGGCATGTACGCGCCCGCGCTCATCCGCATCGCCCAGGCGCGCGGCTGGCGCGTGCTGATCATGACGAAGTCGGCGTGCTCGTTCTCCGACGCGTCGATCGACCGCAGCGGCGCCGCCTACCCCGCGTGCGACACGTGGAACCGCTCGGCGCTCAAGGCGCTCGAGCGGCACCAGCCCGACCTCGTCGTCACCAACCAGTACATGAGCGTGGGGCGGCTGCCCGGGCAGACGCGGGCCACCGAGACGGCGATGGAGCAGGGCCTGGCCTCGCGGTGGCGCACGGTGCAGGAGATGGGCATCCCCGTCGTCGTCGTGCTCGACAACCCGGGCCCGCCGACGGGCGACGTGTACCCGTGCGTCGCGAAGAACCCGAACCGGCCGTGGCGCTGCTCGTTCTCCGCGACGAGCGCGACCGCCGCGGTGCAGCAGCGCGCCGCGGCGCGTGCGGGCGGCGTCGGCATCATCAACCTGCGCCCGACGCTGTGCCCCGGCGGGGTGTGCCGCGCGGTGTTCGGCGACGTGCTGGCCTACCGGCAGGGCTCGCACCTGACGAACACGTACGTCAAGACGATCACGTCGACGATCTCGAGCAAGCTCGACGTCGCGCTGCGGGACGCCCGGGCGCGGTAGCCCGCAGCCGGGCGTCCCCGGGGTCAGCGCAGTCAGGAGCCGTCGCGCAGGTCCGTCAGGCGCTCCTGGACCAGCCGCGTGCGGCTGAACGTCACCGCGCACCCGTCGCCCGTGGGCGACTGCGCCTCGAACCCGACGCGCAGCGCGACCCCGGGCCGCTCGAGGCTGAACACGCGCACGAGCGACCAGACCTGACCGTCGGGCGACGCGTGGAACGCGAAGACGTTGTCGATCCGGCTGACGCGCAGCCAGAAGTCGTGGCGAGGGACGACGAACGCGTTGGCGTCGTCGGCGACGTGCCGGTTCACCACCGAGACGACCATCGCCTCCCCCGCGGGCGAGTACTCGAAGCAGAGCTTGGCCCAGTGCGTCTCGTCGAGCCACAGCAGCAGGACGCCCGCGTCGAACGTCGCCGCGAAGTCCACCTTCACGTGCGCGCTCAGCTGGAAGTCGCCCTCGGGTGCGGCGGCCAGGAGCGTCCCCGCGTTGAGCATGGACGTGGAGTTGACCTGTCCGTCGCCCGCGCCCGGGTCGACGAAGATGTCGCTCAGCGGGGCCGCGGTCACCTGCAGGCGGCCGTCGGCGTCGACCTCCCACGTGGACTCGGACGACGGGACGAGCGGCAGCGGGACACCGGGGACGACGAGGGTGCTCACGGGATGGATCCTCTCTCAGCTGACGGGTGTGCGGGGCGAGATCCGGCACCGACCAGGCCGGGTGCTCACTCGACGACGCGGACGACCGTGCGGTAGGCCCGGCTCTCACCGGGCTCCAGGACGACGACCTCGTCGTCCTGCTCCGCCTGGGCGCGACCGCCGTCACGCGACGTGGACGGCTCGACGCCGAGCACGTTCACGCCCGGGGTGGGGTCGCGCCACAGGACGAGCAGTGGCCAGCCGTCGGTGGCCTGCTCGATCTCGACGGCCCGACCGTCCGGCGCGGTGACCAGGACGCACGCGGTGGGACCGGGGAACGGACGGCAGTACACGACCGCCTCGGGTGCGGGGCCTTCGGCGATGTCGAGCGTCCAGGGCAGCCCGCGCGGCTTGCCGGGACGGTCGCGCTCGGCGAACGGGTCGACCGTCCCCGTCACCACCGTGCCCGGTCCGACGAGCGGGTGGCCGAGGTTGAGGTGGTGCCGGTACATGTGACCCGCAGGCAGGAAGCCGTCGTTCGTCACGAGGTCCTCGACGCGCAGCTCGGGTCGCTCGACGCTCGCGACGATCCGGCGCCACAGCCGCAGCGACGGGCCGCCCAGCGAGGCCTCGACGACGTCCCCGGTGATCTCGACGGCCGGCGCGCCCTCGTCGTCGACCAGGCCCCAGCGCACGTTCTCCGCGGGGATGTGCCCGACGCGGCCGTGCAGCCCGTGGTGCGTGCCGTCGACGGTGGACGGCGCGCCCGTGGAGGCGAGCCCGCACGTGGAGAGCAGCCCGCCGCCGAACGTGCGGGTCCACCCGGCGCCGTGGGGCTCGTACCGCGACGAGGCGACGGGCCCGCGGGCCGAGCGCCACGCGAGCGGCAGGCCGGGCGCGTCGGCCCAGCCGAGGTCGAGCGCGCGGTCGAGCAGCACCTCGAACGAGATGCCGGACGGGTTGCGGACCACGAGCACGGGGGCACCGCGGCCCGGACCCTCGTCACGGATCAGGCGGTCGACCGAGACGAGCTGGTCGGGCGCGCCGACGAGCCGGCGGACCGACTCGTCGACGAGCATCGAGTCAGCGCCGAACCCCATCAGCCGGCACCCCGCACCTCGGCCGCCGACGACCGGCGCGCACCCACCGCGATCGCGGCGACCAGCACCGCGCCGGTCAGCACGTACTGCCAGTAGGACGCGACGCCCAGCAGGTTGAGCGCGTTGTTGAGCACCGCGAACAGCAGGGCGCCGACGACCGTGCCGAACGCCGTGCCGCGTCCGCCGCGCAGCGCGGTGCCACCGACCACGACGGCCGCGATGACGTTCATCTCGAAGCCCGTAGCCATGTTGCCCTCGGCCGACGAGAGCCGCCCGGCCATGAAGATCCCGGCGAGCGCGAAGCACACCCCGGCGACGACGAACACGAGCACCTTGGCGCGGTTCACGGGCAGCCCGGCGAGGACCGCGGCGCGCTCGTTGGACCCGAACGCGCGCAGCGTCCGGCCGAAGTACGTGTGCTGCAGCAGCAGGTAGGTGGCGACGGCGAGCACGACGAAGACGACGAAGGGCACGGGGACCGAGCCGACCGAGCCCGTGGTGAAGCCGCGGTAGTTGCTCGACGTGATCGGCACGACCTTGCCCGAGGTCCAGATGAACGCGGCCCCGAGGAACAGGTACAGCGTGCCGAGCGTCGCGATGAACGGCGCGATCTTCACGTACGTCACGAGCAGGCCGTTGACCAGGCCCAGCACCGCGCCGATCGCGAGCGCCAGCAGCAGCGCCGTCCCGATCGTCGTGTGCGGGAGCACGGTCGCCACGGCGATCGACGCGACCGCGATCACGCCGCCGACCGACAGGTCGAGCAGGCCCGCGGCGATCAGCAGCGTCATGCCGCAGGCCGCCAGGCCGACGAACGACGCCTGGAACAGCACGTTCGACACGTTGCCCGAGCCCCAGAACGACGGCCGCGCGATCCCGACCGCCACGCAGAGCACGACGAGCACACCGAGGAGGTACTGGCGCCCGGCGAACTGCCGCAGGACCTGCCCGACGCCCGGGCGCGCGTCCTGCTCGACAGACGGGACGCCCGCCGACGGGGTCGTCACGGTGGTGGTCACGAGAGCCTCCCTTCGAGCATGCGGCGGACCGCCGCTCGCTGCGCGCCGTCGATGCTCAGGGCGAAGACCAGCAGGGCTCCGAGCGCGACGTACTGGTAGAACGACGGGACGTTGAGCAGGTTGAGCCCGGAGTTGATCATCGACAGCAGGAGCGCGGCGACGAACGTGCCGATGATCCGCGGGCGTCCGCCGGCCATGCTCGTGCCGCCCAGGACGACGATCGCGATGGCCTGCAGCTCGAGCCCGGTCGCGACCGACCCGTTGACGACACCGAGCTGGCTGGCCAGGAGCACGCCGCCGATGCCGGCCGCGGCACCCGCCGCGAGGTAGGACAGGAGCACGACGCGCGCGACGCTGATGCCCGTGTCGACCGCCGCCTCGGGGCTGCCCCCGACGGCGACGACGTGCTTGCCGAACCGCATGCGGTCGAGCGCGAACCACGCACCCGCGCCGATCACCACGGCGATGAGGAACGGCACCGGGATGCCGAGCACCGAGCCGGTGGCCACGGACTTGAACCCGCTGGAGGCGATCATGATCGGTGCGCCGCCGGTGAACAGCAGGACGAGCCCGCGGAACACGCTCATGGTCGACAGGGTCGCGATGAAGCCGGGGACCCGCAGACGGGTGACGATCACGCCGTTGACGAGCCCCAGCCCCGCACCGACCGCGATGCCGACGACCGCGCCGACGAGCGGACCGGCCGAGTTCACGGCGGACGCCGCGATGCACGCCGCGAGGGCCTGCGCCGAGCCGACCGACAGGTCGATCCCGCGCACCGCGATGACGAGCGTCATGCCGTACCCGACGATCGCGAGGATCGCCGCGTTGACGAGCATGTTCGTGACGTTGGAGCCCGACGCGAAGTTCGGGACGGCCGCGACCCCGGCGACGAGCACCAGGACGAACGGGATCATCACGCCCGCGTTCTGCAGCAGGTTGCGCCGGGCGTCGGCCCGGCGGGCCAGCTCGGCGGAGCGCGCGCGCTCGTCGGCGACGAGGGCCGCCGTCGACGTCGCGGCGAGGGTCGTGTCAGGCATGGGTCGCCTCCTGCGCGGTCTGTCCGACGGACGCGCCGACGATGTTGTCCTCGGTCACGTCGCGGCCTCGCAGCTCGGCGACGCGGCGGCCCGCGAAGTACACGGCGCACCTGTCGGCGATCGCGGCGAGCTCGGGCGCGTCCGAGCTGGACACGACCACCGCGACGCCCGCGTCCGCGAGCTGCTTGATGAGCTGGTAGATGTCGACCTTGGCGCCGACGTCGACGCCTCGGGTCGGTTCGTTGAGCAGCAGCACCGAGCAGCCGGACAGCAGGGCCCGGCCGAGCAGCACCTTCTGCTGGTTGCCGCCCGAGAGGTTGCCGATGAGCTGGCGACCGTGCGGGACGCGGATGCGCATGTCGGCGCGGAGCTTGGCGAACTGCGCGCGCTCGTCGGCCGGGACGGGGAACAGGCGACGCAGCAGCGGCAGCGTCGAGCGGTCGCGCGAGACCATCGCGTTCTCGGTGACGTCGAGGTGCGGCAGGATGCCCTCGCCCTTGCGGTCCTCGCTGAGCATGAAGACGCCCGAGCGCACGGCCTCGCGCGGGTTGGTCAGGCGCACCGCCTTGCCGTCGACGCGGATCTCGCCGGCCGAGGTGAGGTCGCCGAACAGCGCGCGCGTGAGCTCGGTGCGACCCGAGCCGACGAGCCCGGCCAGGCCGACGATCTCGCCGCCGCGGACCGTGAGGTCGAACGGCTCGGCGACGCCGGGCACCCGCAGGCCGACGACCTCGAGGCGAGCGGTGCCCTCGTCGGACGTCGCGGCCGCGCGCTCGAACGTCTGCGGCTTGCGGCCGAGCATGTGCTCGACCAGGCGGGCCTCGTCGAGCTCGGCGGTGGGGGCGTGCGCGACGAGCGCGCCGTCGCGCAGCACGGCCACGTCGGCGCAGATGTCGAAGATCTCGTCGAGGTGGTGCGAGACGTACACGACGGCCTTGCCCTGCGCCGCGATGCGCCGCACGATCTCGTGCAGCCGCGTGGTCTCGGCGCCGTTCAGCGCGGCGGTCGGCTCGTCCATGATGAGGACGTCGAACTCGCGCGACAGCGCGCGGGCGATCTCGACCATCTGGCGGTCGCCCACGGTCAGCGAGGACACCGGGCGGTCGGGGTCGAGGTCCAGGCCCAGCTGGTCGAGCAGCTCGGCGGTCCGACGACGCGTGGTGCGCCGGTCCACGACGCCCACGCCGGTCAGCTCGTGCCCGAGGAACACGTTGTCGGCCACCGAGAGCTGCGGCACGAGCCGGAACTCCTGGCTCACGACGCTGATGCCCGCGGCCTGCGACTCGGCCGAGCTGCGGAACGTGCGCTCGGTGCCCTTGACGAGCACCGAGCCGCTCACGGCCTGCTCGATGCCGCCCAGCACACGGATCAGCGTGCTCTTGCCGGCGCCGTTCTCGCCGACCAGCCCGAGCACCTGCCCGGGCGCCAGCTCCAACGAGACGCCCTTGAGCGCCCGCACACCGGGGTACTCCTGGACCACGTCCACGACCTGCAGCAGTGCCGCCATCGACGTTCCTCCTGACGTGTTGACGGGTGAGGGCGGGGCCGGTGGGGCCCCGCCCTCACCGGGGGTCACTTCTGCGAGGCGCGGGAGGCCTGGAAGTCCGCCAGGTTCTCCGCGGTCACGAGCTCGACCGGGAAGAAGACGGTCTTGGCCGCGGCGTCGTCGTAGCCCGGGTCCTTGCCCTCGAGGAGCGCGAGCACGGCCTCGACGGCCTTCTTGCCCTGGCCGAACGGGTCCTGCGCGACGGTCGCGCTCATGAGGCCCTGCTTGATGAGGTCCTGCGCGCCGTCGGAGCCGTCGAAGCCGATCAGGTAGAAGCCGTCGGCCACGGACTTGCCGGCCGTCTCCATGGCGCGCTGGGCGCCGATCGCGGAGTCGTCGTTCGCGGCGTAGATGACCGCGAGGTCCGGGTTGGCCGAGAGCATGTCCTGCGCGGCGGCGAAGCCACCGTCGACCGTGTCGTTGCCGTCGAGCGACGAGACGATCTCGAACGCGTCGTTCGCCTTGATGGTGTCGACGAACCCGGCGACGCGCTCCTCACCGACGACCGAGCCCGCGTGCAGCTCGATGACGCCGACCTTGTGCGGGCCGGGCTTGTCGCCGAGCTCGGCGATCACGTGCTGGGCGGCGAGCTCACCACCGTTGTAGTTGTTCGACAGGATGTAGCCGTCGTAGTCGCCGGCCGTGCCGATGTCGGCGATGACCACCGGGATCTTGGCGGCGTGCGCCGCGTCGATCGTCGAGGGCAGGGCCGAGGGCTGCACGGGCGTGACGATGAGGCCCGAGATGCCCTGGTTGATCAGGTCGAGGGAGCCGGAGACCTGCGCGTTCTGGTCCGACTTCTGGTCGACGACGATCGCCTCGATGCCGGCCTCGTCGGCGCCGGCCTTGACGCCTGCCGAGTACGACTGCCAGTACGGGTTCTGCAGGTCGTAGACCGAGTAGCCGATCTTCAGCGGGTCCTTGGCCTCGAACTCGACCGACGCGCCGGAGTCCTTCGGGCCGGTGGTGCCGGCGTCGGAGGTGTCGTCGGCGCCGCTGGCGCAGGCCGACAGGAGCAGGGCGGCAGCGGCGCTCAGGCCGATGACCCGGGTGAGGGTACGCACGAGAGGTGTCTCCTTTGACTTGTTCGGGTGCTCTGGAACGGGTGGTGCCTGAAACGGGTGGTGCCTGACAGGTCCTGCTGGGGCGGCTCCGGGTCGCGGAGACGCCTGGTTCTCAAGGGGGTCGCGGCGTCAGACGATCGCGGTCGCGAGCCGGCCGGTGTTGGCGGCCTCGGCGACGAACGCGTTGTCGTGCAGGCCCGCCCACGAGGGCAGCGGCACGGCCTTGTCGTGCGCGTGCTCGGTGGGCTCGTGGCTGTACGTCGAGACCTCGCGCACGACGAGCGGCGTCGTCGCGTCCGCCGGGCAGCGGAAGGCGTGCAGGTGCTTGCGGTGCATGACGAACTTCGGGTCCCCCGCGCGCAGCCGCACGTAGCTCGTGAGCCGGGAGTAGGAGTCCTCGCGCCCGGCGGGCAGCGCCACGCCCTCGGGCCAGGCCTCGCCGTCCGGCATCGGGCGGAACTCGAGCACGTCCTCGTCGCCCACGCGCACCGGCTCGGGCGAGTAGAAGACCTCCATCTCGCCCAGCACGACCTCGTAGCTCTCGGTCTTGCGCTGGTGGAAGTGGGGCGGGCAGAACTTGCCCGGGTGGACGATCATCAGCTTGTCGCAGAGGCCCGAGTACTCGGCGTGCGCGGCACCGGCGGCGGGCAGACCGTCGACGGCGGGCTCGTTGAGCGACTCGAAGATGACCATCGCCTCGTACGGCTCGCGGGACCAGAGGCCGTTCTCGAAGGCGTCATACTGGTCGTCCCCGAAGATGATGCCGGCGCTGTCGTTCACCATCTCGGGCGTGACCGGGTACCGCAGGGCGTGGGCCAGGCTGGCCGCCTCGTTGAGCCACTCGTCGTACTCGCGACGGGTCACGGACGTCCTGGTCACGGATCCTCCATTGGATCGAGCGCCGCGACGAGCGCGGCGCAAGAGGGGCTTGAACCGGTTCATTTTCTGAACCGGTTCAAGAGTGCCTCGTGCCGTCGCCGGGTGTCAAGCAGGGGAGGTCACGGTTCGGTGACAGTCGCTGTCACCAAGGGATCACGACGCGTCTGCGCAGGTCAGAGGCCTGCGGGCGCCACCTGCGCGGTCGAGCTCCGCACCACGAGCTGCGGCTCGAACTCCACGTGCTCACCGGGGTCGCGGCCGTCCGCGCGCAGCAGCAGGCGCGCCGCGGCGACCCCCATCTCGAACGACGGCTGCCGCACGGTGCTCAGCGACGGGTTCAGCGCCGGGGCGAAGTCGGCGTCGTCGTACCCGATCAGCGCGACGTCCTGCGGCACCCGCAGACCCCGCTCCTGCATCGCGAGGAGCGCGCCCAGCGCGAGCATGTCGTTGACGCACATCACCGCGGTCACCGAGCGCGAGTCGAGCAGCGGCGCGATCGCCGCGGCGCCCTCGTCGACCGTGAGGTCGCACACCTCGACGTCCACCACCACGTCGCGCGCCTCGAGCCCGTGCTCCGCGAGCGCGAGCACCACGCCGGCACGCCGCTCCGCGCACCACGAGACCGACGCCGGCCCGTTGACGAGCGCGATCCGCCGGTGCCCGTGGTCCAGCAGGTGCGACATCGCGAGCCGCGCACCCTCGACGTTGTCGAGGCTCACCCACGCGCCGGTCGAGTCCGCGCCCTGCCGTTCCAGCGTCACCACGCCGAACCGTCGGTCCTCGAACGGCGCCCAGTCCGCGGCGCGGTCGACGATCGGCGCGATCACCAGCCCGTCCACGCCCTGGCTCTTCAGCACGCGCAGCAGGTGCTCCTGGCGCTCCGGGTCCTGGTGCGTCGAGCCGATGACCATCGTCAGCCCCGCCTCGTCGGCCACGGTCTCGACACCACGCAGCACCGAGGCCCAGAACGGGTTGCCCACGTCCGGCACGACGAGCCCGATCAGCTCCGAGCGGCGGCTGCGCAGCTGACCCGCCGCGCGCGAGGGGACGAACCCGAGCGAGCGCATGGCGGACTCGACGCGCTCACGCGTCGCCGGGCCCACGCGGTCGGGGTTGTTGAGCACGTTCGACACGGTCCCGAGCGAGACGCCCGCGTGCGCAGCGACGTCCCGGACACCGACCGATCGGGCGGTGCCGTCCGTCCTCGAAGCTGCGCCCTTCGGCACGCCGTGCCCCCGTCCGTCTGCATCGTCGTCGTCGACCTGCTGCTCCCACACCCACGCGAGCGGAGAGCAGGCGTGATGCTACGGCCCGGATGCTACCCCGCGTCCACCTGTGCCCACGTTGCCGCATCGCCGCAGGTCAGCGATCTGGAGCTCCTGCCGGACCCGACGACGGGCTCTCCGCGTGCCACGCACCCGGGCCGGCACGTCAGGTCGGCTGGTCAGGCGTCGACGCGGTCCGTCGCGCGCTCCTGCGCGCCCTCGGTGAGTCGACGCGCCACGGCGTAGAGGACGAGGGCCCCGACGACCGCCGCGCCGGACGTCGTGACGATCCCGACGAGCACGGCCTCGACCGGCTCGTCCTGCGCGACGCCCCGGGCCACCGCGAGTCCCGCCGCGGCCAGCCCGAGCACCGCGACGCCCACCAGCACGGCCGCGCTCGTGCGCGACACCTCGACCCGACCCCCGCGCTGACGCCACCGCGCGAACGCCCGCGTGGCCCACACCGCGAGCACCACGAGCCCGACGACCGTGCTCACGTGCTGCAGCACGCGCGCGACGTCCATCCCCGCGAACGCGGGCTCCCGCAGCGCGTCGACCCGCTCGACCAGGAAGCCGTCGCCATGCGTGAACGAGTCCCACAGCACGTGCGTCGCGACGCCGAGCACCAGCGACGCGACGACCCACCCGGTGCGTTCGAGCCGCCCCGCACGCTCGTCGGGGCCGGTGCCGTCCTCGTCGGGCCGCTGCCTGGTCACGAGCGCGACGAGCGGCGCCCGCACCACCCACCACACGGCGAGCAGCACCGCAGCGGTCGGCACCGCGACCGTCAGCGCACCGGGCCAGTGGTGCGTCGTCGTCGCGTTGACGAACGGCTCGTACCAGGCACCCGCGTATCGGGGCAGCTTCACGAAGTACGGCACGTCCGGCGCCATCGCCCCGACGACGAGCGCGGCGGGGACCAGCGGCCCGCGCGCGAGCGGGAGGACGGCAGCAGCGTGCGACAGCGTGAACGGCATGCGTCCAGGATCACCGGCGCGCGCGGCGCCCGGCGTCGTCCTGGAGCATCGATCCAAGCCCTGCCGGGTCCGACCACGGTCTGACCCAGCCGAGAGCGCGCGCGGCCTACGTCAGGTCCCGCACCCGGCAAGCCCGAGCCGCACGGCCCGGATCTCGCCGCCGGTGCTCACCCGGCACGGGTGAGGTCGCGGGTTCGTCGTCGTCCGGACAATGGCAAGGGCCCGCAGCAGCGGGGCAAGGGGACGGAGCGGTCATGACGGCTCGGGGTCACGCCGTGCTCGCCCGCACCCGTCGGGTGCGGTGCGGTGCGACGCTCGTCGGGCTCGGTCTCGGGCTCGTGCTGGCCGGGTGCGCGTCCCAGGCGGAGCAGGCGAAGGCGACCGACGTGTGCGCGCAGGTCGAGGGCCTGCGCGACGCTGCGCAGGCCGTGCGGGACCTGGACCCCTCGACGGTCACCGCCGACGAGGCTCGGGCGGCGCTCGAGGCACTGCAGGCCGAGGCCGCCCAGGCCGTCGCGGCGGCGGACGGGACCGCGCGCAGGGACGCCGCGACGCTGCGCGAGGCGGTCGCCGACCTGCGCGCGACCGTCGTCGCCGCAGGCCCCGACGCGCTGACCACCGCGCGCCCGCTCGTCGAGGACCAGCTCGGCGCCGTGCTGGTCGCGGCCGAGACCCTGCGGCAGGACCTCGCCGCCCCGTGCGAGGCGGGGTAGCGGGCGGGACGAAGGAGGAGCGGCGTGGACGTGGTCTTCGTTCTCGAGGCGTTGGTGGTGCTCGGGTGCATCGTGATGGGCACGCGGGCGGGTGGCGTCGGGGTCGGCCTGTGGGGCGGTCTGGGCGTCGGGATCCTGGTGTTCGTCTTCCAGGAGGCGCCGGGTGAGCCGCCGGGCGCTGCGATGCTCATCATCCTGGCCGTGGTGACCGCGGCGTCGATGATGCAGGCGGCGGGCGGGGTCGACTGGATGGTCGGCGTCGCCGCGCGGGTCATCGAGAACCACCCGAAGCAGATCACGCTGATCGCGCCGCTGACGGCGTTCCTGTTCTCGGTCGGGTCCGGGACGAGCAACATCCTGTACCCGCTGCTGCCCGTGATCTACGACGTGTCCTACCGCAACGGGATCCGGCCGTCGCGACCGCTGACGGTGACGGTCGTGCAGTCCGGCATGGCGCTCGCGGCGTCCCCGGTGTCGGCGGCGATGGCCGCGATGCTCACGTTGACCGACGTCGAGCCGTTCGGGTTCAGCCTGCCGCAGATCCTGTCCGTGACGTTCCCGGCGTGCGTGGTGGGCATCGTCGTGACGGCGCTCGTCATGAACCGGGTCGGCAAGGAGCTGGACGACGACCCCGAGGTCCAGGCGCGCATCGAGGCGGGGCTCCTGCCGTCGCGTGCCGAGCTCGTCGCGGCGTCGGCGGCGCCGGCGACGAGTGCGACGCCGGCATCCGGCGACGCGGGCACCTCGGCCGGCGCGGCCGGATCGGCCGCCTCGGCCGGGTCGCTGCCCGAGTCCACGACGCGCGGGCGCAACTCCGCGCTCGCGTTCCTGGCGGGCGTCGTCGTGATCGTCGTGCTGGGCCTGTTCCCCGACCTGCGGCCCGCGTTCGAGGTCGAGGGCGAGGGCAGCGTCCCGATCGACATGACGACGACGATCATCATCGTCATGTTCGCGGTGGGCGTCGCGATCCTGTTCCTCGGCCGGCCGAAGGTCGGCGACGTCCCCGAGATGTCGGTGTTCAAGGCGGGCATGGTCGCCGCGATCGCCCTGTTCGGCATCGCGTGGCTCACGGCCACGTTCATCACCGCCCACCAGGACGTGATCGTCGAGACGATCGGCGGCTGGGTGAACGACTACGTGGTGATCTTCGCGCTCGCCGTGTTCCTGGTCGCCGCGCTGACGACGAGCCAGTCGACGGCCACGCGGACCATCGTGCCGATCGGTCTCGCGGCGGGCCTGTCCCCCGGGCTCGTCACCGGCATGTGGGCGGGCGCGCTGAACGGCGTCTACACGCTGCCGGCCAACGGCACGCAGATCGCCGCCGCGAACTTCGACCTGACCGGCACGACGAAGCTCGGCACCAAGCTGCTCGACCACAGCTTCTTCCTGCCCATGGTCGTCATGACCGTGACGAGCGTTCTCGTCGGCGCCGCGATCGGCGCGATCTTCTACTAGGAGGAGCACGTCATGCAGACCGAGGAGGTCGCCGCCCGGGCGGCCGCGCTGATGCCGTCGCTGCTGGACCGGCTCGCCGAGCTCGTCGCCATCCCGTCCGTCGCGTTCCCGGGCTACCCGCCCGAGCCGGTGCACCGGATGGCCGACCGCACGCTCGAGCTGTTCCGCGAGGTCGGCTTCACCGACGCACGCTTCATGGAGGTCCCGAGCGGCTACCCGCCGATCTACGCCGAGCTGCCCGGCCCGCCCGGGTCACCCGTGGTGCTCCTCTACGCGCACTACGACGTGCAACCCGCGCCGCCCGAGCAGGGCTGGACCAGCGACCCGTGGACCGCGACCCGCAAGGACGACGGGCGCATCTACGGTCGTGGTGCGGCCGACGACAAGTCGGGGCTGGTCGCGCACCTCGGCACGCTCCAGGTGTTCGACGGCCACCCGCCGTGCACGGTCAAGCTCGTGCTCGAGGGCATGGAGGAGACCGAGAGCAACCTCGAGGCGTTCGTCGAGGCGCACCCCGAGCTGTTCGCGTGCGACGCGTTCGTCGTGTGCGACATGGGCAACCTCGAGGTCGGCCAGCCCGCGCTCAGCACCGCGCTGCGCGGCGACGTGGCCTGCGAGGTCACCGTCACGACGCTCCAGCACCCGCTGCACTCGGGCGTCTACGGCGGGCCCACGCCCGACGCGATGATCGCCCTCGCGCGCCTGCTCGCGACACTGCACGACGACGCCGGCGACGTGGCCGTCGAGGGCGTCTCCCGCACGCCCTGGACGGGCGAGGACCTCACCGAGGACCAGTTCCGTGCGGGTGCCGACCTGGTCGACGGCGTCTCGCTCATCGGCACCGGCGGGATCGGGCAACGGCTCTACGGCAACCCGTCGGTGTCGGCGATCGGCGTCGACATGACGAGCGTCGCGGGCTCGTCGAACGTCCTGATCCCCGAGGCGCGCGCCAAGCTGTCCATGCGGATCGTCCCCGGCTCCGACCCGGAGACCGAGCTCGACGCGCTCGTCGCCCACCTCGAGACGCACGCGCCGTGGGGCGCGCAGGTCGAGGTCCGCCGCACCAAGGCCGCTCCCCCGTTCACGTGCCCGACCGACGGACCCGCCTACGCCGAGGCGCGCGACGCGCTCGAGCAGGCGTACGGCAAGCCCGTCGGCGAGGCCGGGTCGGGCGCATCGATCCCGCTGCTGCGCACGCTGCAGACCGCCTCGCCAGGTGCCGAGTTCATCCTGTGGGGGCCCGAGGACGTCGCGAAGTCCCGCATCCACGCGAGCGACGAGAGCGTCGACCCGTCCGAGATCGAGCACCTCGTCGTCGCCCAGGCCCTCCTCCTGCAGAACCTGGCCGCCCGCTCGTCGTAGGCCCCCCGCTCCTGCGGTGTCACATACTTATGACGCTGCAGCAATGTCATGCAACCGTGACATTGCTGCAGCGTCACGGTACTGTGACACGTATGGAGCGCACCCTCCCCGCCCGCTCACTCACACGGCTGGGCTCGGCCGTGCGTCGACTGCGCAACGACCGCGGCCTCACGCAGGCCCAGCTCGCCGAGGCAGCGGACGTCTCGCGAGCATGGCTCATCGACGTCGAGCGCGGCGATCGGCCTGGACTCGAGCTGGCCAGACTGCTGCGCGTGCTCGACGCCCTCGATGCCTCCCTCATGATCCGCGACGACCTCGGGGAGCAGGAATGAGCCCGACGCTCGCCGTCATCCTGGAGCGTCGGCTCGTCGGCCACGTCGAGCGCACCCGCGCCGGAGCGATCCGACTCACCTACACGGAAGACGCGCGCGAGCTCGGCCGTACACCGCTGTCGCTCTCGCTGCCGACCGACAGCCGGTCGCACGCCGGCGACGCGGTGCTGACCTTCGTCAGAGCGCTTCTGCCTGAGAGCAACGCCACCATGGCCGCGATCGCCCGCCACACGGGGGCCGATCCCGACGATGTCCTGGCGATGCTGGAAGCCATCGGCAAGGACTGCGCGGGAGCCGTGCAGTTCTGCCTCCCCGACGACGTCGACGCGACGATCGACAGGGCGGGTGAGCTCGTGCCCGTCGCCGACGGCGACATCGAGCAGCGCCTCGCCGCCCTCCGCATGAGCGAGGAAACCTCCTGGACGATGCCGGGCGAGCACTGGTCGCTCGGCGGAGCCCAGAACAAGCTCGCCCTCCGCAGGGAGGGCGGACGATGGTTCGAGGCCAAGGGTGCGGAGGCGACCAGCCACATCCTCAAACCGGGGATCCGCCAGCTCGCGTACCAGGCGCTCGTCGAGCACGTGACGATGCGTGCGGCCGCCGCGTGTGGGCTCGACGTAGCCGACACCGACTACGTCGAGTTCAAGACTGAACCCGCCGTCATCGTCACGCGGTTCGACCGGCGTCGCGACGCCGCAGGCCTCACACGCGTCCACCAGGAGGACGTGTGCCAGGCGCTCGGGCGTTCGCAGAAGTACGAGGAGTACGGCGGACCCGGTGTCCGCGAGATCCTTCACCTGCTGCGCGAGAGCGCGTGGAACAGGACCCAGGCGGAGCGCAACGCGCAGCGGTTCGTGGACGCGGTCATCTTCAACACGGTGGTCGCCGCCCCAGACGCCCACGCCCGCAACTACGCACTCCTGCTCGCGGGCGGGCAGGTCGAGCTCGCGCCGTTGTACGACGTGGCCACCGGTCTGGCCTACGACAGCCCTGCGGACAGGGTCCTGTCGATGAGCGTCGGAGGCGAGTTCCGCATCGACCGGATCGGCCGCGAAGAATGGACGCGGTTCGCCGACGAGATCGGGTTGAGTGCGCAGGACGTGATCGACCGGGCGGCCTGGTTCGCGGACTCCATCCCGGGTGCGATCCGGGGCGCGCTGTCGGGCGTCGACGACGAGGACGGCGCCGCCAACGAGCTACGTCGACGGCTGCTCCCGGCGGTCGACGCGCACATGCTCCGCGTCACGAACGCGCTCTGACGCGGCCGACGCCCGAGCCTCACCCGGTCGTCAGCGTCGGCGGGGTCCCAGCCAGCGGGGCACCCGGCGGCGGTAGTCGTCGTACGGCGGGCCGAAGGCCTCGTGCAGGAACCGCTCCTCCGGGAGGATCGCGCCCCACAGGACCAGCAGCACCGCAGCCGGGAACAGGGCGAGTCCCCAGAACGTCGGGACCAGCAGCGCCAGGCCGACGTAGAGGCCGAGCAGGCCGACGTACAGCGGGTTGCGGGAGATGCCGAACGGGCCGTCCTCGAGCATCGCGCGCGTCTCCTGGCCGGGCAGGAGGCCCGTGCGGTGGCGACGGAACAGCCACAACGCCCAGCCGTTCCACGCCGCGAACGCCACGACCAGCGCCCAGCCGACGGGAACCCGCCAGCCGCCGAGCGTCACCGGGTCACCCGCGACGGCGGTCACGAGCCAGCCGACGAGCAGCGGCGCCCCGATCGCGACCGGCGGCCACAGTCGGAACTCGACGACTCCCCCACCCGCACGCGCCATGCCTCACTCTGGCAGCACGCGGGACCCGCGAGCACCCTGCCCGCCGCTGGATGAGACGGGCGGCGCGCGCGGGTCAGATCACCGTGTCGGTGGTGAGCGCGTCGGTGAGCAGGCTGACGAGCGTCTCGAGCTGGACGTCCGTGGACGACGAGGCGTCCTCGTCGTCGGCGCCGTCCAGCGCCCGGGCCGCGAGGGCCGACTTGCTGTCGATGAGCTCGGCGATCTTGGCGTCGATGGTCTGCGCGGCGATGATGCGCCACGCGGTGACCGGCTCGGACTGGCCGATGCGGTGGATGCGGTCGATCGCCTGCGTCTGCTCGGCGTCCGTCCAGGACAGCTCGGCGAGCACCAGGTTGGACGCGACCTGCAGGTTCAGCCCCACGCCCGCGGCCAGGAGCGAGCACACGACGATCTCGACCTCGGGGTCCTCGGTGAACGCGGTGATCGCCTTCTCGCGGGCCTTCGTCGTCTGCTCGCCGCGGATCGAGGCGTAGCGGATGCCACGGTCGGCGAACGTCTGCTCGGCCTGGTCCATGACGTCGACGTGCTTGGCGAAGAACACGACCTTGCCGACGTTGCGCGCGAGCTGCGCGGCGTAGTCCGCGGCCAGCCCGGCCTTGGCCTGCCCGATCCGGCGGACCATCGTGAACACGTTCTCGCCGCTGGCCTTCGAGCTGGAGTCCTTGAGCTCGCCGGCCGCCACGCGTCGGACGAGGTCGTGGTCGATCATCCCGCCCACGATCGCGCCGTCGCCGCGGTTCTCGATCGCCGCCCGGTAGCGCTGGACGAGCCGGTTGGTGAGCGCCTCCTCGGCGGCGCGGATGGACCGGCCGACGGCGCCGTCGAGCTCGACCGGCAGGTCCGCGACCCGGCGGGCGGGGATGTCCGCCACCACGTCCGCCTTGCGGCGTCGCACGATGCCCATGTCGATCACGCTGGCGCGCGCCGCGGCGTAGAAGCCGGGGTCCGCGGGCGTCAGGCCGGTCTCCTCGAGCGCGGTCATGAGCTTGCCGAGCGGCTTGGCGTCGTCGATCCAACCGAGGAACTGCCAGATCGCCCGGAAGTCCTCGATGTCGTTGATCAGCGGCGTGCCGGTGAGGGCCATCAGCAGCGGCCGGGCCGTGCGGGTGCGGATCCGCTCGGACAGGTTCAGCACGTGCTGGGAGCGCTGCGAGGACTTGTTCTTGATGAAGTGCGCCTCGTCGACGACCATCCCGCGGAACCCGAAGTCCCCCAGCCAGCCCACGTGCCGGTCGAGGATCTCGTAGTTCACGATCACGACGTCCGCGAACGCGTCGACCTGCTCCCCGTCGCCGTGCACCACGGTCGCCCGCCGGAACGGCGTCCACAGCGAGACCTCGTGCGCCCAGTTGGTCTTCACCACGTTGGGGACGACGACGAGCAGCGGGTACGCGTCGGCGGCCTGCGCCGCCAGGAGGGCCTGGGCCGTCTTGCCGAGCCCGGGCTCGTCGGCGAGCAGGAACGTGCGGTGCCCCCGCGACGTGGCGGCGACCACCTGCGCCTGGTGCGGCATCAGCTCACGCCCTGCGGGCAGCGGCACCGGCCGCGGCTCGGGCAGCGCCATGCACGCGGGCTGGCCGGTCGCGGCGTACTCGAAGGACCGGAACAGCGGCTCGAGCAGCTCCCACCCGGCCAGTCGCCGGGCCCGCGCCGCGGACCGCTCGGCCGCGGCCTCGAAGTCCGGCGCCAGGAACGGGTTCGCGAGCTGTCGCGAGATCACCGAGCGCGGCACCACCTGGTTGTTGGCGGTGGGCGTCGGTGCGGGCGGCGGGGTGGGCTCCGGCTCGTCGGGCGGCTCCATCCCGCCCGCGCGCATCACCGTCGCCTTGAACGCACGCGCCGCGTCGGTGACCCGGGCGTCGTCGGCGAGCAGCGCCAGCAGGGACGTGTCCCGCGCGGCGGTCTTCGCGAGCATCGTCGCGACCCCGTCCAGCCGCTTCAGCTGCTCGGTGCGCCGCGCACCGCCCATCTCCGTGTCCGCCATGACCCGCGCGCGCTCCTCGCGCACCAGCAACGCCACGACCTGGAACTTCGTGCGGACCACGGGGCGCGTCGGCGGCTTCTGCACCGCCCGGTCGACGTCACGGGCGACCTCGGCCAGGACCGGGATCAGCTCTTTCTCAGCGGGACGCGAAGGGGCACGACGACGCTGCCCGCCGGAGTCCGTGCGCGCACGACCGGACCCGCGCTGCCCGCTGGGACGTGCCACATCTCCTCCTTCGAGCGGCCACACCGCAACCGCGGTGCGGCACGCCGTGCCGCAGTCGCCCGAGACCGGGTCGACGCCGTGTCAGCCCACTGACGAAGGCCACGTGTGCCGGGGCGCCCCAGAAACGGGCGCCGGGTCACAGCGCGGCAGCCAGCCTGCGCCGCCCACAGGGCCGCGCTCATGCCGAGAGAGACACGCCACCTGGCGCACCTCGGTGGATCACCGCTGGGCGGACTCATCGCCCTGCCCGATCACCACACCACGCGCAGCGTACCGCCGCTGTCGCTCACCGACGCTACTTACGCGCGGTGGTCCCGCAGCAGACGGCCCGATCGTCGACGACTCCGACGATCCGGGGTGAGAGGTGCCCGTTCGACGGTCTCCACTGGTGGCCCCCTGGGAGTCACGAGCTCCTGAGGCTCGCGAGAAGATCGCCAGCGAGGATCGACACCGCCACGGAGACCTATTCAGGATCACCGACGCCTTCTTCGGCACGGCCCGCCATCTCGGCCCCGAGCGCGCCTGCACCGGAAGCGAACAAAGCGTCGAGGTGCCCGATCGCCTCCTCGGTGACCTCCGCGCTGAGGGGATCGACCATCAGTCCCTGGAGAGCGGCGTGGACCGCTTCGATCTCGACGGCGCGCAGCAGTCGGTAGACGTCGTGCGCGTCCTTGTCGTTGAGTCGGTGCGGGGTGGACGCCCGCTCGGCGATCTTGTGCAGCTTGGCGATGAGGAGTGCTGCCGGCCCCGCGACCTTGACACGGAGACTCCGGCCGTCGGACGAGTCGAGCGAGGCCACCTCCATGAGGTCGTTGTCGATCAGGGCCGCCTCGATTCCCCGTGCGCGCCGCATCGACCTCTTGTCGTGAGGCGGTACCCGCGCACCCCGCGCCGACGAGCCACCTCCGCCCGCGAGTCGCTCAGGGACCATGAGGTCGACGGGGATGCCCTCGGGGTTCACCCACGCACCGGGCTGGCCGTTGATCGAGGGAAGAAACCCCGCCGCCCTCATTGCGGCCTCCACTCGGGGATCCTCCGCGAGCTGGCGTGGATCCAGGGCGACATCACTGTCCTTCGTGGCCTCCGCGAGCGCGACATCGACGCCACCGGTTCGGAGGTACACGGCTTGCGCCCCGATGACAACGACCGCAGCGCGCTGGTCCGCGAGGCCTTCGAGCACGTCCAGCAGCGCCGAACGCGCCCGGACCATCAGGTCAGCAGGGTCAACCTCGCCAGGAGCGCTCATTCCGCTGCATCCAATCCAGAAGTTCCTCCGCCTCGGCCGGAGCTCGGCCAGGGCCGGTCATCAGATCCACGACCACTTGCGACGGAGCAGCTGCGATCAGGCCACCGCCGATGTCGGCCGTGCGCTCGAACGCCACCTCGTACGCAGGCTCGGCGAGCAGGACGTTCACGCCCGACTCGACCTCACGCAGGCCCCACGCACGCGCCGCGCGGTCGATGTCGGCGACATAGACCATCGCCGAGCGGGCCGGCGCATACGGCGCCCAGGCGGACGCGGCGACGGTGCCCGTCACGGCGTACTCGCGTTCTTCCGAAGCGCGGACCTGCTCGAGGAAGGCAGGAACTCCACGTGGCGCGATCCACCGCGTCACCCGGTTCGTACGCAGGTATCCGTAGTCCTGGCTCCACCGCCTGAGGAGCGCCGCCCAGTCAGGGACATCGACCCGGCCGTCGCCGTCTCGCACGATGAGGCCTTCGTCCTGCAGGTACTCAAGGACGCGGTAGACGGATCCCGTCGAAGTCCGGGAGAAGTCGACGATCTCAGTGACCCGCCATGGACCCGGCCGGTCCACGAGCCACCTCACGACCTGCGCGGCCGGCTTCCCCCCGAGGGACAGCCTGGGCCTCCCGGGGCCGCGCCACGGGTCCGCGTCTGCTCCGCGATCCCCGAGGTGGAGGCCCGGCCGGGCCGACCGGACCAGGATGTTCCCGGTGACGTCCACGTATGAGATGCCAGCGTCCGCGAGTCGCTGCCGTACGTTGCTGGAGAGGTATCGGGCGATGACCATTCCGCCAAGGTCCGGCCGATCCTGGCGCAGCTGATCGCGTACGCCCGCAACCTCGCGGCTCTCAAGGACGAGCTTGACCGTCACCACGTAGCTGACCTTCAGGCCGTCGGGCGCTCCTAGGGTGAGGACGGCGTCGGCCGGCGGTCCGGAGAGGCCCGGATCGGTCGGCGCCGCGAGGGTCCACCCGTCCGGTAGCCGATCGCGAAGAGTGCGCACGCCGGCGCGCAGCACCTCAAGGGCGTTCCGAGGCTGCTCGATGAGGTTCGCTCCTCCTGCCATGTTCAGATAATAGCCCGATTCCGTCGCCAGCGGAACCGCGCTATTTACGGAACGTCTTCCGGGATCACACGAGCGCCTCAGGCCCGAGCCCCGGATCCAGCCTGCTCCCCCGTGCGCTGCTGACCGAGAAGAGCACCATGTCCTGTGGATGGGCTGGTCCCCTCGTCCCGCACACTGTCCTGCGCCGCGGCCGGTCTTGAGACCCAGCGCCTTGCCGCCGATAGAAGGGCATGACAACCGTGCCCGGCGGAGACGCCGTCACCCCGGCCAAGGTGATGCGCCTGCGCTACGCGGGCACCTGCGCAGGGTGCGGCGCAGAACTCGAGTCCGGGACCCGCGCGGCTTACTACAAGGCCACGAAGACCGTCCGCTGCCTCGCATGCATCGAGTCGGACGAACCCGCGCCCTCGGTGGCGCCGCCTCTGGACTCGACGCCGGCACCCACCCTGGATGGCATCGAGACGGGCGCGGCGGGCTCCTCCGCCCGACGCGAGTACGAACGTCGGTCAGCGAAGCGCGAGGCTCGAATCCGCGAAGCGCACCCTCGGCTTGGTGGCCTCATCCTCGCGCTCACCGACGAGCCTCAGAGCACGACAGCCTGGGACCGCGGCGCCCGCGGCGAGGAGCTGCTGGGCGCGCGGCTGGCCGATCTGACGCGGAACGGCGTCCGCCTTCTCCACGACCGACGCATCCCGGGCACGAGGGCGAACATCGACCACATCGCCGTGGGGCCCACGGGCGTTCACGTCATCGACGCCAAACGCTACAAGGGCCGGCCGTCACTCCGCGTCGAAGGCGGGCTGCTCCGGCCGCGCGTGGAGAAGCTCCTCGTCAGCTCGCGCGACTGCACCCGCCTGGTCGAGGGCGTCCACAAGCAGGTGGACCTCGTCCGGTCCGCACTCGACGCCGCGACACTCACGGACGTGGCCGTGCACGGCACGCTCTGCTTCATCGAGGCCGACTGGCCCCTCATCGGCGGATCGTTCGTCATCGCCGACGTCGCCGTCGTCTGGCCCAAGAAACTCGCCGAGCGACTCGTCGCACCAGGCGCGATGAGCGAGGCCCAAGTCGAGACAACCCACCGCGCGCTGGCACGAGCTTTCCCGGCCGCGTGAGCTGAGAGCGGAGCTCCGAGGGACGCGCCTTACGGGCGGCGCCCCGCTGCCGCTCTTGGCTGGCTCGAGGGCCGACTTGTCCAGCTGTCGGGAGCTCGGGCGCACACAGCACCGCCCCACTCCTCATCGCCCGGGGCTGCTGCACGAGTAGGTGACAGTCGGTCTCAGGCGGCGAGTGCGACCTGAGTGGTCATGATGGTCTCAAACTCGATCGGTGTCAGCCGGCCGAGTCGGGCTTGGCGTCGGCGGCGGTGGTAGGTCCTTTCGATCCAGGTAACGATGGCGATCCGTAGGTCCTCGCGAGTGGTCCAGCGGCGCCGGTTCAGCACGTTGTTCTGCAGCAACGAGAAGAAGGACTCCATGGCGGCGTTGTCGCCCGCGGAGGCGACCTGGCCCATGGACCCGAGCAGGTCATGACGGGCCAGGACGCGGGCCACCTTCCGGCTTCGAAACTGACCGGATTCAACCGGTCGATGCAACACCGGCTTGTTCGACCAACAGTAGGTGTTCGTCGAGGGCCTCGGCCGGGGTCTTCCAGCCGAGGGTCTTGCGTGGTCTGGTGTTCAGGGCGTGGGGGACGGCCTCGAGGTCGGCGGCGGACCAGCGCGATAGGTCGGTGCCCTTGGGGAAGTACTGGCGCAGCAGTCCGTTGGTGTTCTCGTTCGTGCCGCGCTGCCATGGCGACTGGGGGTCGGCGAAGAACACCGGGATGCCGGTGGCGATCTTGAACTGGGCGTGGGCGGACATCTCCTTGCCGCGGTCCCAGGTCAATGACCTGGTCAGCTGGGTCGGCAGTGTCGCCATCGTCGCGGCCAGGGCCTTGCTCATGGTGAGCGCGCCGTAGCCGGCCAGCGCTGGCCCGTTCTTCGGGGTCTCCTTGTGCCGGTAGCCCTCCTCGCGGGGCAGGTGCACCAGCATCGTGAACCGCGTGGAGCGCTCGACCACGGTGCCGATCGCCGAGCGCTCCAGTCCGATCAGCAGGTCGCTTTCCCAGTGCCCGGGGACGGCACGGTCGTCGACCTCGGCGGGGCGTTCGCTGATCAGCGTCTCGGGTGTCACGTGCGCCCAAGTCTTGCGTCGTGAGCGTTCGCGCGGCGCGCGCAGGGCGCGCCCGGTGCGCAGACACCAGACCAGCTCGCGCTTGAGCGCGCCGCGGCCTTGGATGTAGAGCGCCTGGTAGATCGCCTCGTGGCTGATCCGCATGGACTCATCCTCGGGGAAGTCCAGGCGGATCCGGTTGGCGATCTGCTCCGGGCTCCACGCCTGGACCCAGGCCCGATCCTTGCGGTGCGGCTTGTTGTTGCCGGTGAATCGCGGCGGGTGCGGACCGCTGACGCTCGTGCCGTCGGGCCGTCGAACCTGCCCCGACAGTCGCTCCTGGACGTAGGCGTGCAGCCGCGGGTCTGCGACCAGCTTCGGTGTCTTGGGTCGACGCGCGGCCATGTCGGCCTTCCACTGCGCGACCGACGCCCGGTAGTCGAGCGTGCCGCCGCGGGTCGCGGCGTTGCGGCGCAGCTCACGAGAGATCGTCCCCGGGTCGCGCCCGACCGCCCGGGCGATCTGACGAACCCCCTTGGCCTGGGCCTTGAGCAGGGCGATCTCCTCGCGCTCAGCGAAGGACAGGTAGCGGCCCGAGACGCGTGCCTTGAGGTCGAACGGCGGCATGCCGCCACCGTCGTGGAACCACCGCTGACCGACGGGCTGCGACACACCGATCACCGCGGCCGCCTCCGCGGGGAGCAACCCCTTGGCGATCTCGGCCCAGAACGCGGCCTCCACCGGGCGCTGGAACTTCGGATGCCCCGGCGAGCGCAGCTTCGGACGCACCGCCCGGTCCGCTGCCTGCTGCCGACGAACCATCGAACACCTCCACGACCTCGAGGTGTTGCGACGACCGGTTGAATCCGCCTTGGGCTCCCGCGTCGCTGTGATGGATCAGACCGGACAGGTCGCTGACCCCGGCGCGGCCGCGCGCCCAGACAGCCATCTCGAGGGTGTCGGTGACCAGGTCGGCGCGCATGCGGGTGTCGGC